>Ga0315912_10005962_pt1 | contig 11038 bp, 8 predicted proteins | sample VfabasoilMG_FD_204469 | JGI IMG/M metagenome (GOLD analysis project Ga0315912, IMG submission 204469) | Garden soil microbial communities collected in Santa Monica, California, United States - V. faba soil | ecosystem: Environmental > Terrestrial > Soil > Garden | place: USA: California...
TTGACCACAATTTCGGAGCAAAAATTAGGGGAGGTTATAAAAGATTATGGTGAAGAACGGTTTGCTAAGCAGGTTGCAAGGGCGATTATTAAGGAGCGCAATGACGGGCGCGCCATCACCACTACCGGACACCTTGCCAAGGTCGTGGCAAGTGCAGTCCCCAAGGTCGAACCGGGGCAAAACCCTGCAACGCGCACCTTTCAAGCTTTACGGATTTTCGTCAATCAGGAGCTTGAGGAGTTATCGCTAGTTCTACCGCAATGTTTAAATTTGTTGGCCGCAGGTGGCAGATTGGTCGTTATAAGTTTTCATTCGCTAGAAGATCGCATTGTCAAACGCTTCATCAAAAGCGAAGAAGATCGTGATGATCTGCCAACAAACTTCCCGGTAAAGGCCAAAGACTTGCCCAAGCCAAGGCTGGTGTCTAGTGGGAGAGCAATAAAACCAAGCACGGAAGAAATTAAACACAATCCTCGTGCCAGGAGCGCCGTGATGCGCGTTGCAATGAGGACGTCAACGCTATGACGCGACTTAATTTAATTTTGTTTTTCACACTAATAGCTGTGGGCTTGGGTGTGGTCACATCGCAACACAAGGCGCGCAAATTGTATTTTGAACTAGAGCAACAAGAAGAGCTCGCCAAAAGATACGAAACTGAGTATGGACAATTGCAGCTTGAACAAAGTACTTGGGCAATGCACTCGCGAGTTGAGGAGCTGGCTAGCAAAAGGTTGCAGATGCAAGTGCCGGATGCTAAACGTATTCAAGTAATTTCGTTGGAAGAGATGTCGAAATAACATGGCATACGCGTATCCACAACATCATTTGGTAAAACTACCTGCATGGCGCCGACGAGTGCTGCTCATTTGTGTGCTGGCTGGGTTTGTTGCTTTGTTACTAAGGGGTATTTATCTACAAAGTTTGCATAAAGAATTTTTGCAGCAAAAAGGTGATGCAAGGTATAGCCGTACACTAATATTGCAGGCGCATCGTGGCAAGATTAGCGACCGCAATGGTGAGCTGCTGGCGATTAGTAGCCCAGTAGAATCAGTGTGGGCAAGCCCGCCGGATGTGCAGATTACTGCAAAACAAAAAACTGCCTTGGCAAAACTTCTGGGTATCAAAGCTAAAGACTTTGATAAGAAGGTAGCTAATACCCAACGTGAGTTTGTGTACTTGAAGCGCCGTATCTCACCTGCATTAGCGGCAAAAGTAATGAGTTTGGAAATCCAGGGAATTTTCTTGCAGCGCGAATATAAGCGGTTTTATCCTGCGGGCGACGTGACGGCGCATATTGTGGGATTTACCGGTATCGACGATAACGGGCAAGAGGGTTTTGAGCTGGTGCAGAATGCTGAGCTTTCCGGAAAGCCTGGCGAACGTCGCGTCATTAAAGATAGACAAGGTCGCATTGTTGAAGATTTGGAAGCAGTTAAAGTGCCGCAAGACGGCCGTGACTTGGTGCTAAGTATAGACCGCAGAATTCAATATTTGGCGTTTAGAGAATTGGCTAAAGCGGTAGAGCAGTTCAAGGCAAAAGCAGCTTCCGCCGTGGTGCTTGATGCGAAGACAGGCGAAGTGTTGGCGATGGTAAATTTGCCCACATACAATCCTAACAATCCTGTGAACATTCAAGGAAAAACGCGCAATCGCGCTATTACCGACATATTTGAGCCAGGATCTACCATGAAACCAGTTGCCGCCGCCGCCGCTATGGAGTTTGGCCCTTATAAACCTAGCACCAAAATTGATACCGGTTCAGGAGTCATGACAATAGGCCCCGCCACAATACACGATGCACATCCACACGGAGTGCTAACGGTTGCTCAGGTTATACAGACGTCATCTAACGTCGGGGCATCTAAAATGGCGCTTAGTCTTAAAAAAGAAGAGCTGTGGAGCACATTTAATCAACTTGGTTTTGGTTCGCTTACACATGTTGGCTTTCCTGGAGAGGTGTCAGGAAAACTTCGGGCTTACAAGACTTGGCGACCAATTGAGCAGGCAACCATGTCATATGGTCACGGTATAAGCGTGACTTTATTGCAACTGGCGCGTGCCTATACGGTATTTGCTAATGAGGGTGAGTTAAAGCCAGTTTCGTTGACAAAATTGAAAGAGGCGCCAGTTGGGCATCAGGTGTTTTCTGCACAAGTGGCTAATGATGTGAAGGATATGCTGGAGCTGGTGGTACAGCCTGGCGGAACAGCGATAAGGGCCCAGGTTGCGGGCTATCGAGTTGCAGGTAAAACAGGTACGGCTCATAAGTTGGGGCCGGCCGGTTATGAGGAAGACAAATACGTTGGATCATTTGTAGGGATTGCACCGGCCTCCAACCCGCGCTTGATTATGGCGGTGATGATAGACGAACCAACAACAGGTGAGTATTACGGAGGCACAATCGCAGCACCCGTATTTAGCGCTGTGATGGCAGATACTTTGCGCATGCTGGCTGTACCGCAAGATTCGGCAAACACCAATGTGGTTATTCCACCAGAGACGTCTCCGGAAGCAAATGAAGATGCGAAGGAGGTGATATGACACGCTATGTGGTTAATACTGCGGTCAAAAGCATCACTTCAGATAGTCGTCAGGTGCAGGCTGGCAGTTTGTTTTTGGCTTATCCGGGCGATAAAGCAGATGGTCGTAATTACATTGATGAAGCCATTAAGAAGGGTGCAGTAGCCGTGCTTTGGGATCCCAAAGACTTTTCTTGGAAACCCAATTGGAAAATAGAAAATACGCCAATCAAAAACTTGCGCCAACAGGCGGGAAGAATTGCGGATCAGTTTTATAAAAAACCGTCTGAAAAGTTATGGACAATTGGTGTAACCGGAACCAATGGAAAGACCTCGATTACCCAATGGATTAGTCAGTGCTTTAACTTTCTTGGGCGAAAAACCGCGGTAATAGGAACGCTAGGCAATGGCTTGCCAAATCAGCTTGTGCCTACACAAAACACCACTCCTGATGCAGTAATGCTGCAAGGTTTGTTAGCGGACTATGTGAAACAAGAAGTGGAAATTGTGGCAATGGAAGTGTCCTCACATGGTTTGGATCAAGGGCGAGTAACCGGCGTGCATTTCGATGTGGCTGTGCTTAGCAATTTAACGCGTGACCATCTGGACTATCACGGTAGCTTTGAAAAATATGCCGCAGCAAAACGGCGCTTGTTTGTTTCAACAGATTTGAAATCGGCAGTGCTCAATGTTGATGATGATTTTGGCAAAAAAATTCAAAAAGAATTAAACGCGCTTGGCGTGGCTACTATGACTTATGGTATTGATGACGGTGACGTAAGGGCTTCCAAAATCCATTTTGAGCATAGCGGCTTCAGTTTCTTTGTTACTACCCCATATGGTCAAGGCGATGTCAGCGCAAACTTGCTTGGCCGTTTTAACGTATATAACGTGCTCGCGGTATTGGCGACTTTGTTACTTTCTAAGGTAAGTCTGGCTGATGCAATAGAGGCGATTTCACATATTCAATCAGCCAATGGGCGTATGCAAAAACTAGGTGGAGGTAATTTCCCATTAGTTGTTGTGGATTATGCGCACACACCTGACGCTTTAGAAAAAGTGTTACACGCCTTAAAAGAACAAACGGCAGCAAAACTCATTTGTGTGTTTGGTTGCGGAGGCAATCGTGATACAGGCAAGCGTGAGCTGATGGGTAAAGTGACCAGTGATATTGCGGATGCAGTCGTTGTAACTTCAGATAATCCTAGAAATGAAAATCCAGATGAAATCATTCAGGATATTTTAAAAGGCATGCATGGAAATTACGCAGTTGAGGAAGATCGCGCTAAGGCGATTGGCATTGCTATTTCTAGCGCAAAACCAGGCGATACGGTGCTGATTGCAGGTAAAGGGCACGAATATTATCAAGAGATTGCAGGAGAAAAACATTATTTTAGTGATTTTGATCAGGCGCAAAAAGCGCTAAAACGCTATGAGGAGGCATTGCTTTGATGATGCTCTCAGAAGTTGCAAAAGCTCTCAATGCGCCGATGCGTGGTCATGACGTTAAGGTTTTGAGTGTTGGTACCGACAGTCGCAGCATCGCGAAAGGCCAGCTTTTCGTGGGTATTAAGGGTGAAAATTTTGATGGTAATGCCTTTGCCATGGAGGCTATTAAACAGGGCGCTGCGGCAGCACTGGTTACAAAGGTCAACACACAAGCTATTCCTGCGGTAATGGTTGATAACACGCGTTCGGCTTTGGGCGAATTGGGACGTTACTGGCGCGACAAGTTCAATTTGCCGCTGGTGGCGGTTACCGGTAGCAGCGGCAAAACTACCGTAAAAGAAATGATTAGTGCAATCATCAATGCCGCTAATGGCAAAGTGCTGTCGACACGAGGCAATCTGAATAACGACATAGGCATGCCGCTAACTCTGCTAAATATGAATAAAAATCATACACATGCGGTCATCGAAATGGGCATGAACCACGAAGGCGAGATTCGTTATTTGAGCAAGTTGGCAGCACCAGCAATAGCCTTGGTTAATAACGCAGGGACTGCGCACATAGGCGAACTAGGTTCACGCGAAGCAATCGCACGTGCCAAAGGTGAAATTTTTGAAGGTTTGGCGGATGGCGGTATTGCTATTATCAATGCGGATGACGATTTTGCAAACTACTGGAAATCGCTGAATAAAACTAGAAAAGTTATTACATTTGGCTTGAGAAATGAGGCAGATGTCACTGCCGATATTGAGGCTAAACATAATTATTCTGCAATAAATCTAAAAACACCAAGCGGACAGATTCAGTTCAAGCTTAATGTATTGGGTGAACACAATATCCATAACGCGCTGGCAGCTAGTGCTGTTGCGGTTGCGCTGGGTATATCAAATGCTGATGTTGCACATGGGTTAACCAACTTTAGCCCGGTAAAAGGTCGCTTGAACTGGCTTGATGGAGTGAACGGTGCGGCGGTGATTGATGACACTTATAACGCAAATCCAGATTCTATGAAGGCGGCAATTGATGTGCTTTCCAGCCAAAAAGGTACGCAAATTTTCGTAATGGGTGATATGGCGGAATTAGGTGCAGATGCAGCAGAGATGCATGCGGAAATCGGCGCTTACGCAAAACAGAAAGGCATTGCACAACTATTTACATTTGGCGAATTAAGTAGATTGGCAAGTGATAATTTTGGCATAAATGCACAACATTTTGATGCTCTGGAAGGCTTGCTGGATACGCTTCACAGAGGCATGAGTAAGGATGTTACGGTGTTAGTTAAAGGCTCACGCTTTATGAAAATGGAGCGCGTGGTCAATCAAATCATAAAAGAAAAATCAGTAATGGAGGCGCATTAATGTTACTCGAGCTAGCACGCTATTTGGCGCACGATATTCGTGGTTTTAATGTGTTCAATTACATCACATTGCGTGCAGTGATGGCGACACTTACAGCTTTGACGATTTCATTCGTGGTTGGCCCGCGCATGATTAAAAAATTGACCGAATACAAAGTTGGTCAAGCTGTGCGTGACGATGGTCCGCAAACGCACTTGATTAAAGCTGGTACACCAACCATGGGTGGCGCACTGATTTTGGTGGCGATCGCGGTATCGACTTTGCTATGGGCGGATTTAAGTAATCGCTTTATTTGGGTTGTGCTGGTTACTACATTGGGTTTTGGGGCAGTTGGCTGGGTGGATGACTACCGTAAAGTGGTACATCGTAATCCTAAAGGATTGTCGGCAAAAGCTAAATATTTTTGGCAGAGTTTAATTGGTTTTGGCGTCGCAATTTTTCTTTATAAATCAGCGATGTCACCAGCCGAAACGACACTCATTTTCCCGTTCTTTAAGCATCTGGTGTTACCTCTGGGCATGGTAGGTTTTATCGTGCTGACTTATCTGGTGATTGTTGGTAGCAGCAATGCAGTGAATCTAACGGATGGCTTGGATGGCTTAGCCATTATGCCGACAGTGATGGTAGGTAGTGCATTGGCAATATTCGCTTATGTGGCAGGGCATTTGTACTTCTCAAAATATCTTGGTGTGCCCTATGTAGCAGGCGCAGGTGAACTGATGGTGTTTTGTGCGGCGATGGCTGGTGCAGGCTTGGGCTTTCTGTGGTTTAACGCATATCCTGCTGAAGTGTTTATGGGCGACGTAGGTGCATTGGCGCTAGGCGGTGCATTGGGTGTGGTTGCGGTGGTTGTTCGCCAAGAGATCGTGCTGTTCATTATGGGTGGCGTGTTTGTGGTGGAAACCTTTTCAGTGGCCTTGCAAGTGATGTATTTCAAATATACCAAATATAAAACAGGTACAGGCAAGCGCATTTTTCTCATGGCGCCTTTGCACCATCACTATGAACAAAAAGGTTGGAAAGAAACGCAGGTGGTCGTGCGGTTTTGGATTATCACCATGATGTTAGTTTTAGTCGGATTATCAACGCTGAAGTTAAGATGAAAATAGAGTTAAAGAATAAACGCGTATTAGTGCTTGGTCTTGGTGAAACAGGGCTTTCAGCACTGCGTTGGCTTCGCCTGCAGGGTGCGAATGCAAGTGTGGCTGACACGCGTGAAAATCCACCTGGCATTGATATGCTTAAAGCTGAATTGCCGGAAGCTACGGTTTATTTGGGCACGTTTGATGCAGATGTGCTTACGAAAGCCGAGTTGATTGTGATTAGTCCGGGTATTGCATTAAGTGAGCCTGCAGTACAAGCAGCAATCTCTAAAAATGTGCCAGTAATGGGCGATGTGGAGCTATTTGCCCAATATCGCTCCGCGGATGCCAAAGTTATCGCCATTACCGGCGCAAATGGCAAAACAACCGTAACCACCTTGGTGGGTGAAATGTGCAAAGCGGCAGGCTTGAAAACGATTGTGGCAGGCAATATTGGTTTGCCTGTGCTGGATGCGCTTACTATGGAGACGCCAGATGTTTATGTATTAGAGCTTTCAAGCTTCCAGCTGGAAACAACGTCTAGCTTGGTTATAGACGCAGCAACGATGTTGAATTTAACCGAAGATCACATGGACAGATATGCGGATATGACGAGCTATGCTGCCGCAAAGGCACGTATTTTCTATCACGCGAAACATCAGATACTCAATAGAGATGATGCATGGAGCATGGTGATGGCACGCTCCAGCTTGAGCATGCGCACTTTCGGATTAAGCCAAGATGAGCGTGATTTCGGGATTGCTAATGATGGTAATGAAACTTGGCTGTGTGAAGGCACGCACCAGCTCATCAACGTGAATGACTTGCATATCAAGGGGGCGCACAACGCTGCGAATGCGCTCGCTGCACTTGCACTTTGCCGAGCAATCGATTTGGAATATGCGCCGTTATTAAATGCGCTTTATAACTTTAAAGGTTTGCCACACCGTGTGGAATGGGTCGCCAATGTTGATGATGTAGATTATTTTGACGATTCCAAAGGCACCAATGTTGGTGCGACTTGCGCGGCATTATCTGGCTTGACCAATAAAGATGGTTCGCAAAAAGTGATACTGATTGCAGGCGGCGATGGTAAGGGCCAAGATTTTGCGCCGCTTAAAGTGCCGGTCAAAGAAAATGCGCGCGCTATGGTGCTGATTGGTCGAGACGCTCCTTTAATCGAAGCAGCTTTGTTAGAAACGAATGTCTCAATGTATCACGCAACTGATATGAACGAAGCGGTTGCAATCGCACAGCGTGTGGCACAAGTCGGAGATGCTGTGTTGCTATCACCGGCCTGCGCAAGTTTTGATATGTATAAAAATTATGTGCATCGCGCCGAAGTGTTTGTGGCGGCGGTAAAAGGGTTGCAAACAATGGCTAAGGTGGCTGTATGCTAAACCCTGTCATTCAGTCACGTGAACGCATGAACGCGCCAAATTATGATCAGTTATTGTTATGGGCGACGCTGATATTGCTGGGTATAGGGTTGGTGATGGTTTATTCCGCTTCCATAGCGATTGCTGAGACTGATAAAGCGGTAGGTCATCAAAGTACTTACTATTTAGTTCGTCAAGGTATCTTTATTTTTATTGGCGTGACTGCTGGTTTTGTTGTGTTTCAATTTCCTATCGTTGCGTGGCAAAAATTAGCACCTTATCTGTTTTTGTTAGGTATTGCTCTTTTAGTGCTGGTGCTTATTCCAGGTATCGGGCGCAATGTTAACGGCAGCCAACGTTGGCTTTCTTTAGCAGTGATTAACCTGCAACCTTCCGAATTTATGAAGCTATTCGCTGCGATGTACGTGTCGGATTACGCGGTACGTAAATCTGCACAAATGGATAGCATCGTACGTGGGTTTTTACCTATGGTTGCAGTGATGGTGCTAGTGGGGTTTTTGCTGCTGCGTGAGCCGGATTTTGGCGCATTTGCGGTAATTGCGGCGATTTCTATTTCGATTCTTTGGCTAGGTGGCATCAATGCAAAGATTTTTGCGGGTTTGCTCGCCTTGCTACCGGTGGCTATTTATGTGCTCATTATCAGTTCACCCTACCGTATGCAGCGTGTCATCGGTTTTATGGATCCATGGGCTGATCCGTTTGGAAAGGGTTATCAGTTGTCACACGCGCTCATCGCATTTGGGCGTGGCGAATGGTTTGGTGTGGGCTTAGGCGGTAGTGTAGAAAAACTGCTCTATTTGCCTGAAGCACATACCGACTTTCTGCTTGCGGTAATTGCTGAAGAACTAGGTTTTGCTGGCGTAGTGGCAGTATTAGGCTTGTTCACTTGGATGATCATACGTGCTTTTGGTATTGGCAAGGAAGCAGTGGCAAACGAACGTTATTTTGCTGCGCTATTGGCGCAAGGCTTGGGGGTTTGGATAGGAGTGCAAGCCATGATTAATATTGGTGTGAACATGGGCGTGTTGCCGACAAAAGGGCTAACGCTGCCTTTACTTTCTTTCGGCGGTAGCGGAATTTTGGCAAATTGTATCGCCATGGCGGTGTTATTGCGTATCGATTACGAGAATCGTCGACTTCAGAAGGGATTGCCAGCATGATGTTCTCATCGCCAGTGACAAATCAAAGTAGATCCACGCTGTTGGTAATGGCTGGAGGCACAGGCGGTCATGTTTATCCTGCCATGGCAGTAGCAGATTACATGCACGCGCTGGGTTGGCGCATTGTGTGGCTTTGCACAGAAGGTGGTATGGAAAATCGGTTGATTGAAGGAAAAGCTTATAGCAAAGCCATGATAACGATGCGTGGCGTGCGTGGTAAAGGCTTATTGGGCTGGTTGTTATTACCCTTTAAGTTGGTGATTGCTCTTAAACAAAGCCTTTCTGCAATTCGTGAACATAAGCCTAGTGTGGTACTCGGCATGGGTGGTTTTGCAGCGTTTCCGGGCGGGTTGATGGCAAAGTTATTAGGTAAATCATTGGTGATTCATGAGCAAAACTCTATCGCCGGTCTGACCAATAAAACACTGAGCTTGATTGCTGACAGGGTATTGGCAGCATTTCCATCGGCATTCAAAGATAAAGCGGATTTGGTTGGTAACCCGGTACGCAAAGAGATTACACAATGCGCAGTACCAGAAGACCGCTACAAGGCACGCGCAGGTAAGCTTAGATTATTAGTGGTTGGGGGAAGTTTAGGTGCGGCAGCACTTAATGATGTGCTACCAAAAGCGTTAGCAACGTTATCTGAGAGTTCTAGACCGGAAGTTGTGCACCAGGCAGGAGAAAAACATATCACAGCCCTAAAAGCCAATTACCAAGAAGCTAAAGTGAATGCGGAAGCTAAAGCATATATTCAAAACATGGCGGAAATGTACGAATGGGCCGATGTGGTGATTTGCCGTGCAGGCGCTTTGACAGTTGCTGAACTGGCATGCGTGGGTGTGGCGAGTGTATTGGTGCCGTTTCCACACGCAGTAGATGATCATCAGACTTTTAATGCTAAGTACTTGAGTGATAACGGTGCTGCGCTACTTATTCAGCAAACGGAATTTAACGTGAATAAAGTCAGTGAATTTTTGCGTGACTTAACGCGCGAGACTTGTTTGGAGATGGCTATTAAGGCGCGTGCATTGGCTAAACCGGAAGCTACAGAATCAGTTGCAAAGATATGCATGGAGGTAGCCGCTTGAAACATAAGGTAAAAAATGTGCACTTTGTCGGTATAGGTGGCGCAGGGATGAGCGGTATCGCAGAAGTGTTGCTTAATTTGGGCTTTAGCGTAAGCGGTTCCGATTTGGCAAATAATGCGACTACGAAGCGTTTGGAGAAATTTGGTGCGACTGTGCATCAGGGTCACGCGACTGAAAATCTGGGTAAAGCAGATGTGGTTGTAGTGTCATCGGCGGTGAATGAGCAAAACCCTGAAGTAAAGGCCGCTAGAGCACATAACATCCCCATAGTGCCGCGTGCGCTCATGCTGGCCGAATTGATGCGTTTTAGACAAGGTATCGCTGTTGCTGGCACCCACGGTAAAACTACTACAACTAGCCTAATTGCTAGTATTTTGGCCGAAGCCGGTATGGATCCTACATTTGTAATCGGCGGCAAACTTGAAGCCGCAAGTGCAAATGCACGCTTGGGCACAGGCGAATATATTGTGGTTGAAGCCGATGAATCGGATGCTTCATTCTTGCATTTGAGTCCGATTTTGGCGGTGGTAACTAATATCGACCAAGATCATATGGATACATATGATCACAGTTTTGAAAAACTCAAAAGTGCGTTCGTGGAGTTTTTACAGCAATTGCCTTTCTGGGGGATGGCTGTGCTGTGTGTGGATGATGCCAATGTGCGTGCGATTTTGCCACAAGTGACCAAACCCGTAATGACTTATGGATTTTCGGAAGACGCGCGTATTCGCGCTTCAAATGTGCGTGCTGATAATGGAAAAATGCATTTTACGGTAGATCGCATTAACGGTGTCACAACTACATTTGATGTAACACTGAATTTGCCTGGCAATCATTATGTACTTAATGCGCTGGCTGCCATTGCTATCGCTAGTGAATTAAACGTACCGGATAAGGCAATTGTTAAAGCGCTGGCAGAATTTAAAGGTGTTGGACGTAGATTCGAGCGTTATGGCGAAGTGGCTTCTAAAACCGGCGG
>Ga0315912_10005963_pt1 | contig 11037 bp, 8 predicted proteins | sample VfabasoilMG_FD_204469 | JGI IMG/M metagenome (GOLD analysis project Ga0315912, IMG submission 204469) | Garden soil microbial communities collected in Santa Monica, California, United States - V. faba soil | ecosystem: Environmental > Terrestrial > Soil > Garden | place: USA: California...
GACAGGAAGATGCTGAACGTGAGGACCTGCCGGATGCGCGGCAGCAGTGACCCGCTGAAGTCCAGGCGCAGTTCCGGATAGATGCGCACCGCGAAATAACGCGCCGCGAGGCCGCTCAGCACCGACCCGCCAAAATGAATCCACGCCAGCGCTTCGAGTCCCGCGCCGGAATTGAGCGCGATGATGACCGCCGCGGTGCGAATCGTGGTCACCACGATTTCGATGCCGCTGATGATGTCGAAACGCTGCAGGCCGGCAACCACGCCGCCGAACACTGCACCGACCATGGTCGACGCGACCGTGAGTCCGCCGATGAAAATGACCAGGCCGGCCTCGCGTGCCATGTCTGCCGGAATGTGGAAGAAGTCCGGAGCGAAGTACCCGACCACGCCGGCCACGGCGATGCCGATCACACCCAGCATTCCATACAGGGTGACGCCCGCAGAGGCGATCGATGACGAGGACTTGGCGTCACTGACGGCGTGGTACTGGGCGATGTAACGGGTGACCGCGCCGCGCACGCCGAAATCGAGCAGTCCCAGGTAACCCACCACCGCCGACAACAGCGACCAGACGCCATAGCCGGTGCTGCCCAGGCTGCGAAGCACGAAGGGCGACAGGAAGAAGCTGATGACGGCGACATAGATGAACGCCGCCCAATTGGCGCTGGCGCTCATCAGAACGCTGGGAGGTTGACGGTCGCGACTCATGAATTGCCTGCTGTTCGGGGCGCATAGCTTGCCGCGGTCACCCTCTCGCCATTGGGGTCATCCGGTGCAAGAAGGCCTCAAGCATGACCCTGTTCACAGTTTTTTCCGCGATGGGCCAGGCCTTCGACTGGACGCATGAAACACGACCGTAGAATCCCCTCCCACGATCGCCTCGCTCCACGAGATCAATGACTTACGACGCACGGGCGTCTGTCGGACACCAGTTTGGCCAACCGTTCAACACCTGACAGGAAATTTCGCCGTCCACGCTGGTCCCGTCCGCGATGGCTCATCGTGGCGGCCAACCTGCGCCATAACCTCTCGGCGCGCTGGAACATCAGCCGCGGTCGCATGGATTCGGACATCGGCGCCACCCATGCGCGGCTCTCCACCACCGACAGTGTGGCTTACATCAATCGCGTGTTCGACGACTACCGCAACTACGGTGGCCTCAACGAACACGTCATTCGCGGCAAACGCATCCTCGAGGTCGGACCGGGCGACAACCTCGGTGTCGCGCTGCGCCTGTACGCGGCGGGCGCTGCACAGGTGGTCTGCCTCGACAAGTTCTTCGCGCGTCGGGATGAAGCGCAACAGCTGGCCGTGTACCGCGCGCTGCGCGAATCGCTGAATGCGACCGAGCGGTCGCGCTTCGATGTGGCGGTTTCGCTGGACGGTGCCGCCGCGCAGATCAATTCCGAGTGCGTGCAGTACCTGTTTGGCTCGTCCGCGGAGGACGCGGTGGATACGCTGGGTCGCGACAGCTTCGACTTCGTGGTGTCGCGCGCCGTGATCTGGGAGATCCATGAGACCGATCGCGCGCTCGAAGCGCTCACCGCTGTATTGCGCGACGGTGGCCGCATGGTTCACAAGATCGCCTGCATCGACTGGATGTTCCGCGACCACGGGCATCACCCGCTGGAGTTCCTCACGGTGAACGACCGGCTGTATCGCTGGATCGCTCATGATTCGGGCAAGTCGAACCGGCGCTCGATCGCCTGGTACCGCGAGAAGCTCGCCGCACTCGGCCTGGCCTCCACCTTTCACATCGTGCGCATCGTGGGTTCCAGCCGCGCGGAGTTCCCACCCGGCACTTTCCAGCTGAAGCGCGGCGTACACTTCGAGGACGCCGACCTCGAGATGTTGCGGGAAATCCGGCCGCGACTGCTGCCGCGTTTCCAGTTGCTCACCGACGAGGACCTGATGGTCGAAGACATGTTCGTGGTGGCCGACAAGCCCCTGGCGGCCAGGCCGGCCGCCCTGCGCACGGCGTTGTCAGCATGAAGCGTGCTGCTGCCGAAATCGAAGCTCACTACCTCGTGGAGAAGGAACTCGCGGAACGGTTGCGCGCCGCGCCGCGGGCGCAGCGATTGAAGCTGTATGGCGAGGTCTACGACGAATTGTTCCGCCGCGTTCCCACGCACCCACAGCTCACCCGCAAGCGATCGCCGGACGAACAACGCGTCGCCATCGAAGAACGCCTGGCGCTGCTGCGGCGCTTCGTCGATGGCGACACGGTGTTCCTCGAGATCGGCGCCGGTGATGCCTGCCTGACGCGCGAGGTTGCGCGCACCGCAAGGCGCAGTTATGCACTCGACGTCTCCAGCGAGATCCTTGGCGGGGTCAACGACCCGCGCGTGAACACGGTGTTGTCGGATGGCTGCTCGGTTCCGGTGCCCGAAGGTTCGGTGACGCTGGCGTACAGCTACCAGGTGATGGAGCACATTCACCCGGAGGACGCACTGGAGCAGCTGCGCAATATCTATCGCGCCATTGCCCCGGGCGGCTCCTACCTGTGTGTGACCCCGAGCCGGTTGAACGGACCGCATGATGTATCCCAGTTCTATGACGAAGTGGCGCAGGGTTTTCACCTCAAGGAATACACCGCGCGCGAACTGTCGCGCCTGTTTCGCGAAGTAGGCTTCCGCCGCGTGGAGCCCTACGTGGGTGTGGCGCACCGCTACTTCCGCCTGCCGATGGCGCTGATGTCGGCCATCGAGACATTCTTCTCGTGGCTGCCGCACCGGCTGCGGCGCCGGCTGGGCAACGCGCGCGGCGTTCAGAACCTGTTGTTCATCAGCATCAGGGCGATCAAGTAGTTTGACGTGCACGCTCGTCCCTCTGCCCAAATGAGTGCCGCAACCGCCGCCACACCGGTATTGTTCCTCGCGTACTGGTATCCGCCCGAAAACGAATCCGGCGCACACCGGCCCGCGCGGCTGGCGAAGTACCTCGAACGGCTGGGATACGCGCCGGGCGTGGTGGCCGCGGCCAGCGCCACCGAGCCCACGCCCCGCGATCCCATCGTGCGCACGCCGGCGGATCCGGACGGCGGCCGGCTCACCGCGCTGTTGCGCCGGCTCATCCCCTACAACGATCGCATCGAGTGGGTATCCGGCGCGACCACCGCCGCCAGCGCCGCACTCGTGCGCCATGGCGCACGAGTGGTGATCTCGACCTCGCCGCCGGTGGCCACGCACCTGGTCGCGCTGCGCCTGCGCCGCAGGCATCGCTTCGCGTGGATCGCGGACTTCCGCGATCCGATCGTCGGCAATCCGTTTCGCCAGCGATGGCATGGCCGGATCTACGATCGCCTCGTCGAAGGCCAGATCGTGAAACACGCGGACGCTATTCTCGTGAATACCGACGCCGCGCTGGAGGGATTCGCGCGGCGTTACCCGCGGCATCGCCAGAAATTTCACCTGCTGTGGAACGGCTTCGATCCCGAGGAAGCGCTGACGGCGCGGCCCCTGCCCGCGCGCCCGCACCGCATGCTGGCGCACTTCGGCTCCATTTATGGACCGCGCCAGCCCGGCATGCTGGTCGGCGCCATGTCGCGCCTCGTGGCCGCGGGCAAGCTGGCGCCCGAAGCCCTGCGGCTGCGCCTGGTCGGCACCGTGGACCACTCGGCGCCGTGGCTGAAGTCAGCCGAGTTCGCCGGCCTGCGCGCGGGCGGCGCGCTCGACCTGCAGGAGACGCCGGTGCCGCGCGCCGACGCGCAGCGCGAAATGGCCGAGTCCGACTATCTACTGCTCATCGACCTGACCGGCGACGCCAATGGCGTGCAGGTGCCCGCCAAGCTGTTTGAATACGTGCGCATCGGCCGCCCGATCCTCGCGCTGACCACGCGCAATTCGCCGGTGGAGCGCATCCTGGCGCGCAGCGGCATTCCCCACGTCTGCATGTACGTGGGAGATGATGCGGCGACACTGGATGCCAGGCTGCTCGAGCTGCTGGCGCTGCCGCCCACGGTGAGCGAACCGAGCCGCTGGTTCCACGAAGAATTCGACGCACGCGCCCAGGGAGACCGGCTGGCCGGCCTGCTGGAAACGCTGGCAGCGCAGGGCGCCTGATGCGCCAGCTCAAGATTCGCCTGCTGCACGTGTGCAAGTGGCTGGGCCTGTTTGCGATCACCCGCCGGTGGTACGCCGATCGCCTGCGCATACTCTGTTACCACGGCTTCGAGCTGCGCGACGAATGCGATTTCCGGCCACAGCTGTTCATCAGGCCGCGGACATTTGAATCGCGCCTCGCCTACCTGGCGCGGCGCGGCATCCCGGTGCTGCCGCTGCCCGAGGCACTGGCGCGGATGGCCGCGGGCACGCTGCCGCGGGGCTGCACTGCGATCACCATCGACGATGGCTTCCAGAGCACCTTGACGCTGGCCGCCCCGCTGCTCAGGAAATTCCAGCTGCCGTCAATGGTCTACGTGACCACTTACTACGTCGAGAAACGGTCGCCGGTGTTCCGCCTGGCATTGCAGTACCTGTTCTGGCAGGCGAAGGTGGACGACGCTGCCGCGCGCCGCCTGGCCGCCGAGATGCCGGTGCTCGATGTAGCGCACGATACGGCGGATGCGTCGCAGGTCATGTGGGCGGTGATCCGCCACGGCGAGACGCTCGATTCGGAAGCGTTGCGCGGCGCGCTGCTGCTGCGCGTCGCGGACCTGCTCGGTGTCGGCGGCGATCTCGACTCCCAGCTTGCGGTGTTCAAACTACTCGCGCCGGACGAAGTGCCGCAGCTCGCGGACTTCGGCGTCGACGTACAGCTGCACACGCATCGGCACCGTTTCCCGCCAGAGGATGAATCCGCGGCGCGCCGCGAGATCCTCGACAATCGTCGCAGCCTGGGCGCCATGCTGGGCCACGCACCTAATCATTTCTGCTATCCGAGCGGCGTCTACCAGACTTTTCAGTGGAAACTGCTGGAAGAACTGGGTGTCGCCAGTTCCACTACATGTGAGCCAGGCCTCAATAATGGCGCCACTCCGCGCTTCGGATTGAAACGATTTCTAGACAGCGAGGCAATTTCTCCAATCGAGTTCGAGGCCGAACTTGCCGGTTTCAGTGAAGCACTTCGCAATTTCCGGGCATTGTTGCGCGGCAAATCGTCAAATCCGGCCCTTCCCTACGACTAACGAGGCGTACAAAGGCGAAGAAAGTCGTTGCTTTGCGTCATCCGGCGATCTCTTATGTCGGGTTCTGTAGACACTGGAACGGCAGACTCTATTCGGTCAAATTGCGCGGCATCAAAACAGTCGCGACCCGTCGCCGTTGGAGGAGTTTTTCATGGTGAGCATCAAGCATCCGATCCGTTGCGCTTTCATGGTCGCGGGAGCCCTGGCGCTCGCGTCCGCCGCGCAGGCGCAATCCGTAATCCTCGATGACTTCGAAGCTCCGTCTTTGTTTGTCGTTCAGCCGAACACCAGCGGGGCGCAGAAGTATCTGTGGAATCTCTACCTGGGATCGGGCGCGGCCACGCTCACGACGGAAGACAAGCACGACGGCAACCAGGCGCTGAAGATCAACTACACCAGCGGCTCCGAGATGCAGTTCCAGTTGTACACCTACACCGAGGCTCTCTCGGGCTGGAGCAACGACTGGCAGTTCATGCGCCGCTTCGTGAAGAATCCGAGCTCCTACCAGACCGGTCGCAACAACCGCATGCGCTTCTGGATCAAGGTGCCGGCGGGCCTGACGATCAACAACGGCAACCACAACATCGAGTTCGGCACCTACGCACGCTGCTCGACCTGCAGCGGCGCCGAGGATCGCGGTGGCCACTTCTATCACAAGCTCGACATCGCCAGCACCGGCGAGTGGACCCAGGTCATCATCGACACGCATCCCGACCACGAGCGTGGCGCCAACGGTGATGCGGAGCAACCGGACCAGCTGCACGTGTCGGGTGAAGCCAACTTCACCTACTTCGACCTGCTGACGCGCTTCTATATCCACATGCCTTACGACCAGCCTAACTTCCCGGCCAACATCTACCTCGACAGCTTCGAGCTGTACGAAGAGACCCGCCCGGAGAACGTCGACCAGGTGCGCGCGGTGCACGCCACCTACGTGCCGAGCAGCAACCAATTGCGCATCGGCTGGATGCGCAAGAAGACCGAGGAGACCGTGAAACACGAGGTGCGCTACTCGTTCTCGGACATCCACACCAGCGGCTGGGAGAACGCCACCGTGGCGCCGAGCGGCACTGTCACGCCCCCGGGTGACGGTGGCTACAACGGCATGTTCTGGTCGACCACCGGCATCAATCTGCAGGGCCACGACCGCGTGTACATCGCGATCAAGCCGCAGAACTCGAGTGGCTTCCGCCAGATCGAGGTGCCGTTGACCAATGCACCCGCGGCCGTCGTGCCGAATCCGCCGGCCAATCTCAAGGCCCAGTAAGACGGCCCAGTAAGACGGCCCAGTAAGACGGCCCAGCAAGACGGCTCAGCCAGCCGGTCGCAGGAGATCCGAGAACAGTTTCTCGTACCCTGCGACCATCTGCTGATCCGAGTAGGCAGACTGCGCATGCGCCCGACCGCGTTCGCCCATGGCGACGCGCTCGGGCGCAGTCGTTTGGGCCGCGGCGAGCAGTGCATTCGCCAGTGATTGCGGGTCGGTGGGTGCACACAACCAGCCGCATCTGCCTTCGTTGACCAGGTCGGGAATGCCGCCCACGGAGGTGCCCACGATGGGCAGGCCGGAGGCCATGGCCTCGAGCACCGACAGCGGCAGGCCTTCACTCTTCGAACACAACACCGCGGCATCGATCGAGCCGAAGAATTCCGCCACCTGGTCGCTGAAACCGTGGAAGCGCACTCGCGCGGCGAGTCCCAGTGAGGTGCTCTGCGCCTCGAGTGCGGCGCGCAGCGGGCCATCACCGAGGATTTCCAGCCTGGCCTGGGGCATCTGCGCCGCGACCTTGCCGAAGGCCGTGATCAGGCTGGCGTGATCCTTGACCGGCACCAGCCGGCCGACGATGCCGAAACGGAACTCACCATCGGCAGTCCGCGGTGCCAGCCGCACATAAGGCGCGAGCGGAATGCCGTTGTTGATCACCATGAGCCGCGACTTCGGGATCACACCGCCATCGTGGAACACGCGGTAGGCCATGGGACAGACCGCGACGATGCGCTCGCTGAAGCGACACATCAGCGAATACAGGCGTTCCTTTGCACCCGGCTGACGCGCCAGGTTGTCGATGCCGTGGATGGTGTTGACGATCACCCGCGTCACGGAGGACCGCGCTGCCACTGCGTAGTGATGCACCAGCGGGTTGTGGCTGTGGACCACCTCGACGCCGCGCGCCCGCAGCAGGCGGCGAAAGGTGCGCACGGTACCGAAGCTCGGACCCTCGGACTTGCCCAGTGCCGCCACTTCGATGCCGGCTTTTTCGAGCCCACCCGCCAGCGGACCGGTGGTGCGCAGGCACACCACGGTGAGTTCATGGCCGCGCGCCTTGAGCCCCAGCGCCAGGTCGCACACCAGGCGCTCGGTTCCGCCGAACTCCAGGGTGTTTACCAGCTGGGCAATCTTCACGTCGCGCCCGCCAGCTCGCAGGACTTGGCGGCGTTCCAGCGCCAGTTGAGGCGATCCAGCACCTTGCGGCGCGCGCCGGTGCCCAGCGAGTTGCGTTTGTCGGGCGAATCGCAAAGCTCGGTGAGCGAACGCGCGATATCGGCGGCGTCGCCATCGATGAACGTGGTGCCGTTGACATTCTCATCGACGATGTCGAGAAAATTCGGCGTGCGCGGCACCAGCACCGGCTTGGCCAGCGACATGTATTCGATGACCTTCATCGGCGAGGCGTAGAAAGTGGCGCGCGGGCTCACCGCGACATCGAACAACGATACGAAATCCGGCACCAGGTCGTGCCGCACGCGCCCGGTGACCAGCACCGAGTCGGCGAGATCGTTGGCCGCGATCAGCTCCTCGAAGCGCGGCCGGTATGGTCCGTCGCCCACGATGAGCAGGAATACCGGCCGTCCCGATTGCTTGACCCTGGCACAGGCTTCGACCAGCAGGTCGAGTCCATGCCACTCGCGCAGTACGCCCGTGAACCCGACCACGAAGCGGTCGACGGCAATGCGCTGCGCCTGCTGGAAAGCCGTGTTCTTGTCGCGCGGCGCAAACCGCTCCGGATCGACGCCATTGGCCATGACGAAGCACTTCTCCGCCGGCACGCCAATCGACACCAGGTAGTCCCTGAGCGGCGTGGACACCACGATGACACGCGATGCGCTGGCGCAGATCCAGCGTTCCATGGCGAATGCAATGCGCACCAGCGTGAGCTTCTCGTCGCTTTCCTTGCTGCGATCCATCGCCAGCGGTGCGTTGACCTCGAGCAATACCGGCACGCGCCACAGTCTGCCGGCCAGCACCACTCCGGCGTTGAACGCCATGTAACGGTCGTAGATGAACGCCGGCCGGGATCGCAGGATCGCGAAGCTTGCGACGACAAAGGCATACAGGCTGTAGCCGATTTCCATGCACTCGAACAGCCAGCGCGGCAGACGCTTCTTGAATGCACCCAGCGACTGCGAGCGGTTCGAGCTCTGCGGCTCGGCTTCGCCCACCGGGCCGATCACGCGGACCACGTGGCCCAGGGAACGAAAGGCGCGGATCATCTCGCGCACGTGGATACCTTCGGCGCCGTCGCCCAGCGTCCGGTGGTGATAAACGATCTTCATTTGAGTACTGCCTGGTAAAGTTCGACGACCTGTCCCGCCACCGAGTCCCAGCTGCGTTTGCCCATGCGCGCGGCGATGGAACCGCGGTCCCAGCGGCGCTCCAGCGCGGCGTCGAGCGCGCGTTCGAGTGCGGCCGCATCACCGGGCTGCACCAGCATGCCGTCCTCGCCGTTTTTCACGAACTGCGAGACGGCACCGACATCGTTGACCACCACCGGTGTGCCGCATGCCAGCGCCTCGAGCACCACGTTGGGACAACCCTCGCGGTGACTGGCGAGGCAGAACACGTCCGCCGCGCCGTACCACAGCGCCAATTGCTCCTGCGGCTGCTCTTCGAGAAAGTGAACTCGCGACTCCAGTGAATGTTCCGTCACCAATGCGCGCAGCGCGTGGTCGAAACGCGCCTCGGGATTCACACCACCGACGATGAACAGCTCCGCCGATGGTGAACCGCGCAGTGTCGCCAGTGCGCGGATGATGTGTTGATGGCCCTTGCCCTCGGTGAGTCGGCCGACGGCGAGGATGATGCGCCGCTCTGCGGCGAGCCCGAGACGGGCGCGGCAGGCGTCCCGCTCCATGCGCGTGAAGCGCGACGCGTCCACGCCATTCAGGATGACGTGCACGCGTTCCGGCTGCACGCCGAGCCCGATCACGACATCCCGCAACTCGGCGCTCAATGCCACCACGGCATCGGCACGCCGCAGGCATGACGCCACCAGCCTGCGACGGATGGAATTCTCTTCCGCGTACAGCGCTTCGTGGCCCCGCACCGTCACGATGAACGGGCAGCCGCGGCGACGCGACAACACGTATCCCGCGACCGCATCCGGATAGGTCCAGTGCACGTCGATGAGGTCGAAGGCGAACCCCTCGCGACCGAGGCGGCGAACACTGCCCGACACTGCCATCAGGAATGACAGCGCATCGAACCACTTGAAGTATTTCGGGATGATCGCGAAGCGCGGGTGTTCGACGGTGAGTCCCGCCTGGCTTTCGCGGCGTTCGATCCTGCCACCCCATACCGAGGGGCGCAGCCAGCGAATGAAGGGATACCACGGCACCGGCGCCACCACGCGCGCCAGGCAGCGGCGGCTCACAGCCGCGATCCGGTGCAGCACGAACACGCCGTAACCGGGTTGCGCAGAGTTCGGGAACAGGTAACTCAATACCAGGACCCGCGGGTTTTCGACGCTAGTAGCCAAACTGGCGATGCCATTCTTCGAGGACGACGAGTTGCCAGATCTCGCGATGCCGGCTGACACGGCCCGCGCGGTGGTCGCCGAGCAGCCGCTCGATCGCCGCCGGCTGAAAATACCCGCGCTGTACGCAACGCGGCGAGGTCAGCAGCTGGTGCGCGTAGTCGTACAGCGGACCGCGAAACATGATCTCGAGAGGCGTCGGAAAGCCGAGCTTGCGGCGCTCGATGATCTTGCGAGGCAGCCGGTCGCGTAGCGCGTGCTTGAGGACCCGCTTGGTGTTGGTCCCTGCGATCTTGACGGCCGACGGCAGCTTCGCGGCGTGTTCCACCAGGCGATGATCCAGGAATGGCACCCGCAGTTCGATGGAGGTGGCCATGCTCATGCGATCCGCCTTGATGAGCAGATCGTCCACCAGCCAGGTGCGCGTGTCGAAGTACAACATGCGCGACAGCGTGTCCCAGCCACGCGAACGCGTGAACAGCGACTCGAGGAATCCCGCGAGTTGCTCATTGCCGCGCGCCGCCACCTCGCCGAAACCCGCCTCGTATGGCGCCACCTTGGGTTGCTCGGTGTAGCTGGAAATGCCCTGGTAGCGCTTTTCCAGTGGCTTGCCGGCCAGCTCGAGATAGCGCCGCAGCTTGTCCAGCCGTTGCACGCGCCCGGCGAGCTTCGCCGCCCCGGACAGGGCCCAGGCGGGCAACATGCCGCGTGCACGCTCCATCGCCTGGTTGTAGACGTACAGGTCGTAACCCGCGAACAGCTCATCCGAGCCTTCACCGCTCAGGCACACCGTCACGTGTTCGCGCGCCAGCTTCGAAACGTAGTACAGCGAAATGGCCGCCGCCTCGGTCACCGGTTCGTCCATGTGACGGATGAACGACGGAATCCAGTCGCTGAATTCCTTCGGCCCGATGCGGATTTCGTGGTGATCGGTGCCGAACTTGCGCGCCACTTCGCGTGCGTACGGCGTCTCGTCATAGTCCGGCCCGAAGTCATAGGCCACCGAAAATGTCTTGAGCCCACGGCTGACATTCTCGGCCAGCAGTGCGACCACGGCACTCGAGTCGAGGCCGCCGCTCAGAAATACGCCCAGCGGCACGTCGGAGCGCAGGTGCAACATGATGGATTCGCGCAGCATGAGCTCCACGCTCGACGC
>Ga0315912_10005964_pt1 | contig 11034 bp, 12 predicted proteins | sample VfabasoilMG_FD_204469 | JGI IMG/M metagenome (GOLD analysis project Ga0315912, IMG submission 204469) | Garden soil microbial communities collected in Santa Monica, California, United States - V. faba soil | ecosystem: Environmental > Terrestrial > Soil > Garden | place: USA: California...
GCACATCGACATCATCGGGTTGTCGTCGTTCGGACGCCTGCTCGAAGGATCGTGAACGAGACGGGGCTTGATTGATTCTGCGCGGGCGCCGGCGCGCTCGGCCCCACCCCCGTTCGTGAGCAGCCGGCGCATCCAAGTCTCGACAACATCCCCGTTTGCTAGGCAACTTGCCGGGAATGCATTTCGCGTACCACGCGCCGCGCCTCGCGTTGCTTGAGCAGTTCCTGGTCGCGCGCCCAGGCGAGCGCGAACTCGGCGACCTGCGGCCAGCCGCTCTGCGCGATGATGAAATGCGTGCGGCCGGGAAACTCCTTGTACTCGGTGGTCGCGAGCGACCGGCGGTAGGCGTGCACGTTGGCGCGCACCACGGAAGGGGGCGCCAGGTGATCCTGCGAGGCCGCGATCATCAGCAGCGGGGCGCGGTTGTTCCGGCGCACGTTGATCGTGCTGTCGGCGAAAGGATTGAGATTCGCGAGCTCGGCCTGCAGCAGCACGCGGCGCGGACCGGGGACCACGTAACGTTCCCAGGCGCGCTGCGACTCGTCGCGCGAGGCGTTGTTCATGAAGCCGTAGTGGAACTGGGCCGGGGTGAGCTGCACGCAGCCCCGCTGTCGCGGGCGAATAAGCTGCGGCGTGACCACGCGCATCTTGGTGTAGGGAAGCGTCCAGATTCCCTTGATGGGAGCGGATGCGAGGGCCACGCCGCAGGTTCCAAGGCCACGGTCTAACAACGACTGAACCACGAGTCCGCCGAATCCGTGTCCGATGAGGATCGGCGGTTCATCGAGTGCGAGCGCGAAACGCTCGTAGTGCTCCACGATCTCCCGAATGCCGAGTGCCGCGTAGCCGTCCGGAGCGCGGCGCAGCGCCCGGATGTCACGCTCCATTCCCGGCCAGCTCGGCGCAAATACGCTGTAGCCGCGTTCGGAGTAATGGTGCGCCCAGTACTCGAAGCTGAGCGGGGTCATCCATAACCCGTGGATCAGCACGATGTTGTTAGTTGCCATGAATCCTCCACAGCAGCGAAGAGAATCCACGCCGCACCTGTCGTTGTCCAGCGACGCTGAGATGTAATTGTGCGTAGGTACTTCGGTCCGAGGGGCTTTCCTAGTACGCATGTGCGGTGCGCCAATGTAGTCTTGGCGCATGTCCGAACCCACCCGGGCCGAAGTCGACGCGAGCACCGAGCCCACGATTCTCGAGTTCGGCGCGAGCTGGTGCGGGTATTGCCGGGCGGCGCAGCCGGATATCGCAGCTGTGCTCGCGAAGCATCCCTCGGTGCGGCACATCAAGGTCGAGGACGGCAAGGGTCGGCCGCTCGGTCGCTCGTTCCGCGTCAGGTTGTGGCCCACCCTGATCTACCTGGAAGGCGGAGTCGAAAAGGCACGCGTGGTCCGCCCGGACGATGCCGCCGATATCGAAGCCATTTTTGCGAGCTGATGCTCGTTCGCGACGTTCCCGATTCGCTAATGTGCCGGCCCATGGGAAAACTGCTCAGCATGGCGATGTTGCTGCTCGCGGCCGCGGCCGTGCTGGCGCAATCCGGCGCCAGCGACACGGACGAGTCCGCCTACAGTCCCTCGACGCTCGCAAAAATCCTCGGCGGCCCGGCCCGTTCGCAGAACGATGAGGCGGAGCTGGCCGGCGTGCACGACTGGTTCACGACCACCGCGACGTTCACCGGCCACAAGCGCACGCCTTCGGGTCGTTTCCGGCCCATCGTCAGTGCCTGGGTGGCAAGCCGCGGCGAGGACCAGTCCACGACGGAGATGTATTTCGGCGGCGAGCTGCCGGAGCTGGAGTTCGAGCAGGGCGGCAAACGCTACTGGGTCATGGCGGGACTGCCGGGCGGGCTGGGCTTCGGTGTCTATCCACCCGGCCAGAAGCTGACTATCTACCTGCAGCGCCTCGGCTTCGCCTCGGGAACGCCGGTGGCGGTGCTGACCATGGCGAAGCTGCCCACCGGGACCACGTCGACCATGGTCACCAAGGGGCGGAGCCTGCACAACGCGCGCATGGGCGAGGGCGCGCGCCGGCAGGAGGCCGTCTATCGCAGCGGCTCGGCCACCTTCACCTATGCGGGCCGCGAGTATTCACTGCCGCTGGACGTCGCCGGCAAGCATTCGATCGCGCCCGGCATCTATTCATACGAGAACGGGGTACGCACTGCACTGCTCGAATACGGCGGAAGCGACGCGCAATACCTGCTGCTGCGCGTGCCGATCGGCGAGGGGCCGGCGAGCGCCGGGGTCGTGCCTTACCTGGTACTCAACGGACGCATCGTTCCGCCGATCGACATCACCGGCTGCGGCGTGAATGTCGAACAGGTGACGCGCGCCGGCACGCGCGCCAGCGTCGACTGCAGCGGGGCGACGCGCGCCGTGCTCACCAGGTTGCAATTCACCGCGGAGTGACCGCGTTTCAGGACGGGTTTGCCTTCCACCCGCGCGGCCTGCGATTGAACGCGACTTCCACCAGGAATTTCCGCGACTGACACTTCGAGCAGCGCAGGCGGGTGCAGGCCTGCCTGAGTGTCACGTTCCAGCCCAGGATGTTGGCCAGCGCGCGCGGCTCGATCTCGCGCTCATGCCGGCATTTCCGACACGAAACACAGATGACGTAGGCACCGGAGTGATCCGAGAGCTTGTCGATCGCGCTGGCAGGCAGTGGCATGACGCGCATTGTCACGCGCCGGTCCGCGCTGTCCATCCAGTCTCGAAGTCCGCCGATCACTGTATGCTGCGGGCCGTGAAATCCTTCATCGAAAGATGCAGTTCGCTCGATCAGCCCGGATGGCTCGATTTCCGCCTTGCGCTCTGGCCCGATGCTTCGGCCGATGAACATCGCGGCTACATGGCGATCTCGCTGGCCCAGCCCGAGCGTTTCCTGCAACTCATGTGCTACGACGCGAACCGGCGGCCGCTGGGATTCATCGAAGGATCGATCCGCGGTGACTACGTCAATGGAACCGAGACGTCGCCCGTTGGTTTCGTCGAAGGTGTGTACGTGTCAACCGAGTTCCGCCGACGCGGCATTGCACGTCAGTTGTTCGCCGCGATCGGCGACTGGGCGAGGGCGCGCGGCTGTCGCGAGTTGGCGTCGGACGCGTTGCTGGAAAACGAAGCCAGCCAGCGTGCGCACCGGGCGCTGGGTTTCCGCGAAACCGAACGCGTGGTCTATTTCACCAGGCTTCTCTGATCGTTACCTGAGCGTTACCCGGCGCGGCCCAGACTCGTCCCCGATGGAATTGTTAAAGGCCGTTGCATTCGGCGCACTGGGATTTACCGCCTGTCTTGCACTGCTTCTGGTCGCCGGCCGGCTGTACGTGCGCTGGCACCGGGCCGTGATTTCGGTAGTGGCGCTGCTGGGACTGGTACTCCAGGGTGCGTTGTGGGGCGGCATCACCTGCACTCTCAAGCGATTCGAAGTCGGTGGCAGCTACTTCTGGTTGTACGCTGCGCTTCTGACCAGCGTAATCGGCACGGTCTGGGCGTTGTTCCTGCTAGGCAGCACGATGCTCGGCCGCCGGTTCACCGACTGAGATTGCCGCGACACTGATATTCTCCGGGGTCATGCGGTGTTTCTCGGTTACGACCTGATGTCACCACTTCCCGATCCCATGCGCATCGGCGACTGGCTCGCGGATCCGCGCGACGACTCGCTGTCGCGCGGCGGCGAACGCGTGAAACTCGAGCCGCGCACCATGCGGCTGCTCATGCGGCTGGCGCTCACGCCCGGCGTGGTGGTCAGCCAGGACGAGCTGCTGGAGTCGGTGTGGAGCGGCGTGGTGGTGAGCCCGGCGTCCGTCTACCAGTCCATGTCGCAGCTCAGGCGGGTGCTGGGCGACACCGACGATCCGCCTCGCTACATCGAGACCGTGGCGCGCAAGGGGTACCGCCTGATCGCCACAGTTTCCACGGTCGGCAAATCCGAACTGCCGCGGCCGGCGTCGTCGCCGCCAGCCGCGACCTCGAGCGGCGAGACTTCCACGATGACTCCTCCCGCGCCGCGTCGCCGGCGGGGTCGCTGGCTTGCGCTCGCCGCGGTAGTTGGGACTGCGGTGGCGATTGTGTGGTGGCAGGTCTATCCGCATCGTCCGCCACTGCCGCAGTCTGCCTCCATCGTCGTGCTGCCCTTCATCGACCTCACGGACGGCCACACGCAGCAGATGTTCTGCGATGGCCTCACGGAGGAAACCTCGAACTGGCTGGCACAGGTGCCGTCACTGCGCGTGGTCGCGCGATCCTCGGCCTTCGCATACCGCGACCGCCAGCAGGATGTGCGCGCCATCGGCCGCGAGCTGAACATCAGCCACGTGCTCGAAGGTTCGCTGCGTCGTTCGGGAAACCGGATGCGCATCACCGTGCAGCTCATCGATTCGAACACCGGATATCACCTCTGGTCGGAGTCGTACAACGTGGAAGTTGGCGACGTGTTGAGCGTGCAGGAGGAAGTGGCTCGCCAGGTCGCGGGCAACCTGGAGCTGCGCATCTCGTCCGACACCGACAGCCGCTTCGCGGGCCGGCGCAGCAAGGCGGGACCGGCGCAGGAGCTGTTCCTCAACGCCCGGGCCCAGGCGCAGCGGATCGACAGCGCCGCGAACGAACTCGCCATCACGCTGTATCGCCAGGCACTGCGCGCCGACCCGGATTTCGCGCTTGCGAAGGTCTACCTGGCCCAGGCAATCGGAAATCGCCGCTATCTCAACGACCAGCGAATCGAAGACCTGTTGCCGGAAATCCTCCCGTTGCTCGCCGAGGCGGAAAAAGCCGCGCCGCAACTCGCCGAGCTCTACGCGGTGCGCGGCAACATCTACACCAATCTGCGCCGGCAGGAACTCGCAGAGCGCGACCTGAAACGTGCAATTGAGCTCAACCCCAGCAGCAGTGACGCGACCCGAATGCTCGGCCGGCGTTACCTGGTCGACGGTGAGCCGCGCGAGGCGCTCAGTTACTACACCATCACGGCGGCACTCGATCCGCGCGATTACAAGCCGCAGGCATTTCGCTGTATCGCGCTGTCTGACCTGGCGCAATTCGACGAGGCCGAGAAGGCCTGTGAGAAAGCCCGCATGCTGGAGCCCGGCTCGGCCTGGGCCTACAGCGTCTCGAGCAGTCTGGAGGCGGCGCGTGGCCGGCTCGACGAAGCACTGCGGTACAGCGCGGCCTCGCTGGAACGCGACAACGATGTGATGGAAGCACAGGCGGAACGCATCATCTGGCTGCGGCGCCTCGGCCTGGAGAAAGAAGCGAACACGGCATTTCGAGCCGCGGTGGCCGCCGATCCTGCAGCCGCACGGCGCAATCAGCGGCTGGTCTTGTTGGGTGCCGCGATGAGCGTCGAGGCCAGCAGCGCGCGGGGACTGAAGAACTTCATCCGCGAGTTCAATCTTGCCGAGTCCGATGACCCCGACCTGCTGTTCGAACTCGCCTACGCGTGGCTCAAGGCAGGAGACCCCGTCCAGGCGCGCGCCTGCATCGAACGCGCGACGACGTCCAGGAATTTCGTGAGCAGCGATCTGTCCAGTCCCTGGCGGGCGCGTGCCGGAACATCGTACCTGTTCATTTCTGCGCTGGCCTTGCGCGCGGGCGGTGAAACCGCCGCTGCCGATCGGCAGTTCGCCGAGCTCGAGTCCCTGCTGGCTCGCATGCTCCAGTCCGGAGTGCGGACTTCGGGAATCTACGAGCTGCAGGCGCAACTCGCCGCAGCTCAAGGCCGTAGCGATGCTGCGATGGCGTCACTCAAACGCGCGGCAGATCTCGGATGGAGCGATGCACGAGTCGCTGAACGCGACCACGCCTATGACTCATTGCGCGCTCGCGAGGACTTTCGAGCCCTGCTCGCGGCAGTGCACGCCAGGAATGCGCGCACTGCCGCGAAGTTCAGGCAACAACAGGCGGTGCCCGACGCCGGGACGTAGCAGCCCGATCAGCCGTCCGGGGGAAGCTTGGGGGAGTCGGGGGCTCCGGCACCCTTGGCATGGTAAAGGCGCATCATCACGTCCATCGCCGCGGATACTTCGTAGCGGCGGAAGGCGTCCTGTTTCATAGCCACGTTCCACGGGGCCGGTACGGGAACCTTGTCGTTGAATGCCGGCCATTCCGTTTCCTCGATCAGTTCCATGATCAATTTCTTGGCCGATCCCGCGCGGCCGTCGAATGGCGGCATTGCACCTTCGAGCGCCAGGAAAAGCGCCTGGAACGCGTCGGTGAACTCATCCGAAACCTCGGATTCCATGTCCATGATTTCGGCGAGGGGCCATGCCTGCACACTCGGCACGTTGCCGATGAGCTTGGCCCGCAACTTGCGCAGGAATTCTGATTCGATCGAGGCAGTGATCATGGGTTGTCCGGAGACGCTGGTTGTTGTGACCGGCTGGTCGTTGCCATTCGATTCTACCGTGGCTTCTTCCGGGTCATCGTCGAGCGCACCCTTGGTGGGCGCTGGTCGCCTGGTCACGGAGATGTTAGTCAGGGGTGTCTTCATGGATGACCTCTTTGTGGTTGTGATTATATGGACGCGTGCCGGGTGAGTGGTTAGTCTGCACCCAAGCGGCTGAATGACGCACTGATGCGGCGCGTCAAGAAAAATGAATTGCGTGGCCGCGCACAATAGTGGGGCAGATGCATATGTTCGTTCTGGACAATCTTGGAAGGGAAATCCAGGAAGCCAGCAATCTTTGCTGGGCCGCGGTTTCCACGATGGCGGTGCGCGCATTCGCGGACGCGGAATTCGTTCCGCCCACGCAGCGCCTGACGGTCACCTACCGCGCATCCGACATCGCGACTCTCGCGCAGCTCAAGCGGGTGGAGAACTCGACGGGCGTGCTTCACAACAAGCTCGTCAACTTCACGGCGCGTTGTGGCGTGAAAGGGAATTGCAACACCACCAGTGTCGACTTGCACATGTTCGACGTCCGCAGCGTCAAGGTTCCTCCCGAGCACGCGCTGCTGCCGCAGCACTTTTTCATCGAGATCGCGCTGCGCGGATGCCCCGTGCCGATACGATGGCGTTTTCTGCAGGAAGCGGCCGCCAACGGCCCCGCGCTCGCCGCTGAACATGCGTTGATCGTGACGGGCTACAACCCGTTGACCAACGAGCTGCGAATCTTCGACCCGGCGCCGGCCAACGATCCCGACGACAACGTCGCGGATCTCCGTCCCGAAGAACACGAAAGGTGGATTCCGTACAACGTGTATCTCAATCCGCAGAACGACAACGGCCTCGATGTGATTGCGGTGCACGAGTTCGACGAATACATGCTGCAGCGGGTGGGGGATCCCACGGTGCTGACCAGCAAATTTCGCTATCCGGCGCTGGTGCGGGTGTCGCCGGGTCCCGCGCGCCGCGAGAACTCGGTCGATTTCCGGCAACCAAAGGTCCCGGTCGACCTTCTGGACGCCATCGAGAAGGTCAAGAACGCCTATGTGGTGCGCAAGCCGAATGGCGACGTGATCCACGGGCCGTACCACACGGACAGGCCCATACCGATCGTTGCGGTGCGGCTGGCGGAGATTCGCAATGGGAAGCCCCACCATGAGCTGTTCAAACCGGATACGTCGACCGTGGCGGTCCCGGTGCTCAACGAGCGTGGCGCGATGATCGATTCTTTCATGATGCTGCACGATCGCACGGGCTGGAAGCCGGGCGGATATTGCAACAACCGGATCTCCGCGATGCTGCAAGCGGCACGCAAGAGCGTTGCGGAGACGCCGGAAGAACCCCTCTACATAGTCTCGATTCCCGAATTGAGCACGTTTTACCTGGCGCACGGCTTCTACCAAGGGGCCAGCATCACCAGGCTGCGCCAGGCCTGCATGAAGGAACAATTGCAGACCTGTGGCGACACCCTCAACAACCTGGTCGTAGAGGCGGAGCGCGAATATCACGAGATGGCGACACTCGGTTTGACGCTCGGTTCGTCGCGTTGTTAGGCCCGACGCCATCCTTTGATCCTCTGGTGACAACCGCGTGACGCTACGTCGGTCCTCCTGACACCTGACTTACGTTCCTTTCGGGCCGCGTAAGTCTTTGAAGCACAAGAGATCACACAAACTATAGAACTCCTTTAGCTACTCCTGAGGACTTGAAAGCGAGATTTTTCTTACATCGCGGTCACGGACAGAAGAACAGAGGAGGAGCTGATCATGTGCCCCGATGGAACGATTGCCCCGAACAACCAGTCCCGCATCGTGATTTACACGCTGGGTCGCTTCGAAGTGGTCCTGAACGGTGTGCCGCTGCGCTTCAAAGGCCGCGCCCCGCTGCGGCCGCTCGACCTGCTCACCGCACTGGTGGCGGCGGGCGACGGCGGAGCGAGTGCCGGCCGCCTGGCCGACCAGCTGTGGCCGGATTCGGACGGGTTCGACGCCTACCGCGCCCTGACTACCGCGCTGCACCGGTTGCGCCGGTTGTTGCGCTGCCCCGACGCCGTGCGGCTCAGCGCCGGGCGCCTGATGCTCGACCCGGATATCTGCACGGTCGATGCGTGGTCGTTCGAGCGCGCCTTGCGTGGTGCCTCGGACAGCGAGGCCATCAGCGCGGTCCTGGACATGTACCCGGGACCGTTCCTGGTCGACGACGTGAAGCCCTGGGCGATCGAGATGCGCGAACGGCTCGAGCAGCTCATGTCACGGAAGGCGGGCCGGATCGCGAACGCTTTCCGGCCGGCCTGGCCGAGCGGCGCCCCAAATATCGGAATGGTCAGCGCGTTCGCGACTTGAGCCGTTTCTGCACGGATGCGCTCGCGAGCTGTCGCAGCGCATCCGTGCCGATCCAGCGGGGCGCCGGATCCTTCGAGGCGGCGAGCTTGCGTGACAACGCCTGCGCCGCCCGGTTCAGCTTCACGTTTCGCTCACCGACGCCGCGCAGCGCCCAGTTGACCCCCTTCTTGACGAAGTTGCGTTCGTCGCTCGCGGCTTTCTCGACGAGTTTCAGTGCACGCACGAATTCGGCGTCGGACGCTTCCTTGTCCCGCAATGCCACGCTCGCGAGCAGCGCGAAGGCCGCGCGCTTGACGAATTCCCGCTTGTGCGTGGCCCAGCGGCGGATCCTGCCCCAGGCGTGGGGCGAGCGCACCCACAACGCGAAACACAGCGTGTCGCACACCGCCCAGTTGTCGAAGTCGCGGGCCTGCGCGTCCATCTGCGCGGGGGTCACCTTGTCAGGCTCGTCGACGTAGGCGCACAACATGCGCGCCTCGTAGACGCCGGTCTTCCACAGATCCAGCGCCAGCGCGTGATCGCGTCCGAGCTGCTTGCCTAACTTCTGGATGTCGCCCATGCGCACGCCGAGCGCGTTGTCGTTGGGTATCGCGTAGCGCAACATGCCATCGCGCGCGGCCTTCGATGATTTCTTCTTCAGCCAGGCGAGGGCTTCGGAAACTCGTGGATCACTCATGGGTTCATCATAGACTCGGACCCCCGTGAAGCGCGCATTCATCTTCGTGCTGTCCCTGATTTGCATCGGCCTGTACATCAGGCTCGGATGGTGGCCATCGACGTCGGAGGCGGTGCGCGAGCCCGCGAAAATGAGCACTGGCGGGCCGGCAACCGGTGCGGATCCCCTGCGACCCGCGGCCGCGGCGCCGGATGCGGACCCGAGTGCCACCGCCGAACCTGCGAACGCGCAGGCGCCGGACTATCGCGTACGTTTGCGCGAGTCGGACGACTACTGGGCGTTCGCACAGGGCGTACTCGGGGCCGCCATGAACGGCGACGCGGCCGCGCAGTTCTATCTTTCGAATGCGCTCCAGTATTGCGAGTCGCTGTACGACTGGTACTTCGTCGAGCATCTGCCCGGCGGCGCAATCCGCCAGCGCACGCTCGACGAGGCATTGCAGTTCACGGCGACGCGGCCGGTGTTCACCGCCGAAGACGTCGGCAAGCTGCAACGACGCTGCCAGCGATTGCGCAGCGGCGCACAGACGCCTTTCGGCACGTCACGCGAATGGCTGGATGCCGCCATCCAGGCGCGTTATCCGGCCGCGCAGGTCTCGGCATCCCTCGACAAGGCGCTGCAGGTTCGACAGCAACCCACGCGGGAGGCATCGGATGCGATGCGCGCGGACGCGCAGCAGCTGGCGCTCGAGGCGCTGCGCACGCGGGATCCGGACGTCGTCGCGAGAATGGGGGACGTTGCGGCGAACCTGGCGGGTGGAGACCCGGAGGAAGCGCGCAAGGTGGCGTGGGTATGGCGGCTCGCCGCGTGCCAGCGCGAGGTCGCGTGCGACTCGATGACCGACTGGCTGCGATTGTTCTGCAACATCGACACGCAGTGCCAGCCCTTCGAAACGCCGGTGGACATCATCCGGCGCAAGGCGGGCAATGACTTCGACGAAATCGAACGCCGCGCGCGCGAATTGAACGAGAAGCTGGACGCGGGGACGCTCGAGGCGGGTGATCTCTAGAAGCGCATCAGCAGGCCGACGGACATCATGTTCAGGTCCTCTCTGCCGGTGCGATCGGGATCGCCGACCTTGTCGAGCATCTGGTATTCGGCGCGGATCGAGTACACCTGGTTGACGTTCCAGGCGAGTCCCACGCCGTATATCGGGTCCTGCGAGTCGGCCTTGGCGCTGACCCGCAAGCCGGTCTGACCGTTCACATGCTCGGTGTATTCCCGCTCGATGGTCGCGAATATGTAGCCGAACCTTGCATAAGCTTCGAAATGCTCTCCCATCGGCAGGATGCCGACGACCGAAAATATCGGACCCGCCACGCTGAAAGAAAGATCGACCGAAGCGGGCACGAAGCCGTTGCCGAGATCCGCCTGGGCACTGGCCGTCGACACGGTCTCTCCGTACTGTGCCAGCGCAATTTCCCCGGCCACATATCGATGGAAGCGGTAGCCGAAGGCGAGCTGGTAGCCGAAGTCCGAGTCCTCGGTCGAGACTTCGAGGTCCTGGAAGGGAATGTTGTTGTTCTCGAAGATGCCGCGAACGTAGTCCTCGGCGCCGCTCTGGTCGCCGGTGTAGTTGGTCATGCCCACGAGTCCCATGCCGTAAGCGCCGATGCGATTCTGGTTGCGGGTACG
>Ga0315912_10005965_pt1 | contig 11034 bp, 3 predicted proteins | sample VfabasoilMG_FD_204469 | JGI IMG/M metagenome (GOLD analysis project Ga0315912, IMG submission 204469) | Garden soil microbial communities collected in Santa Monica, California, United States - V. faba soil | ecosystem: Environmental > Terrestrial > Soil > Garden | place: USA: California...
CTGACATTGTTGTGAATAAACTGGAACTGAGAAATATTGATTTAAAATACATGAATATCCCCGACAGTCAGTTTATTTCCTTGTTGACGGATAGAATTGGATTAAAAAATGGATTGTACTCCGGAAAACGGAATCATATTTCATTGGACAAATTTGAAAGCATGAGTACATCGCTTGTTTTCCGTACAAAGAAAAATGAACTACCTGCTGAACCATCTTCACAAAATTCAAAACCGATTGATGTAGTATTAAAAAACATCAATCTTCAACAGACGAATTTATCGTATGACGCAGGTACATCAAAGCAACAAAATGCATTTGATCCGGATCACCTTCACATTACCGGATTGAACCTGAATGCTTCCAATTCAATTTATTCACAGGCAAAATCCCAGACTGAAATACACGATTTTTCATTCTCACTTTCCGAAGGTTTTGCATTGAAACAATTCAAAGCTGATGTACTCTATACAAATAGTGAGATCAAGGTTGAAAATTTTACTGCTGTAACAAATCTTTCCCGTATCAATGCAGAAGCTGTTTGCAAGTATGAATCATTAAAAGCTTTCGAGAATTTCCAACGTGATGTTACTTTAAACCTGACGGTTTCAAATACCACCGTGGATCCTCGTGACATTACCTGGTTTGCACCTCAACTTGGAACTCAACCATTCCTGACGAAATCATCACGGCCTGTTTTCCTAAATGGAAAAATAAGCGGAACTGTCGGAGATCTCCTCGTAAACAATATGACGGTCAATTCCGGTCAAACAGCATTAACTGCGAATGGACGCATTACGGGTTTGCCGGAAGTCGACAAGACCTATTTTGCAATCAACAGTTTTCAGGTACGAACCACATCTGATGATTTGAATAGAAATCTTCCCAAAGGCATGATTCCTGGAAATATTGAACTGCCGGGACAACTGTCTGTGTCAGGAACGTTCAAGGGGACAATTAAAATTTTCGATGCAGACATTGCTCTCAATACTTCCTTCGGCAACATAAATGCTAATGTCAAATCAGGAGCCGGTGAATCTTATGATGCAAAACTAACTGTCGATGATTTGGATGCAGGCAAGTTGCTGAAAAATGAAAACCAATACGGAACTGTTTCTCTTGAAGCAAACGTAAGAGGCAAAGGATATACAAAAGAAACCGCAGATGCCGACATAGGGCTGGTAGTGAGTTCAGCAGGATTCAAAGGTTATGAATATCAGAACCTGGAGCTCGAAGGTCATTTCTTCAACCAACAATTTGAAGGCACTATAAATATGGATGATCCTAATCTTGCATTTGATTTTACAGGTAAAGCAGGATTTAAGCAAGGCGAAGAAGAATATAAGTTTTCTCTTAACCTGGAAGGAGCCAATCTTCAGAAACTCAATTTTTCAAATGACGATCTCAGGATCGCTGCACATGCAGAGCTTGATATGCGGGGTAATACCATTGACAATCTGAATGGAAGTGCCGGAATCACCAACATTATACTTATAAAAGAAGCCAAATCTTATTCGCTTGACTCGTTGCTGTTTGCAAGTGTGAATGAAAACGGAAACAGCGAATTGAGTCTGAAGAGCTCAATTGTAGCTGCTTCGTTCAAAGGAAACATCGCTCCCGGAAAACTCACTTCAGAAATAATCAATCACTTCAACAGGTATTTTACGGTCAATGATTCACTTAAACATTTAGGATCAACAGAAAAAAATAATTTCACATTCGAAATTGCGATTCATAACCATCCTGTCATTTCAGAGGTATTTATTCCGAAGCTCAAAGAATTTGAACCTGGAATCATTGAAGGAAAATTTGACGGTGCAAAAAATGTGATGGAACTGAAAGCCTCTTTGATGCGGCTGGGTTATGACGGAATTGTGCTGCATGATGCATCCCTGAATATAGTTTCTGATTCTTCAGCGATTAAAGGAATCGTGAAAATTGCTGAGCTTTCAACCGCTTCGCAAAAGGTTGAGAAAATAGAATTGATAGCAGAGGCAAAAAATAATTCAGCTGCGATAAGCTTTTCCGCAGGTGAACCTGAAACGGAAAAAAGACTGGCATTTGCTGCTGCATTAAAATCTCCAACCGGAAGTCTATATGAAATAGTATTCGGAAAAACTTTCGAATTCGGCGGAGGTAGCTGGACTGTATCTGATGATAACAAAATCACTTTGGCCGGGAATAAACCACCTCAAATAAATGTAAGTCTTACACGAGAGAGTGAGCAGCTTTCAGTCATGTCAAAGGACACCTCAACCATTGAAATGCGATTCAAGGATTTTGAGCTTCTCTCCTTATCCAACATGATAAAAAAAGACACAGCCCTGGCAGAAGGAAAGCTGAATGGAGTTTTTACACTTCCGGGAAGAGGTGGTTTTAACTCCCAGCTGACATTGACTGATTTGAAAATCCGCACGCATCCCGTGGGCAATCTTGAAATCGCCGCAGTAAATTCTTCTTCCGGCCAAATCTCTCTTGAAAGTAAGCTTACGGGGAACGAAAATGATTTATCCGTCAGAGGAACAATTTCACCGGGCCGGGATGCAGATGCATTGGATATACCGATTGACATCGGCAGCATCAACATGTCAACAGTGGATGCATTTTCCTTTGGACAAATGGCCAATTCAACAGGAAAAATTTCCGGCAAGCTGCGTCTCACCGGAACCTTTGACAAACCGGAATTAAACGGACAAATCCATTTCGAAAATGTAAGTACAACACCAACAGCAATCAACACTCCGCTGCTTTTCAAAAATGAAACAATTGAAATTTCAAATTCTGAATTCCGGTTAAATGCGTTTAAAGTCCAGGATAAAAACAATCGTCAATTGGAGTTAGACGGAACAATTTCTCTTAAAGAACTTACCGATCCGCAATTTGACCTGAAGGTTGCAACGGATAATTTTCTCGTGATGAATTCAATTGAAAAGAGCAGTAATTATTTCGGTACCGTTTTTCTTGACAGCAAGATCAAACTGGAAGGAGCCTTGTCGGCCTTAAAGGTCAATGCAGATCTGAAGCTCGATGAAGGAAGTACGCTAGGAATTGCAATTCCCGAATCACAACTCACCGCTGACCGTGGCGAAAATGTTGTGGTCTTCAGCAATGTAGGTCTGAACCCGATGTTAACAAAGGATATTAAAAAAGATAACCGTAAATAAGAATACAGAAATCTTGATATCTCCGCTGATATAAGGATAGACAAAAATGCAACTCTCAAAATTATTATCGATCAGTCAACCGGTGACTCACTAGTTGTGAAAGGTGAGGCAGCCTTAAGCTTTACACTTGATCCGGGCGGAAAAATCAGTTTGACAGGAAGATATGAAGTGGATGATGGAAGTTACCTGGTGACTCTTCAGGACCTTATCAAAAAACAATTTAAAATTCAGAAAGGCAGCACGATTACCTGGAATGGGGATCCGATGGATGCAAACATTGACATGATTGCTACTTATACCGTACGAACATCACCTATTGATCTTGTCGTAAATCAGGTATCAGACATGGCAAGCACTGAGCGAAATCAGTTCAAGCAGCGTTTACCATTTGATGTAGTACTTAAACTGAAGGGAGAATTATTGAAACCTGAAATCGCATTCGAGATCACGATGCCTCCTGAGCATCGCGGTTACATGAACGGTGTGGTGAATGCGCGGCTTACTCAGTTAAATGAAGATGAAAGCGAGCTGAACAAACAGGTTTTTGCATTGCTCGTGCTTGGACGTTTCGTTCAGGAAGATCCACTCGCAAGCGAAGGCGGCACAGGTGCGAAAGGAATTGCGCGGCAAAGCGTCAGCCGATTCCTCACTCAGCAACTTAATCAGTGGAGTGCGCAAAACATCAGCGGCATCGAACTTGATTTTGATGTGCAGAGTTATGATGACTACAGTACAGGACAAAGTCAGGGACGAACGGAACTTGGTGTCGGTTTGAAAAAACAATTCAACGACAGGTTGAGTGTTCAGGTTGGCGGTAGCGTAAATTTAGAAGGAGAAGGAACTGCGCAAACCAATTACGGTGATCTTGCCGGCGATATTCTTATCGAGTATAAACTAACAAAGGATGGCCGATACAAGCTTAAAGGTTTCCGGCAAAATCAATTTGAGGAAGTTTTCGAAGGACAGATCATGGAAACAGGAGCAGGAATTGTCTTCACACGCGACTTTGATAAATGGAGAGAGTTATTCAAGAAAATCAGGAGAGAAGAATACGAAGAAGCAAAGAAAGAAACCCGGACGGAGGGGAATGGAGACGGGGGGAAACGGTGAAACGATGTGCAAATGTGTAAATGTGTAAATGTGTAAATGTGCAAATGAAATCCAAGTAATTGTCGATGGCTGTTGTTCCCCCTTAGGGGGTTAGAGGGCCGAACTTCAAGTTGGCATAAAAATTTTCATTTCCTGTTATGCCCAAACAAAAGAAAAAAATACCTGATCCATTAGTTGTACCTGCAGGAACTGAACAGGAAACCGGATTCACACGTGCAGAAACTGAAAAAACAAGCGGGCCGGTAAAGATTCCACCTGTGACAAAAGAAGAAACTAAATTAAAGGGACGTAAGCGATCAGGGAAGAATTGAGATTGGGGATTGGGAGCTGGATTATAATATCATGAACTCTGATATTGCTTTATTGAATAATTCAGTTTGTTCAAGATTAGATAGATGAGCCGCTTCCTGCAAGAGAACTAATTTCGACCCGGAAATATTTTCATGAAGGAATTGCGCCTGTTTCACGGGAGTGATTTTATCTTCTTCACCACAAATAATTAATACAGGAATCTTTATGTCATTCAGGTTGCTGCACGTTTCTATCCTGTTTGCTAGCGCCTTCAATGTTGCAGTTACAGATTCAGGTTTTGCAGAGAGCATTGTGTTTTTTATTTCCTTCACATAACTTCCATTTGACTGAAGATTATTTTCAGTAAAAAGATTTTTCATGAAACCTTCCGTAAAAGGACCAAGTCCATCCTTTTCAATCATCTCAATCGTGGAGTATCTTTTCTTTCTTGCTTCGTCAGAGTCGGCAATGCATTGTGTGTCGCAGAGAATGAGCTTTGAAAATCGTTCCGGATATTTAACGATGGCGCGCAGGGAAATATATCCTCCCATTGACAGTCCACAGATGACAGCCTTATCAATCTGCATCATGTGCATGAATGAATCAAGCACATCTGCATAATACTCAATCGAAATTTCTTCCGCAGTTTCACTGCTGCCGTATCCGGGAAGGTCAAATGCAATACATCTGAATTTCTGACCTAATACTTCAAGTTGAGGATTCCACATTTGTTTATTGAATGGAAATCCATGAATAAAAATTATCACAGGATTGTTCTTATCCCCTGCTTTATTGTAAGAGATAGATGCATTCCTCACTTTAATTTCAATTTCCTGACCTGAGGCTGGGAGCATGTTGAGATGTTAAGAAGTTGAGACGTTCAGATGTTAAGAAGTTAAGATGTTGAGGTGATTCCGATGCAATGTCATCATTCGAATTGGAATAACAATCTGTTTTTTTCTTTGGTTTCGGTAGTTCATAATCGAACCAATCAACATCTATTCTGGCATGCAATTTTAATTCATATGAAAAAATACCCGAAATGATCAACCGCTTGTATAGGATGCTGACAAAAGCAATCGGAATGAAAACGACATGTTGTCACAGCGACAGGTATTCGGTGATTGAAAACAACCCTGTTTGTACAAACAGCATTTGTTCGAACTATTTAGGACCAACAAATCTCAAAAATATCTTTACGATTTCATTCACCCATACTGCGGTGCGGGCAAGTTAGGACGCGGGTTTAAGCGAAAATTCAGGGAAGGCGGCCCGCAAAACAAACATTAAGCCAAAAAAATTTCAGAGTGAAATCGACCGGCTATGTAGAAAGCCATCTACAATTTTTTATTTGAGTAAAGGTTTCTCTTGTATAAGACTTGTTGATCTGTTTGTTTTGTATAAAGAAAAAAAAGGTCAAATAAAATTCTGACTTTTTTTTCTGCGAATACCGGCTACAATTAATTTCAAATACCGAAAAACATATGGGTATTAAAAAACAAAATTCGAAGTCCAGCGGCAATGAAAGCGGGGCCTTTGAGGTTGCGGAAATTCCCGTTCTTGCTGAAACCAAAACCAGGAAAGGAAAGGCGAAAGTACAGAACACTAATTTATATGATACAGCCCGTCCTGCTGCCATCAGTTTTTCTGACAAAGAACTCCTTCGCGTTTTAACTGAAGTGCGTAACGGTAACTTCAGCGTAAGGATGCCTATCGATGAAGTCGGTATCACAGGAAAAATATGTGACACGTTGAATGAAATTATTTCACTCAACGAAAAGATGATGGAAGAGTTTACCAAAGCGGGAAGCACCATCGGTAAGCAGGGAAAGCTCACACAGCGTATTGAAGTGCCTAGCGCAAAAGGTTCCTGGAGCACCGGCGTTGAATCTCTGAACTCACTTATATCAGATCTTGTACACCCGACTATTGAAATCGCACACGTTATCAGTTCTGTTGCGAAAGGAAATCTTTCACAACAAATGCCGCAGGAAATTGGCGGACATGAATTGCAGGGAGAATTCGCCCGCATTGCAAAAGAAGTAAACGACATGGTGAAACAGCTCAACCTGTTCTCCATGGAAGTTACGCGTGTGGCAAGGGAAGTAGGTTCTGAAGGAAAGCTGGGCGGACAGGCGAAAGTAAAAGGTGTAGGTGGTGTGTGGAAGGATCTTACGGATTCTGTAAACCAGATGGCATCGAATCTCACCGGTCAGGTGCGGAACATTGCCGAAGTAACCACCGCTGTTGCAAAAGGTGATTTGTCGAGAAAAATTACGGTAGACGTAAAAGGAGAAATTCTCGAGCTGAAAAATACCATCAACACGATGGTGGATCAGCTGAACTCATTTTCATCGGAAGTAACCCGTGTGGCACTTGAAGTAGGAACAGAAGGAAAGCTTGGCGGACAGGCGCATGTAAAAGGCGTTGCAGGAACATGGAAGGATCTTACTGACTCAGTAAACCAGATGGCATCCAACCTTACCGGTCAGGTGCGGAATATTGCTGAGGTAACAACTGCAGTTGCAAAGGGGGATTTGTCACGACAGATCACTGTGGACGTTAAAGGAGAAATTCTTGAGTTAAAAAACACCATCAACACGATGGTGGATCAGCTCAATTCATTCTCTGCTGAAGTAACGCGTGTAGCAAGGGAAGTAGGTTCTGAAGGAAAACTCGGCGGACAGGCGAAGGTGAAAGGTGTTGCAGGTGTATGGAAGGATCTCACTGATTCCGTGAATTACATGGGAAGTAACCTCACCGCACAGGTACGGAATATTGCAGAAGTAACAACGGCAGTTGCGAAAGGTGATTTGTCGAAAAAAATTACGGTAGACGTAAAAGGAGAAATCCTGGAATTGAAAAACACCATTAACACGATGGTGGATCAGCTGAACTCTTTCGGATCAGAAGTAACGCGCGTAGCACGGGAAGTAGGTTCAGAAGGAAGACTTGGCGGACAGGCAACTGTGCAAGGTGTTGGCGGTGTGTGGAAAGATCTTACCGATTCTGTAAACCAGATGGCATCCAACCTCACTTCGCAGGTGCGGAACATTGCCGAGGTAACAACAGGTCTTGCAAAAGGAGATTTGTCGAGGAAGATTACGGTAGACGTACGCGGAGAAATTCTCGAACTGAAGAACACGATCAATACGATGGTGGATCAGTTGAACTCATTCGCATCTGAGGTAACGCGTGTTGCAAGGGAAGTGGGATCAGAAGGAAAACTCGGAGGACAGGCAACTGTGGTTGGCGTCGGCGGTGTATGGAAAGATCTGACTGATTCAGTAAATCAGATGGCTTCAAATCTAACCGGTCAGGTGCGGAACATTGCAGAAGTAACAACTGCTGTTGCAAAAGGTGACTTGTCGAGAAAAATTACAGTGGACGTAAAAGGAGAAATCCTCGAGTTGAAAAAAACCATCAACACGATGGTGGACCAGCTGAACTCATTTGCATCTGAAGTAACGCGTGTGGCACTTGAAGTAGGAACAGAAGGAAAACTTGGCGGTCAGGCTGAGGTTAGCGGTGTAGGTGGAACGTGGAAAGACTTAACGGATTCTGTAAATCAGATGGCATCCAATCTTACCGGACAGGTGCGGAATATAGCGGAAGTAACGACTGCAGTAGCGAACGGCGACCTCTCAAGAAAAATCGGTGTAGACGTAAAAGGAGAAATCCTCGAGCTGAAGAATACGATTAATACGATGGTGGACCAGCTTCGTGGTTTCGCATCTGAGGTAACACGTGTTGCGAGGGAAGTAGGATCAGAAGGAAAACTTGGCGGACAGGCAACTGTGGAAGGAGTCGGGGGTGTATGGAAAGATCTTACGGACTCAGTAAACCAGATGGCATCGAACCTTACTTCACAGGTACGGAACATTGCAGAGGTGACAACGGCTGTTGCTAAAGGAGACTTGTCGCGGAAGATTACTGTTGACGTAAAAGGAGAAATCCTCGAGTTGAAGAATACCATCAACACGATGGTGGACCAATTGAATGCATTCGGTTCCGAAGTAACCCGTGTTGCCCGTGAGGTAGGTTCTGAAGGAAAGCTTGGCGGACAGGCCGATGTACCCGGTGTTGCCGGAACGTGGAAGGATCTTACCGACTCCGTAAATAAAATGGCAAGTAACCTTACCTCACAGGTGCGGAATATCGCCGAGGTAACTACGGCTGTTGCAAATGGTGACTTGTCAAGAAAAATTGCCGTTGACGTAAAAGGAGAAATTCTCGAATTGAAGAATACCATCAATACAATGGTGGATCAGCTTCGTGGTTTTGCATCAGAAGTAACGCGCGTAGCAAGAGAAGTAGGAACTGACGGAAAACTGGGCGGACAGGCCTTTGTACCGGGAGTTGCAGGAACGTGGAAAGATTTGACTGACTCAGTAAATCAGATGGCAGGTAACCTTACGGCTCAGGTAAGAAATATTGCAGACGTGGCAATTGCCGTTGCGAACGGTGACATGTCGAAGAAGATTACTGTTGACGTGCGCGGAGAAATTCTTCAGCTTAAGGAAACATTGAACACGATGGTGGATCAGCTTCGCGCTTTTGCATCTGAAGTAACACGTGTTGCGCGGGAAGTTGGTACCGACGGAAAACTTGGAGGACAGGCTTTCGTGCCAGGAGTTGCAGGTACGTGGAAAGATTTGACTGACTCCGTAAATCAAATGACAGGAAATCTCACTGCTCAGGTACGGAACATTGCACAGGTAACAAAAGCCGTGGCATCAGGCGACTTATCAAAGACAGTAGCCATTGATGTAAAAGGAGAAATCCTTGATCTGAAAAATACAATCAATACGATGGTGGATCAGTTGAACTCATTTGCATTTGAGGTGACGCGCGTAGCAAGGGAAGTAGGAACAGAAGGAAAGCTTGGCGGACAAGCTGAAGTAAAAGGTGTTGCAGGAACGTGGAAAGACTTGACGGATTCTGTAAACCAGATGGCGTCGAATCTTACTTCGCAGGTGCGCGGAATTGCAAAAGTTGTGACTTCCGTAGCAACAGGAAATCTGCGTCAGAAACTTTCCATCAATGCAAAGGGAGAAGTAGCTCAGCTTACTGATACGATCAACGAAATGATTGAAACGCTTGCCGTGTTTGCCGATCAGGTAACAACGGTTGCGCGCGAAGTAGGAGTTGAAGGAAAACTGGGCGGTCAGGCAAACGTTCCGGGAGCCTCAGGTATCTGGAAGAACCTCACAGAAAACGTAAACCAGCTTGCGCAGAATCTGACTACGCAGGTACGTTCAATATCTGAAGTCTCCACGGCCGTTGCAAAAGGTGACCTCACCCGTACGATCCGCGTTGAAGCGAAAGGAGAAGTGGAAGCGCTTAAAGACACCATCAACCAGATGATCACAAACCTGAAAGAGACCACCCTTCGAAATCAGGATCAGGACTGGTTGAAATCAAACCTCGCGAAGTTCACGCAGATGTTGCAGGGACAAAGGGATCTGAATTCTGTGACGAAGAGAATTCTGTCAGAGCTTGCACAGGTTGTGACGGCACATTTCGGCGCATTCTATATTTTGAAACAGGAAGAAGATCTGCAGGAAGTAAAACTGAAACTCTTTGCTTCATACGGATACAAAGAAGACAGGAACATGGTGCGGGAATTTTCAATCGGTGAAGGACTTGTAGGTCAGTGTGCATTGGAAAAAGAACGCATACTGATCAGTAACGTTCCTCGCGATTATATCAGGATTACATCCGGTCTTGGTAAAGCAAAACCGGCAAACGTGATTATCCTGCCTGTGCTGTTTGAAAATACAGTGAAGGCCGTAATCGAACTTGCCTCACTGGACAAGTTCAGCGAAACGCATCTTGAACTTTTGAGTCAGCTTACAGAAAGTATCGGTATCGTATTGAATACGATCGAAACAAATACACGTACGGAAGAACTTCTCGCACAGTCGCAATCGCTTGCAGGCGAGCTGAAGATTCAGCAGGGCGAATTGCGCAGAACGAATGATGAACTTCAAGACAAGGCACTTCTGCTTGTGAAACAGAAAGACGAAGTGGAAGCCAAGAATAAGGAAGTAGAGGAAGCACGTAAATCGCTCGAAGAAAAAGCTGAACAGCTTACGCTTACTTCGAAATATAAATCTGAGTTCCTTGCAAACATGTCGCATGAGTTGCGGACTCCGCTGAACAGTTTGCTCATCCTTGCACAGCAGCTTTATGAAAATGCAGAGGGCAACCTGAATGACAAACAGATCCGTTATGCGAAAACCATTCACTCCTGCGGCGATGATCTGATTCAGCTCATCAATGACATCCTTGATCTTTCCAAGATCGAGTCAGGATTTATTACAGCTAACATGTCGCCTGTAAGGTTCTCAGAAATTGCAGGCTTTGTTGAGACAACCTTCAAGCCGATTTCTGAAGCAAGACACCTGCGGTTTACAATTGAAACAGATTCCAAACTTCCTCTTTCACTTGAAACAGACTTGCAGCG
>Ga0315912_10005966_pt1 | contig 11032 bp, 9 predicted proteins | sample VfabasoilMG_FD_204469 | JGI IMG/M metagenome (GOLD analysis project Ga0315912, IMG submission 204469) | Garden soil microbial communities collected in Santa Monica, California, United States - V. faba soil | ecosystem: Environmental > Terrestrial > Soil > Garden | place: USA: California...
CTATGCTATACTCCATCCTAAGATCCTCCTCGGTTTTGCTTGTTTAGTCACTCGCAATTTTACCGAGAAGGATCTACTTTTTCGCTTTTGTCAAGCGACTTTGCTACAGCCATAAGAATGCCTATTAGAATATATTCGTCAAATGGTCTATATACTCCTTGATCCACAACGCCACCGTGCGGTGGTGAACCCCAAGACGACGGGCGGTTCTCCGTAAATTGATTCCATTGATATACAACTGAACAGCTTGATTGCGTAATTCGGGAGAATACCCATGCTCTTTCTTGATGGGCGTATATTTGCATCCACAGAACATGCAACGATAACACTGGCTCCCTGTCATAGTCATACCCGCTTTGTTTTGATGCGCTACACTATCACGCTTTGGGCATTCACATCCATGATGTCGCCTATCCTTCCATCGTTTCCCAAAATTAAGGAAATATGCAGGTATGAAAACAGGTACACATGTTGGAATATGTGTACCTGTTACTGGTATCGTGCCTAGTGCGTCACTCTTCCTTCTTCGCTTCCATTTCCTTCTTATGCGCTTCGATGATCGTGCCTGCAATGTGGTTCGGCACCACATCATAATGATCGAAATCCATCGCAAAGTAGCCACGTCCACCTGTGATCGAGCGGAGTTGTGTAGTGTAGCGCGTCATCTCTGCCATGGGGACGTGTGCCGTAATGACCGTATTGCCACGCTCTGAGTCCGTTCCCTGCACGCGACCGCGGCGGGTGTTGAGGTCGCTCATCACGTCACCCATATTCGCATCGGGGATCGTCACTCGGACATTCATAACTGGCTCGAACAACACCGGACCTGCTTCCTGCACCGCCAATTTGAAGGCTTCACGTCCAGCGATTTCGAATGCAACCGGCTTGGAGTCTACTTCGTGTTCCTTGCCATCATACACAATGACCTTTACATTGCTCATCGGATAACCGGCGAACGCGCCGCGTTCCATGGTGGCTTTAATGCCTTTCTCGATGGGTGGCAAATAGGATTTGGAGAGGTTCATCCCCACAAGTTCATCGTCAAACTCAAAATCGCCTTCATGATATGGCTCGATGCGAAGATGCACTTCGCCAAATTGACCTGCGCCGCCTGATTGTTTCTTATGGCGGTATTGACCATTCGCCTTGCGCGTAATACCTTCCCGATAGGGAATTCTCGGCTCATGAGTAGCCAGCCCCACCTGAAACTTGGTCTGCGCCCGATGGATGGCAACGTCAATGTGCTGGTCGCCCATACCCTGCAAAACCGTTTCATGTGTGATGGGATCGTTCTGCCAGGAAAGAGTCATATCCTCTTCACATAATTTTGTCAGGGTCGGTGAGATCTTGGCGGCATCTGCCTGCGTTTTGGGAGTGACTGCTACACGATATAACGCGGCAGGGAAGTGCGGTTTGACGACCGTCAGCGGGTGCCCCTTGTCACAGAAGGTTTCGCCTGTGGCTGTAGAGTTCAACTTGGAAACCGCCGCGATATCGCCTGCATGAACAACTTTCGCAGGAATCCCTTCCTTCCCACGCTGAAAGTGCAATCCAGACATGCGCTCATCCGCGCCCTTGTTCTGATTCCATACATGTGCATCCGCCTGAATGGTTCCAGACAACACGCGGAAGTAGGACATCCTTCCAACGAACGGATCGGCTGTGGTCTTCCACACATACGCGGCAAGCGGACCGTTATCTACCGGCTTCAATTCCTCCTCCCCATCCTTACCCTGCGCCACGCGCTTGGGGCCCTTCGAAGGCGGGGGGATCAAATCAATGATGTCGTTGAGCAGGGCAATGATGCCAATCTCACGCGCGCCCGCCGCACAGAATACTGGAACAAATTGTCCAGCGTAGACCACATCCTCGAGACCGCGCACCATCTCCTCATCCGTGAGCGAACCATTCTCGAGATATTTTTCCATCAACTCGTCTTCGCCTTCCGCCGCATCCTCCACCATCGCAAAGTGTGCCTTCTCCGCCGCATCCTTAAGATCAGCCGGAATTTCAGCAATCGTCTTGCCATCGCCCAAATAGGCTTTCATCCCAATGACATCCACCACGCCTTTGAAATCCTGCTTCTCGCCGATCGGAATATGAACCTGTACCACGCGCTTGCCATGTGCCACCACAAACTCCTCGATGGCGGCATACGTCTTCGCAAAGTCAGCGTTATCGCGGTCCATTTTGTTGATCACAAAAAAGCGCGGCAGGTTGAACTCATCTGCATAACGCCACGCCAACTCGGTTCCCACCTCGATGCCCGAAACGGCATCCACTAAAATGATCGCGCCGTCAGCCACACTCAAGGCGGAGATCGTCTCGCCCACAAAATCGGTGTAGCCCGGCGCGTCTATGACGTTTATCTTATGATCGCGGTGCTCAATGGGAATAATACTGGAATAAATGGAGATCTTTCGACGATTTTCCTCATCGTCATAATCAGAAGCTGTTGTCCCGTCCTCAACCTTTCCAAGCCTTGTAGTAGCCCCCGTCGCGTGCAGAAACGCATCCGCCAACATTGTTTTACCCGCGCCTCCATGCGAGACCAGCGCAACGTTGCGGAGAAACTCGGTGGTATACTCTTTCATGAGAAAGCCCTTCCTATTCAGTTGGGATGTAAAACAAGTTGCGTGATTGTAAAAGAACTCAATTGAATTGTCAAAGTGACAACCATCTTTATTTTGAAGTGACATTCCCAAACCCTCTTGCAGATTTCTTGACTTAACCGCCTGCTTCACTCCTCAACCCCTTCAACATCCCAAACCCTTTCCTCCACTCACACACGCATCGCACATCGCCCAAAGCCTGCCGCGTCAACAATGAACCTTATCTCACAACCAAAGTAACGCGACATTCATGTCGCCTGCCATAAGCGACATGAATGTCATGTTACAAAAACAAACAGACATGAATCCTGAAATCCGCATCTTCAAAAGCTCCGAAAGTCTGAGCCGCGACGCGGCAGATCTCTTCATGAAGGGAGCCGCACACGCCATCACTGAACGTGGTCGCTTCCTCGTCGCGCTCAATGGAGGCAGTACGCCCAATCGCCTCTTTCAATTGCTTGCGACAGATTACAAAGACAAGGTGAATTGGAGCAATGTCCACGTCTTCTGGGGCGATGAACGATGCGTGCCTTATGATGATCCCGGCTCCAGTTATGGTCAGGCACGCGCGGCTCTGTTGGATCATGTATCCATTCCGCTGGAAAATATCCACGGCGTAAATACCAGCCTCTCGCCCGTCGAAGCCGCCGAGGATTACGCGTATATCTTAAGTCAATTCTCCAATTCTCAACTCCCTTTTCCCCGCTTCGATCTGGTTTATCTCGGCATGGGGGAAGATGGACACACTGCGTCCCTCTTCCCCGGTTCGCCAGTGGATGCAACAGGACCAACCCTTCCCGTTACCGCACATTATCAGGATCGTCCCGCCAACCGCGTGACATTGACACAACTTGTCTTCAATCAGGCACATGTCGTCGCCTTCATGGCAACCGGAGAAAAGAAGGCAAATACTTTGGCAGAAGTACTGAGTGACAGATATAATCCAGTCTTGTACCCTGCCCAACGCATCGAACCCAAAGATGGAAATTTGATCTGGCTGGTGGACGAAGCCGCGGCGGGAAATTTGCCAAAGAAATTGAAAACAAAATATTGTGAAGGATAATTAATTATGTCATTGCGAGGGCGGATGCTTTTCCGCCCGAAGCAATCTCAGGTAACCAACAAGTATGAGATTGCTTCGTCGCAACGACATGAAAATCCAAGGAGAACACATTATGGAACTTGCAATCGTTGGTTTAGGCAAAATGGGAATGAATATGGCGACCCGCCTTGTGCGCGGCGGTCACCGTGTGATCGGTTACGCACGTACAGCCGCGACGGTGGAGGAAGCCATCAAGAATGGCGCAGAAGGCGCTCATTCACTTGAAGAGGTGGTGAGCAAGCTCAACTCGCCGCGCATTGTCTGGGTCATGGTTCCAGCCGGCAAGTCAACAGACGATACCATTGATCAGCTTTCCAATTTTATGAGCAAGGGCGACATCATCATCGACGGCGGCAACTCGAATTACAAAGACTCTGCACGCCACGCCGCAGAACTGTCACCCAAGGGAATCGAATTTTTAGACTGCGGTACCAGCGGCGGCATCTGGGGGCTAAAGGAAGGATACAGCCTGATGATCGGAGGCAAGCCCGAAGTCGCGGAAACGATGCGTCCCATTTTCGAGACGCTGGCTCCCGCGGCAGATAAAGGCTGGGGACGCATGGGACCTCACGGCGCAGGACATTTCGTCAAAATGGTTCACAACGGGATCGAGTACGGCATGATGCAAGCCTTCGCGGAAGGGTTCAGCATTATGAAGGCAAAGAAAGAGTTTGAACTCGATCTCGCGCAGATCTCACATGTCTGGCAACATGGAAGCGTGGTGCGCTCGTGGTTGCTTGATCTCGCCGCCAACGCGCTGGACGAAGATACAAAACTGGAAAACATCAAACCCTGGGTGGCGGATTCAGGCGAAGGCAGGTGGACGGTGTTCGAGTCCATTGACCTCGATGTCCCGGCTCCGATTATCACGCTGGCGTTGCAAATGCGATTTGTCAGCCGTGATGAGGAGAATTACACGGCGCGTATGCTCTCTGCATTGCGTAATCAATTCGGCGGACATGCCATCAAGAAAGCGGAATAAGGTTTGGAATCAACCAGCTTGCTGGTTGAAAACACGACATCAAGCCCACTTCGGGAGCAAGCTCCCGACTCCATAAGGATGATTATGAACAACGGCTTACCGGTATCCATCATTATCTTCGGCGCTTCGGGCGACCTGACACAACGCAAACTTGTCCCATCGCTTTTCAATTTGTATCGCAAGGGACGCATGCCCAAACAGTTCCGCATCGTCGGCTTTGGCGGCACGGCATTTTCAGACGATCAATTCCGGGCACATCTCACAGAAGGCGTAAAACAATTTGCATCCTTTCCCTTCAAGGATGAGGAGTGGGAGACCTTTGTCCCCAATCTCGTCTATCATCAAGGCAGTTACACCAATCTCGATGATTTCAAGAAACTTGGCAGTTTTCTGAAAGAGTGGGAGATCAATTCGGGAAACCGTATCTATTACATGTCCACACCACCCGGTGTTTTTCCGAACATCATTGACCTGCTCGGTGTCACTGACCAGTTGACCGAATACAACGGCTGGCGGCGCGTGGTCATCGAAAAACCGTTCGGCATAGACTTCGCCTCCGCACACAGCCTGAACGAACAGATCCATAAAACGTTGAATGAAAACCAGATCTACCGCATCGACCATTATCTCGGCAAGGAGACGGTGCAAAATATTCTGGTTACGCGTTTTGCCAATACGATCTTCGAGCCATTGTGGAATCGAAACTATATCGACCATGTTGAGATCACGGTTGCCGAGCAGGTTGGCGTCGAACACCGTGCCAGGTTTTATGATGGCGTCGGGGTATTGCGCGATATGTTCCAAAATCATCTTCTTCAACTCTTAACCCTTGTCGCAATGGAACCGCCTGCCTCCTTTGAAGCGACAGCGCTTCGCAACGAGAAGGTCAAGGTATTAAGTTCCATTCGTCCGATGAAAGAGGATGACGTTGCGCTTAGAACGGTACGCGCACAGTATGAAGACTATCGAGCCGAGGAAGGCGTCAAGAAGGAATCCACAACTCCCACCTACGCGGCGATTCGACTGCAAATTGATAACTGGCGCTGGCAGGGTGTCCCGTTCTATTTGAGGTCAGGTAAACGCCTGAAGGAAAAACTTTCCCAGATCACCATCCAATTCAAGGAACCGCCTCACCTGCTCTTCCCGACAAAGGATGGCAGGCTAACGCCAAATATGCTCGTGCTTTATCTGCAACCGGACGAAGGTGTCCACTGGCGTTTTGAAGCCAAGGTTCCAGATACGGTATCCGAGATGCGCTCTGTAGATATGGAATTCCATTATGCAGACTCATTCAAAACAACCGCGCTTCCTGAAGCCTACGAACGCCTCCTTCTGGACACGATTACGGGTGACGCCTCCCTGTTCACCCGCGCAGACGAAGTCGAAACCGCGTGGAAGTTGATCGATCCCATCATCGAAGCCTGGAATGCACAGAAGCAACCTCTCGCGTTATACAAATCCGGTTCATGGGGTCCGGCAGAATCCGATGAATTGCTCGCCAAAGACGGCGGACGAAAATGGTCTGAGTGGGATGGAAGAACAAACTAAATGACAGCCCGACCTTCAATGGTCGGGCTGTCGTTTTGAGAACAACTCTGACACATCAGAGAGCTATTCATCCACAGTGATCAAATCCTTGATCCGTTCAAAGGTAACTGGTCCTATACCCGAAACGTTCTCAAGATCCTCAATGGCAACGAAAGGACCATTTTCGTCACGATAGGCAATGATCTTCTGCGCGGTTGTAGGTCCAATGCCAGGTAAAGTCTCAAGTTCAGCCTGGGAAGCAGTATTGATGTTTATCAAATCCGGATTCTCCTCAGGGGAGGGTGTCTCTCCACCACCACCACCTTCAGGCGGCGTGGGAAGAACCGGGGATGCCCCCTCAACATAGGGAATATCCATCCGCTCGCCGTCCCCAAGTGGGCGCGCCAGATTGATCAATTCCGTATCTGCCTCGGCAAGAAAACCACCCGCGGCAGAAATACCATCCTGCACCCGGGCTCCCTGTGGAAGTGCATACACACCGGGTCGCGGCACGGCGCCCGTAATATAAACGATGATCGGCTTATCCGTCGGCGCGGGACGAAGCGTAACCGCCTCCCCACTTGGGTTGCGCGACACCACCCAAACCAGAGCGGCAACGAACAGCCCAAACAGAATCCCCGATGCCATGTAAAGGATTGATTTTAGGGTTTGCATTAAGACAATTTTACTGCAACTTCATGATAAGCAATCGTTCTTCTCGATTTGCAAGGGTTGTCACCAGTCCGGCTACCCGGCTGATACGCTGAAAATAACGCGGCATTTCTTCATAGACGATCTCCCGGAAACCAAATTTTTCATATAACGGTCCATTGGATGCCTCGCACATCAAATACAAGGGACGCGGGCTGTCCTTCAAAAGATGTTCGATGATACGACGCGCGATCCCCCTGCCGCGATATTCCGGAGGGACAGCAATCGAAGCCAGTTCAAGCACATCTGTTCCGTGAGGCTTGATCTGACCGCAACCGACCATTTCATCCTGTTCATTTACAGCCACTATAAAACGCTTCCAATCCAGACCCAGGGGGTTGATTCCCGTTAAATGGATCAGGTCTCGTATTTGGGTTGATTCTGTTTCCCGCGCCGGGCGGATATTGAAATTGTTCATTTATTGCATCACTTTCCTTGTAGAAACCCGATTGGCAAAAGAGTAATAACCCTGTAACCATTTCACAAATGCAAAGTTAAAATATTGTTGATATTTTAACGTATGTGTAAAATCAGGATATATTCACCCTGAATTAGGGAGACGGTTTGAAGGAGAAAAATGGCATGAAAAAACACCTTTCGATTTTAGTTATTGTACTTGCGATTACCGCAATCTTCTCATCCAGTGTTCTGGCGGCGCCTGCCGCTGGGACTGCCAGCCTTGTAAGCGTCAGCTACAATGACGGCGGTGTGGTGCTCATATTTGAAACATCCGGATTGAAAAAATCCGATCTAAAAGGCGCAACCCTGTATGCTGGCTCCAATTGGCATGAAATGTATTGCACCTTTGTAGACAATACCACAAAGGTACGCTGTACGGTTTCAAAGAACATGGCTGGCAAAGGAGAGTTCTATGCTGAGCTTGCCGGTATTGGCTTCTGGGGTGTACTCCCTCAGCCACGTGCGGTCTGCTCTGAAGGGCAGATCCCATGGTACTCATATAATGAATACCACAATGGCGTGCTCATTTATTCCGGCAAAGTACCCGTCTGGGTCTGGGAAGAAGCTGAGGCAAGCGGCTTTTTTAACCAATTGGCAAAACAAGGATATACATTTGTTGTCACCGGATCCTTCTGCGATTCATAAGTAACAACTCCTATATAAAACTTTACAAGCATCATTCAATAAACTCAGTACAGCAAACAGGAATAACCCCCAACTTAAGGATTCAGTCACCGATATTTGTATCAACACATAAGTGCAGGTGTTACACAGATGGTCACGGATCTTTGGATTACCGGGTCCTAAATGAGCCACACGAAAAAGCCAACCCCTGAACCCGGTTGGCTTTTTCGTGTACATCCGGGCTGAAAATTTGGAGAGTGATTTTGGAATGTGTTCTGATTTCTTGACTTCGAATATTCCAGGTGAATTGCCGCGTTCACACTATTCCCGCCGCGACGACAATAATGAACGTAGCGATGAACCAATGGATCAGGAAGGGCCAGACAAAGGACCTGGTTCGATAAGCCACCCAACCGAACACAAAACCGCCGAAGATCGTTGAAAGGGTCTCGACTTCGGGTTTGCCGTTGTGCATGAGAGCAAATGGCACAGCCTGTAACCACAGCGATTCTGGTCCAAACTTGCGGGCGTACCCAAACAGGATCCAACCGCGGAAGATGAACTCCCAGCCGATCAGGTCAAGGAAAGTTGTCCACGGAAGACCTCTCGTGAGTGGTTTGTAATAATCCTGCATGGATGGGTTGTCACTGCCCAGATACCAGATGACCGGAGCCATGAACAGAATGCCGATGGCTGTGATGGCAAGCCCAGCCTTCCAATCTCCAAGTGAAAAACCGTATTCGTTCGGGTTCTCCCGAAAAAAGACAAGGATAATAATCAATGGGATGGCAAGATAAAGGATGACCCGATCCCAATATTTATGTGGGGTGAACTTGTGATAATAGTCCGCCATCAACAGGAGCGTGGAAACAATCGTAATCGTGACGATCTTCCAGTCAAATTCAAGTTTTTCGCCGAGAAGAAATTTCATAGATAACAGTCCAGTATTTTAGTATGGAAAGTACGACTGGTTTCCAGTCGGACCAAGGAGTTGCAGTATCTTATCTGCATCACGATGGAGTTCAAATCCCCAATTCACAGAAAGAAGGAGCGCCGCGCAGACGGCAAAGATCACTACGAATTTCCCCATGTTTGACTCGTACCAATGTACACGCATGGGAGCCAGTCCATTGAGCCAGACTTGTGACGCAAGGATGGCAATATAAGGGACTAGAGCAAGGTGGAAGCGATCCTCCGAAAGGATGAATATGTGAGGAGTAATATATCCGATCAGCAAAAGGGAGAGCAAAATATGTTCGGGTTTCCAGCGGAGAAAGGACAGACCCAACGCAGCAAAGGTGGAGATAAATATAAAAGGCAGGAGCAAAATCGCAGAGATCGTCAGCAGAAGCAGATACGGGATATAGCCTAAAAGATCGTTTCCATAGAAATACATCAGCACACGTTTTTCGAGTCCAAAGAAATATCCAAGGCGGTTGGCGGCAAGCGGAATAAATCTCTCTGGTTGTGCTCTGATAAATCCAATTGCCTTGTGTGTACCGACCCTGTCACGTTCGGCATCATCGAGAATCGGCAGTAGATCGAGCGAGGGACCAAACACAAATGAGCCGTTTCCATTTGGGTGGTAACCCAGGTACAGGTTGTATCCCATCGAAGTCTCAATGCCTGTCAGTTTTTGATGAAGCAATGAATTACGGATGACCCACGGAGCAATTGTCAGCCCAAAGACAACAACCACGATGATGGCGCCGCGTTTTTGTTTGAGGGAAAACCAGATCCAAAGGATTGCCAACCCTGCAAAAGGAAGAATGACGGATCGCGTGAGCGCCGTAAGACCGAGAAAGAGTCCAGAAAGTAGAAAGTGGAAAGTGGTTGGCTTCTCAATGGAGGAAAGAAGAAAAAGAAAAGAGGCGAGAAGTAAAACAAAGAACGGATTTTCCGTCCCCAAGCCCAGCGGATACACCAAAAGCATCGGGTAAACAGCAATGATCCAGGCAGAGAGGCGGGCAACTTGTTCTCCTCTCTTTCCTCTTTCCTCTTTGTCGAAAGAGGAAAGAGGAAAGAGGCGTCGGGCAACCCAATAAGTCAACGGAGCCAGTGGGGCGCCAAGAAAAACGGCTTGCGCCAGCCGTGCCGCAAAAAAACGGGAGAAGTCGGTTCCGCTGAAAAAGTAGACGATGGCGAGAAAGGTCGGGTACAACGGCGCACGGAACGAAGTGGGAATGCCGAGGCTGGGGTCATAGTCCTTAACGCTGGTCAGGTCGAAGTCCACGAAAGAGGCGAGTTGGTTCAAATCTTCTTCCGCGTACCAGCGGAATCCATTTCCCCCCGCGAGACTGCGCGCCAGCATGTCATATTGGAACATGTCATCGAGCCCGATTCCCAAGCCGCGGGCAAAGATGACGGGAATCACACGAAGAACAAGAGCAACGATAAAGATTCGGAACGCAAAGTTCTTAAACATAAAACGGATTGCACTATTGTACCGTGCAATCCGCTTTGATTTACGACACAACAGCCTGTGCTGTTTTGGCTTTAAGTTTCTCGATACGCCTTACAAGGTAGGGCATGAAGTAACCTTCGTACCTCTCCCACAGTTCGGGACGCATCCAATCCGTACCCTTTACACTACCACGGCAATGTTCACTGCCGCAATAACAGGTGAACTCATCGTAAGGCGTGGCATCACACATGGCGTAGTCAAAATTGATCTCTTCGCCTGCCTTGATATCACGCATGGCAACAACTCCAACTTGCCCTGTAAACCCGGCATTGGGTTCACAGGAATGATTGAAACAATCAGAAGGTTCCAGAGGGTCGGGGGTGATCAAATAATAATCATCCTCGATCTGGAGCACACGCTGTGTGAAGTGCGGCATATTGGGGTCGATCTCGTCTTTCGCCGCGATGCGGCCTCCAAACAAAGCCAGCAGTTCGCCCTTCTTGATTGGCTCGCGGGCAAAGACACCGCATCCGCCTTTCTCTTCGAACATGCCCGAATCACATTTCGGGTTGAGGTGGGAAATAAATTGACCGGTCATTCTTTCCTTTCGT
>Ga0315912_10005967_pt1 | contig 11030 bp, 10 predicted proteins | sample VfabasoilMG_FD_204469 | JGI IMG/M metagenome (GOLD analysis project Ga0315912, IMG submission 204469) | Garden soil microbial communities collected in Santa Monica, California, United States - V. faba soil | ecosystem: Environmental > Terrestrial > Soil > Garden | place: USA: California...
TGGCCCAGGGCATCGCGCGGTCCTCCTTCGACCGCAGAAGATGCTCCCGCGCTGTAACCCATGTCCCCGGTCCGAGCTGTTACCAGTGTGCCCGGTCTGGACCAACGCTTTGGCTTGACGGCTTTCGGGCGCCGAAGAATCCGCGAGCGAGGCGCGCTTGCTGGCGTGCGCTCAGCCGCCCGCAGTCGGCCGAGTGGCTCCCCAATCGCGTCGGGACTCGCGCGTTCTCATCGAGACCTCCGTTGCGCGTTCCACGCGCATCCACGGCGCTCGAATTTCTGCATGCTAGGTTCATGCACAGCCCTCGTGATCACTCTGCCCCCGAAGCGGAGTTGGGCGATGCTGTTCTTTGAGATGCTGAAATTGGACGCCGACGTGCTGTTGCGCGAGACCACCGAGTTCACGAAGCAGGAGCGCTGGGTCACGGCCAGGCTGCTGGTCCGGCTGGCCGCAGTCGAGAAGCGAGAGCTCTACGCGCCGTGCGGATACTCGTCCATGTGGGAGTACTGCCTGGGCGAGTTGCAGATGTCCGAGGACGCGGCCAGTCGCCGGCTCTGGGCCGCCCGCAAGTGTCGCGAGTTCCCCGCGCTGTTCGATGCGTTGGCGGACGGCCGCATTCACCTGACGGCTGTGCACACGCTTGCAACGCACCTCGTGCCGGGCAACGTGGATGAGTTGATCGCTGCCGCGACTGGGAAGACGAAGGCGCAGCTTCGGGAGTGGCTGGCATGCCGATTCCCGCAGCCCGCGGTTCCGACCGTGATCTGCCCTGTCGCTTGTGCACCGCAGCCGACAGCTGCGGCATCGACCCACGAGCTGATGCCGCCTCCGCCAGCCGAGTGTAAGAATTTTCTACACGCGCTAGCGCGTGTGCCTGTCCCATCGACTGAGCCGAAATCGCCTGATCCGCAGGTACCACTTCGTGAGCGGGCTCATGTGGATCCGCTCAACGCCGAGCAGGTGAGAGTCCAGTTCACGATGTCCCGTCGGGTGCTAGAGAAGATGCAGCAGGCGCAGGATCTCTTGGGCCACCAGGTGCCAAGGCAAGACATCGCCGCACTGTTCGAGAAGCTGCTTGATATGGCGATTCCCGTGCTGGAGAAGAAGAAGTTCGCGGCCACGGATCGTCCGAGAGCTCTGCGCGCGACGCCTTCGACGAGCGAGGGCGCAGCGCCTGCGACGTCAGCCGCCAACCCGCGCACGATCCCCGCACAGGTGAAGCGCAACGTCTGGAAACGCGATGGCGGCCAGTGCACGTTCAAGAGTGCGACTGGCAGGCGCTGCGCGTGCACGCGTGGTCTTGAGTACGACCATGTGAAGCCCGTTGCCCTGGGCGGCGAGCCCACTACTGACAACATGCGCTTGCTGTGCCGGAAGCACAATCAACTCGAGGCCGAGCGACGGCTGGGCGCGGAGTTCATGCGAGCCAAACGCGGCGCTGCCGAACGACGGCCTTCGCTCGCGAGCCAGTCGTCGGCAGTGCGCCCTTCCGCGTACGCAGGGGGCGGCATCGCGTAGCGCTCTGGACTCGAACCCACCTCAGCTGAGGCCTCGCGCAGACTCACGAGGTGGTTCAACGCTGTGGACGACGCGCTACCCGCGGCATCGTGGGTCCCGATCCCGGAACCTTAGTCGCCTGAAACACACAACGCCCCGCCGGGCCGAAGCCAAGCGGGGCGTGCGTGAATCAGGCTGCGAAGAATTACTTGCCCGAGAAATTGCCCTTCCGCTTCTCGATGTACGCCGCGAGGCCTTCCTTGGCGTCTTCGCCCTGGAAGAGCTGCTGCTGCAGCTCGCGCTCGATGGCGAGCGCGGACTCGAACGGCACCTCGGCGCCGCTCTGCACGGCGCGCTTGATGCGGCCGACGGCCTTGGACGCGGCGTGCGGCGGGCAGAACTTCTCGGCGTAGGCCTGGATCTTGTCCATGAACTCCTGCGTGTTCGGCGCTTCCCAGATGTCGTTGATGATGCCGAACTCGAGCGCCTTCTCGAAGCCGAACACCTCGGCCGTCACCATCAGCTCGATGGCCTTGCTCTTGTTGACGAGCCGCGCCAGGCGCTGCGTGCCGCCGGTGCCGGGGAGCACGCCCAGGTTCACCTCGGGCAGGCCCACCTTGCCGGCGCCCTTGCGCGCGATGCGGATGTCGGCCGCCATGGCGATCTCGAGGCCGCCGCCGACGGTGTGACCGTTCAGGGCCGCGATCACCAGCTTGGGCGTCTGCTCGAGCCGGTTGAGCGTCTCGTTGGCGTGCAGGCAGAAGTAGTACTTGAACGTCGGGTCGGCCTTCTTGAGCATGTTGATGTCGGCGCCGGCGCAGAAGAACTTGTCACCCGAGCCGCGGATGACGATGACGTGCACCTTCTCGTCGAAGCGGGCCTTGAGGATGGCCTCGTCGAGCGCGCGCATCATCTCGTGCGTGTAGCAGTTGCCCGGGTCGAACGTGAGTTCGAGCGTCATGACCCCGTTCTTGACCGAGGTGACGACCAGGTTGGTCTGCGTGGATTCCATGGTGAAGCCCCCGTGGAGTCGGTGTGGAGGACCAGCGGCCGGCAGCCCCCGCGCGGGACGCTCGGGCGGTGCACTCGGGCCGCGATTCTGGCGTATCGCGAGAATGCGGGCGCGAGTATAGGAGCCGCGCGCGACCCGGCAAAGCGCGGACGGGTGCGATGGGCGCGGGGCTGAGGCCGTGCGGCGCGTGACGAAGACGGCCTGAGCGAGGTCTCTGCGGGGGCGGTCGGCCGGCACTCCCGGCGCGAAACGAGCCGTTCGGCGCGTCAACCCCCCGGTGATCGAGGGGCCTGGCCGTAGGGCAACGAAAAACCCCGCCCGATGGAACCGCTCGGACGAGGCCTCAAGAGACGACCCGCAACAGACACAATGTTTGCCCGCTTTGTTTTCACGTCAAGGGGTGGGGCCTGAAATAGTCGGGTTTTCTCTCGGGGCCAGACCACGAGCGCCTGCACGTTGTGGCCCAACGGGTTGCGCCGCCTTAGGTGGCTCCGAACAGCAGCTTGCGACCCCATCCACGAGCCCCAGGAGAGAAATTCTCTTGAACCTGCTCTGCACTACTGCCATCTTATCGTCTATCTACGATGAACGATTTAGACAGGAGGCCATTTTCATGGCTGCTTCGACTCAGACCCACGCGAGCGTGATCACGTCGCGCGACGAAGAGCTGGCCGAACTCGCCCGCGCACTCTCGCATCCCGCGCGTGCGGCCATCGTGCGGCACCTGGCCGAGACCGGCTCGTGCGTGTGCGGCGAGATCGTGAGCGTACTGCCGCTCGCGCAGGCCACGGTGTCTCAGCACTTGAAGGTCTTGAAGGAGGCCGGTTTCGTGCAGGGCGAAGTGGACGGCCCGCGCACCTGCTACTGCGTGAACTTCGAGACCGTGAAGCGGTTCCAGTCGCTGGCGGCTGCACTGCCGGCATGTTGTCCATAGGACCACCCGGGTGCGGCGAGCGGCCTGTCATGCGCAGCGCTTGGGCGCACCCGTTGCAACGCCACCCCGCGGGACGACTCCCGCCGAACCCATAGGAGCAGCTCCATGAGCCAGAAGGTCTTGATTGCCACCGTCACCCCAACTGCTTCGAGCCCGTGCTGCGGCGATGATTGTTGTGGTGGCGAGAAGTCTGCCACGACGACCACGACGCTCGCCGAGCCCAAGCCGTCCGCGACCACCGCGGCCCCCGCGCCTGCGAGCGACAAGCTCGCCGCCGGCGCCGACCCGCGTGCTGTCGTGCGCGAGAAGTACGCCGCCGTCGCCGAGGGCGGCAGTTGCGGCTGTGGCTGCTGTGGTGCCGAAGCGAACGACGAAGCCGCGCTCGCGGCACTGGGCTACACCGCCGAGCAGCGCGCCGCGATCCCCGAGGGCGCCGACCTGGGCCTCGGCTGCGGCAATCCCATCGCGCACGCCGAACTGAAGCCCGGCGAGACCGTGCTGGACCTGGGCTCCGGTGCGGGCATCGACTGCTTCCTCGCCGCGCGCGAGGTCGGGGACACCGGCCGCGTGATCGGCGTGGACATGACGCCCCCGATGATCGAGCGTGCGCGCGCCAACCGCGCCAAGGTGAACGCCACGAACGTCGAGTTCCGCCTGGGCGAGATCGAGCACCTGCCCGTGGCCGACGCCAGCGTGGACGTCATCATCTCCAACTGCGTCGTGAATCTCTCGCCCGACAAGCCCCAGGTGTTCCGAGACGCGCTGCGCGTCCTCAAGCCCGGTGGCCGGCTGGTGGTGAGCGACCTCGTCCTGACGCGTCCGCTCGACGAGGTGCTCCAGCGGAACGTGGACCTGTACGTGGGCTGTGTCGCCGGCGCGTCGCTCAAGCAGGACTACCTGCAGCTCATGCGCGACGCCGGCTTCAAGGACGTGGAGATCGTGCAGGAGCATGGCTATTCCGTGGGCATCGAGAACCTGGCGCCCGGCAGCCCCGAACGCGAGGCGTTCGCGGCGGTGACCAGCGTGAAGGTGCGCGCCTACAAGCGCTGATGAGCGAGCCGGAGCGGGCGCCCTCCCCCGGGCGCCCGCGACGCTCCACCGCTCCCTGACAACGCGACGGGCGGCGGCCGGGTAAGCTCTGTGACTCATGCCTCGTACTCGGACTTTGAGCCCAGCAGCACTACTCGCGATATACGTCGTGCTGCACGCCCCCGTGGCGTGTGCGAGAGGTGCGGCTTCCACTAGCACACCGATGACTGCCGCACCCGTCGCTGCCGCCGATTCCAGCGACCGCGGCGATGCGTACGACTTTGCGGTGGACCTCCCAGAGCTTCGCTATCGCACCGGGTTCAACTTCTCTACCGCCATGCTCAGCCAGAAATCCGCGCACACCGTCGAGATGCAGGTCCTGGTCGATTCGTGCGGTCAGGTGCGCGAGGTACGCGTGCGCCACGGCGGCACGCCCTTCGATTCCGCAGCGGTGGACGCCGTCCGCTGGTGGTGGTTCATGCCCGTGCGCGCTGCCGGCAAAGGCTTGGCGACGTGGACGCGATTGAGCGTGGACATCCAGTCGCCCGCCGACACCGAGCCGCTTGTGCCCGACGTGATGGCACTGGCGCTAGACGCCGAGTCGCGGGGCGACCTGCGCGGTGCGATCGAAGCCTGGAGCGGAGTGCTCGCACGCGTCGGTGTGCACCCCTCGCTGGGCGACGAGTGGTCGGTCCGCGAGCGCATCCTGCGGCTGGCCGCTCGGCTGCCCGAACCGCTCCCGGTGCCCCAGGCCGCCGACGGCCGCGCGCGCGGTGCGCGCAACCTGATGCAACGGAGCGTGGCGCGCGCCGACAACTGCGACTACGCCAAGCGTCTCGACGAGTCACTCATGATCGCCCCTTGGTACACGAACGCGTACCGCTGGCGCGCCGCCGCGCGAGCCGCCTGCGGGCAACGCGCCGGCGCTCTGCGCGACGCCGCCTGCTACCGGATCGCCGCGCCTGACTCCGTGAGCCGCGCACTGGCTGATCGCGCGATCGCCCTGATCGCAGCGGGCGATACGCTGACCGCGAATTCGATCCTGAAACACTGAGGGGCTCGCGAATAACTACGGGATGTGTTCCGACCGACTCCCAATCAGGTCGCCCGCCGGGATCGCATCCAGACTTGGTAGCGCTTGAGCAGCCACCCGTGCCAAGCAGCCTCGTAGGCTCGATAGCTCTCTTCGGAGACGATCCGCGTCTGGTACTCCGTGACGCTCGAATCTCGCAACGAGTAAAGCGAGAGCCCGCCCTGCTTCCACTGACCGAAGTCGTCGGCATTGTTCCAGCCACCTACGGCGAACGAAGTTGGGGAAAGCCAGCACCCCCAGTGGTTGCCGCACGAAGTCCCACAGAATTGTAGGACGACTTCGGTGGTATCTCGCATGTCAATGAGACTGCATCGCGAGTCCGGCTCGCCACCGACCTCCACAGACTCGCTTCCGGGGATCACGACTTGGTAGGAGTCCACGCAGAGGATGAAGCGATGATCGGGCGACGGCAGGGAGAGCAGCTCTGTCGCCAGGTCCGCACCGGCGTCGGAGTCCTCACCCACCACGAGCGGCATGTATGGGGTTCCTTTGCCTGGCACCCAGTGGGAGCGGCTCACGCGCCACAAAGAATCGGGCACGAACCCATCCAGGGCTCGGCCCCACATCGCGGCCCACTGCGCCAGCTGAGGTGAAGCCGAGTTCAGGAACGGATCGCTACGGCCGACTTGAGGGCCCGTCGGTTGCGGCGGGCAGGGTTGCGGGATTGCGGCGGGAGTCTCTAAGCCGGCGTCGGCGCGCGCAGTATCCGCCGTGCCCCTATCGGCGCGGCTTGTTGTGGTCCGTTGCCCGCAGCCGTGCGAACCGAGCGCCATGCATGCCAGCAGGGCGGCCCGCAGGAGCGCAGGGAATCGTGTTCGGTGGCTCCTCACGCTGCCCTCCTGATTCCCGCGTCGCGCCGGGCTGAAACGCTTGGCCCTACTCGAACCGCCTCGCCGCTGCCGAAGGTGCCGCGTCGCCAGCCACGGGCTCCGCGCTGAATTTCGCGACGCGCTTCTCGACGAATGCCGCGAGTCCCTCGCCCGAGTCCGCGCTGGCCCAGCATGCGGCCTGAGCAGCCGCCTCGGCATCCAAGCACTGCTCGAGCGTGGCGTGTCGCGATGCGAGCAATGCGCGCTTGGTCGCGCGCACGCTCGTGGCCGGCGAGGCGGCAAGCTTCGCCGCGTACTCGCGCCAGCGGGCCTCGAATTCCTTCGCGGGGAACACGCGCTGCACCAGCCCCAGCCGAAGCGCGTCCACTGAGTCGATCACGTCGCCGGTCCAGCACAGGTCGAGCGCGGCCGACGTTCCCGCAAGACGCGGCAGGTGGTACGTGCCGCCCCAGTCGGGATGCAGGGCGATGCGCACGAACGTCTCGCCGAAGCGCGCTTCGGTGGACGCCAGCCGCACGTCGCAGGCCAGCGCCAGGTTGCAGCCCGCGCCCGCCGCCACACCGTTCACCGCGGCGATAACCGGGAACTCGAACGTCGCCAGTCGCGTGACGATGGCACGCCCGGCTTCGAGTAGCGGCGCCAGCGCTTCGAACTCCGCGTGGCGGGATTTGAGATCTACCATGTGCTGCACGTCGCCACCCGAGCAGAATCCCTTGCCCGCGCCGGTGATCACGAGCACGCGCACATCGCGGTCGGCCGCGACCCGGTCCAGCGCTTCGACCAACCGTTCGCGCATGTCTCCCGCGAACGCGTTCAGCTTGTCGGGCCTGTTGAGCGTGATGACAGCGACGCCGTCATGGATTTCCAGCAGGATGGTCGCAGCGCTCACACCCGCTCCACCAGCACCGCCATCCCCTGCCCGCCGCTCACGCACAGCGTCGCGATGCCGTACCGGCCCTTCACGCGGGCCAGCTCGTGCACGAGACCGACAAGGATGCGCGCCCCGCTGCATCCTGTCGGATGCCCCAGCGCGATCCCGCCGCCGTTCACGTTCAGGCGCTCGGGGTCCATCTTGAGTTCGCGGTCGCATGCCAACACCTGCGAAGCGAACGCTTCGTTCAGTTCGATCAAGTCCACTTGGTCGAGCTTGAGCGAGTGCTTCGCCAACAACTTCTGCACGGCAGGCACGGGGCCCAGGCCCATGCGCGCGGGGTCCACACCGACGCTGGTCCAGCCGAGCACGGCGGCTTGCGGCTTCACGCCGTGCTGATTCACGGCGTCTTCCGACAGCACCATCAGCGCCGCGGCGCCGTCGGTGATGGCACTGGCGTTGCCGGCGGTGATGCTGCCGTCCTTGCGGAAGACGGGGCGCAGGCGCGCCATCTCTTCGACCGTGGCCTCACCGCGGAAGTGTTCGTCGCGCTCCACGACGGCGGCGCGCTTGCCCTCCCCCACGCTCACCGGGACGATCTCGGCGGCGAACCGGCCCTCGTCCCACGCGCGCGCGGCGCGCTGGTTGCTGCGCACGGCGTAGCGGTCCTGTTCGTCGCGCGAGATCGCGTACTCGGTGGCGAGCGTCTCGCTGGTCTCGCCCATCAGCTGGTCGCAGAGCGGGCACAGGTAGCCGTCTCGGTACATCGCGTCCATGAGTGGCTCGTCGCCCAGCTTCTTGCCCCAGCGCACGTCCATGGCCAGGTACGGGATGCTGCTCATGTGCTCGGTGCCGCCGGCGAGCACGGCATGCGCCTCACCCAGCATCACCAGCTGGGCGGCGTTCACCACTGACTGCATGCCGCTCGCGCATGCCTTGTTGATCGTGTACGCAGGCACGCCGTCGGCGAGCCCGGCGCGGCGCACGACCTGGCGTGCCAAGTTGGGGCCGTTGCCGGCCTGCCGCGCGTGGCCGAATACGACTTCGTCCACGGACGCCGCAGGCACGCCGCTCTTCGTGAGCGCACCGCTCGCGGCCACTCCGCCCAACTGCGCGGCGCTGGACGCCGCGAGGGCGCCGCCGAAGTTACCGATGGGCGTGCGCACGGCGCCCGCCAGGTAGACGCGTCGCGTCGCCATCTCGGGGAGATCCTTTCGATCAGTGAGTCAGGAGCCAGCCCGGACTATTCATGAGCCCGTGGCCTGCGAAGGCCGGCTGCCCATGAATCGCTGCGTCGCTGACATGGCCCGCTCCTCGTAGTGTTCCCAACACGACTGCGTCGCGGGCCATGCCAGCTCCTTGCGCTTCACGGACATCCGTCCCTCTCGGCTCACGGTTCATGAATAGTCCGGGCTAGCGCTCGTCGCGTCGCGGGCCACGCGGCGGGCCACCGGCACCCGGCGGCCGCGGTGGACCACTCGAACGCGGCGGACCCGACGGACGCGACGATGGCCCACTACCAGGCGGCCGGTCGGGACGCGGCGTGAACGGGCGCGGAGCACCAGCTCCCGGCGGACGATCGGGCCGCGGCGTGAACGGCCGCGGGCCACCTGCTCCGGGCGGACGATCCGGGCGCGGCGTGTACGGACGATCGGGACGCGGACCGGGAGGCCCGCTGCCCGGCGGCCGATCGGGACGCGGCGTGAACGGTCGAGGACCAGAGGGCCCCGCACCCGGCGGACGGTCCGGACGCGGCGTGAACGGGCGATCGGGCCGCGGCGAGAACGGGCGCGAACCACCGCCGCCGCCACCGCCTGCACCACCACCCGGCGAGAACCCACCGCGGTCGGCCTCGCGCGTCTTCTGCAGCGCATCGAAGCCCTTGGTCGCCACGCGCTCCACCTTCTTGCGCGCGAGCTTGCGACCGCCGAAGCCGGGGCGTGCGCCGGGCTCGCCGTCGCTCGTGCGGCGGATCTGCTCGATGCGCGTGTCGTCCTCGTCGGCGAAGTCCTGCGCCAGTTCTTCCTCGATGGGGACTTCGGGCGAGGGTCCGCGCAGCACGACGAACCAGCCGTCGGCGTCTTCCACCTCGGCGAAGCGGCCCAGCTCCTCTTCGGTGGGCGTGGTGGCGAAGCGCACGCCGCGCGTGCGCAGCTCGTCGGCCCAGCTGTCCAGGTCGTCGTCCATCAATGCGAACGAGACGCGCTGGTCGGGGGCGAGCGGCAGGCCGTCGGCGTCGCGCCAGGCGTGCAGCGTCAGGCTCGCCTCACCGGTGTCGAACTCGATCCAGTGCTCGCGTTCCTCGGTCATCTTGAAGCCGAGCGCGTCGTGATAGAAGTGGGCGCACGCCTCGAACGCCTGCGCGTTCACGATCGCGTGCGAGAGCCGCGGCCACTTGCCCGCACTCGTGGGCTTCTTGCGCTCGACCAGCTGGACGATATTGCCCTCGGGGTCCTGGACGCGCGCGATGCGGCAATCGGGCGACTCCTCCAGCGCGGCGACCGGTGCGACGCCGCGAGAGAGCAGCACGGCCAGCCGCTGGTCGAGCGACGGCACGTCGAAGCCCAGCTCGATGCGGGGAGTCTCGCCATCGCCGATCGGCCGCAGCGCGAGTGCGGCGTCGCGCGTGCCGAACTGCACCCACCGCGCCGCGGCGGCGGCGGGTGAGAGGCCCAGGCTCTTCTCGTAGAACTCTTTCTGTCGTGCGATCTCGGGGGTGAACAGCACGACGATACTCAGACGGCCCATGGCCGGATCCTCACGGGTTCACTCGAGGTTCAACCACACGCTCTTCAGTTGCGTGTACTCGTTGAGGCAGGCTTCGCCGAGGTCCTTCCCGAATCCCGAACCCTTCACGCCGCCGAACGGCATGCCGGGGTCGTAGAAGCCGTACATGTTGACCCACACCGTTCCCGCCGCGAGGCGGCGCGACACGGTGTGTGCCTTCTTCAAGTCGCGCGTCCACACGCCGGAGGCGAGCCCGTAGAACACGTCGTTCGCCTTGGCGATCGCGTCATCTACACCTTCGAACGGGATCACGCTCAGCACGGGCCCGAAGATCTCTTCCTGCGCGACCTTCATCTTGTTGTCCACGTCGGCCAGCACGGTCGCCTGGACGAACGCGCCCTTGCCGTTGACCGGTTGCGCCTGGCCACCCGCCACGAGCCGGGCGCCCTCCTTCACACCGGTCTCGACGTAGCCCAGCACCTTCTCCATCTGCTGGCGCGAGACGAGCGAGCCCAAGCGTGTCTTGGGATCCAGCGGATCGGCGGGCACGAGCTTCTTCGCGCGCTCGGTGAGCTTGACGAGGAAGTCGTCGTAGATGCTCTTCTCGACCAGCAGTCGCGAGCCGGCGCCACACACCTCACCCTTGCCGTAGAAGATGCCCGTGGTCGCACCCTTCACCGCGGCGTCCAGATCGGCGTCGGCGAACACGATATTCGGCGACTTGCCCCCCAGCTCGAGCGTGAGCTTCTTCAGCGAGTCCGCGGCCGTGCGCATCAGGTGCTGGCCGACTTCGGTGGAGCCGGTGAAGCTGATCTTGCTCACCAACGGGTGCTTCACGAGCGCTTCGCCCGCGATGCGGCCCTTGCCCGGCAGCACGTTGAACACGCCGGCGGGAATACCCGCCTCGAGCGCGAGTTCGCCGATGCGAATGGCGGTGAGCGGTGTGAGCTCGGCGGGCTTGATGACGATGGTGTTGCCGGCGGCCAGCGCGGGCGCGGCCTTCCAGGCGACCATGATCATCGGGAAGTTCCACGGGA
>Ga0315912_10005968_pt1 | contig 11030 bp, 6 predicted proteins | sample VfabasoilMG_FD_204469 | JGI IMG/M metagenome (GOLD analysis project Ga0315912, IMG submission 204469) | Garden soil microbial communities collected in Santa Monica, California, United States - V. faba soil | ecosystem: Environmental > Terrestrial > Soil > Garden | place: USA: California...
TGGGCTCGTCATTTCTTATCCCACTGCGGTCCCTTCAGCGTCAGCACCAGCACACCGTTTTCCACGTACTTCACTTCGACATTGTTTTCGGTGCCGGACACCCAGAACGTATTCGCGACGTAGATGGTCTGCGTTCCCATGCTGCTGCGTGACTCCCCCTGTCCGGAGGCATCGGGGTCCGAGTACACGACGAGATAGCGATCCTCGGCATCGTTCTTGGTGACGAATACGTCGAGCTCGAGTGAATCGCCGCGGCGTCGTACAGCGTGCAGACCGAGCGAGCGACGCCGGACCTTCTGTGCATCCAGGACATCGACTCTCGGGACCAGCACGGTAGTGCCCAGCAGCGCGCTGCGCACGTTCACTGAATAAGACTGCGTGAAGCTGGGCAGCTCGAACAACACTGCCGGCCGATTGCCACCCTCGGTCAACACCAGGCACTCGCTCTTCTTGCCGAGCACTGCCTTCTTGGTGATCTTGCCGCGGTGTTCGAGCGGCACCACCGCGAGCTCAGCAGGGCTCGCGGCGCAACTGCGAGCCGCGTCCTTGTTGCCACCGGCAACTGCCGTGGCGGCCCAGCACGCGACGACTGCCAATAGCGCGCGAGTAGCCAACGAGTGGTTCGATACACGCACTGGACGATTCCAAATGGTCAGACCGCGATCACATGAACTGCCTGGCCAACTCGTCGGTGACGGCGCGAATGGCTTCGTCGATCCCCATCACCACGGACTTGGGGTCGGACTTCATGGCATCGCGGTCTTTGAAGCGATACTTGTCGGAAGGTTGTATCGCGATGGCCTTGCTGTTGGCGAGCGGGTTGTACTGAATCTGATCCTGAAACAGCATCATGCCATCGGAGTTACGGATCAGGCGCGCGGTGAGATGGACCGTCGGGACATAGTCCGTGGTCGCGCCGGCCGCCATGTACCCAACGTACGTGAGGAAGACATCGAGACAGGCTTCGGCGCCGACGGCCACCGGGCATTTCTTCAGGAACTTGCCCTGCTCATCGACCGAACGCCCCTCGGCTGCGGGCTTCACGTTCAACGCGATATCGATGAACGAATGCGACAGTGACTCACTCACAGCTTTCCTGAAGTCGTAGCTGCGCTGCGCGAAGATATCTTCCAACTCCCTGCTGGCCGATGCCGCGCGACTCTCCTCGATCAGAGCACCGACCAAGCCGAAGTTGGCACCAACCGGCGTGACGATGCGCACCGCGGCCTGTTGCGGAAGACCCGGGGCTGCGAGCCCAAACGTTTGAACATTGGCTTCCGCCCGGTTATACGCCTGCGTCGGCAGCGTATGGCACGCCGCGAGCATCCCCATGCAGGCAATCAACCCGAGCGCGCGTAGCACGGCAATCATCGGCAAACCTCCAGTTGGGCGAAAAGAACCAAGACATCCGTGGCTCGTCCAACACCGCAGCGCGATCAGTCCAATGCAGTGCTCGAGGCGGCGCGAGTGTGGCTGGGTTCGCTTGGATTGCCAATGAATTGATCACGTTGCGTGCAAGGAATGCGACGTGTGTCTAACCTGATCGAGCGCTGCGGTGCGCATCGCTTTGCATCATGCGGCGATGGATGTCACCACCACCCATTGTTCGATGGAAACGCTCTGGTTGAATGCAGGCGTTCCCCTGGTGGGTCGCTCGTGGTTTATCGAGGTCCTGCGATGTGGAGTTTCAGCTGACGCGTCGGATCGACGAGTGCATCTCGTGCCCTATGGCAGCTACGCACACAGTTGGACGTGCGCCCTCCTCCCGCAGGAACGCCATCGCTTCAATCCACCTTGCGTTTACCGGATGCGAGCCAACGTGAACTTGCGGTGCTTCGAGACACGGCGCTACCCGCGTGTTGTAGAAGGCTCGGGCATGACTGGACTCAGGGCATCGGGACAGCGCAGCATTCGGACAGACGCTGCTTCGGGAATGCTAGACCGCATCAGGACCACTCATGCGTAACACTCTCTTTGTCGCTATGGTTGCTTTGCTGACAGGCTGCGTCGCCGCACCTGGGTCTAGAACCACCTCGCCGCGCACGGCGGCTAGCGCAGCAAGACCAGCTCAGTGTGTTTCGTATCGAGCCACGTGCACCGCTGGATGTGCACCGCTCGCCGCACCCACGCCAAACCCCGGCGCCTGCCCTGTCGAATGCACTCCCAGTATCGACGGCACCCTTCAGGTTTGTGCAGCATCGGCCTCCTGCACAATGACCGCTGATGCGGCGCGCACCCATGAGTACCACATGTGTCTGGCGAGCTGCGCGACTGGGCCTGACGAGTGTCGCTAACTCGGGCCAAGGCCCTGCGGGAGCGAATCAAACCTCCCCGGGACCGGTTTGCCGCTACAAAAAAACTCATCCTCGAGAAACTGCGAGCTGACGCACCAGGATAGATGCGACTGCCACGCGGATCCAGAGTGAAGCGGCTCCTCGGGACAACAGTCTCGGCATGAAATGAAATTGCCGGTCGCGACATGTCCATCTGGGACTGCGTGGACACTCGAGCGTGTGCGCTGGGAGTCAGAAACCCCTTCGATCGGTTCACGGGTGGTGCTGTGCCCGCGAGCATCGTAGCTCCCCGCTCGTGTAGCCACTTGCGCTGGACCACAGACGCCGAACAACAACGAATGGGAAGGAGTGCTCGTATGAAGAACCGGTGCCAACGCGTGCGGCTGGGCTTGCTGTTGACGAGCCTGTCAGGATTGTCATTGCTCGTTGCGTGTGGTGGCGGAGGCGGTGGTGGCGGTTCGGGTCCATCGATGATGGCACCCCCGCCCGTAGGTGATTCGAACCCTATTCCGCCGCCGTTGGATCCGACGGGCCAAGCACCGGGTGAGCTGTTTGCGGTGACCAGCAGCAATCGGTTGGTGACATTCAATCCCGGCGCCTCGGCAGCCAGCACCAATTTGCCGATCACCGGTCTGGGTAGCGGCGAGCGTACGGTCGGGATCGACGCTCGCACGCTGGACGGCACTGTCTTCGTGGTCAGCGATCTCGGCGTCGTGTACACGCTGGACCCGCGCAGTGGGACGGCGGCTCGTCTGGCCGCACTGCCCAACGGAGCGGCGGGACGCAGCTTTGGAGTTGAGTTCATCGGTGCGGGCGAGGAACTGCGGCTGGTCAACGGCGCGGGTGAGAGTTTCCGCGTAACTGGTTTCGGCGCGGTTACCAGCAGCTTGCAGCCTGCGATCACCGCCACCATGCGGTTCACGACACAGTCGTTGCCAAGCGGCATCAGCGAGATCGCAGGCACTCAGAACGCAGTGCGTTGCGGTGCGCAGTCGTCTCTGTATTACCTGGACACGCTACGCGATCGCCTGCTCATGGACACGGTGCAGGGAGCTCAGACTTCGACCCGGGAGGTCGGACCCCTGGGCCTCGATGCACAGACGGCCAGCGGCTTCGAGATCTTTCAACGCCCGGACCGTAGCGACGCTGCGGTGGCGGTTTTACAGGTCGGAGGCGCCGTCTCTCTCTATGACATCGACCTGTCTACTGGACGCGCAACGGTTCGCTCCCCGGTGCCAGGTCTGCGAGCGATTGATACGGTGGTAGGCTTGACGCGACTCCCATCACTGAGCTTCAGTCCCCGCCTGGGGGACACGGTTGCCGTCACAGTGAGCGGCAAGCTCATCACGTTCGATGAGCTCGCGCCGTTGGCTCTGTGTAGAGAACCCACCGCGATTGCCGGCTTGCAGGATCGGGAACGCATTCTCGACATCGATGTGCGTGCCGCCGACGGAGTTCTCTATGGTGTGTCCGATGCCGGGCGCATCTACACCCTCAGCACTCAGCTCAGCACGCTTGGCGCAGCAACCTTCAAGTCGAAGCTCCAGGCAGATCCCGGCGATTCCACCAGCCCCTTCACCGGGAACGTCGACCCAGCGATCAGCATCGACTTCGATCCGCGTGACGATCGCTTGATCGCCACGGACTCCGCGAATCAACTACTGAGTATCGACGTAGACCAGGGCTTGGTCACCACCAGCGACCCCATGCCCACGGAGCAGCCGAACAGGCTCTTGCCGGCGCGGTTCGGCAGCTTCGGGCCCTCGCCCGATATTGCGCGCAATGTCTTGATAGCGGGTCTCAACGCGAATCTGGCCACCGATCCGGCCTTTGGACCTGCGATTGCGGCGGATATCCGCGGCGGGGAGGGTCTCAACCTGGTGGCACTGCAGCCGCCGAGCTTGGATCGTACGCTGCTGAGCAGTTTCGTGTTCAACCAGTTCCAGCCCAAGCTGATCGGTGGCGGTGAGCGAGTGCGGGCGGTCGCGGCGCTGCAGAATCTGCAAGCCACGGTTTTCGCGCTCACGACTGACAACCGGCTGCTCAGGTTCAAGCCGACCACTCCTTCGCAACCGGACGCGTCAGCGCAGATTTCCGGTCTTCAATCCGACGAGACCCTCCTGGCAATCGATTTTCGCGCCGCCGATGGTGCCCTGTACGGTCTGAGTGACCGGGGGCGGATATACGTCATCAACGTCGTCAGCGGAGTCGCCGTGTTGAAGTCGGTGCTCACACCCAGCGCCGGGGATTCCAATGTCCAATCCTTGGTGGGCCTGACCGCCGACATGAGCTTCAACCCGATTTCCGGAATGCTGCGGATCGCGACTTCCGGCGGCAGGAGCTTGCGTGTCGATGTGGACACCGGCGCAGTGGCCAGCGACGCGAACCTGCGACGCAGCGATTCAAAGCCGCCCAAATTCACGGGCATCAGCTATTTGCAGCCATCGAGCGGTGACACCGAGGGCAAGCTCCTGCTGCTGGACAGTGCCAACAATCGCGTCGCCGGGCTACTCAGGCAAGGTGTCACGGATCCTGGTGCGGTACGCGAGATCAGGCGCCTGGGAAGACCGCTGGGGGATATCTTTGGAGTGGTCATCACGGATGTCCTGGGTTTTGACGTGGACAGCGACGGCAATCTGTTTGTCATTGCAACGACCATGAGCGACCGTGTTGCTCTGTTCGATCAACGTTCAGAGACTGACTTCGACTTCTTGAACAATCGCGGTCCGATCGCGCTGCCCGCGACAGATCACATCACTGGCTTCGCGACACGGCCAGACGGCGACACGTTCTACGCCATCACCAACCTGCGGCAATTCATCAGCTTCACCAGCGCTGATCGGCAGGCATCGGTGCCGCAGGCCGTCACCGGGCTTGCTGCCGACGAGGTGCTGTTGAGCATCGATTTCGACAGCAGCGGACGGCTGGTCGGCCTGGGTAGCACTGCCCGCTTGTACTTCATCGATCCGGCCACCGCCAGCGCCACGCTCGCGCAGACACTGTCCGGGCCTGCGCTGAGCGGAACGCGATTCGACATGGATTTCGATCCCATCAGTGGCGCTCTTACCATCGTCAGTGATACTGCGCAGTTGTTGACAGTGGACGCGAATGGCAGCGCCAGTGCGCAGTCATTGCACTATGCCGCCGCCGCTGCGATACCGTTTGCACACAGCAGCAGCTTCGCGGGTCCACGGCGCACGTCGACGACGGACTTTGGCGAACTGCCGTTCACCTCGCGGCTCTTCATCGACACCGTCTCAGCCTCGCTACAAATACAAAACGGCCCGGGGGATGCTGACGGTGAACCACGCGATGGCGAAATCACCACGCTAGCGCCGATCCTGCCCCTCGCCGATTTCGGAAGTTTCGCTCCGCTTGCGGCTTTCGACGTGATTGGGGGTGCCGACGCGCTTTCACTGGCGGCACTGCGACCAGACTCCTCCTCGCAGTCCATGCTCTACAGCATCACCACCAGGCCCAGAGCGGGTGGCGCCGTCGGTCGCGCCATCGGACCGATCGGCGTACCAGGCACGGCGCCAGTTCGAGGTCTGGCCATTCGCCTGCAGTAGTTGGAGGTGCACTACCAGCAAAGCCGGTCTTCGTCCCCGCGTCGTACACGTGTCTTGCCTCAGCACACGGGTGTTCGGAGCTTGGCGCCCGGCCGTTCTCGCCGGCTCCCTGACTAAATCTACCCGGTTGCGATTTGCCGATATTTCGTTGTAGCAAAGGACCTTGCCGTGAACTCAGGACTTCCTATCGAGATGGTCCACGTGGAGCACCTCATGTAGTACATGAACCAATGAGTCAGCTTGCTCGAGATCGCCCCCACCCGATTGCCGCTGCGGCCGATGGCTTCGTCGGTGTACCAAAGAATTCAGTCTCGCAGGAAATCAAGGAATGGTGGCAGCGCGCACTGGTCGACCGATGCTCACTGATGAGCATGCGCGTCTGCCCGCAAGCGTACTGCCCTGCCCGCACCTGGCTCCTTCGTCCTCCGCCTCTCCTGTGACGCTGCGACTTGCCAGTTGTCGCCAGATCATTTGCCGCAAGTCTTGTGCTGCCGGCCGCCGTCTTGATCGGCCCGGCGGACGTCCGTCCTGTGACGCAGATCTCATGCGGCCGCATTCTCGACGCCTGCGTCCTCAAGGGCGGCCCCGCAACGGCCGATATCGTGCGGGATGCGCTTTATCCGCCTCGCTGTCCTGGCGCACGGATACACGAGACCCGTGGCCAGCTGTCCGAATCCACAGATTAGGTCCATTGGAGCCCATTTCCCTTTGTAGTTGATTCGCTACGCGCCTGCGCCAGCCAGTGGAATCGATCAGCTCTCATGAGTCCGACCTCGCTTCTCACCTTCCTACTTGGCCTTACCGTTGGTGCGCTCACTGTGGCGATCGGCATGGCGTACGTAGTGCGCCGCTTCAAAGCAGCCTTGGCGCATCGGGATCGCGTCATCGCCGATGCCAAACTCTCCGAGGAACAGCTCCTGCGCTTTCGCGGCGCACTCGACATGTCCGACGACGGCATCTTCCTGGTGGATCGCGAGACCATGCGGTTCATCGATGTCAATGCCGCGGCCTCCCGAAACATGGGCTTCTCGCGCGACGAACTGCTGAACATGGGGCCGCACGACCTACTGAAAATGGATCGCGCGGAAGTCGAGCGCGACTACGATTCGATCATCGCCGCCGGCAACGCAGGGGTGCGTTTCGAAAGAGTCGCGATCAGCAAGGATGGCAAGCCGCTGGAATCGGAGATGCATCGACGCGCGCTCAACATCAAAGGACGATGGATCATCGTGAGCATCGCCCACGGTATTGCCGAGCGAAAAAATGCCGAACGCACTGTACATAGATTTGGGCGCATGCTTGCGATGCTGAGTGCCGCCAACGAATCGATCATGCGAGCAAAAACGCCGCTCGATCTCTACGCCGGCATTTGTGACGCCGCGGTGAAGGAAGGCGGCATGGTGACTGCGGCGTTCCTGCTGCCAGATCAGGAGTCGCTCAAGATGCAGGTCGCGGTGGCATCGGGTGCAGGGCAATCCCGGCTGCGCAATGCTTCGATCTCTGTCGATGCGAACACTGACACCGGCCGAGGAATCGTCGGCGAGGCGTTTCGGAGCGCCACGTCGATCTTCAGCAATGGTTTTCAAGATGACGATCGTGCGGCACCTTGGCTCGACGTCCTGAAATCCGGCGGGATCAAGTCGGCTGCGGCCATTCCGCTGCAACGACGCGGCAAGGTGCACGGCGTCATGCTGTTCCATTCGAAGGAGCCGAACGCTTTCGATGCGGATGTCAATTCCCTTCTGGATCGGATGATTCAGAACGTCGTATTTGGCCTGGACGGTCTGGAAATGGAATCCGAGAGGCAGCGGGCGGATGAGCACCTGCGGCTCATACAGGCGCGCCTCGATCGTGCCACAACCGGCACGAACGATGGTCTGTGGGAGTTCGACCTCGAATCCGCCAGTGTCTGGGTTTCCGCCCGATTTGCCGAGATGCTGGGGTACGAGCACACCTCGGTCTTCGACAGCAGAGAGCGGGTGGAAGCGATCGTCCACCCAGACTATCGCGATGCTCTTCGTGACGCGTTCACAGGCAGTCTGTCGGGACGCGCGATCGACGTCGAATTGCAACTTGGAAGTAACGGCGCCGCGTATCGTTGGGCTCGCGTCCGCGGCGGCTGTACCCGCGATGCCGCGGGGAAACCCGTCGCCATCGCCGGTTCGCTGCAAGACATCACCGAGTTGAAGGAATCTCAGCACGCGCTGATCGCCGCCAAGGAAGCCGCCGCGGCAGCCAACCAGGCAAAGAGCGAATTCCTGGCCAACATGAGTCATGAAATCCGCACACCCATGAATGGCGTGATCGGCATGACGGATCTCATGCTCGACACCGCGCTCAACGACTCGCAGCGCGACTACGCCGAGACGATTCGCGGCAGCGCCGCGGCGCTGCTCACAGTCATCAACGACATTCTGGATTTCTCCAAGGTCGAGGCCGGCAAGCTCGACCTGGAACACATCGACCTGGATCTGCGCGACATCATCGAGGACGTCGCACGACTGCTAGCGCTGCAGGCTCATCCCAAGGGTCTCGAAGTCACTACCAATGTCGATCCGGTGCTGCCGGATCTGCTCAAAGGCGATCCCGGACGGCTGCGTCAGGTGCTGGTCAATCTATGCGGCAACGCCGTGAAGTTCACCGAGAAGGGTGAGGTTGGCATCGAGGCAAAGCTCGTGTCGCGGGACGACTCGCATGCGCTGGTGCGCATCGAAGTGCGTGACACCGGCATTGGCATTCCTCCGGAACGATTGCCGCAGTTGTTCAAACCGTTCGCACAAGTCGATACGTCTACCACGCGTAGATTCGGCGGCACCGGACTCGGGCTCTCGATTACGCGGCGACTGGTCGAGCTCATGGGCGGCGAGAGCGGTGTCGAAAGTACGTTGGGTATGGGATCGACGTTCTGGTTCACGACGCGCTTGCTGACCGCGACCGGGAGCGTCGCCGGGAGCAACGCGCTGCAGGCCGGCCGCACGGTGCTGAGAAATCGACGCGTGCTCGAACCGGTGACGCAGCGTGATCTGAACGACTGCCGGTTGTTGGCTCACGAGCCCGACAACCAGGAGTGGCAGTCGCGCACTCATCCGATCACTACGCGTCATCACCTGCGCGCCCGCGGCATGCGGCGTATTCTCGTGGCGGAGGACAATCCGGTGAATCAGAAGGTGGTACGCGCGACGCTGGAAAAGCTCGGCTACCGCGTCGACCTCGTGGCCAATGGACTCGAGGCGGTGAGCGGTTGGCGCACAGGGCGCTACGATCTCATCCTGATGGATTGTCAAATGCCGCAAATGGATGGCTACGAAGCCGCACGGGAAATCCGTCGACTCGAAAGCGACCAGCCACGCATCCCGATTGTGGCCCTGACCGCACACGCGATGAAGGGAGCCGAGGCTCAGTGTCTGGCCGCCGGCATGGACGCGCATCTGTCGAAACCGCTCAATCGCGAGCTTCTTGGAACATGTCTCGAGACCTTCTTCAAAACACAGACGCCACAGACGGTCAGTGCGCCAAGCAGCGTAGCGCCAGTCGCGCTGACCCCGCCCGAGACGGACTTGCAGCGCGTGGATCTGCAGGCGTTGGGTGCGCTCGTGGATGGTGATCCGCAATTCGAACGCGAGCTCATCTCGGACTACATATCGACCGCGACGACTTTACTGCATTCGATCGCCTCAGCCGCCGCTCGCAACGATTGGGATGCAGTGATGCAGGCGGCACACAGTCTCAAAGGCGCCAGCGCCAGCATGCACGCCACCGCGAGCGCCGCTTTGGCGTCTCGCCTGGAAAGCGCCGTCAAAGCAGGCGAGACCGCCGCCCTCACCGGACTGCTCGATCAGTTGCGCAGCGAAGTCGCGCAAGCAATCTGTTTTTTACAGCAGCGATTGGCGACGGTCGCTGCCTAGCCCACAGGCAAGTCCGACGCGTCACTACTCTCTTCAGGCATTCCGTATCGGCGAGGATCTCTCTCGGGCGCGGCGGGTTTTGCTTGTGCGTCCACGATTTCATGCGCGAGCCGCAACGGCCTTGTCTCTGCCGCGTGCGGTCGACTTGCGCCCACCCGACACATTCACCGGGAGCCCAGCACGGACCATCAGCTTGACGAGGAACTCGATCGACAGCTTGTCGATGTTGCCGTTCACGATCTTGCTCACCGTAGGCTGAGGCACCTTTAGAGCCTTCGCCGCCTCTGCCTGACTCCAGCCCTTGCGGCCGATGTGATGCTCGAGCGCGGCAGCCAACTGGCTGCGGATGTGCAGCGCCGTGGCCTCTTCGAGGGAGAAGCCGAGATCGAGGAACGGATTGCGGCTCACTGTTTCATACCTCTCATCAGCTCACGATAACGCTGCTTCGCGATGTCCAGCTCCTGCTGCGGAGTCGCGACGCCGGCCTTCGACTTCTTGTGGAAGGCGTGCAGCACGTAGATGCAATCACCGATCGATGCGACGTACACGACCCGATACGCCTCCTTGCTGTAGGCGATTCGGATCTCCTGGACTCCACGCCCAACGCTCGTCAGCCAGTCCCCGTCTCGGGGCTGCAGCCCGATCTGGATGCGCGTCAGTTCCTTGCCCAGGATGATGCGCGCGCCTTTCGGGAAGGCGTGAGCTCGTTTGCGCGAATCGCCTTGCCAGCGGATGTCCTTGAGGTTCGAGGGCTGCATTGTATAGCAAATATACTATGTGACGAGGATCATATCGCCTGCTGCAGAGCATCAGACGCTGCGCCGCTTGGCAACTCCGGCCAGTGCGACGAAATCAGCGACCCGGGCCTGCCTGGGTTCCCCGACCCGGGTCGCATCCTCATTGCTTCGTCCGAACCCGGTGCTTTCTGGCGAGCGCGTCGTAAATTTCCTCGACGGTAAGGCTTCCAGGAAGCGCTGCGCCGGCGGTCCTTCGAAGTACTTCACGCCGATCATCACGGCCGGGGAATAGAAGCCGGTATTGGTCGGCGTAGTGGTTGTGCCCTCGGTTTAGTAGCCGAACGAGCTCACGGTCCCTGAGGTGGTCGACGTCGTGTTGGGCGTCACGGCACTTCGGGTTGACAGGTCATCTCAAGCTCTTCTTGGAACATGTCTCGAGACCTTCTTCAAACACAGGCGCCACAGACGGCCAGTGCGCCAAGCAGCGTAGCGCCAGTCGCGCTGACCCCGCCCGAGACGGACTTG
>Ga0315912_10005969_pt1 | contig 11028 bp, 8 predicted proteins | sample VfabasoilMG_FD_204469 | JGI IMG/M metagenome (GOLD analysis project Ga0315912, IMG submission 204469) | Garden soil microbial communities collected in Santa Monica, California, United States - V. faba soil | ecosystem: Environmental > Terrestrial > Soil > Garden | place: USA: California...
CGCTCGTACCTGGCAGTGACATTGCGCTTGCGAGACGGCCAAACGATGGACGCTGCGTCAGCGCTCATGCGCGGCATGCAGCGGCAAATCGTGCAGGACTCCATGCCTCCGAATGCGATCTGGGGCGAGATCCAGGACATGCAGATGAAGGATCCGTTCGCGCTGACGTCGGTGTCTGCGGGAACGTCGGAGCTGCGGCGTCAGTACTCGCGCTCCCTTCTCACTGTGCTCGTCATCGCCGCGCTGGTCTTGCTCATCGCGTGCGGCAACGTTGCGAATCTTCTCCTCGCACGCTCGACGGCCGGTCGGCTGGAGCTGAGCGTCCGCCTTGCGCTCGGTGCGCCACGCAGCCGGCTTGTGCAGCAGCTACTGGTTGAAAGCCTCGTGCTCTCTGTCCTCGGTGCCGCTGCCGGCCTCGTCCTCGCCAGTTGGGGCAGCACCGCACTGGTGAGCCAGCTCTCAACCTGGTTCGATCGCGTCAACCTGGATGTCTCGATCGACGGGCGCGTTCTGGCGTTCACGATCGTCGTCTCTGTGGCCACAGCTGTGCTCTTCGGGACGATGCCGGCGGTGCGCGCCTCGCGTACACCAGCGGGCGGCGCGCTTGATTCGCTATCCGATTTGCGGAGCCGAAGCCGGACAGTTCACCTTCACGGCGGCCTCGTCGCGGCGCAGGTCGCACTGTCGGTGGTGCTGGTGGTGGCGGCGGGACTCTTCATTCGATCCTTCGCGCACCTCGGGGTCGTGCCGCTCGGCTTCGACAGCGAGCGAGTGCTGGTCGTCGACATCAACACGAGTCGCACGGGGATCGACGCGACCACTCGCTCCGCATTCATGGAAAGGCTCGCCGGCGCCGCTCGAGCAGTCCCTGGTGTCACTCACGCGGCAGCATCGCTCAACACACCCGTGAACCGCGGTGTCACGGCGGTCACGGACTTCGTCGTACCTGGCGGACCCGAGTTGCCCCAGGCGGAACGGCGAGCGATCGTGAATCTCGTCACCCCCGGATGGATTGAAACGTACGGGATGACACTACGCGCCGGTCGCGCGATCGATGAACGGGATACGGTTGGTGCCGAAGCTGTCGTCGTGGTGAACGAAGCGTTCGCGCAGAAGTATTTCCCGGACGGTGGCGCTGTCGGCTCGATCGTGCACAACGCGATACGTGGGCCCGGGACGCCGCCTATCCAGCTGACGATTGTCGGTGTCGTGGTCAACGCCGTCGATCAGTCGCTGAGATTCGACGTCGGCCCCACGGTCTATCAACCGCTCTCGCAGTTCTCGGTGCCGCTGCCGCTGGTTGACATGAGCCTGAGCGTACGCGCGGCGTCCGGTTCGCCGGCCCTGCTGGTACGCAGCGTCGCAGCCGCGCTGGCCTCGATGGATCGCAATCTGTCGTTCACGTTCCATCCGCTTCAGGAGCAAGTGAGCGCAGCGCGACAACCAGAGCGGCTCGTGGCATGGCTGTCGGGCTTCTTCGGCGCCCTAGCACTTCTACTGGCCGCAATTGGTCTGCATGGCGTCATGTCCTACGCGGTCGAGAGGCGGCGAGTCGAGATCGGCATTCGCATGGCCCTTGGTGCTCAGCGTGAGGATGTCATCACGCTCACGATTCGTCACACGCTCATCGTGACCGTCTGCGGCATAGCGGCCGGACTGCTTGTCGCCGCCGCCGTGACGCGCTACCTGCACACTCTCCTCTTCGGCATCGAGCCTCTCGATCCGTTGACGTTCGTGGCTGCACCAGCTGTGCTCGTCGCCGTTGCGCTTGTCGCGTGCTATCTGCCAGCTCGTCGAGCGGCGTCGATCGATCCGATGGTCGCACTGCGTAGCGAGTAACGTTATACTCCTGACCTTCGATGTTCTTCCGCGGTCAGACCATTGGGAAGTACCGCATCCTGTCTGCGTTGGGCAGTGGTGGCTTCGGCGCTGTCTACCTTGCCGAAGACACGATGATCAAGAAGAAGGTCGCACTCAAGGTCCCGCACAAACAGAACGTCAGCCTGCTCAAAGAGGCGCAGCTCCTCGCGTCCATGAGCCACCCGAACATCGTCAGCGTCCTCACCGCCGAGAAGCAGGACGATGTGGTGTTCATCGTGATGGAGTACGTGCCGGGCGAGACGCTGGAGGATCTGATCGTTCGCGAGGGTGTGCTCGACCTCGCGAAGGCGCTCGACTTCAGCTGTCAAATCTGCAACGCGATCGATCACGCGCACGGCGCCGGCGTCTTACACCGGGATATTCGTCCCGGGAACATGCTCGTCTCGGAAAACGGAATGCTCAAGGTGAGCGACTTCGGCACGTCGCGCTACCTGGAGATCGCCGCGCATGGCACGACCGTCATCGGAAGCCCGCCATACATGGCGCCTGAACAGTTCTATGGGAAGGCGGTGTTCGCCAGCGACATCTACTCGGTAGGCGTCACGATGTACCAGATGCTCACCGGCACGATGCCGTACGACACACCCGCCCCGGGTGACATCAAGCGACTCGCACGTGGTGAGCTGCTCTCTGCCCCGCGCGTCAAGAACCCGAAGATCCCGAAAGCGATCAACGACATCGTGCTGCGGGCGATGGCACCCGAACCGACCGATCGATATCAGAAGGCCGCTGAACTGCTCGAGGCTCTCCTCGCGGCGAGGCAGCCGGCTGTTCGACGCGCCGTCGGCCGAGGCGGCACGGCCACTGCGGACGCAAACGTGGCTGAGATTCAATCGCGGCTGCGCGCTCGCGAAACTCCACCAGCGCGCTTCTGCTGGCACTGCAGGAAGCCGCTGCATGCCCGCACGGATCGCTGCCCATTCTGTAACGAAGCACAGTAACTCTGCAGTTCCTGGTTCCGGGTTCCTGGTTCGTGTGCAGGGTTCCAGTTCTCGGTTCAAGGTTCCAAGTTCGAGGTTCCAAGCTCCCGTTCGCGCGCGATAATCGTGTCTCCGAACCTGAAACCCCGAACTCAGAACTTAGAACCCGAACTGAGAACACGAACTCGGAACCTGGAACTCGGAACACGGAACACGGAACACGGAACAGCGATGAACATCTTGCTTTTGTCCATGCCCGACAGTTTCGAGCACACGCCCACCGTGGCGGTGCGTATGCCGAATGGTGGGCTTGCCTCGCTCGCTGGCAACGTCGATAGCCATCACCAGGTGGCGATCGCGGACCTGATCCTCGCGCAGTCATCGGTACAAGCCACCGTCGTGCAACTGATGGAACAGCTGCAGCCTCGGCTGGTGGGCCTGTCAGTGATGACCTTCCAGCGGAGCACGGCGCGACGCATCATCTCCCTCATTCGATCGATCAAGCCTGACGTGCTCATCGCGGTGGGTGGCTACGATCCGTCGCTGGCGCCTGAGGCATGGATGGATCCGTCGCTGGGCGTGGATTTCATCGTGCGCGGCGAGGGAGACATCACATTCCGCGAGTTGCTGCGCGCGATCGAAGGACAGGGATCGCTGTCGAGTATTTCCGGCCTCTGGTTTCGAACGCCCGACGGCTTCCAGCGCAACGCCGCCAGACCTGCAACGACGCTGAAAGACGACGAGGTGCGGCCTCCCTCTCGCGCTGCACGCGTGCTGGGTGGCTACACGATGATGGGTCGCCCCGTCGACGTCGTCGAGACGTCGCGCGGCTGCACGTTCGACTGCAGCTTCTGTTCGATCATCGAGATGCGCGGGCGCAACTTCCATCGCTTCACCATCGATCGCGTCATCGCCGACATCAAGGACGCTCACGATCGCGGTGCGAGGTCGATCTTTCTCGTTGACGACAACGTCACGATCGACGTCCCTCGCCTGGAAGCGCTCTGCCGCGCCATCGTCGAGCACGGTCTCGACGACATCATGTACATCGTGCAGGCGATGACCGCCGCGATTGCCACGCATGGCGCATCGCTGGCACCGCTCATGCGCAAGGCTGGATTCCGTTACGTCTTCCTCGGCATCGAGAACGTCCTCGAAGACGATCTCGCGTTCCTCAAAGCGACGGCCAAGAACAGCCGCAAGCAGGAGAACACGACGCTCGCCGCCGTGAACGTGCTGCACGAGCACGGCCTGCTCGTCGTGGGCGGGCTCATCGTCGGAAACCCCGACGACACGCGCTCGTCGATCGAAACGAACCTCGCGTTCGCGAAGCAGTACGTGGACTGGCCATACATCCAGCATCCGACGCCGTACCCAGGCACACCGATGACGCGTGACTTCCGCGAGCGCGGCCTGATCGTCAATCAGCGCGTCGAGGAATACGACGGAACATCGGCGGTGACGCGAAGCGCTCATCTCGATGCAGAAGAGATCGAGTTCATGCGGTGGAAAGCAGAGCGCTGGATGAAGGTGCGCCACATCCCTACCGCCTTCCGGCTTCATCCCGGTTTCGTGCTCAAACACGGGCGCCAGATGATGATGCACACCTTCCGCGGCACCACGTGGCGCTCGCTACTTGGCCTGGAATCAGTGCGCGACACCTTCCGCCGCTATCGTCAGATCCGTGCGCAGGAACGTGAGTATCTCGCATGGCCGGATCCGCTGCCGACGGAGTCACTGACAGAACCGGCCGCAATACCGCAAACGCTGAACTGGGTTGCTAGGTAGCTGGGTTGCTAGGTAGCTGGGTTGCTAGGTTGCTGGGCGTTCTTCCCCAGCTATCCAGCCACCTAGCGACCCAGCAACCCCGAATGTCCCCGTCACATTGGGCATTTCCCGGAAAGACAGGTTACGATCGGTAGACAAACGATCGAGATCGAAGGGAGCGTCGTATGTCTTTTCCTGGGACCGGCAAGATCTGGATGAACGGCAAGCTCGTGGACTGGGCAGATGCCAAGATTCACGTCGCGTCCCACGTCGTTCACTACGGCAGCGCAGTCTTCGAAGGCGCGCGGTGCTATGAGACGCTACAGGGCCCGGCCTGCTTCAGGCTGGACGCACACATGCGCCGCCTGTTCGACTCCGCTCGGATCTACCGGATGGAGGTTCCCTACGATCAGCAGACGCTGACCGACGCGACGATGAACCTGATTCGGACGAACGGGTTCAAGGCGTGTTACATCCGACCGATCGTGTATCGCGGATACGACTCGCTGGGCGTCAATCCTGCGCCGTGCCCCATCGACGTCGCCATCATGCTGTGGGAATGGGGCGCGTACTTCACCAAGGAAGCGATCGAGGAAGGCCTCGACGTCAAGATCTCGACCTGGGCGCGGAATGCGCCGAACACCACGCCGGCAATGGCCAAGAGCGTCGCCAACTACGCCAACGCGCAGTTGATCAAGATGGAAGCGATCGCGGACGGGTACGCCGAAGGCATCGCGCTCGACACGCAGGGCAACCTGAGCGAAGGCAGCGGCCAGAACGTGTTCGTCGTGCGCGAGGGCATCATCTACACGCCGCCGATTGGCAACTCCGTGCTGTGGGGCATCACGCGCGACTCGGTCATGACCATCGCGCGCGAACTGGGATTCGAGGTCCGGGAAACGACCCTTCCCCGCGAGACGCTCTACATCGCCGACGAAGTGTTCTTTGTCGGAACCGCCGTGGAAGTCACACCGATTCGGTCAGTCGACCGCGTGAAGGTCGGCCGGGGCCGGCGCGGCCCGATTACTGAAGCGATCCAGCAGCGATTCTTCCAGATTGTGAAGGGAGAGGCGCCTGATACCCACGGCTGGCTGCAGCCGGTCAACGTCCGCGAGGCCGCTACATCTGGAGCGTCCAAGAGCCGATAACTTACGGGAATAGGTCCGATGGGGCGGTGCACTCCCGCCCCGCCCCACTCGGCCCACACCCGTAGCATGCACGTCAACGATCTGCTCAAGATTGCCGTCCTCAGCGGCGCCTCGGACCTCCACCTCAAGGTCGGGACCTTCCCCATGATGCGAGTCCGGGGAACCCTGATACCCGCAACCGAAGAACGCCGGCTCGAGCACGAGGACGTGGTCGCCATGGCGGCAGCCGTACTCCCCGCCGGGCACCGGGACAAATTCCGCGACAACCACGAAGTGGACCTCGCGTACAGCGTGGCCGGCCTGGGCCGCTTCCGCTGCAACGCGTTTCAGCAGCGCGGCACGATCGGGATGATCTTCCGCGTCATTCCCATGCGCGTGGCCACCATCGAAGACCTGCTGCTCCCCAAGGTCCTGAAGAAGATCGCAAGCGAGGAACGCGGCCTCATTCTCGTGACGGGAACCACGGGTAGCGGCAAGAGCACGACGCTCGCTGCGCTCATCGACGAGATCAACTCGACGCGCACCACGCACATCATGACGATCGAGGACCCGATCGAGTATCTGCATCGGGACCAGCGATCGGTGATCAACCAGCGCGAGATCGGCGTCGATACCCGCTCGTTCGGCGACGCGCTTCGCAGCGCGCTGCGTCAGGATCCCGACGTCATCCTGCTCGGCGAAATGCGCGACCTCGAGACGATCCAGACGGCACTCCTTGCCGCCGAGACCGGTCACCTCGTGCTGTCCACGCTGCATACCCTCGACGCGACGGAGACCATCAACCGAATCATCGCGGTGTTCCCGCCGCACCAGCAGAAACAGATCCGCATCCAGCTGGCGAGCGTCATCAAGGCCGTGATCTCCCAGCGCCTGATGCCGAGACACGACAACAAGGGACGCGTGCCGGCGGTGGAAGTCCTGTACAGCACCGCGTACATCCGGGACTGCATCCTCGACAAGGAAAAGTCGCATCTGATCCACGGAGCGATCGCGCAGGGCACGTCACAGTACGGCATGCAGACCTTCGACCAGTCGATCTTCAGCCTCTATGAGCAGGGCCTCGTGACCTACGAGGAAGCGCTGCGCTGGGCGAGCAACGTCGACGAGTTCAAGCTCAAAGTGCAAGGCATCCACACGACGGCCGACATGGCGCGCGAGCAGATGGCGCGCACGGGTCAGACCACCGGTGGCAAGGCCGCAGAAATCACTCGCTTCGGCGGGTAAACTCTTCAGGTGTCCGACGACACCTACCTCGTTGCGCTGAAGATGCTCGCCAGGCGCGAGCTCTCAGAAGCGCAACTCCGTCAGCGCCTTCTTCGCCGTCAGCACGACCCTGACGCGATCGACGCCGCCCTCGCCCGCCTCAAATCCGAGCGCAGCCTCGATGACGAGCGAGTGGCCGGCGCTATCGCACGATCGGAAACCGGGCTCAAGAAGCGCGGGCGCTACCGCGTGACCCGCCAAATCGAAGCCGCCGGCATCTCTGCCGCCATCGCAAAGCGCGTCGTGGACGAAACCTTCGCCGCGCTGGACAGCGAGGCGTTGCTCACCCAGGCTCTCGCCCGCCGATTGCGTGGCCGGACACGCATCGAAGACGACCGTGAGTTCCAACGGCTGTTCCGCTATCTCGTCGCGCAAGGCTTCGAGCCCGATCGGATCATGGCGCTGCTCCGGACCTACAATAGAGAACAATGACCTCCAAGGAGATCCGCTCTTCGTTTCTCGCATACTTCGAGAAACAGGGCCACCGCATCGTCCCCAGCTCCCCGCTCGTGCCGCACGAGGACCCGACTCTCCTCTTCACCAACGCGGGGATGAACCAGTTCAAGGACGTGTTGCTCGGCAAGGAGAAACGCAGCTACAGCCGCGCCACCACCGCCCAGAAGTGCATGCGCGTCAGCGGGAAGCACAACGACCTCGATAACGTGGGACCGTCGTTCCGCCACCACACGTTCTTCGAGATGCTCGGCAACTTCTCGTTCGGCGACTACTTCAAGCGCGAGGCGATTCCCTTTGCCTGGGGCCTGCTCACCGACGTCTGGCAGATTCCGAAGGACCGGCTGACGGTCACCATTTTCCGGGGCGACTCCTCCGTTCCGCGCGATTCTGAGGCGTACGACATCTGGAAGGCACTCCTTCCCGCGGATCGGATCGGTGAGCTCGGCGCGGACGACAACTTCTGGACGATGGGCGATACGGGGCCGTGCGGGCGGTGCTCCGAGATCTACTTCTTCCGCGGCGCGAATGTGCCGTGTGGAGAGGAGCTCGCTGGCCGCTCGTGTCGCGGCGTCGAGTGCAGCTGTGATCGCTACGTCGAGATCTGGAACAACGTGTTCATGGAGTTCGACCGGCAAGCAGACGGCAAGCTGACTCCCCTGCCTGCGCAGTCGATCGACACGGGGATGGGGTTTGAGCGAGTGACGGCCGTCCTCCAGGGCACACTGTCGAACTACGACACAGATCTCTTCACGCCCATTCTGGCCGCAATCGGTGAACGGGCTGGAACAACTCATCGCGGGACGATGGAACCGTCCGACGTGTCGATGCGTGTGATCGCCGATCACCTGCGCGCGATGACCTTTCTCATCGCCGACGGCGTGGTGCCGTCCAACGAATGGCGCGGCTACGTGCTGCGCAAGATCATGCGGCGGGCGATGCGTCACGGGAAGCGGCTCGGAATACAGGAGCCCTTCCTCCACGCCATGGTGGACACGCTGGTTCGCGAGTTCGGCGAGGCCTATCCCGAGCTCAAGACCGGCCGCGACATCGTGGTGCAGGTTGTTCGCTCCGAAGAAGAGCGCTTTGATGCGGTGCTGACGAGCGGCCTGCCGCGTCTCGAGGAAATCCTCGACAAAGCAGCAGCGAGCAACGGCGTCGTCCCCGGTGATGCCGCGTTCAAGCTGTACGACACACACGGCATCCCACGCGATTTCATCGAGGACATGATCGACGACCGCAAGCTGCGGCTCGATCAGGAGGGCTTCGAGCGCGCGATGGAAGCGCAGCGGCAGAAGGCCCGTGCGGGAAGCTCCTTCAAGGCAGCAGCGCAAGAAACGCTGGTCATCAGCGACGGCGTGCGCGCCGTGCTCGAAGCCACGAAAGAACGAGCGTTCAGGGGATACGACGCGACTTCGCTGAACACCCAGGTGCTGGTTCTCTTCGACTCCGAGCGCCGCGAAGTACCTTCGTTGGATGCCGGGCGCGACGGGTTCGCCGTGCTGGCGGAGACGCCCTTCTACCTCGAGGCAGGAGGCCAGGTCTCCGATGTCGGAACACTCAGCGGCCCATGGGGCAATGCGCAGGTCACCGGTGTCGTGCGTGTCGGATCCTGGCCCCGCCTGCATGCGGTCCATGTGAACGACGGGACACTGAAGCTCCGTGATCTGGTCGAGGCCAGCGTCGCGGTGGACGCACGGGACGCAACGCGCCGCAATCACACGGCCACGCATCTGCTCCACGCCGCTCTTCGCCAGGTGCTCGGCCAGCACGTCAAGCAGGCCGGCTCTCTCGTTGCGCCAGATCGCCTGCGCTTCGACTTCGTGCACATGAGCGCCGTCACACGCGAGCAGTCGCTCGAGATCGAGCGCATCGTCAACGAGCAGATCCTGCGCAATACGCCCGTGCAGACCGACGTGAAGAACACGCAGGAGGCGATCGCCGCGGGCGCGATGGCACTCTTCGGCGAGAAGTACGGCGACAGCGTCCGCGTCGTCTCGGTTCCCGGCTTCAGCGTCGAGCTGTGCGGCGGGACTCACGTCCGCGCCACGGGCGACATCGGCCTTTTCGCCATCGTCTCTGAAGGTGGCGTTGCTGCGGGAGTGCGACGAATCGAAGCGATCACCGGCCTCGACTCACTGACGTCGTTTCAGCGTCAGCGCGATGAGCTCGGTGCGTTGTCCGGTGCGCTCACCTCCCGTCCCGGCGAGCTTGGTGCACGAGTCCACGCACTTCAGGACGAGAACAAACGTCTGGCCCGTGAGCTTCAGCAGGCAAAGATGAAGGCCGCCCTGGCACCGGCTGGCTCCGGATCGGCCGACGGCGACGTTGCGGAGGTGGCCGGGGTGAAGCTGATCGCACGTCAGGTGAGCGGCCTCGACAAAGACGGCTTGCGCGCCCTTGTCGATCAGCATCGCGACAAGATCAAGAGCGGTGTCGTCGTGCTCGCGTCGCCGTCCGACGGCAAGGTCTCGATTGTTGTGGGTGTGACGCCAGACCTTACGAAGAAAGCCCCCGCGGGGCAGATCGTGAAGCAACTCGCGCCGATCGTCGGTGGCGGCGGCGGCGGCCGGCCCGACTTCGCTGAAGCGGGCGGCAAGGATGCGTCGAAGATCGGTGAGCTCCTCGCCGCAAGCAAGGGCGTTATCGAGAAGATGCTCTCCGCCTGAGCTCTTCGACGCGCTGCTTCGCGTCGGTCAGACTGAGACCTTCCGTCTCCCGCAAGATCTTGATTGCTTCGATCGTTCTGCCGGTGGCGATCAAGTCATCGAGATCCTGTTGTGCCGTGGCCTGCGCGTCCTGACCTAGCAACCCGCGAATGCGATCGGCGATCTTCACAATCGCGTCGTCTGCATCCGGTCGATAGCCAACAGTCAGCGGCACGACCGTCCCGTCCCTTGTCTTCAAGGTGATGCGCCGGCTCGGCGTGCCATCGTCTCCGATCGGCCTTTCAACTGCGACAGACTGAATCTCGCTGAAGGGGATCGTGCCAGAGCGCTCTCGCAACGCCCACCGTCGACGCCAGGTGACCATGCGCATTGGACGAGAAAATTCGAAACGAGCGGTCTCGAGAAACAGGATTGCGACCCCGAAGCACGTGGCCGCCGACGCCAGCAAACCGATGAGACGATCTGTCCCGCGAGCGCCGACGAAGAAGTCGTATCCGGCAACACCGACGAACAACGCCGTGGCCACCAGCATCAGCTTCGTCAGCCAGCTGCCGTCATACGTGGCGACAAGCGTCCCGTCGGCGGCCTGCTCGATTTTCAGTTACTTAATCCTCTTCGCCTGACGGATATTGCGCAGGCCCGACCAGACGTCTCCCTTTTGTGTCTTGATGGTGATGCATTCGATGGCCGAGCCCGGCAGGATGAGAACCTCGTCGCTGGTCTGAAGAACGACGGTCGGGTTCCTGAGAAACGCCTCGAAGCGCGCCTGCGCTCCGCCGCCACCCCAGAACTCCATTTCGAATTTTTCCTCACGACCGCTCATGAACCGGATGGTGACCGCGTTCTTCATGGTTCGCTCCTGCAGCACTCGGCCTCGAAAGCAGCGCCGTCGTTCTACGTCGAGCGCTTCGCGGTCAACTCGTCGTA
>Ga0315912_10005970_pt1 | contig 11028 bp, 6 predicted proteins | sample VfabasoilMG_FD_204469 | JGI IMG/M metagenome (GOLD analysis project Ga0315912, IMG submission 204469) | Garden soil microbial communities collected in Santa Monica, California, United States - V. faba soil | ecosystem: Environmental > Terrestrial > Soil > Garden | place: USA: California...
CGCACATCGACGCGCAGACGATGCAGATTCATCACGGGAAGCATCATCAGGCTTACGTCACCAACCTGAACACCGCACTCGAGAAAGCCCCCGAGCTCCAGGGAAAGAGCGTCGAGGACTTGTGCCGTGGCATCAACAGCGTGCCCGAGGCGATTCACACCGCGGTCCGCAACAACGGCGGCGGGCACTGGAACCACTCGAAGTTCTGGACGTGGATGGCGCCGAACGCCGGCGGCGCGCCAACGGGCAAGATCGCCGACGCGATCAACGCGTCGTTCGGGAGCTTCGACACGTTCAAGGCCGAATGGGGCAAGGCGGGCGCCGGACGTTTCGGCAGCGGCTGGGTGTGGCTGTTGAACGAAGGCGGCAAGCTGACGATCACGAGCTCACCGAACCAGGACAACCCGCTCATGGACGGCAAGACGCCGCTGCTCGGTCTCGACGTCTGGGAGCACGCCTACTACTTGAAGTACCAGAATCGCCGGCCCGACTACATCGGCGCCTGGTGGAACGTCGTCAACTGGGCAGAAGTAAACAAGGCCCTCTAAGGTCCGCCTAAAGGCGGACACTACGACTGAAGCGGACACTACGACGGACCGTACGTAGTGTCCGGCTTTAGCCGGACCTCAATGCGTTACTGTCGGTGACGTTGATTCCGTCTTCACCGCCGGTGGTGCAGCGATCTTAGGTTCGGCCGGTTTGTGTCCGCCCGCCGCCGGCAGCCGCTCCTTCAGCATCAGATCGGCGTGCGCCAGGAAATCCTCCTTCGAGATCTTTCCTGAATCAACATCAGCGAGCAGCGCTCGCTGCGCCTTGTACTCGCGGTTCTCGATTCCCGCCTTGCTCTGCAGCATCCGCCATGCCTTGCGTCGCTCCACGCAGAACAGCACGAGCTGACGCGACAGCGATCGGAACTCCAGGTCGCCATTCGTGCCCTGGATGGTGATGTAGACACCGAAGTCGGGCACAAAGGAGCGATGGCTCGATACAAGGTAGCGACGATAGACCACGTCCTGCTGCGTGATGCGAGCCAGCATGTTCTCGAGCGGGATCAGCTTCGCAAGGTCGTCCTTCTTCACCTTCTTCAGGTGATTCCGGAAGCGTGCCTCTGTCGCGCACCAGTGAGCCACCGTGTAGCGATACGGAGTGTTGTTCCCTTTGAACCTGGTCTCGAACCAGTCCATGTCGATCGAGGGATTGCCCTTCACGTCCAGTGCTTCCTGATACGTCTCACCGAGCCGGGGATTGAAGACGAACTCGGGCGCGCCGCGTGAGTCGCGCACACGCTGCGCCTGCGCCAGCGCCATGTCGTCCGGTACGCCGTGCTCGGGCTGACACGTGGTGAAGCACTGCAGGAATGCCGTGCCGCGATACTCGATGCCGTCGAGGATCGAGCGATAGAGCTTCGGCGCGTTGGCGATCGAGACCTGTGCGACGAAGGGCGAGCCGTGACCGGCGAGGAAGGTCTCTGCCACCGTCTTCTTCTCGACGTTCTTGCCCTGTGTCGCGGCGCCGAAGACGTTCATGTCGTTGCCACCCAGCATCGGCGTCGAGTCGGAGTTCTGGCCACCGGTGTTGGAGTAGACCTGCGTATCCAGCATCACCGCTTTGACGTTGGGCCGATTCTGCAGGATCACCTTCGACATGTTCTGGTAGCCGATGTCTCCCATCCCGCCATCGCCACCGACGACCCACACCTTCGGCAACTCGAGGATCTCCTGGTCTGTCATCGTGGCGTCGGTGAAGTGCACGTACTCGTAGTACTCACGCGGCGAGATCACATCGCTCTCACGATGCAGCAGCGCATCGGACAGCCGTTCAGGAATCACCGAACGCCGTCCGTGATCGACGATGAAGCTTTCGCCGATGAGCCAGCCGACAGTGATGCCGTCCTGGAAGAGTGAGTTCATCCAGGGATACGGATGCGGGTTGTTGGGTGGTGTCGAGCCGTACACGGTGTTGCAGCCGGTATGCGCCGCCATCGCCATGACGGACATGCCGTTCGCGAGGCGGCCATCGACTGGTTGCAGGCTCTTGTGATTGAACGCCTCGTGGCGCATCACAGCCGTGATGGCGTTGATCAGATCAGCGTCGGTGATCTCTCCGTGCGCCGCCATGCGCGCTGCCGTGTCCTTATCATCTTCACCGCCGAGCCCCATCAACAGGTGCGCGACGGCTTTCCGGAACAGCGCGTACTCCTCCTGGCTTCGCTCCTTCAAAGCAGCCAGTCTGGCAACGCCATCTTCTTCAAGGCGGCCGGCCTTGGCGTAGAGCCGATCGGCCTTGGCGTGATAGACGGGCCGCATGTATGACTCGGTGACGGCCGCCACCGCGCGCAGGATGCTCTTCTCGCCGCAACCCGCACACGCGCCGTCGCCTGATACGAGCGCATCGTAGTTGCGTCGCACCATCAGCATGTTGCGCAGCGTTGCCGTCTTCGAGTCCTGCGGCCGCATGTCGTTATAGAGACCGAGGTACTTCTGTGGCGTGTCGGGCAGCAGATTCAGGAACGCTGTGCCGGTCTCGTGTTCGGCGTTGACCTCCTCCGTCTCCTGCACCATCCGCAGCGCCTGATGCTCGCCGCACGCAGTGACGCAGGCTGCACATCCCTTACAGAGATCCGAGACGAAGATCGAGAAGATCCCACCGCCGCCGGGCGCCTTCTTTTCCGGCGTCGAGAAGATCGCATTCGCTTTCTGGTACGCCATCGGGATCTTGTCGAGGACGGCGAAGAACTCCTGCTTGGCAGCCGTTGAGAACCCGTTCACCTCGTTGGTCACCTTCTGCACGATCTGCGGCAGCGGATCGGCCGAGCCTTTCGCGAGACCGTCGCGCATCATCTCGCGCGTGCGCTTCTCGATCTCGGGCATCAGTTTCAGCATCTGCTGGCGTTCACTGGTGTCCGTCACGTAGTTGCTGACCGCCGTGCGTAACACGGTCTCGAGATCCTGCGAGCAATTCGGGAGCGCGGTATCCGGACAGACCGCGATGCACTCCATGCACTGCGTGCAGTTCTCCGGGATATAGAGGGGCGTCTCGCGGCGTGCGACGTACTTCGAGGCAGTGTCGCCGCTGCCCGCGGCCATGACCCCGACCGACGCGTACGCGTTGGCCGGCTGGTTGTACCCAAGCCTCGCCCGGAACATGCGATCGAATTCGCCGACTTGCGTGAGCGGCGTGCGCGGCTCTTGCCCGGACGGCAACGGAATCGTGCGGCAACCAGTGCCGCATCCTTCACTGGCGGCGAGGCTGTCGGGCATCGCCATTGGCAGCAGCGCCTTACCGCGCAGCGTGGAGCGATCGGGTGCTTCGATCGCGCCCACGTTGATCTCGCGCACCAGCTCGAAACCCTTGGTCATGACCTCCATGTTGGAGTTCACGACCGCCTCGCCGAGCTTGCCGAACTTCTTCACGTACTGCTTGTGGACCGCATCGCGGAACTGCTCTCCGGTGATGCGGAAGTCCTGCAGCATCGGTGACACCGAGAAGAAGCCGCCGAGAAACGCGTTGCCCTGCATGCGTAGCTGCAGGTCGCCGCGGTCGGTCGCCTCGCGCGCGATCTTGAAGCCGGGCAGCGTGAAGACACGGATGTTCTTGTCGATGATCTGCTTGCGCGCCCACAGCGGCAGCCGCTCCCATGCAGCCTCGCCTTCCTCCTCCGACTCCCACACGAGGCACCCGCCCTCGGACATGCCGTCCAGCGGGTTGGTGTGTGTGAAGGCCTTGGGATCGCAGCAGAGCACGACGTTGACGTGGCGCAGGTCGCAGTTGACGCGAATGCGTTCAGGGGCAGCGATCATGAAGTACGACGTCGGCGCGCCCTTCTTCTCCGATCCGTATTTCGGGTTTGCGCTGACGTGGATGATCTCTTTCGGGTTCCCGAATTCATCGACAACCTTGTCCCGGTCATAGAGCAGATCGTTGAGGTCGCCGATGATCGCCCCGAGGTTCTTGCCGGTCGTGATGGCGCCCCAGCCGCCGACCGAGTGGAAGCGGACCGCAATCGCATGATCTGGCAGCAGCGATGGTGTGTCGTCGGACTTCACCTCGTACGGATGATCGACGCCGAGCACCATGAACGACACGCCGTCCGACGCGCGCTTGCCGTCCTTGCGAGCGCGCTGACCGATCGCGAACTCATAGGCGCCGATCGTGTGCTCGGGCCTGAAGTCGCGCGAGCCAAGGCCGTAGACACCGCCGAACAGTCGCGGCATCTGGTCCGCGGTGATCGCCGGCAGGCCGGCCTCGCCCTGAAGCGCCTTATTGAGCGCGGTGCGAATATCGCGGCCCATCGGGTTGTCGCCCGCCATCGGCTCGTCGGTCCGCTCAAGGATGATGACGTTCTTCTTGCCGGCCAGCGCCGTGACGACGGCAGCTTCCGGGAACGGACGGAAGACGTTGAGATGGATCGATCCGACCGTCGCGCCCTGACGCTCGCGCAAATAGTCGACCGCAGCCTCGATGTTCTCTGCAGCGGATCCCAGTGACACGAAGACCGTGTCCGCGCCGGCGGTCTTGTACTCGGTGACGAGTCCGTAGTGGCGCCCGGTCAGCTCGCCGAAGTCCTTGTAGGCCGCTTCGAAAAACTCGAGGATCGGCTCAGTGAAGTTGTTGCGGCGCGCGACAACTCCCTGCATGTAGTGCTCCTGGTTCTGCACGGGACCAAGGAGCACGGGATTCGTCAAGTCGATCATCTTCGGCACGCGACGACGCCGCGGACCGAAGAGAATGCGCTGGCTCTCCGTCGGACAGTCGATGATGTCTTCGGGAGCACCGAGGTACTCGCGAATCAGCGCAGACTCGTGTTTATAGAACGTGCGCTCGAGGTGCGACGTGAGGAATCCGTCCATCACGTTCATGCCTGGTGTCAGGCTCAGCTCGGTCACACGGCGCAGAATGAGCGCCTGGTCCGCTGCCTGCTGCGCATCCTTCCCGAAGACGATGATCCAGCCGGTATCAAGCGCACCGTAGACATCGTCATGCCCGCAGTGCACGTTGAGCGCGTGCTTCGTCAACGCTCGCGCCGCGACCTCGAGGACCATCGTCGAGCACTTGCCCGGCGCGTGGTAATACTGCTCGACGCCGTACACGACACCTTGTCCAGAGGTGTAGTTGACGACACGCTTGCCGCACACCGAGTGGGCGATGGCGCCGCCCTGCGCCGCGTGTTCACCCTCGGCCTCGATGGCGATGGTGTTGCGCCCGAAGGCGTTGAGCTTGCCTTCAGCGAACGCCTGTTGGTAGAGCTCGCCGCCTTCGGTGGATGGTGTGATCGGGTAGAACACACCCGCGTCTGCGATGCGGGTTTCCGTGTGGTAGGAAACGAGCTGGTTGCCGTTTGCCGTGATCCGAACGCCGGGGTACCGAGGCCTAGACTGCATCACACGACCTCCCCGTGATCGACGACGAATTGTGGCGGCTGAAGAGCCTTGAGGCGAATTCTAGATCAAAAGAAATCTGGACGCCCAGGGTTCGGACGTGCTATCAACCGCCCTGCCTCGCCGTCGCGCCATGCGCGAAGGCGGGACCTCGCGATCCCGTCCATTCCAAGTCGAAAGGGGGCGATCGTGGCCTTACTCGCCTGTCTCGCGGAAGTCCTCAAGCGGGAGCGCGTGCCGTATCTCACCCTGCGGCACCCGCCGGCGTTCACTGCACCGGAGTTGTCTGCCGTCGCCCACATTCCCGGGAGACGGTCGGCCAAGGTGGTCATCTGTATCGCCGACGCCCAGCCGGTTCAAGCTGTCTTGCCCGCGCACTACTCGGTCGATCTCGAGGCGCTCAGGATGCTGGCAGGGTGTGCGTCACTCCGGCTGGCACAGGAGGCGGAGATCGCCGCGCTGTATCCGGAGTTCGAGGTCGGTGCGATGCCGCCGTTCGGGATGATTCACGGCCATCGCGTGTTCGTCGAGCGATGCTTCGTGGGCGAGCCCGAGCTGGTCTTCAACGCGGGCACGCACACCGATTCGCTCTGCATGCACTACGGAGATTTTGCAGACATCGTGCGCCCGATCGTAGGCACGTTCGGGGTGCCGCCGGGCCGGCGTCGAGGAATGCCGGAGTCGTGACACGGAGTGTCCGGCTTCTTGACCACCGGAGCCTTGGCGAAGGTGGTTAGCCGGACCTATCCGCCGAGCTGCCATTGCTTGATCGCCTCGAGCGGGCGAATCAGCATGATGATGTTGAGCGTGAGGTTGTCGCGAATGGCGATTGCCAGCGCGATTTCTGTCGCGACGACCCACGAGACCGTCCACCACCAGGCAAGCCGGCGCGCCAGCACGAAGCCGATCAAACAGCACACGATGTCGGCGACGGAATTCGTGATGCTGTCTCCGTAATAGCCGAGCGCGATCGTGGCAGCGCGATAACGGTTGATCACCGTGTCCGTGTTCTCGTAGACCTCCCACGCCGACTCGATTGCAAGCGCCACAACCGCCCGCGCCCCGACCGATGCCGGTCCCATGGCCACATACGTCAGACCATAGAAGAGCGAGCCATGAATGACGTGCGTGAACGAATAGGGGTCGGACAGCTGCTGTGAATTCTGATCGCTGTTGACGTCGCCGACCCACAACTTCACCGGCCCATTGCTGTAGGTCAACGATCGGCCCATGCCGATCTCGAGAGTCGCGGTGATCACGACCAGGGCGACCACCGCAGCGACATCAGCTCTGCGATCGCGCCCTGGGTGTCGGCGCAAATACCACGACCGGCCCCACATCAGCAGCGCGGCGACGACGAATACGATCAGCGGCGGGACGATACCGTCGAGCATGCGGAATATTATCGGGCGTAGTGTCCGGCTTTTAGCCGGACATGACCTCTCGTAGTGTCCGGCTTCAGCCGGACGTGATCCTCGCGTAGTGTCCGGCTTTAGCCGGACCGTCGGTGCCACCCGAAGTCCAGTTGTATCGCCTCAACCAGTTCTGCGACCGTGTAGACCGTCGATCCCGAGAATTCGTACTGATCGATCCGCTGCACGAGTCCAGCTCGGACGGGATTCTCCAGAATGTATCGCGCGACACTGACCGCCGAATCCTCGCTTCGCAGTGTTCGCTCGAATCCGTAGCGTTGCCATAGACGCTCGCCGAACATCGCCTGATAGTGAAAACCGGAGTATTGCTTGGCGCGAGAGATGAACTCTCTCCAAGGTAGTCGAACGCCTTGAGGTGCTCCGGTCTTTTGGTAATCATGCAGTCGGCGCTGCAAGATCGGCGTCAGGTCCGGCTGAAGCCGGACACTACACGTCACGGTCTGGCTAAAGCCAGACGCTACGTCTAATGGTCTGGCTAAAGCCGGACGCTACGTAATGAAGACCGCAGGGTGTAGACTCCGCGGAGCGAATTTCGGCCATCACACATCATGGAGAGGAACATGCGCAAAGCTGTGGGTGCTCCAATTGCCATCGCGGTCGTGATTTTCGGGGCGTCGATCGTCGCGCAGCAGCAGCCCGCTCCTGCTCCAACCGGGCCCGTCCCTGCAGGCCTCCCGGAGTGGGCATATACGCCGCCACCGGCGGGCGGGCCGCCACCTCCGGTCTCAGCGCTACCGGCCGACGACAGCGCGGTGGTGACGATACCGGGGACGACCAAGAAGTTCACGCGCGCCGAGCTTCGAGCTCAGAAAGAAACGATGGACTGGTATCCCGAAGACCGTCACGGGACCATGCCCGACCTCGTTCGATTCGGGAAACAAGGCGTGCGGCAATGCTCCCTGTGTCACCTCCCGGACGGTTCGGGGCGGCCCGAGAATGCTCCCGTCAGCTCCTATCACCCGACTTACTTCCTGCAGCAGATGCAGGATTTCAGAGACGGATTGCGGAAGAGCGCCGATCCGCGGAAGGCAAACACCAACACGATGATCGGCTTCGCCAAGGCGACCACCCGCGAGGAGGACCTCGCGGCAGCGCAGTACTTCGCGCAACAGCCGTACCCGCGCCGCATCAAGGTCGTCGAGTCGAAGACCGCGCCGAAAGTACGGCTCCAGGGCGGAATGCACATGGCCGTGCCAGCGAACGAGGGCGGCGGGATGGAGCCACTCCAGGCCGACGAGATCGTCGAGATCCCGGACGACAACTTGCGCGCCGAGGCGCGCGACACGCGCATGTCCTGGACAGCCTACGTCCCGCCCGGCACGCTGAACCGCGGCAAGCAGCTCGCAACCAAGTATCAGTGCGCGACCTGCCACGGCGCGAACCTCGAAGGCATCGGTCCTGTGCCACCGTTGGCGGGGCGCTCACCGAGCTACACAATGCGGCAGCTGTTCGACATGAAGACCGGCGCGCGCCGGGGCCCATGGTCCGCATTGATGAAGACCGTGGTCACCAGCATGTCGGTGCAGGACATGGCGGCCGTCTCTGCATTCGCCGCATCGACACCCGCGCCGGTAGCGCCGACGACGTCGACGGCGTCGCGCTGAGCAGGAGGCTGTGATGTCACGCAAACTCTACGCGGTTGTGCTGGCGGCGAGCATCGGTGCGCTCGTCGCCGCAGTTCCCCTTCGCGCACATCACTCGGAGGCCGCGGAGTACGACGCCAACAAGCCGGTTCGAGTCACGGGTGTCGTCAAGAAGGTCGAGTGGACCAATCCGCACATCTGGTTCTATGTCGAAGGCAAGGACGAAGTCTCTGGTCTTGCCGCGGTGTGGGGCTTCTCGGGCGCTGCGCCGAATGGACTGCGGCGCCGCGGCATCACCAAGGACTCGCTCAAGGTGGGCGACATGGTGAAAGTGCAGGGCATCCGCGCGAAAGACGGGTCACCCAACGCTGCGAGTCGAGGCGTGACGTTCTCGGACGGCCGGCAGGTGTTTACGGCATCAGAGCAGACACCGGTTCCCAAATAACTCCCGCGCGGGAAAGAGAGATCGACATGAAGAGCATCCTTCGTGTGAGTGTCCTGCTCGTGATCGCTGCCGTTGTCGCCAGCGCGCAGACGTCCAGGCCTGCGCCGCGGTTGTCGAACGGCAAGCCTGACTTCACCGGCGTCTGGGACCATCCTCGCGTCGGCGACATCTCGAGAGGCGTGGACGGCGCGTGCGCCGCCGGCAGCAACGGCTGCAAGAGCGTCGTCTCTGGTCAGTTGCTTTTCACAGCGGCAGGCCAGGCCGAATTCGACAAGAACAACAAGCCAACGACCTACGACTACGGCTCCCACTGTCAGCCGTGGGGATTCGTGCGCGCGTACAACACGCCGTATCCGCATGCCTACGTGCATCATCCGGATCGTCTCGTGATCCTCTGGGAGCAGGACAATCGCTTCCAGATGGTGCCGACCGACGGACGTGAGCTGCCCAAAGATATCGAGCCCACGTGGATGGGAACGTCAGTCGGACGCTGGGACGGCGACACGCTCGTGGTTACGACGGCAGGTTTCAACGGTCGCACCTGGCTCGACACCGCGCAGCATCCGCACAGCGACGCCCTCAAGCTGACGATCAGGATGACGCGGCCCGACTTCGATCATCTGAATTGGGAGATCACGATCGAAGATCCGAAGTTCTACCAGAAGCCGATCAAGAACACGCGCACGTTCGTGCTGATGGAAAAGGGCACGGAGCTCTACGAATACTCGTGCGCGGAAAACAATCGCTGCGAGAACGGCAACTGCGTCGCAGCGGACGTCCAGAAGTAGCGTGTGCAGTTCTGGGAAGGGGTCTGACCCCGTCTAGAAGAGCGTCTGCGCGATCCGCTGAGCGGCGGCGACCCACGGGCCGGGATAGACGCCCATTCCAATCACGCCCGCGAGGCAGACGGTGATCGCTGCCGCCAGTGGCAGATCCACCTTGACCGATCCGTTGTTCGTGGGCGCCTCGATGTACATCCGTCGAGCGACGAGCAGGTAGTAATACAGCGCGACGACGGTCAGGACAGCGCCGACGAACACGAGCCCGAGCAGCCCCTGCTCGATACCGGCGAGGAAGACATACAGCTTCGCCCAGAACCCGGCCACGAACGGAATTCCGCCAAGCGACAGCAGGAAGAGCAGCATCGCGAGCGCCAGCAGCGGCGACCGCTGGGCGAGCCCGCGATAGGCGTCGATGCCGTCAGACTGCTCCGATCGCGCGACGCTCTCCACCACGAGGAACGCGCCCATATTTCCGAAGACGTACGCCACGAGGTAGAAGAGCACCATCGCGACGCCGTTCGCCGACATCGCCGCGAGGCCGATGAGCATGTAGCCGATGTGCGCGACGCCGGAGTACGCGAGCAGGCGCTTCACGTTGCTCTGCGGGATCGCCATGAGATTGCCCGCCACGATCGTCACGCCGGCCAGCATCGAGATGAGCGGTGCCCATGCGAGCGCCGCATTTCCAGCGCCCTCGAGATAGAGGCGAATAATCACGACGAACCCGGCCGCCTTGGGCGCGACGGAGAGCCACGCGATGAACGGCGTGCTGCCTGCTTCGTAGGTATCCGGCGCCCACATGTGGAAGGGGAACGCGGCGATCTTGAATCCAAGACCTGCGAGAACCAGCACGAGGCCGAGCATCATGAGCGGATGCCCCTGGGCCATTGCCGCCGGCACGGCCGCGAGCAGTGTCGTCCCCATCACGCCGTACATGAACGACATCCCGTAGGCGATGACCGCCGCTGAGACCGTTCCGACCAGGAAGAACTTGAGCGCGGCCTCAGGTGCCGCGCCTTCGCGCTTGAGGAATCCCGTCAGCACATAGAGCGGGATCGACATCAGCTCGAACGCGACGAACAACAGCACCAGTTCACGTGCGGACACGAGGACCATCATGCCGAGCAGCGAGAACAGCAGCGTGAAGTGATACTCGGGCGATCTGCGCGTGAACGCGCTCTGCTTGTTGGTGAGCGACGCGAGCACGCTCAGAGCGGCGGCAGCCAGAATCAGTCGCTTGGCAAAGAGCGCGAGGCCGTCCTGCACGAACGCGCCGTTGAAGAGCGAGCTGTTTTCGTTCGTCGTGAACGTCAGTCCGAGGACGACAAGCAGGCCGGCGAGCGTAAGCCAGCCAAACAGCTTGCCGCTGCCCGGCTCGGTCGCGCGCGACGGATGCCGCATGAGCCC
>Ga0315912_10005972_pt1 | contig 11026 bp, 6 predicted proteins | sample VfabasoilMG_FD_204469 | JGI IMG/M metagenome (GOLD analysis project Ga0315912, IMG submission 204469) | Garden soil microbial communities collected in Santa Monica, California, United States - V. faba soil | ecosystem: Environmental > Terrestrial > Soil > Garden | place: USA: California...
CAGGGCGAGATAGATGCCGGCCACCCAGGCCGCGGTCCGGCCGCCGATGCGGCGGGCGAGGGCCATGGAGGCGGCCACGAAGACGAGGTACAGGACGACACTCGCCGCGACCACGAGCCAGGACAGGTCGGTGGCGCCCGTGAGCGCGGAGAGGACGGCGCCGATGTGGCCCTTCAGGGTGCCCTGGTAGTTCGCGCCCTCCGTGAAGACGGGCGCGGGCCTCACTCCCTGCTGGAGGTGAAGGGTCACGAACGCGGCGTAAGCCCCGTCCTTGTTCACGAAGCCCCAGGGGTCGAGGAGTGCGGGCAGGCGGTAGAGGAATGCGAGCAGCAGGCAGACCACCGTCTCGCGGTGGGGGGCGGACGGGCGGGGCGGCGCCGCGTAGAGCCGGAAGAGCCCCGCCACGACGAGCGCGGCTATGGGGATGGCGGGATGGATGCCGTCGGGCCCGCCCGCGAACCAGGCCAAGGTCGACAGGGGCAGGAGCGCCAGGAGCAGCGCGTCCGTGGCCAGCACGCGACGCTCGGGGAATGCCGACGTCACCGGGCCTGCGGCCTACTTGAGGATCTTGATCTGCTCGAGCAGGCTGTCCGCGACGGACGGCCCCTTCAGGATCGAGGCCGCGCGCAGGATCTGCTGGACCGCCTCGTCGATGGCCTCGGCCCCCGCGCCCTTCTCGATCTCGCCGCGGGCCTTCAGGTAGTGCTTCGCCACCACCGTCTCACCCACCGGCCCGAGCAGCGCGCTGCACTGGTCCCGCACGCGGAGGAGCCGCGCGAGCAGGTCCGCGACCTGGGCGGGGTCAATGGCCGCGGGCCCTCCCGGCGCCGGCGGCGGAGCCGGCGAGGGCCCGGCCGCGGGCCGAGGCGCCGGGCGAGGTGGAGGCAGGCCGCCCACGGGCTCCTTCAGACGGATCAGGTTCGCGGCCACGAGCCCGTAGAGCATCTTCGAGGCGTCGAACACGGACAGGTTGCAGGCGGCGGCGATGCTCTTCACGCTGCGCTGGCCGTCGATCTTCGACAGGATCAGCCATTCGCTGGTGTTGAGGTTGATCTGCCCTTCCCGTGTCTCCTGCATCACGAACTCGGGGACGAGGTCGGTGGACGGGATCTTCTTGGAGAGCACGCGCCATTCGTCGAGCCGCCGCGCCGCTTCCATGAGGAGGTTGGTGTTGCTCTTGCTGATCGTCTGCTGGTCGGTGGGGACGCCGGGCTCGAACTTGAACTCCCCCTGCCGCCAGATGGCGAGGGCGTACACCGCTTCCTCGCCGCTCGCGTCCTCGATCTGCGCGTGCACGATCCGCCCCTCGTTCAGGTAGATCTCGCCGTGCAGGGGTCCGTCGGTCAGGTGGAAGACGCCGGTCTTCCCGCTGACGCTGATCAGCTGGATGATGTCGGGGAGATGAAGCTCAGCGAGTGAGCCCTGAAAGGCCATTTCTGATCGGGTTTCGCCCTGGACTGAAGTGTCGCGGCCTAACTCTCGTGCTTGCCACCAATTAGCGCGCCGAGGCTAGCAGGGACGCCCAGTCCGTGTCAAGGAGCGCCAGGAAACGTCTCCGGGGCGCGACGATGCTCAGAGCGTCGACTTCACGGCCGCATCGTCCATGTCGCGCGCGGCCTTGCGCTCGCGGTCGCGCTCGCGCGGCAGCAGGATGTTGTGGCGCTTGATCATCTCGTTGAGGGTCGTGGGCTTGAGCCCGAGGAGGCGCGCGGCCTCCTTCTGCACGCCCGTGGTCGACTCCAGCGTGGACTCGATGAGCCTGCGCTCGAAGTTCGCGATGACCTCGCGGAGATTGATGCCCTCCGGGGGCACGGTCAGGTGCGGCACCTGGAAGCTCGGGCTCGACCGCACGTGGTCGGGGATGAGGTCGCGGCCGATCCAGCCGTTCGTGGTGAGGACGACGCCGCGCTCGATCAGGTTCTCGAGCTCGCGCACGTTCCCCGGCCAGTCGTAGTCCATGAGGGCGAGCAAGGCGTCGGGGGTGACGCCCTCCACCGTCTTGACGTTCTCCTTCGCGTACTTCTCGACGAAGTGGGTGACGAGCGAAGCCACGTCCTCCTTGCGCTGGCGCAGGGGAGGGAGCTGCACGGCGATGACGTTCAGCCGGTAGTACAGGTCCTCGCGGAAGCGGCCCTCGTCCACGGCGCGGCGGAGGTCGACGTTCGTGGCCGCCACCACGCGAACGTCCACCTTGAGGGTCTCCACTCCGCCCAGGCGCATGAACTCCCGCTCCTGCATCACGCGCAGGAGCTTGGCCTGGGTCTCCAGGGGGATGTTGCCGATCTCGTCGAAGAACAGCGTGCCCTTGTCGGCGAGCTCGAACAGGCCCTTCTTGGCATAGATTGCGCCCGTGAAGGCGCCCTTCACGTGCCCGAACAGGTTCGACTCGAGCAGGTCGTGGGGGAGGCTTCCCGAGTTCACGACCACGAAGGGCTTGTCCTTGCGCGGGCTGTTCGCGTGGACGGCCTTGGCCACCAGCTCCTTGCCCGTGCCGCTCTCGCCCACCACCAGGATGGTCGACCGGGAGGGCGCGGCCTGGGAGATGAGGTTGAAGAGCTGGAGCATGCGCGGGCTCTTGCCCACGATCTCCGTGAAGCGTCCCTGGTCGCGCAGGGCCGTGCGCAGCTGCCGGTTCTCGTCCTGGAGCCGCCGCTGGTTGAGGGCGTTCCTCAGGATGTGGAGCACTTCCTCGTGCTTGAAGGGCTTGGCCACGTAGTCGAAAGCGCCCTTCTTCATGGCCGTGATCGCGGTCTCCACCGAGGCGAAGGCGGTGATCATCAGGACCACGAGATCGGGATCGATCTTCTTCACCTCCTCGAGCACCTCGAGGCCGCCCATCTCCGGCAGCATCACGTCGACGATGGCCGCGTCGTACGAGCCCTTCCGGGCCAGGGCCAGGCCCTGGGTGCCGTCCTCCGCCACCGTCACGTGGTAGCCCGCCCCCGTGAGGATGCTGGAGAGGACGTCCCGCATCACCTCTTCGTCGTCGATGACGAGGATCGACTCGGCGCTCATGGCATCAACCTCGTGCCGCTTCCTGCTGGTCGCGCACCGCGGGCAGGGCCACCTGGAACGTGGTGCCCTTGCCGAGCGCGCTCTCCACGAAGATGGCCCCCCCGTGCTCCTGGAGGATCCCGTACGACACGGACAGGCCGAGGCCGGTGCCCCGTCCGATTCCCTTGGTCGTGAAGAAGGGGTCGTAGATGCGCTTGATGTCCTCGCGCTTGATGCCGTGCCCGGTGTCCTTCACCTCCACCACCACCGTGTCTTCGTCGGCGGAGGTGGCGAGGGTCAGCCAGCCCCCGCGGGGCATGGCGTCGCGGGCGTTCAGCACGAGGTTGAAGAAGACCTGCTGCAGGCGGTTCTCGTTGCCGCGAACCGCGGGCAGGTTCGCAGCCAGCTCCTTGCGCACGCGGATCTTGGCCCCTTCGAGCTGGTGCTCGACCAGGGACAGGACGTCGAGCGTCACCTTGTTGAGGTCGAGGGGCTCCATCTCCGCGCTGCCCGAGCGCGAGAAGTTCAGGAGGCCGTTGATGATCTTGGCCGCGCGGAAAGTCTGCTTCTCGATCTTTTCCAGGAGCGGGGCGCGCTTGTCGCTCGCCTCGAGCTGCCCGCGGAGCATCTGGGTGTACGAGGAGATGCCGGCGAGCGGGGTGTTGACCTCGTGGGCGACACCGGCGGCGAGCAGGCCGATGGAGGCCATCTTCTCGGAGTGCTGGAGCTGCTCCTCCAGCCGCACCCGCGCGGTGACGTCCTCGAGGATGAGGATGGTCCCGCAGCGCTCGCCCGAGCCCACCTGGAACGGGGCTACGGAGACGTTGACCATGAGGCTCGCTCCGCTCGCCCCCGGGAGGTGGAGCTTGTAGATGTGGGCGATCTCCTCGCGGTCGCCGAGGACCAGGCTCCCGCGCAGCGCCTCGAGGAACGCCTCGGGGAAGATCTCGTCGAGCCCGCGGGCGAGGGCGTCGCTCCGCCGCCGGCCGGTCAGCGACTCCATGGCGCGGTTCCAGCGCACGACCCTGCCCTCGAGGTCGAGCACGAGGATCCCCGCGTCCATGCTCTCCAGGATGTTCTCGTTGTACTCGGTGAGGGCCTGGAGCTCGTCCGCCTTCTCGCGCAGGCTCATGAACAGCCGGCCGTTGGTGAAGGCGGTGGCGGCCTGCGCGGCCAGCGTCTGGAGGAGGTCGACCTCCTCGCTGTTCAGGGCTTCGAAGCCGTCGCGCCGGCCCACGGCCAGCACCGCGATGACCTGCCCGTTGAAGAGGCAGGGGAAGTAGTGGGCGAGATTCAGGGCGCCCGCCTCGGCCATGTCGTCGTGCACGGCCGACTCCACGTTCACGTGGCGACCGGCACCCAGGCGCAGCATGAGGGGGCCGTCGGCGGGCAGTCGCCCCGCCCCCGCGGGCCCCCGCGAACGGAAGAGGGAGAAGGAGCCGTCGGCGTCGGGCAGGAACACCGCGGTGGAGGCGACACCCAGCGCCGCCTCCACGCCCTCGAGGAGCCGCTCCGCCATGCGCCCGAGGTCGAGGTTCGCGTTCAGCTCCTGCGACAGGTGCATGAGCGCACGCCGCGACGAGTAGCGCTCGCGGTAGAAGAGCCGGTCCATGCCCTCCTGGATCCAGCGCTTGAGCGGCGTGAAGAGCAGGACCACGATCAGCGTGGAGAGGATCGCGATGACCGTGGTGTGCGGCTCGTCGCCGGAGAGCACGACGTTCAGGAGGCCGCTCGCGAGCAGGGAGACCCCGAGGATCGCCGCCACCGCGAGCACGTACACGAACGTGCGGCGGAAGATCAGCTCGACGTCCATGAGCCGGTGCTTCACGACCGCGTAGGCCAGGGACAGGGGGATGAAGGCGAGGGGAATGTAGCCCGCGAGCTCCATGGCCAGGCGGGGCTTCTGTCCCAGGGTGAAGGGGATGGCGTAGAACGCGAGGAACGGGATGACGCCGGTGCCCGTGCCCCAGACCAGCCACTTCATCTGCCGCCGCGCCGTGAGCTTGCGGGTCCGCCGGTAGGACTCGCGGAGCACGACGAACGACAAGCCGAAGAACAAGGAGAAATAGATGGGACCGAAGCGCGTGGTGGCCGCGGCCACGTCCCACAGGCCCTGGCTTCCGTGGCCGGCCGTGAACAGGAGGTGCGTCGCCACCGCCGCCCCCGTGAGCACGAACGCGGGGAGGTAGGCGAGAGCGAGCACGAGGGGCCGGTTCCGGGCGGGGCGCTTCTCCGGGAAGGACAGGCAGAAGTGCAGGAACACGACGGGCAGGAAGAGCTGGGCGAGCCGGTCGGCCCAGAAGAACGTCCAGTCCAGCGTGTCGAGCCGGCCCGTGTCCGACATGGAGTAGACGAGGAAGAACAGGGCCGAGATCGCGTAGAGGTGGAGGGCCGCGCCCTCTCGTGGCCGGCGCACGGCGACGATCGTCCCCACGATCAGGCTGAAGAAGCCCATCAGGGACAGGTAGAAGAACAGCGTGACGTTGCCCTGCGCGAGAGGCAGGAGCGTCACGTCGAGCGACCGGCGCTCGTCGGCGCGGAGGAGAGAGTAGGTGACGCGGGCGCCCGGGCGCCGCGCGGACAGCGCTTCTTCGGCCTCGGACGCGGCCAGGACCTCCTGTCCGTCGATCGCGAGCAGCACGTCCCCGGGCCGGACCCCGGCCCTGGCCGCGGGCCCGCCGCTGGCCACCCGCCCCGCCACCACGCCGCCGGCGGCGTCCCTCCAGAACACGCCGTCGTCGAGGACGGCCGATCCGACCTTGCGCTGGATGTTGAGCAGCCCGAGGAGCGAGAGAACGGCGCCCAGGAGCAGGACCGCGGCGTTTCTGGCGAAGACAGGTTTCATTGCGGTCCGGGCCGTCACACTTCTTCCTGACGATCGGCAGGGAATCGAAGCAATCGTCGTGCCGTCTTGGACAGGTCCGGTTGAATCGTAACTTGCTCTGTGTTCAGCACTTTGAACTTTGGTTGCCCCGTGCGATCCATGGTATCGCATTCCGTATCCAACGATCCGGATCGGTGGCGGGGCTCCCGGGAACGCCACAGGCCAAACCTGTGCGGAGCTTGCAGTTACTTGTCGTGGTTACGGCGGTCGTCAGAAGCGGACGGCGACGCCACCCATGAGCCGCTTCGGCGGGCGCAACACCGCAAGCTCGTCGAGGACGCCGGCCTCCGCCGCCTCGTAGGACAGGTTGCGCAGGGACAGCAGGACCTCCCACTCCGCCCGGGTCAGCTCGTGCAGGAAGGGCAGGCCCTGCGTGAGCTGGAGGTCGAAGCGGGTGGTCTGGAAGGCGTGGGGCTCGGCTCCCTCCACCTCGGGAAGCAGCGAGTTCCAACGGCAGTACGCGGTGAGGCGCGTGTCCGTGAGGTCGATGATCGTCTCGACCTGCGCCACGACGTCGTGGAAGTCGGCCGAGCGATACGAGACCGGCGTGGCCCAGACGTCCGCGGGCCCGCCGTCGCGCTCGCTGTGCCCGAGCGTGTAGGTCACGGCGCCGACCACCGCCTTGCCGAACCGCCGGGTCACCGTGACGCCGACGCCGCTCACGTAGAGCGCTCCTGCGTTGGTGATCCGCAGCAGGCGGGCGTCCGCCCCGCCCTCGTACAGGCTCATGAGCTGGTCGCGCACGTCCTCGCGGAAGGCGCGGGCGCCGATGGTGGTCTGCGCCCCGAAGGCACGGTCCGCGGAGACCTCGGCTCGCCAGGCGCGCTCGGCCCGCCCCTCGTCGTCGATCTGGGCGAGGGCGAGCGCGGGCGACGAGGCGACGGTGGAGAGGGTCAGGAGGTCGCCCCCGGGGGCGAGGGTCCGCGATCCCAGGGACGCCCGCAGCACGGTGTGCTTGTCGGGCCGCACCGCGACGTCGGCGTGCGGGTCCACGTAGTTGTGGTTGCGCACGAAGCCGATGAAGGAATAGCGCGCGCCCGCGGAGGCGCTGACGGTCTCGCTCAGCGACCAGGTGTCGCGGACGAAGAGGGCGCCCAGGCTCCGCGCGTCGAGGCCCCCGGGCTCGAGGTCCGAGGCGCCCATCCGCAGGTCGCGCGTTCCGAAGCCCGCGCCCGCCTCGAGCTGATGGCCCTCGGCGGGCTCGATCAGGAACTCAGCGGCCACGCGCCACGAGGTGTTGCCCGTCTCCGCGAGCAGCCCGCCGAGGCTCCAGGTCCCGCCGCCCGCGAAATGGCCGCCCAGCCGCACCGCACCGAGGTTGGCCGAGGATTCGAGCCCGGCCTCGGGCACGCCCTGGGCCAGCACGACCGGGGCGGACAGGAACTCCACCGTCCCCATGACGTCGGCGATCGAAGCGGGCACGGTGGGCGCCACCGACACCACGGTCGTCTCGGCCCGCGCGGGCCCGCTCTCGTCCTCGGCTTCGAGCACGGAACGGCGGCGGTGCTTCACCAGCCACTGCCATTCGCGCGGGGCGACCACGGTCACCGCCGGCTCCACCGGAGCCGCCGGCGCCTCTTCGCCCTGCGGAGTGAGGCTGACCGTGAAGAGCGACTCCTGGTTGGGGAGGACGGTGATCTGGCGCGCCGGCGCCGGCTCGTGGCCGTTGCCGATGGCGCGCAGCGTATAGGAGCCCGCGGGCAGCGAGGGCATCGCGAACTGGCCGGTGCTGTCGGTGAGGGTGACGAGGCTTCCCCCGCGGATGCCCTTGCCGAACAAGGACACGACCGCGCCCGCGACGGGGACGCCGCGAGTGCTCTCCACGAAGCCCACCAGGCCCCCGCCGCTGGCGTCACCAGCGGACGCGGCCCGCGCCAGCACCACTGACGCGAAGGCTATGGCACCGTGCTGTCGCCTGAAGCCCTTCACTAATGAAGGACGCTATCAGGGCGCAAGGATGGATGTCAAGGGATCGTGAGGCGCCGCCCCCGAACGGCAGGACGGCATTCGAGCTGTGCTATAAAGCCTCCACCGGGACGGGGGCACCATGAACAAGATCATCGACGTGAGCGTCCCGCTGTCCGCCGAGACTCCGACCTATCCCGGCGACCCCCGCGTGGAGATCGGCTCCGTCCAGAGGATCGCGAGCGGCGATGCTTGCAACGTGTCCACCCTGTCCCTGGGCGCCCACGCGGGGACGCACGTGGACGCGCCCTACCACATGCTGGCGGACGGGGAGACCGTCGACCATCTCCCCCTCGAGATCCTGATCGGCAAGGCCCGCGTCGTCGAGATCGGGGCCCGCGACCGGGTGATGCGCGAGGACCTGGAGACCCTGGACCTGAGCGCCGACCTGCGCGTTCTCTTCAAGACCCGGATGTCGGGCCAGATGCGCGTCTCCGGGTTCCAGGAGGACTACGTCTACCTGACCGCGGACGCGGCGTCCTACCTGGTGCAGGCGGGGCTCAAGCTGGTGGGCATCGACTACCTGTCGGTGGACCGCTTCGGCTCCGCGGACTACCCGGCGCACCAGACGCTCCTCGAGGCGGGGGTGGTCGTGGTCGAGGGGCTCGACCTCTCGGAAGCCGGCCCCGGCGAGTACGACATGATCTGTCTCCCCCTGCGGATCGCCGGCGGCGAGGGGGCGCCCGCCCGCGTCGTCCTCCGGACCCGAGGCTGAGGGGACGGCATGAGCGTCCTCCTCCTGCGCGAAGTCGTGGCCGTCCTCCTCGCCGGCGGCGCGGGGGAGCGGCTCTACCCGCTCACGCGCGACCGGGCCAAGCCCGCGGTCACCTTCGGGGGTCCCTACCGCATCATCGACTTCACCCTCTCCAACTGCATCAACTCCGGCCTGCGCAAGATCTTCATCGCCACCCAGTACAAGGCGCAGAGCCTGAACCGGCACGTGCGCATGGGCTGGAACACCGTCAACACGGAGCTCGGCGAGTTCGTGGAGATCCTGCCCCCGCAAAAGAGGGTCGGCGAGAACTGGTACCTCGGGACCGCCGACGCGGTGTACCAGAACCTCTACTCGCTGGAGCGCGAAGAGCCGCGCTACGTGATCGTGCTGTCCGGCGACCACATCTACAAGATGGACTACGGCCGCATGCTCGACGTGCACGTGGCCCGGGGGGCCGCCCTCACCGTGGCCGCCATCGAGGTCCCGGCGGAGGAGACGAAGCGGTTCGGGGTGATCGAGGCGGACAGCGAGGGCCGGATCGTGGGCTTCCAGGAAAAACCGGAAACGGTGGCGGGAGGGTCCTGCCTGGGATCGATGGGGGTCTACATCTTCGACACCGACGTGCTCGTACGCGAGCTGCGCCGGGACGCCGAGGAGGCCACGAGCCACGACTTCGGCAAGGACATCATCCCCAAGCTGGTGGCCCGGGGCGACCGCGTCTACGCCTACCTGTTCTGGGACGAGAACAAGAAAGAGGCCCAGTACTGGCGGGACGTGGGCACCCTCGACGCGTACTTCGACGCCTCCATGGACCTCATCCAGGTCGACCCCGTGTTCAACCTCTACGACCCCGACTGGCCGATGCGGACCCATCAGCCGCAGCTCCCGCCCGCCAAGTTCGTCTTCGAGGAGGACGGGCGGCGAGGATCCGCCACCCAGTCGATCGTCTCCTCGGGCTGCATCGTGTCCGGCAGCAACGTCCACCGCTGCATCCTGAGCCCCAACGTGAGGGTGCACTCGTTCTGCGACGTGCAGGACGCGATCGTGATGCCGAACGCGGTCATCAACCGCCACGCCCGGGTACGGCGGGCCATCGTGGACCGCGACGTGGTGGTGCCGCGGGGAGCCCTCATCGGCTACAACCCCGAGGAGGACCGCCGCCGGCACACCGTGAGCGAGGGCGGCGTGGTCGTGGTCTCGCCCGGCGAGGAATGCCTCATCGGTTGAGTCCCGCGCTCCCCTCGCATAACCTCTCTGCCCGCACGCCCGGCCCCCCGGGCCTTTTGGAGTGAATCCCATGACGAACGTCGATTCCGTCTTCGCGCGCGAGGTTCTGGACAGCCGGGGCAACCCCACGGTGGAGGTCGAGGTGGTGCTCGAGAGCGGGGCCCTCGGCCGGGCCGCCGTTCCCTCCGGGGCCTCGACCGGCGAGCGCGAGGCGGTGGAGCTGCGCGACGGCGACAAGAAGCGCTACCTGGGCAAGGGCGTCCGGAAGGCGGTGGCCGCGGTGAACGACGTGATCGCGTCGGAGGTGATCGGCGAGGACGCGCTCGACCAGGCCCTCATCGACCAGCTCATGATCGACCTCGACGGCTCCGACACGAAGAAGAAGCTGGGCGCCAACGCCATCCTCGCGGTGTCCCTCGCCCTGGCCAAGGCTGCGGCGGAGGCCACGGGCGTGCCCCTCTACCGCTACGTGGGCGGGGTCAACGCCCGGACCCTGCCCGTGCCCTTCATGAACATCCTGAACGGCGGCGCCCACGCCGACAACAAGGTGGACTTCCAGGAGTTCATGATCGTGCCCCACGGCTTCTCGAGCTTCGCCGACGCCCTGCGCGCGGGCGTCGAGGTCTTCCACAACCTGAAGGCGATCCTCAAGAAGAAGGGCTACAACACGGCGGTGGGGGACGAGGGCGGCTTCGCGCCCGACGTGAAGTCGAACGACGAGGCCCTCGACACGATGGTCGACGCGATCAAGGCCGCGGGCTACAAGCCCGGGTCGCAGATCTCGCTGGCGCTCGACGTGGCCGCGAGCGAGTTCCACGACGGCAAGAAGTACGTCTTCAAGAAGTCCGACGGCGCCATCAAGTCGTCGGCCCAGATGATCTCGATGTACGAGCGCTGGCTGAAGGCGTATCCGCTCGTCTCCATCGAGGACGGCCTCGGGGAAAAGGACTGGCCGGGCTGGGGCGACCTCACGAAGGCGCTCGGCGGCAAGGTGCAGCTCGTGGGCGACGACCTCTTCGTCACCAACACGAAGATCCTGGCCGAGGGCATCTCCAAGAAGATCGCGAACTCGGTGCTGGTGAAGGTCAACCAGATCGGCTCGCTCACCGAGACCCTCGACTGCGTGGCGCTCGCGGGACGCGCGGGATACACCTGCATGATGAGCCACCGGAGCGGCGAGACCGAGGACTCGACGATCGCCGACCTGGCGGTGGCCACGGGCTGCGGGCAGATCAAGACGG
>Ga0315912_10005973_pt1 | contig 11024 bp, 4 predicted proteins | sample VfabasoilMG_FD_204469 | JGI IMG/M metagenome (GOLD analysis project Ga0315912, IMG submission 204469) | Garden soil microbial communities collected in Santa Monica, California, United States - V. faba soil | ecosystem: Environmental > Terrestrial > Soil > Garden | place: USA: California...
GGCAACTTCGAACAATGGTCTTATCCGGAAGTCGAGATCCGGGACGTCGAGCACCTGAAGTCCTTCTTCAGCCAGACCTGGGGCATGATCCAGTCACAGACCAACACGATCCGAGCGATCAGCACTTCTCCCATTGCTAACAACCGTTTTCAGCTTGAGATTGACGTGGACTGGGAAGCGACGTTGGCCCAAAGCCAGAAAATGTCCAGACCATTACATTACAGCCTGACCATCGGGCCGGGAGTCTCATCCGGCGATCCGAGCGGTAGTTTCCCGAAAGTCTACCGCTACGCGATGACGCGGCCTGCGGGGTGAGGCCTAACCCTTCCAGCGAGCGGCCAGTCAATAGCAGGCTTCGCCTGCTATTGACTGGCTCATGTCAAACTTTGGGTGGCTCATGCACAAAACTGTTTTGCCTCACAGAGTATTCACTATGAAACATGAAGAATTAAGAGAAGATTTAGACCGTCAAATCAACAACTTGCTTCAAAAAGGATACCCTCAAGCGGCTGGCATAGCGTCTGAAGAATTTTTGAAGCACCTTGAGCCGCTTAAAGAAAATATTAAAGAACTCGTTCTGCCCGAGGTAGATTTGGAGCAGGGTCAACTTCCATTTGTGATTGTCGTGAAGAGCGATTTAGTCGCCGCAGAAAAAGCGATGGCACTGGTAGAGCGTGAAGGCAAACTCGGCTTGTCTAAACTCTACCCCCGCGAGCCAAAAGACTTCCAACCGATTGATGGCGTGCGTCTTCCAAACGGCAGGGCCTATCTGTTAGCCGATATTGATCGGGGCCAAGGAAGCCTCAACATTATTCCGAGCGAAGCACTCAAACTGATTAGCAGTGAAAATCGCTCTCCGCTTACAATAGACGAAGGCATTGCCATTGTTACCCACTACCCTGAATTTCTGATAAAAAACAACTGTTTTTCTTTACTCGCGTCACGCTATAGCGGCGATAAGCGAGTTCCCGCCATCTGGATTAATGGCGACAAACGACCGCATCTTGGCTGGTGCTGGGATGGAAATCCACACACTTGGCTAGGTTCTGCCTCCTGCGGTAGTAGAATCTAATCTGTATTTGGAAATTGTAGGGTCGCCTTGCGTTTAGTAGCCGCCCAACGGCTGAACCCGGGCTTGCACGCGGACTGGCGCTGTGCGCCGAGCCAACGCGCTCGACATGTGGATGCCAGTCTATACTTCTTGCGATTTGATTTTGTGATGTTCGCGCCAGCCAGTGAGGCGGGCGTTAGCCCCTTGCCCCTATAATAGCTATGCACTCAAATCTCCCCACTGGCACTGTCACCTTCCTCTTCACCGACATCGAGAACTCAACACCGCTTTGGGAAAAACATCCCGAAGCGATGAAGTCTGCGTTGGCGAAGCACGATGCACTGGTGCGTCGTATTTCCTTGTTACACAACGGTCGGATCATCAAAACAACAGGCGATGGATTTCTGGTCGTCTTTGCGATCGCCACGGAGGCGGTGCAGGCGGCGATCCATGCCCAGCAGGCAATACAAAAAGAGGCATGGGATGGCGTCGCTCTCAAGGTGCGGATGGGCCTACATACAGGCGAGGCGGAACTTCGCGATGGCGATTATTTCGGGGGCACGCTAAACCTGGCCGCACGTATCATGTCCATTGGGCATGGCGGACAAATATTGATCTCGGCAACAACCCTTCACATCGCACAGGAACATTTATCGGCCCAGGTATCGGTGACCGACTTGGGCGAACATCGCCTCAAGGGGTTGAGCAAGGTCGAAAGAATCTTCCAGATTGCCACGCCCGAATTGCAACAGGCATTCCCGGCGCTCAAGTCTCTGACATACCTATCGAATAACCTCCCCACTCAACTCACCTCTTTTATCGGGCGCGAACGCGAACTTGATGAGGCGCAATCAAAACTCGAAAATGCGCGCCTATTAACCCTCACCGGTCCAGGCGGCACGGGCAAGACACGTCTTTCGATCCAACTTGGCTCTCAACTTGTACCGGGCTTCAAAGATGGCGTCTGGCTGGTTGAGTTCGCCCCCATCTCCGACCCATCGCTGGTGACGCAAACCATCGCATCCACTTTCGATATCCGCGAAGTTCAGGGCACACTGCTCAAAAATCTCGTGCATGATTATCTGCGCGAGAAGCATCTCCTGCTCATTCTCGATAACTGTGAACATCTCGTTGAAGCCAGCGCTAGGATTGCGGACGAGATCCTTCACGTTGCGCCAAAGGTCAAGATCATTGTGTCCAGCCGTGAGGCGTTGGGCCTCAACGGGGAAACAGTCTATCGGGTGCCGTCGCTTTCTTTGCCGGAACAGGATGAAGTCACGAAAGAAGCAGCGCTGGGATGTGAATCCGTGCAACTGTTCGTGGAACGGGCGTCCGCCGCGAATCCGAAATTCCATCTGACAGACGAGAACGCTTCCTCCGTCGCCCAAATCTGCTCGCGCCTTGACGGCATTCCCCTCGCCATAGAATTAGCCGCTTCGCGCCTCACCGTGTTCTCACCCGAACAGATCGCCAAACGCCTCGACGACCGCTTCAAACTGCTGACAGGCGGAAGCCGCACGGCCCTGCCGCGCCAACAGACTTTGCGCGCGCTCATTGATTGGAGTTATGACCTGCTCAGCGAAGGCGAACGCGCATTACTGCGCAGGCTCTCGGTTTTTGCAGGCGGCTGGACTTTCGAAGCCGCGGAAACGATCTGCAACAACGTGGAGGTACTCGAACACCTGCCGCAACTGGTCAACAAGTCTTTGGTGACCGTGAACGACGAAGGCGGCGAGCCGCGTTATTTCCTACTTGAAACGATCCGCCAATATGCCCGCGAGAAATTACTGGAAAACGGCGAAGGCGAAGGAACGCGTGAACGACATCTGGCGTACTTCCGCGAAATGGCAGAGACCGCCTTTCCTGAGATGTTGACCCGGGAAAAGGAGTTACAGTGGATCAAGAAACTTGACATTGAATACGATAACATTCGGGTGGCGGTTAACTGGGGCATTGCCAATAATCCCATCGCGACCATGAGATTGATACGATCACTGACGTATTTATTAGTGGTTACCAGTAACCCTATGGAAGGACACCGCTGGGGCAAAGCAGTCTTTGAACAGGTAAAGTTGCTTGTTGATAATGGAAAGATTCTGACCGCCGAGGAAGAACTGCATATGGCAAGATTACTCGCCGGAATGTCCATCATGTCCTTAACCATAGGTAATAATCAGGCAATGGATACAGAAGCAGAACAGGCAACAACCTTGCTCCGATCTCTTGATGATAAATGGACCCTGGCGCTTATGCTGGCGTACAATACGGCGGGGAAATTAACAGCAGGCAAATTCAAAGAAGCGGTCGCTTCCATAGAGGAAGCTTTAAAACTGGCAGAGGCGTTGGGCGACAACTATATTTTAGGTTCTGCCATGAGCGCTGCGAGCTATGTGGAATCTTATATGAACAGAGACTTTGGCAAAGCAGACGCTCTCCTGGAAAAAGCGAGTGGATTATTCAAAGAACATGGTAACCGCTGGTCCTACGCAATAACAGTCTATGGGTTTGGGAATTTATTGAGATTGCAAAGACAGTTTCAAAAAGCGCGCGAAAAATATAAAATTGCCATGCAAACCATGCGGGAAATAGGCTTTACACGAAATGTCGTCATGATCAAAAGCGACCTTGCCCACATCCTGCGACAGGAGGGGAATTATCCCGAGGCAATGTCAGCCTACCGTGAAACGCTCAAGGAATGGCAGGGGATGGGACATCGCGCCGCAGTCGCGCATCAGATGGAATGCGTGGCCTTTATTGCCAAGTCGCTGGAACAGGTGGAAAAAGCAACGAAACTGCTTGGCGCAGCCGAAGCCCTGCGACAGAAAATTGGGATCGACATGGCGCCTTATGAGCGTGAGGAGTATGAAAAGGAAGTCTCTGATCTGAAAGCGAACATGGACGGGAAAGAATTCGCCTCCCTGTGGGCGGAGGGACGGTCCATGACGATGGATGAGGCGATTGAGTTGGCGTTGGCCCCTGAGTAGACCATGCGGGGCTAACATTGGGTTGCAGGCGACGTTGCTCCGCTGGCGTTCTGCAACGCGCCTGAACCCGACCGTTGGGTAGCCCTTCTTCACAATAATCGCCGGGAAATAGTTATGAACCTCTCAGATAGTATAAAACTGCGCCAGTGTTTCATTCTTTTATCGTCCTGGCTGTTATTCGACAACGGTGTAAGTCCAGCAATAAACAGATTGGTGGTAAACGATGATTCAAACCCATAAGTCTTCTCAAAATAGGTACAAGCCAGTTCTGTCTAGGTTGGGGGTGTGGCTGGGGATAGGGATGTTACTGGTACTGATGATGCGGGTTTTGTCCTTTTGGCCGCAAGGGCCAACGGCAACTTACTTTGAAAACTTGCGTGGCAATCAGTTGCCAGCGGCGCTCGTTGAGCAACCCGCTCAAAGTTTGCCGCACAGACTTATCCAACCGCTAGAAGCGGTCAACATTGATATTTGGTTTTTGCCGGCCCCCCGAGTCTTTGTAGCCGAAGAGATTTTTGCCAAACGCCTCGAACGTGGGCTGGCCTCGGATGACCGGGTCACCTACGCCATTGAATTCGATGAGGCTGGGCTGAATCACTATCTCACCTATTGGTTTGAAGGGTGGGTCCAGCAAACGATCAATGTACGGAATGCCACCATGGATTTGAAACCGAATGGGTTAATCGTTTATGGCGAGGTTGATTTGGGCTTGAAATGGCAACGCATGGGGGCCGTGTTCAACTTAGACGCGAGTGGTCGTCAATTTATCTTCGCCGGGATAGACCTAGAAGGTCAACTCTTGGCAACCCCACCTCTCGGGCCAATTGCTGAGGCCGTCACCACCCTGGAGCTGAATGGCAATCGGGCCTTGCGGGAACTAAAATTCATAGACGCTCAAGGTAACTTATACATCCAGCAAATCATTCTGGCCGAAGAGGGGGTACAAGTCATCGCCCAATAGAAGGACTGTAGCAAAGCGTGGGGTTTAGCCCCACGAACATGAGGCCAGTACAGCCGCCCACCAACGCACGCACGCGGATTGACGCTCAGCGCCGAGCTAACGTGCCCGGCGCGGCGTGTGAATAGGTCTCTACTTCAAGCGTCTCGTTTCTATGGCGTTCGCGCCCGCCGGTGAGGCGGACGTTGGGGCGGCTTAATAAATTCAAAGCGTTATCATTTTGGGCTACTTCTTCGTACAAGTTTTGCCCCAGCCCACTCTCTCCCCGCATCTTCATCCAAACAGAATCTGCTTTAAGAGATTGTTTCTTAAAGACGCGCAAGTCTAATTATGTTACGCCGAGGCGCGCTCGCGTAGCGTGCGGCGTTGCGTTCGACTGAGCTCACGCCGAAGTCTTAGGATCGGTTTTGCGCCCACCGAAAAGTAAGACAAACGCGGACAGAGCCTCAACCCTTTTCCTACACAAAATTCGGCTTGCCGCTGACAGTTTAGATAGGCCAAAAGGAATAAGATGTTGGTTGCATCTCTGACATCTAATCTATAGCGTAAACCCGTTGCAGTTCAAACTCTGGCTGGTGCTCCATATGGCGATTGACTCTTCGATCTCTGAGACAAGCACCCTACCCAATCTGGAGGTTGCTTGAAGCCGAGTTGACAGCGCGTCATGTGGCCGGTGTGAGGCGTTTAGTTCGGCGGTTATGGCTTAGGAAAGCGCATCTGTCGCCTAGCGCATCCACCATCCAATAGCTCAGCTTATGGAGGTTGCCATGAAACCGCACAAATATGTCCTGATTAGCATCACCTTATTCAGCGTGATCCTCAACCAACTGGGGCTGACGCTTCCCTCCGCCGCCTCGTCCACCTCGCCCATCCCGTCTGCGCCACAGCCGATCCTGATGCCCCCGCTGAGCGCCGCGCCGGTGTCAGTTGGGCGTGACACGCGAGCGTTACCCAAAGAGCTATCCGCCTATCCTGAGCTGATCGAACGGCGCACGGCGAACTCGGCCACGTTCAAAGTCGGCGAGCGCCGTTACACCTCCATCATCGCCGCCGAAGCGTTGCACTACCTAGACGCGCGCGGCGTGTGGCAGATCATTGACCCAACGTTTCGTGTGACCCAAGACAGTTTTCTGGTGGAGCGCAATTCCATTCGCGGCCGGGCTGGTCTGCAAAGCGCGTGGGTGTCAGCCGCCGTCAACCAAGCGGCGCTCACTTGGCAAGCGACGACGCTGGGCGCGGTCTTCGCGGAAGGGAAGGATGCGCGTTTCGATGAGATGACCTTAACCCCGTTGGCTGACCAACTGCCCCAAGCGCCAAATTTGGCGGAACTCTTGAATGAGGGCCGGACCGTGAGCTATAGCGGCGGCTGGAGCGATCCGACTTTAACTGAAAAACTGATCAGCGCGCCCGATAGCCTGGAGCAAGTGTTGGTGCTGGCCGGGCCTCCCGCTTCAACTCAGAAGCAAACGCCGCGTTTCCTCGAAATGCGCGCGACGTTGAAACTCCTGCCCGGCGCAACCTTGTGGGCGGAAGGTGAACAACAGTCATCGGCTTTTCACACACAAGGTCAACTGGAAATCCACGATGCCAAAGGAAAGACCGCGCTGGTGTTTGCGCCTGTGCGGGCGTTTGAACAAGCCCGGCCCGATATCGGCGTTATGGGCGACTATGTGGCCTACCCCACCGGCAAAACCGGAACCTGGACAATCGGCGTGCGCACCCCTTGGCGCTGGTGGGTTGACCCCGCCCGGCGTTATCCGGCGGTGCTTGACCCCACGATGAAAGTCCTCCAGACCGTCGGCTATGGCGGCGGCCTAGCGTGGGTCTGCAACAACTGCACGGATAGTTCGAGTCAGTCTTTTCAGTTTGGACAACTGATCCTCGGCTCATTTAGCAACTCTGGCGCGTATCGGGGTTACATTCAATTCAACAACATCCCCTTTATGCTGACCAATAATCCCATCTCGGTGACGAGCGCCTCGTTGGAGGTTTCGCCCTCCAGCGTCATCATGCCCTACTACCAGTTTGAAGAGGGTCAGTTCCCCGACTGGGAAAAATATTGGACCCAAAAAAGCGCGACGCTCTACGACCTGGGCCAATGTCCGGGCGCCTGTAATGGCTTCTCGCTAGCGGGCGGTTCATTCCCGGGCGGCCTCAATTGGAACAATAGCCCCCAAGGGAGTTATCTGGGGAGCCAGACGCTATCCGGGCCGCCCTTGACTGGGGGCAACCCTGAAACGACCAGTTGGGACGTGACCAATCGGGTCCGGGCGTGGAACAAGCAATATCCCCGCCCCGCCGACGGGCCAGCCTTTCGCCTGAGCGTCAACACCAACTGCCCCACCAGCGATTTTGTGGACAGCGACGACAATGATTACGATGACGACAACGGTCAATACGTGCCGGAGTGTACGCGCTTCGTGATCCCCTTCGGCAGTGTGCAATTGAAAATTACTTACGATGCCTTCCTGATGACGGTTGGGCAATCCTTTGTTAACCAACCGGGAGTGCCCAGCTACCAAGAAGGCGTGTTCAAAGACACCACGACCAACCACCAATATGACCTAGCCGTTTACGCTGGCTTGCCACGCTGGCGCGCGGTAGCCGCCCGCGCCAATCACGCCATCGAAGCCGCCGCCTCGGGTTGGGTGAGTCTTAAGGTTTTTCACAACAACATCAGTAGCGATCTCATAGAGCTGGCCAACGCCAGCACCAACGCGGCGGACATCACCGCCTATGCCCTCATTGACGACCATAACCCGACCAGCCCCAACATTGGCACCGCCGATCTGCGCGCCGAAGTGATTGCTTCTAATCAAAATAATTTCGCGACCGATGAGACGCGCAATTACCGCATTGACTACGCTAAAGCCACCGAATGGCAACCACAACTTTCAACGCGCTTCACCCAGACGCTGTTCGTCCAGTCTGACCATCTGATTGACCTGCGTGAATTTGCACTGGGCGTTGGCGAAACGGTGCAACTGCAGGTGATGATGCAACCCACCGCGACGATTGATCTGGCGCTGGTCCGGCCAACGAGCGGTAGCGCCATTGGGAATGCCGTCCGGAGCAACAACACCAACGCTGACGGCCTCAATACCAATTTCTCGCCCAACCCTCTACCCCCCAATGCGATGTTGCGGTATGTGACGTTCAGCCCGTCGGTGAGCGGGATGTGGGCTTTGGCCTTTGTCAACCGGGGCCGGCCCATCCAGCATCCCACCCGATTTACGGAAGGCGTCAGTTGGCCCGTCATCGTCACGATTTTGCGTTGTCCGGAGGGCACCATCCCGACCGACAAATACGATTGCCAGCCCGTCATCCTGCCGCATGCCTCCCTGCCGGTCCCCTTTAATTTCACGACGCCCATGACCACCGCCCTCGGCTTGACGTTGTATAGCGAAGGCGGGTTTAGCGGGACGGTGACCACGCAACTGTGCACCATGAATGAACAGCAAGGCACACCCATCATCGGGCCGATGGTGGGCGGGCGCTATGTGGCCGTGGCGCAAGGCTCGGTGTGCTATAACGCCGCGACCAGCACGCTCTCGACCACCGTAGACAGTGGGGTGCTCTTGGTGATCACCAACACGACCGTGTTCGCCGACGGGACGACGCGCGGCTTGTGGCCGTCTTACGTCCTCAACTACGGCGGCACGATCTATCCTCTGCCACCCAATTATCCAACTGGGGTACTGACCCGCACCGCCGCCTCGATGGGGCTGGACCGCCTTGAGCCGACCTCCAAAACGGGCCGGATCATTGATCCCTTCGCGCGCTGGGACTCCGTCTTTACCCGCACCGCCGATTACATCAACACGGCCAATATGAAGGCGCATGGCGACGGCTACGTCACCACGGCCGTCGTCATCAATTCCAGCGAGCCACCAACGGTCACGACCTGGACTCTCCCTTGGAACATCTTCCCAGACAAAAACGCCAACCCAGAAGTGAAATACACGTTTGCCGTCACGCCCAACCAAACTCTGGCCTATCCCTTCCCCACCAATCTGGCCGGTCTGCAACTCCGCATTCTCAGCCCCACGGTCAGCGCCTTGACCATCGCCGACTATAACCAGAAAGACCTCGGGCCAGACACGGCGCAATTCCGAGCCAACCTGGCCAAGATCACGCATGATCCTAAACTCGGCGGGGCTTCCAAAGAGGTGCAGGCGGTGGTGCAACCACCCGGCGAACCGCGCCAGCCCGATTTAATCAAGAGCTGCGGCGCGACGCGCAGTTGTCTTGACCTGCGGCGAGACAATTACGTCTGGCAGGGGGATGTGAAAGTCTGGGATTTGCCCGACGTTCACATCCAAGACAACGCCGGTTCGCTCGTGGTCAGTCGGCCCGGCCATTTGCAAATTTTTAGCGACGACCACCCCGGCTCGCTCGCCAGCCCGGAGGATGTCAATCAGTCCTTCAGTATGGATACGTGGAGCGTTTCGGTCTCAGTCAAGGACGAGGCCTGTGTGGAAGGCGGCCCCGAGGTAACGGTCGTCACGGGCGAGGGCTTCATCGCCTTGCCGATGATGGGCAACGACGGGGCCAGTGGCCCGCCCTCTATTGCCGTGAACTTCAAGCTGTGCGAAGCCAAGCTCGATACGGCGACGTTAATTTTGGATATTTCGCCCGCCTCCATCCCGGTTGGCAGTTCGGGCGTGGGCGTCTATTTAATCGGTGGGACGGTCACGATTGACCCCGACCATACTGAGATCGAACTTAAGCTTGGCTTCGAGACCTTAGATGGCACGACGCTCAGCGACGGTGTCGGCGTGGTCACCATTGACACGCGCGGCATGTTCTCGTTGCAAGCCTCGGCGACGCTGGTGGCGATGCTCGATGCAAATTTACTCTTGCAAGTGGCTTGGAATCCGTTGGATGTGCTCTTGGATGCCAGCGTCTCGTGTTGCGGACAGTTGATCAGCGGGAACCTGCACATGCACGCTTGGATCGGCCAGGGGTGGCAACACGCTTACCCGTGGTTGCCCGACGACGAAGCATTTCACTTCAGCGGGAGTATCGAGGCGACGTTATTCATCCCGGAGGGCTACGTCGCCGACCTAGGGCTCACGTCGCTCCCGCCGTTTGATTTCAGCATCGGAGTCAAAATCGCCTTTGGCGAGTTTTGCACGAACTCGTCCTGCACGCAATACGCTTGGGGGATGTCGGCGGTGCTGACGATCATTGATTTTGATGTTGGGTTATACGTGGACACGAACGGGCCGGAGTTTATTTTAGGCACCGACGACCATGTGCTGATTGATCAATTCCAAAGCTTCCCCGGCCCGATGCGTCCGGAATATCCACAGCCGCAACCGAACAACTTCTATCAAATTATCCAACCCGGCAACTGGCAAGTCTTCCTGATCAACAACCTTATCCATTCGCCCGTGGATGATTGGCCGCAGGTGGCCGCGCCCGGCGTGTGTAATATCCAACCGACTGTTCACACCTGCCCGTTCAACGTCAACGTCGGCGTCGGGCGCGCGTTGTTCACGGCTAGTTGGCAAAACGGCAACCCCGTCGTGGTGCTGATCAAACCCGATAATACGATCATCGGGCCAAACAATGCCGCGGCCAATGGCGTCTTTATCTCGACCACCCAGACCTCGCTGATCAAGCAAGTGGTTTACGCTGTGAAACCGGTCAGCGGGACGGCGATCATGGATGGAACTTGGAGACTGCGCCTCGGCAGTATCGGCGTGGGTTTAGCGCCCGGTATCAATAACAACTACAAACTGCTATTTGCCGCCGACCCACCTGCGCCAACGTTGACGTGGAACGCGCCGCTCGTCACAGGCACGACGCCCAGCGGTGGCTTTGTCAATCTGCAATGGACGGCCCTGCGCGGTGGGCAACCGCTGACCGCCAGCAGTAAGATCGAACTGTTCTATACCCCAGCCATCAGCAAACCGATCACCGCGACCGAATTTGCGGGCATCATCCTAGCCAGCCAGATCAGCGCCACCCTCGGCAGTTATCAATGGGATACGCGCGGTCTGGCTTCGGGTGAGTATGCCGTGGG
>Ga0315912_10005974_pt1 | contig 11022 bp, 7 predicted proteins | sample VfabasoilMG_FD_204469 | JGI IMG/M metagenome (GOLD analysis project Ga0315912, IMG submission 204469) | Garden soil microbial communities collected in Santa Monica, California, United States - V. faba soil | ecosystem: Environmental > Terrestrial > Soil > Garden | place: USA: California...
CAGCGCCAACTGCGCGCCGTCTGGCGTCACCGCTGGCTGGCGCTGCTGGTGGCGTGGCTTGTCTGCATCGTTGGCTGGACCGGTGTGTGGGTGGTACCGAACCAGTATGAATCCAGCGCCCGGCTGTATGTGGACGCGGACGCGGTACTGACACCCCTGTTGCGCGGCCTGGCAGCCGATTCCGCGCCGGGCAGCCAGCTGGAGCTATTGCAGCGCACGCTGCTCAGCCGGCCGAACCTGGAAACCCTGATTTCGAAGACCGACCTGGACCTTGCGGTTCGTGGGCAGAGCGAGAGGGAACGGCTGGTTCAGGACCTGGGTCGCAACATCTCCGTCACGCCGCAAACGCGCACCCTGTTCACGATCAACTACCGGTCCAAGGATCCGAAGCTGGCGCACGATGTCGTGCAAACCCTGCTGACGATCTTCATTGAACGGGCGACCGGCGCCAACCGCTCCGACATGGAGAACGCGCGCCGGTTCCTGGAAAGCCAGATTGCATCCTATGAACGACAGCTTCGCGCCGCGGAGCAGCGTCGCTCGGAGTTCCGGCAACGCTACCAGGACATCCTTCCAGGCGGCGGGGCTCCCACAGGCGGCAATCCCGCCGCGGGCCGGCTGGAAGGTGTGCGCGCGACCGTTGGACAACTCCAGGGTGAACTGACCGACGCGACAAGGCAGCGCGATGCGCTGCGCGCGGAACTGGAAGCCACTCCGGCCCTGCTTGTTGTCGAGCAGACGCCGGCTGGCCAGGCCGCCGTCGCTGCGATGGATGGCCGGCTTGTCGCGGCCCAACAGCGGCTGGACGAGTTGCGCCTGCGCTATACGGACGAACATCCGGAAATCAAGCAGCAGCAGGACCTGATTGCCATGCTGCGCGCCAATTCCCGGAGAGCCGCCACCGGCGGTCCCGCGCCGGCGCCCAATCTGGTGCCGGATTCGGACCGTCCGGCAACGACCGCTGGAGAGGGTGGGTCTGGCAACGCCCAGGAAACGCCACCGTCCGGAGGTTTCCAGGCGGCCCCTGGCAGCACTGCCCAGCAGGCAACGCCGGCGCCGGCCGGTGGTGCCCGGCGGGACGCTGGCCGTCGCCCGACGCGTGGTGAGGCCAACGCAGCCGCTCCTCCCGCGGGACGAACGGTTTCTACGCCGAACCCGATCTATGAACGGATCAAGGAACGGCTCCTCACCGTCGAGGCGCAGATTACCGTGCTTAACCGGAAGCTTGGGGAGTCGGTTCGTGAGCGGGACCGGCTGGAGGCAATCGCGCGTGCCTTCCCGACCGTGGAGGCTGAATACATGGCGCTTGACCGCGACTATGCGGTCATGCAGCGCAACTACCAGGAATTGCTGGCGCGGCGTGAGTCCGCAAGCATTGCCCAGGCGGCCGACACGCAGGCGGACAAGGTTCGGCTGCAGGTCGTCGATCCGCCGCAGACCCCACGCCTGCCCGTGGCGCCGAACCGGCTGATGCTGTTCACCGGCGTCTTTATTGTCGGGCTGGGCGCCGGGGCCGCACTGGCCTTCCTGCTTGGTCAGTTCGACCGTTCCTTCCATACGGTCGACGAGCTCCGCAATCTCGGCCTTGTCGTACTCGGCGGCATCACGTTGCTCGGCTCCGGGCCACGGCGTGGCAATGTCGTGGCGACGCTCGGCTTTGTCGCTGGCGTTCTGCTGTTGGGCGCCATATATGCCGGACTGATGGCAAGGGTTCTGCGGAACTCCGCATTGGTGTAGGCATGTCACAGAAACCGACTCACCTCGTCGAGCGGGCCGCAGAGCGCCTGCGCCAGAGCGGCATGCTGGATGGTTCCTCGGCGCGTCTGCTGGGATCCGAGCCGGCCGCGGAAGGCCAGGCTCCGCCCCCGCCACCACCCCCAGTGGCGCAAAACGTGGCACCGACCATGGCGCCCCCGATGGCGCCCCCAATGGCGCCCCCAATGGCGCCCATGCCGACGGCGATACCCTCGCCGGTTCCGGAGCCGGTTTATCCACAGTCCGCGGCGCTGCCGCCGGTCGAGCCTCCGCCACCACCGCCGCCAATCGCGGGTGGTGCTTCGCCCGAGCCGCCATCGCCGCCACCGGGCGATTTGTTTGTCGAGGAGTCCGCCTTTGTCCGCGCCGGGATGTTGGACTGGCGCAACACCCGGAACCGCACGGCGGAGGAATTCCGCGTCGCTCAGGTGCAGGTGCTGCGCACAGCGTTCGCGCCGGAGAATGCCGGTACCGGCGCCAACCTCGTCATGGTCACGTCCGCCAGGCCAGGCGAGGGCAAGAGCTTCACCTCCCTCAACCTTGCCACCTCCATCGCCCGCCAGCGGGACCGCGAGGTGGTGCTGGTTGACGTGGACGCCAAGCAGGACTCGCTCGGCGCCCTGCTCGGTCTCTCCAACGTCCCGGGCATCCTGGACCTGGCCGCCGAGCCGGGCGGCGACGCCGAGAACTACCTGGTGAAGACCGCCTTCCCGAAGCTCTCCATCATGCCGATCGGCCCCCAGCTGGAACGCAGCGCGGAACTGTTCGCCACGCGCGCGATGGCCCGGATCATCCGGGAACTGGGTCGGCGTTATGCGGACCGCATTGTCATCCTGGACGCCCCGCCCTGCCTCTCCTCCTCGGACCCCAGCACCATGGCGCCCATTGTCGGCCAGGTCGTGATGATCGTGGAGGCCGGCCGCACCCAGCGTGAGGAAGTGGCGGCGGCGCTGGACCTGATCCAGGCTTGCCCGCGGATCACATTACTGCTCAATAAAGTTCAATTCTCTACGCGGCATAGCTTTGGTGCCTACACAGCTCAGTATGGCTATGGCTATGGTTATGGACGGTATTACTCTGGCCGAATCGGCTCCGGTCGGATCAATTCCGGTCGTACCGGCTCGGGTCGGGTCGACTCGGGACGAATCGATTCGGGCCGCGTAGACTCTGGTCGCGTCGACTCAGGACGCATAGATTCCGGGAGGACCTGAAAAATTCAGGCCTCCCATCGTGGTGGAAGACGGATGGCGAGTGCCAACCAAAACGGCTGTCGGGATAGTGCCTCCCCGCCTCGCCTGAAGGCGATGGTGCTGTTGGGTGCGTCGCTGGCGTCCGGCGGCGCGTTGGCACAGGAAGCGACCGACGGAACGCAGGGTCCGCCTACGGCCCCCGCCGCGGCCACCGTGCCTGCCATTCCCGCCGTGCAGGGACCAACCCCCACGTTCATGCTGTCAGGGTTGGCGGTGAACCTCGGCATCACCGTTTCGCAGACATTCACCGGAAACGGCAACCAGGGCTCCGGCAATAATAGCGAAGCCTCCTTCACGACAACCGTCAGCCCCTACGCGTCGATCTCCGGCGAGACCGGCCGCACGCAGATGTCGCTGTACTATCAGCCATCGTTCAACTACGCGACAAACACGGATCCCGCCTTCACGATGTACCACAACCTCAATGGTCGCCTGCATTCGACCATTGTTGAGGATCTGTTCTTCGTCGATGCCTACGCCTACGCGTCCGTCGTGCCGCAATATGCGGGCTACCGGGTCGACGCCCCGATCTTCGGGCCGAACGGGCAGCCGGTTCCGAACAGCAATGCCGGCCTCTCCCCGCGCAACCTGTCACAGTATTACTCATTCAACGTCACCCCCACCGTGGTGAGAGGCTTCGGTGGAATCGGAACGGCAACCGCGTATGTCTCGTTCACATCGACGGGGTCCAACGGCAACAACTATCAAAACACCCAGAGCGGTTTCCAGAACATCAACCCCAATGGGCAAACACAAACCCTGGCGGAGTCATTAAGCTTCGTCACCGGCGAAGACCTCGGCCGGTTCCAGGACAGTGTGCGGGTCTACACCACGCAGGCAATTGGCACCGGCGTCTCCGGCCGGTCCTCGTCATTGGACGCCCGCAACACGCTTTCATACGCGGTTACGCGCTGGGCGACCGTGCTGGGCCAGATCGGTTACCAGAAATACGACTTTCCCAATGCCGTCGTCGTGACGAACAATCAGAGCGCGAACCCGTCCGAGCGCTACAGCCTGGAATCCGTGGTTTGGAATGTCGGCGCCAAGTTCATTCCGAACCAGGACAGCCAGATCACAATCGGCTACGGCCGGATGTATGGCGGCAACCAGTTCAATATGGACGCCTACTACCAGGCCACGGCCCGGACCACCGTATACGCGACGATCGCGACCGGACTGGGCACCGGCAATGGACAGGTGCAAAACGCATTGTTCGGCGGAACCGGCGGGCAGCCCGGACCGCCCCCCATCGGCTCGGCCTACCTGCCCGGCACCCAGAATATCTATCGGACGAAAACAGCCACCATCGGCGCTACCACGACGCTGGACGTGGACACATTTTCGCTCTCCGCCTCCGCGTCCGACCAGACCGTTGTCGCCACGGTCGCCAATCCCGATACGACGACGGGCACGACCCCGCCACCCGTCCAGGGGGCGACGCGCAGCTACTACGTGTTGGGGAGTTGGAACCGGCAGTTCAGCGATGTGATGAGTGGCGGCATCGGGACTTCGCTGGGCGCCAGCCGATCCCCGAATGTATCGAACAGCACGGACTTCTTCTTCGGTGGCCGGGCCTATATGAGCTACATGTTCAGCCCGACACTCAGCGGGACGGCGCAGTATTATTTCTACGACCTGATCTCGCAGACGCCCAACCGCTCCTACATCCAGAACGTCGTCATGCTCAGCGTTACAAAGCAGTTCTGATAGACGGCGCGTGTTCACACAGTATTACAGGCTTACCGGTCATCCGTTCCAGCTGACACCGGACAGCCGGTTCTTCTACGGCAGCCAGGTCCATAATCGCGCGATCTCGCATCTCGTCTATGGCCTGTCGCAGGAAGAAGGCTTCATCGTCATCACGGGTGAGGTCGGCGCCGGCAAGACCACGCTGGTGGAGCAGCTCTGGTCGCAGCTGGACCGCAATTCCTACATCATCGGCCGCGTCGTCACGACGCAGGTACATGGGGACGACTTGCTACGCCTGGCGGTGGCCGGTTTCGGCATGGCGCCGGAGGGATCGGACAAGGCGACGCTGCTGCGCCGGATGGAGCAGTTCTTCCGCGAACAGCGCCTCAACGGCAAGCGATGCCTGCTGGTGGTGGACGAGGCGCAGAACCTGTCGATCAACGCGATCGAGGAACTGCGCATGCTCTCCAACATCACGGTAGACGGCAAGGCGCCGCTGCAGACCATCCTGCTCGGCCAGCCGCAGTTCCGCCGCATGCTGGCCAACCCGGACCTGGAGCAACTGCGCCAGCGCATTCTCGCCTCCTACCATCTCGGCCCGATCAGCGTGGAGGAAACGCGCGCCTATATCGAGCACCGCCTCACCCGCGTCGGCTGGCAGGGCACGCCGTCGTGGGAGGACGGTGCCTATGCCGCGATCCATGAGGAGTCGGGCGGCATCCCGCGCCGCATCAACACGCTCTGTTCACGAGTCCTGCTCTATGCCGCGCTGGAAGAAGCGCAGGTGATCACCGCGGACATGGTACGAGCCACGGCCCAGGAATTGCTGCACGACCTCGGCGGTGTCTCCGCCCCGCCCGTCGTCGCCAGTATCACGCCGGCCACCACCGGCACCGCGTTCAGCGGCGGCGGTGGCGGTGGCTATTCCGGGGACGGCGACCTGGCGCGCCGCGTCCAGGCCCTGGAAGACAATCAGCAGCGCCAGGATCGCATTTTCCGCCGCCTGCTCGATCTCCTGGGTTCCACCCTGGATCCGTCCAGGTGACCGCGCCACCCCGGCCCGCCTTGGCTGGACCGGCTTGTCCTGGCTATCGCGCCCCATGACCATCCACGCGATGACCATCGACGTGGAGGACTATTTCCAGGTCCAGGGCTTCGCGGACCACGTCGACCGCGCCGCCTGGGACAGCTTTCCCTGCCGCGTCGAGGCGAATACGGATGTATTGCTGGACCAGTTCGCCCGCGCCGGCGTCACCGCCACCTTCTTCACCCTCGGCTGGGTCGCGGAACGCTATCCGGTGATGATCCGCCGCATCGTCGCAGCCGGCCACGAGCTGGCCAGCCACGGCTACGAGCATATTCTGGCCGATACCCAGGACGCCGAGACCTTCCGCCAGGATGTCCGCCGCACCAAGCTTATCCTGGAGGACATCGGCGGGGTGGAAGTCCTGGGCTACCGCGCTGCCACTTTCTCCATCGGACCGCGCAATGCCTGGGCGTTCGCCATCCTGGCGGAAGAAGGCCACCGCTACTCGTCCTCCACCTACCCGGTGAACCACGACCGCTACGGCGACCCCAACGGCGCCCGCACGCCCTACCAGCCGGAGGGCGCCGGCGGCATCTGGGAATTCCCGATGACCACCTGGCGTGTTGCCGGGCGCAACATGCCCTGCTCCGGCGGTGGGTGGTTTCGCCAGATTCCCTACCCCCTCTACCGCCTGCTCTTCGCCCAAGCCACCCGCGCCTCCGGCCAGCCGGGCATCTTCTACCTGCACCCGTGGGAAATCGATTCCAGCCAGCCGCGCATTGACGGGATCGGCTTCGGCACCCGCGTCCGCCACTACCGCAACCTCGCCGCCTGCGGCACACGGCTGGACGCGGCACTGCGGGACTTCCAGTGGGGCCGCATGGATCAGGTCTTCGCCGACCGTCTCACGCCAGCCACCGCCCGCTCCGCCACCTGATCCATCATGACCGTGACGATCCGCCCGCTGGAATCCGCGCACGCGCCCGCCTGGGACCGCTTCGTGCTGGTGCATCCGCGCGGCACCTTCTTCCACCGCGTCGCCTGGGCCACCGTGCTGGAACAAGCGTTCGGCCACCGCCACCACTTCATGTTCGCGGAACGCGACGGCGCGATTACCGGCGTGCTGCCGCTGCTGCACATGCACACGCTGCTGTTCGGAAACCTGCTCGCCTCCACCCCGTTCTGCGTGCAGGGCGGCCCGCTCGCCGTGGACGCGGAATCCGAGGCCGCGCTGACCACCCGCGCCATCAACCTGATGACCGCCCTTGGCGCTCGGGCGCTGGAATTCCGCGCCGCCCCGAAAGACGATGCCGGGGATGGCTGGACCGTCCGCGACGACCTCTACGCCGGCTTTCGCAAGCCTTTCACCACGGATGACGAGGCGAACCTGCAAGCCATCCCGCGCAAGCAGCGCGCCATGGTACGCAAGGGAATCCAGTACGGCCTCACCTCCACGCAATCCCGGTCTGTCGACCCGTTCTTCCGCATCTACGCCGAGAGCGTACGTAACCTCGGCACGCCGATGTTCCCAAAGCGCTATTTCCGGCTGCTGCTGGATGCGTTCCCCGACGACACCGACATCACAACAGTATACGACGGCGCGATCCCCATCGCCGCCGTGCTGAATTTCTATTTCCGGGACGAGGTGTTGCCCTACTATGGCGGCGGAACGTCCCAGGCACGGCAACGCGCGGCGAATGATTTCATGTACTGGCAAGTGATGCGTCAGGCGGCCCGGCGCGGCTACCGGCTGTTCGACTTCGGTCGCAGCAAGGTCGGCACCGGCGCCTATGACTTCAAGCGCAACTGGGGCTTCACCCCGGAACCGCTGCGCTACCGTTTCCACCTGGCCCCCGGCGCCGCGGTGCCGGACCACAATCCGCTGAACCCGAAATACCGCCTGTTCATTGCCGCGTGGCGCCATTTGCCACTGCCTGTCGCCAACCTGATCGGCCCGCATCTCGTCCGGGGCCTCGGCTGATGGGTATTTCGACTGGCGTCGCGACGGACACCAGGCCTTATCCCGGCCTGCGTGCGGCTGCCCCCGCGCTGGCGATCGGCATCATCGGCCTCGGCCTGGTGTTCTGGCGCGAGGTAAAGTCCGCCGTGGAGGTGTGGGACGCTTCCACGGCCTACAACCACTGCTTCCTGGTTCTTCCGATCGCGCTGTGGATGGCCTGGGAACGCCGCGCGCGGCTCGTTCACGCGCGGGCGGAACCGATTCCGTTGGTCGCCCTGGCGGCCCTGCCATGCGCGGCTGCCTGGTTCGTCGCGGACCGCATCGGCATCATGGAAGGTCGCCAGCTCGCCGCCATGGGCATGCTGCAGGTGCTGTTCCTCGCCGTGCTTGGCTGGGATCTCTGGCGCCGACTCTCGGCACCGCTGCTGTATCTGATCTTCCTCGTCCCGTTCGGCGCCTTCCTTACCCCCGTGCTGCAGGACTTCACGGCCGCATTCACCCTGCGCGGCCTTTCCCTGCTCGGCATCCTGTATTTCTCGGACGGCTATACGATCGAACTGACCGCCGGCACGTTCTATGTGGCGGAAGCCTGCGCCGGGCTGCGCTTCCTCATCGCCTCCATCGCCTTCGGCACGCTGTATGCCTGCACCATCTACCGCAGCCCGTTCCGCCGCGTGATGTTCATCGGCATCTCCATCATCGTGCCCATCATCGCCAACGGGTTCCGCGCGCTGGGCATCGTGGTCGCCGGGCATTACCTGGGCAGCGCGGAGGCCGCGGCGGCGGACCATGTGATCTATGGCTGGGGGTTCTTTTCCTTCGTTACCCTGCTGCTGATCCTGATCGGCCTTCCCTTCCGGCAAGACCGGGACCCGGAGCCGGAGGAACCTCCTTCTGCGGCCACCTCCATCGGCACACCGCACGGCTTCTATCCGGCCATGGCCGGCGTGCTGGCGCTGGGCGTGCTCGCACCCGGCGCGTCCGCCTTGCTTGACCGCGCGGCGACGCCACCCGCCTTCGCCGGCACCCCCGACCTGGGCGGCGACTGCAGGCCGGTCGCGCAGCCCACCGGCCGCGTACCGCCGGTTGCCGCCAGCGTGGCCTACCTGGACTGCGCCGGCGACCAGATCCGGATAGCCATCGCCCTGTTCCCGGGCCGGGTGAACCCCGGACAGATCATCGTCGCCCAGCGTTATCTGTCGGGTGAAGCCGGCGGTGGCGAAAGCGATGTCGGCACGCTCGCTACCCGCAACGGCCCACCCTGGCGCCTGCTGGAGCGGCGGGAGCCATTCGGCAGCGGCGCCACCGCGATGTGGATCGACGGCGCTCCGGCACGCCTCGGCCTGTCCACCCGCATCCGCCTGGCGCGGGACAGCATGCTGGGAGCGGCTCATCCACCCGTGCTCGTCGGCATGACCCCGAACATCGATTGGGCCCGCGAAGGCGGTGCCGGCCGCGCCCGTGCGCGCCAGATGATGACGCGCTTCCTGGACCAGCGGCCCGACCTGCCTGACCGGATCACCGCCCTGGCCGCCACAGCCAGGCCATGAGCGACGCAGCCAGGGCGCCGCTCGCCCTGCACGTCTTTTCCAGCTTCGCCGTCGGTGGTGCCCAGGCTCGCTTCGCCGCCATCGCCAACGGCCTCGGGCAGCGCTGGCGACATATGATCGTCGCCATGGATGGCGACATGGCGTGCCGGGAGAAGCTGGACCCCGGGCTGGATGTCGGTTTCCCTGAGATCGGCCTGCGCAAGGGCGCCGTGCTGGCCAACATCCGCGCCATCCGCGGTGCCCTGCGTGGCTGGCAACCGGATGTATTGGTGACCGCGAACTTCGGCACCATCGAATGGGCCATGGCGAATTCCCACATCTTCGGCGGACACCTGGTCCGTCATGTCCATATGGAGGATGGCTTCGGCCCCGATGAACGCGACCGTCAGATCGCGCGCCGGATCTGGCTGCGCCGCCTTTTCCTGCGCCGCGCGGCGATCATCGTCCCGTCGCAGAACCTGCTGCGCATCGCCCGCCTGGAATGGCGCCTGCCCGCCGCCAATGTTCACTACGTGCCGAACGGCATCGACCTTGTCCGCTTCCATCCCGCGCCGCGCAATTGGCAAAATCCGCCCGTCATCGGCACCGTCGCCGCCCTGCGCGCGGAAAAAAATGTCGGCCGCCTGGTTCGCGCCTTCGCCCTGCTGCGCCAGCCCGCGCGCCTGCTTGTCACCGGCGACGGCCCGGAAATACCCACCCTTCGCGCCCTCGCGGCTGAACGCGGCATCGCCGATCGCGTCACCTTCGCCGGCCACAACCCCTGCCCTGAAACCGCCTACCGCGGCAGCGATATCTTCGCCCTCTCCTCGGACACGGAGCAGATGCCGCTATCCGTCCTGGAAGCCATGGCAAGCGGCCTGCCCATCGCCGCGAGTGACGTGGGCGATGTGCGCGCCATGGTCAGCAAGGATAACGCACCCCACATCGTCGCGCGCGACGATGCGGCGCTGGCCGAAGCCCTGGACCGCTTGCTCGCCGACCCCGCCACCGCATGCCGCCTCGGTGCGCTGAACCGCCTGCGAGCCGAAGAACTCTTCGACCAGGAGACGATGTTTGCCGCGCACGAGGCCCTCTGGCGTGGCACGCGATGACGATTGCGTTTAGCCTGGAACCCGTCACCGACACGGCCGCGCTGGAGGCGGACTGGCGGACGTTGGAAGCCCAGGCGCCACACAGTTTCTTCCAGGATTGGGCCTGGACCGGCTGCCAGTTCGCCACCCGCTTCACCGATCCCTTGCTGCTGCGGGCACGGGACGGGGACCGCACCGTGGCACTCGCCCTGTTCAACCGCCGGCGCGGCGCGCTGGGCGCCAGCACGCTGCATCTCGGCGAAAGCGGCAACGCGCAGCTGGACGCGCCCTACATCGAACACAATGCCCCGTTGCTGGCTCCCGACGTGCACGCCGGCCTGCTCGCGGACATGCTGCGCGCCGTCCGAATTACCCCGCTCGCCGGACGACGCCCGGCACGGCCGCGCGCCCTCGTCCTCAGCGGCGTGGCCCAAGCGATGCACGATGCCGCCGCCGGCATCGGTGGTCGCGTCGCCACCGCCCGCACGCACCAGGCCCCCTGGCTGGACCTATCCCGCGTCCGGGCAGGCGGCATGGCTCATCTCAGCGCCAACACTCGCCAGCAGCTGCGGCGCTCACTGCGCCGCTACGAAGCCATCGGGCCGCTCAGCATCACCCGGGCCGCCGATATCGCGCAGGCGCATGCATTCCTCGATGCCATGGCCGCCCTGCACCAACGCACCTGGACCGGACGCGGCCAGCCCGGCGCCTTCGCCATCCC
>Ga0315912_10005975_pt1 | contig 11021 bp, 11 predicted proteins | sample VfabasoilMG_FD_204469 | JGI IMG/M metagenome (GOLD analysis project Ga0315912, IMG submission 204469) | Garden soil microbial communities collected in Santa Monica, California, United States - V. faba soil | ecosystem: Environmental > Terrestrial > Soil > Garden | place: USA: California...
ATGCAGACAGTCTAGCCTTGCCGTGCTGCCTTCACCTCGTACTAGGAGCCCAGTGCCTCGAGTACCCGGTCGAAGTCCACTGGCTTGATCATGTGGGCATCGAATCCGGCCTCCGAGGCCCGCTTCACATCCTGGGGCTGCCCGTACCCGGTCAACGCCACGAGGCGGGCCGGGTTGTCGCGGGCGCGCAGGCGCCGCGCCACTTCATAGCCATTCATCCCGGGCAGGCCAATATCCAGCAGCACCATGTCCGCGGGAAAAGTCGAGGCCAGCGCCAGCGCTTCCTCCCCGCCGTACGCCGTCCGCACTTCGTGGCCGTGAATCTTCAGCAGCAGCGAGATGGAATCGGCCGCATCACGGTTGTCGTCGACGATGAGCACACGCTTCTGCCGGGCAACTGTGGCCGAAGGAGTCGGCAGGACCTCTCCGGGAGCGGCCACCTGCGGCAGGCGGATCTCGAACCTCGACCCGGCGCCCTCTCCCTCGCTGTGGGCTGTCACCGTTCCGTCGTGCATTTCCACGAGCTGGCGCACTACAGACAGGCCGATACCCAGTCCACCCTGCGCACGATCCAGCGACCGCTCACTCTGTACGAAGAGATCGAAGATGGTCTTCAGAAGATCACTGGCGATGCCGAGTCCATTGTCCTGAACCGAAAGCACCGCGAGATCGCCTTCCTCGTGCAGGCCGACCTGTATTCTCCCGCCGGCATCGGTGTACTTGGCGGAGTTCGCGAGGATGTTGGCGAGGCACTGCACGAGCCGGGCCCGGTCGCCCCGTACGTATATCTCCGGCCAGTGGACCTCGCGCAGGACGATGTGTCCCTTCTCCTTCATCAACGGATCCACGGTCTCGAGGGCCTGTGCCACGACGGATCCCAGGTCGATCACCTCGCGATGCAGTTCGATGCGGCCCTGTGTAATGCGCGACACATCCAGAAGGTCGTCGACCAGCCGCGCGAGTTGCCTCACCTGACGGCGCACCACCTGCAGGGTGCTGTCCACGCGCTCGTCGCCAGGCGGCACGATTTTCGGCAGCAGGTCGCTGGCGGCGCGGATCGGAGCGAGCGGATTGCGCAGCTCATGCGCCAGCATGGCCAGAAACTCGTCCTTGCGCCGGTCGCTCTGGCGAAGTGCATTCTCCGCATCGCGCAACGCGGAGAGATGGTCCCGCATCTGGTATTGCCGCGCCCGCGACCGCAACGACGTGCGAATCGCACTCACCAGTGTGCGGAGGGATGTGGGACGCTCCAGCAGGGTGACATTGGTCATCATGCCGATCAGTCCGGCGAACTCGGGGGAAGCCTCCGCCTTGCCGAGCAGTATCACGGGCAGATCCGACCAGGACTCCTGCTGCTGCAGTGCCGTGACGATCTGGTGACCGCCGGAGCCGACCATTGAGGCATCCGTCATGACCAGCGTCGCGGCGCCGGCTTCCAGTTCCTTTGTAAGCTGGCCCACCGAGGCACAGACCAGACACTCGATGAATTCCCTTTCAAGGAAAGCGCAGATGGCCTCGCCATCCCGGCGTGTCACCGGCAACAGCAACACGCGACCTTGCGCGTCCTGGTCTTGCAGGGTGGTCATGCGCGGGTCGGCGACTCCGCGGCAGCCGCGGCGAGACCGACTTCGCTGGGCACGCCGGTGAGAATGCCCCTGAGGTTGAGCAGAGGATCACTGAGGTGAATACCGTCGGAATCGAACCAGATTTCACGGATGGCTCCTTCGTGCCCGCCGGTGCGTTTCTTGAGCGCCGAAATCGCCTTCTTCACGGACCCTGCGTGTTCGAAGTAGCGCAATACGACCACGGCATCAGCCAGATAGCTGGCCTCCACCGGAGCAGTCATCGAAGCGCCCATGAGACCCGCCTGTGCCACTACGAGAAACGTCGCCACGCCACGGTTGTTCAGGTAAGAGAGCATTTCGTGCAGCTGCGCCGTCAGGAAGCGGTCCTGTGGCATGGCGTTCAGGTAGCCATTGAGGCTGTCGATCACGATGACGCGGGCATCGCTCTCTTCCACGCAGCGGCGCACCAGCGAAACGAATTCCCCAGGGGATACTTCCGCGGGATCTACCGTACGCAGCATCATCGCCCCCGGCCCGGCGCCTTCCCTGATCTCCATCCCCAATCCCGCGGTGCGGGTCAGCAGCGCGGCCTTGGTCTCATCGAACATGAAAATGGCGGCGTGGTCCCCACGATCGACCGCAGCCTTCGCGTACTGGATGGCAATGGTGGACTTGCCGGTGCCCGGAGGACCGATCAGCAACGTACTGGTGCCGCGATCGATGCCGCCGCCCAGCAGGGAATCGAGCCTCGCCACTCCGCTGGCGATCAGGCTGCGTTGAAATCCCATGAAGTGCTCGGCCGCGACCAGGCGCGGGAAAACAGTGATGCCACCACGATAGATGCTGAAGTCGTGCAGGCCGCTGACGAACTGACTGGCGCGGAACTTGCGCACCTGCAGTTCGCGTCGCATCTGGCCAAAGGCGGGCGTATGGGACTCCAGACTGATGACTCCATGCGCAATGCTGTGCAGCTGCAGGTCCGGACCCTCTGCGGTGCGGTCATCAAGCATCACGACGGTGCAGGTGCGGCCCAGGAACAGCTGCTTCAGCGCCAGGATCTGCCGCCGGTAGCGCAGCGAGGTCTGCGACAGCAGGCGCAGTTCCGACAGCGAATCGACTACGACGCGTGTAGGCGTCAGACGGTCCAGTGCCGCAATCATCCTGCTCGTGGTCGCGGTGAGTTCGACCTCGGAGGCGTGCAGCATGGTGAGCTGGGAATCCTCCTCCAGCGCGCGCTCGTCGACGATCAGCTCCACGATGTCGATACCATCGAGCATCCACCCGTGAGATGCGGCAGCCGAATGCAATTCCAGCGCCGTCTCCGAAAGCGTCACGTAGAGGCAGCGCTCACCAGAGCGGACTCCCTCGAGCAGGAATTGCAGCGCAAGCGTGGTCTTGCCGGCGCCCGGATTGCCATCAACGAGATACATCCGCTCGGCGATCAGGCCGCCCATCAGGATGTCATCGAGGCCGGGAATGCCGGAGGCGCAGCGGCCCTGGAGGTTTGTCATCTTTATTCTGCTCCGGCCAGGAGAGGCCCAGCCCGTTGAATGCGGGATTATCGCAGTCGAAAAATGGAGCAGGCGACATGATTGACGCGTAGGACCTCTCCTACATCAGATCAGTCAGCGCGGTGGTGCCCGGCGAGCCGGCGAAGCTCATTGCCGAGAACATCCCCAGCGCAGCTTCCATGTGCTACGACTCGGATGCCAACCAGCTCGTCATACCGCTGAATGTCAACAACGGCCTGGTTTTCATCCCGCTCAAGGGCATCTATTCGCCGCGGCGAACTCGCTGAGGCAGGGCTTCGCTCTTGCTCACGGCGAGGCTTACGGCTTTCGAGATCCTGCGTTCGCGAGTCTCGGGCCGTTTTGCGCCCAGAACAGACTCCACCGACTCCTTCTGATGGGTATAGCTCAGTCGCTGCCAGCCTTTCCAGGCATGCGGCTGCTTCCGCAATGCCTTCTCGAGATCGGCGGGAATCTGGACCGTTCGCGCATCGGTGTCTGATTCAAAGCGGACTTGTACGGTTTCGCCACCTTCGATGCGCGCAGCCTCGCGGTTGCTCTTCCTAAGTGGAACGAACGTGCTGCCACTCATCCGGCAGATCGTGCTCCGGTAGGTGTAGCCGTTCAGGGTGACCCTCACGCGCGCGCGGACCTTGCCGAAGACCGCTTCCGGATCAAACGGCACCGGAATGACGCACATGCTGCCTTCGCGAACGATCGTCACCTTTACGTTCTTCGAGGGCATGACGCCTCAGGAAGGAAGCTGTTCGAAGGCAGGCACAGATTCGAGGTTCCTGTCCCAGTTTGCGCGACTGGCAACAAAGATGTGCGCGGTAGGTTGCGTAGGGACGTCAGTGTCCAGACTGCCCGCCGGGACCACCAGCATGGTGCGGTGCTCGCGCGGCAGCGCCCCGCCGCAGTCAGAGCAGAAGGCGCGGGAGTGGCGACTGTCCGGTACCTGGTACTTGCTCACTTTGTCCTGCCCGGCGAGCCAGGTCAGACGGGCTGAGGCGCTGAACAGGTTTGCACCATGCGCTGAACCTGTTCCCTTGCGGCATCGCTGGCAATGACAGAAGTAGAAGCGATCGAAGTCCCCTTCGATCTCGAACCGGACCTGTCCGCAAAGACAGGATCCCAGGTGCTTGTTCACGAGCTGCTCCTTACCGTCGCGGATTCAGTCTTGCCGGCGCACCCGCCTGATCGAACGGCCGCGCAAAAGTAAACGCTGTGGAAGTCGGGCCGTTGGCATGGAGGTGATCGAGGCGATCGACGCCCTCCTGCCAGCCCGGCCGGTGGTGCTCGCTGACCCACCAGGCAACGTAGGTGGGCCAAGGACCGCTGCGGAACCACTGCGCCCTCTTCGACATCGCTTCGCCGTGCAGACCCCGGTAGGCGAAAGCGGCGACAGACTCGAGGTCACGCCACAGGCTGAATGCCATGGCGAAGTTGTCGACGGTCAATTCCTGCGGCCCGCAACGCGGCGTAACCACGGGACCCCAGGCGTGTTCCCAGGTCTGGACGTTGCGGACGGAACGTTCGAGGAACCCCGGGCTTGCCTCCGCGGAGGCATAAACGCTCTCCACACGATCGACAAATTCCTGCACGTCCGGATGGCCTACGGGCGCCTTCAGGACGCCGAACGTGAAGAATGCGATTCGATCCGCCATGAGCACCACTCCCTGCAATACCCAGGGAGATTGTAGCCTGAGTTCACCGGGCTATTGGTTGCGCGTCGATGCCGCGAACACCAGGATCCTGGCAGCAACAGAGCTGCTCCTGTTCCGGTATCGCACCGTGCCGGTGTGCGCCGCTTCGATGAACAGATCTCCAGCGCCATGGGATTGCCGACCGTCTGCGATGGCTGCGCCGTCTATCTCACCCTCCAGCACGTAGACCAGCGCTGGTCCGTCGTGTGGCCGCGAGGCCAGCATTGCGCCGGCTCCAATGGTAGCGCGCAGCAGTGACACCTCCTGATTGATGGTGGTTTCCATGGGCACCTCGATCAATGGCGGAATGTTGCGCCTGGCCTCATCCCCCATGAAGACGAGCACTTCGGCAATCCCCGTGGTACTGAGATTGCGCAGCAGGGTGTGCTCCTGCCCCGGCGCCTCGAGGAAGAAACCGCCGCCTTCAAGCACCCGCACGGGATCGGGTTCGACCTTGTTCTCGATCTTCCCATGCAGCACATAGGCCAGGACCGGAGCATCGTGGTGGTGCCCGGCAGCGCCAGCATTCGTGCGCTCGATCGGTGCCGGACGCACACGCAGTTTCAGTGCGATGAGCTTCGGAATCGCATCGACAGGGAAGGGTGTACGCAGCAGCGGCTCCCAGACCGCACCAGCCGAAGCACCGGGGACGTACAGCTCCGTCCCGGGATGGAACTGCGACCAGGCGAACCAGAACTGCGACACGAGTATCTGCCGCTCCAATTGCGCGCCCTTCAGTGATCCGGCGATTGAATTCCCATAGGCTGTCCAGCGCGAGCGGGTTTCGCGGTCGATGAGCTCGCTCACGTCGTCCGTTGCCGCATCGAATGTCAGGTCCCGCCCGCGCGCACGGGCGATGAACGCGGTGGTCGTATCCGAGCCCGGCTGATGCACGACAAGCAGCGGTCTGCCACCGACGCGGTCGTTCACCACACGCACCGCGCGCAGTGCCGAGAACGGATACGCCTTCTGCGCATTGCCCATCTCGAGCCCCGCGACCAGCTCGCGGGGCCGCACGCGGAAGTCGCCATTGAAACCGGCCTTTGCCGGCGCCTCTCCTTCGCCCACATACGCGCCCTTGGAGAGGCGGTTCATCATCGGCATGCGCTCGGCGTAGCCCGGCTGCGGCTGCATCACCAGTGTCTGCGGATACTGCCGTCGCCACTCGCCCCAGCTGGTACGCGTAAATGGATAGGGGGCGAGCCGCCTGCCCCTCAATGGCCCGTCGATGGCCTCGCCCAGCGCCTGCTGCCAGCGGCTGCCGGTCTCACGGTCCTTCTGCACCTCGTTCGCGTGCTCCATGCTGTCGTAGTCGAAGTGCAGGATGCGCCCGTCGACCTCGCGCCGGTACACCACTCCCACATTGCAGACCCCGCACCAGGTGACGGTGACCGGCCCCTCCGGCATCACATCCAGCGCCGAGCCATGCTGCGCCAGGTCCGCGGCCGGATAGGCCTTGATCACCCTGCCGCTGGCGATACCGATAACCACGTAATCATCCTTCATGAACTCTGCTTCGGCAGCCGGGACAAAATTCGGGTGGTCGATGGTGACGTAGGGCAGCATTTCCGGCCGCTGCGCGAAACTCGTCGCCATTGGCAACGTCGAAACCAGGGCCAACACCAGGCAAGGCAACGCGGTCAGGATTCGCTGCATGGGCATCCCCTTGTGAATGTTTCTGGTAGACGTCCGAGTGGTGTTGACGTTGCGGGCGACGCGCCGGAAAGTCCTGAAGAAGGCCCTGAAACGTCATGAAAGACACTCACACCGCAATGGAAGCGCAGGTTTCTCCCACCGCGACACTGACTTTTGCCGGCTATCGCCTCGACTGTCGCAACCGTCGCCTGCACGGTCCCGATGGAACGGAGCTCGCCATTTCCGCGCGCGCCTTCGACACGCTGCGCTGCCTGGCTTCCCATCCGCATGAGCTGCTGTCGCGGCAACGATTGATGCGGGAGATCTGGCCGAGCAGCTTCGTCGAGGACAACAACCTCGATCAGCAGATTTCCGTCCTGCGCAAGTTGCTGGGAGAGGAACCTGATCGGCGATTCATCGTGACCGTCACCGGACAAGGGTTCCGGTTTGTCCGGGATGTTCAGTCGGTGCAGCCCGAGGTGGAGACCTTTTCGTCCTGGGTGAGCCGGCGGTTTCGACCCTGGCATGCGGTGCTGGCTGCCGGCGTGGGAGCCATGGCCCTTGCCGCATGGGGCTGGTGGGTCATCGATCCAGCGGGCGAACGCCCGCTGGACCCGGACTATCTCTCGGCGCGTGCGCTCATCAAGAAGTCCGGCTCCACGCAGGTAAGAGAGGCGATCGATCTGCTGGAAAGAGCCGTACAGCGTGATCCGCAGTTCGCGCCCGCCTGGGCCGCGCTGGCCGAGGGGTACACCTATGCAGCGGACTTCCCGCCCTCTTCCTCATTGCCGTTGACTCCGGTGGAGTTGCAGCAGCGAGTGACCAGCGCAGCGCTCAAAGCCTTCGAGCTCGCGCCCGATGCCCCCGAGACCCTGCGCGCAGCCGGCATGGTGTCGATGCAGAACCGCAACTGGGTGGAGGCTGAGCAGCGGTTGCGGCGCGCGCTGGAACTGGCTGGTCCTCGCGACTATGAGGCCAACCTGCAGTACGCCTGGTTTCTCATGAACGTGGGCCGCGCCAGCGAGGCCATGCAGTACGAGGAGCGCGCCATGCGCGCGGAGCCCACGCTGATGCGTCCGGTGGCGCTGCGTGCGGCGCTGTACGAGATGCGCGGCGACCTGGATGCCGCGCAGTCACTGCTGCTGAACAGTGCCAACCTGCAGGAGCACGATGCACTGCGCACGCGGGGACTGATGATGGTACGCATGGCACGGCATGACCGGTGCGGCGCGCCGGCCTCCGCTGCCGCGGATGGACTGCCCTGTCCGTTGATTGCCGACCCTCAGGGCAGACTGGCGGAGATCCGCGAGTATTTCGATGATGCGACCAGCAGCGGCAACTTCGGCCAGATCTTCCCGCTGTCGTACTTTGCCGCGTTTCTCGGCGATCGCGAATTGGCGTTCGACATGCTGAATCACTGGGCGGACGGCCCCACGCAGAACGTGCACATCCTGTGGCGGACCGTGATGCGGGATGTGCGCGAGATGCCGGACTTTCCCTCGCTGGTGCGCAAGCTGGGCCTGGAGAATTACTGGCGTGCCTCCGGCAACTGGGGAGATTTCTGTCACCCGGTGGGAGCAGAATCATTCACCTGCAGCCCGCCACTGCTGTCCAGCGATTTGCGTTCGCCCACCGCGTCCACCACACCGCGCAGCAGCAGATAGGCGCCCAGAGCCACGGGGAAGACCGGCCACCAGTCCTCCAGCCAGTCGAGCGGATAACCGAAAGCGGTGTTGGAGAGCGCGATGCCGCCGAACAGCAGCAGCAGCACGCCGCCAACGATCGAGCCGCCCAGCCTGGGAAACTTCAGGTCGTCCGGCATGGTCATGGCGTAATTGCCCGTGATGGCGAGGTTGTACATGGCCGCCATGCGGCCCGCGTCGATGACGTTGAATACCCAGACGAAGACTGCGGACAGCGTGAACACCGGCGCGAGATCGCCGTGCATCGAACTGCCGATGAACATGCAGACCAGCAGCACTGCGGCCGTGACGAATCCGCGCCGGTAGTAGCCGACGTAGATCTGGCCCATCCCCGGGATGAGCGACAGGAAGGCCGCGAGCAGCGGCGCCTTGCGCCGCGGATCAAACATCATGTGCCCCGAGGTTCCGGCCTGGCCCGCAGATTCCCGCAACTCACCCATCTTGTACTCCTAGGTACCGGACCATTTTCGATCCGGGTTGTCCTGTTCAACGGAACCGGTGCCTGCCGGGTTCCATGGTTGTCCGATATTCTTCAGCTCTGGCGTGCGAAGCTGCCGCCAGGTGCCCTGCACGGATCCGTCCACGGCATTCAACATGGAGGCGCTCAGACCATTGGCCGCCTCGGCGCGCTCGCGCCACCAGGTATCCAGCGTGCGTACCGGACCCACGGACAGCGCCCACGGAAGGCCGGTGATGAGGAGCAGCAGCATGGCGGCGACATACGCCCCCTCGAGGGCCGCGCGCGGACGCTGGACGAAGCGAAGCCAGAGACTGTCGCGCGACCGCCGCCGGGCAATCGGGCGGCGCCTGGCGGTGGCCTGCAGAACGGAGTCCACCAGCGACACTTCTGGATCGAGCTCGGCCAGTACCGGAATCTCCCGGAGCATGCGCGCGAGCGCGCCCTGCAGCGCACGGCATTCCTTGCAGGTCTTCACGTGCACCGGCCACAGTGCTGCTGGGCCAGCATCGGATTCGCCCTCGGCAAGCAGCACCGCGACTTCTTCGCAGGGTCTGCCTGAAGTCTGCGTCAGCACGGACTCTGCCAACCCTTCGACGGCCTCAGCGGCGGCGGAAGCCTCAGTGCCGGAAACCAGCGTCGCCAGCGCGCGGCATCGGGAGCAGGAGGCTTCGTGCGCCGTCATGCGTACGGCATCGACGTGGCCGATGGACTCCTCGATGGAGGAGTACAGCAGCGCTTCGAATTCGCTGCAGTTCATGGCAATGCACCGTACGTCGGATCGATGTCCAGGATCCGCCGGGCAAGCTCGATGCGCGCCCGGGTGGCGCGCGTCTTCACCGTGCCCAGCGGCAGGGACAGCATCTGCGCGATCTCCTTCTGCTCCAGTCCCTGGATATCCTTGAGCAGGATCATCTCCCGGTGTGCCGGGCTCAGCTGATCCATCGCGCGATAGAGAAGCTGGTGGTTGTCGCTGACTTCCCCGGCGGGTTGCGCCAGGGTGCAGGCGGCGTCCGCGACGAGGTCGTCATCGGGCAACTCCTCAATCCGCGGCGCCACCCGTAGCTGTCTCAACCGGTCGATGGCGCAGTTCCGGGTGATACGCAGCACCCAAGCGGTGAAGTTGGTCCCCACCTTGAAGGTATCGAGACTTCGATACACGCGGATCAGGGCCTCCTGCGCGATATCGCGGGCCTCCTCCCGGTCGTGCAGGTAGAAGCGCGCGACGCCATAGACACGTCCCTGCAACCGGCGCACGAGCACCTCCCAGGCCAGGGCGTCCCCTTTGATGCAGCGGCGCAACAGGTCGTCGAGATCCAAAGCCGTCGGACTCCCCGGCCAAACGGCCTTGTCCTGGATGGCTTAACGGAAGGGGCGGTCCAGAAGTTTGCCTGATCGACTCCTTTTTGGGCGCACAGGGATGCCGGACGGGGGACGCGGAGTGACACCCCAACAAGAAGGCCCGCCTCTCTCTCGAAAGGCGGGCCTGAGAAGTAGACACTCCGCGCTAACGGCGTCCCTGCTGTCAGCTCAACAAAATCAGCCGCACTTCGAATCCCCGCAATTCAGGCAGGTCATGCACCCATCCATCATGACCACCGCCGCCGTGCTGCACTTGCTGCACAGCTGCGCCCCCTCCGGGAAGTGCGACTTCGAAAACGCATCCGTCTGCTTCTGCTTGGCCTCGAACTCCGCGCGCTTCTCCGCCACCAGCTTCTTCTGGTGCTCGTCGAGCTCGGGCCGGCGCAGCAGGCCGATCAACTGCAGGTGCTTCTCGATCACATAGCCCAGCTCGGCAATGATCGAAGGCATGAACCTTCCACCCGGCTGCCAGTAGCCGCCGCGTGGATCGAACACGGCCTTCAGTTCCTCCACCAGGAAAGCCACGTCGCCGCCCTTGCGGAACACGGCGCTGATGATTCGCGTCAGCGCCACGATCCACTGGTAGTGATCGAGGTTCTTCGAGTTGATGAAGATCTCGAACGGCCTGCGCTGCTCGTGTTCCGTGCCCTCGTTCAGGATGATGTCGTTGATGGTCACGTACATGGCGTGATCGGACACCGGCGTCTTGATCTTGTACGTGGAGCCGATCAGCATTTCCGGGCGCTGCAGCTCCTCGGTCATGCGGATGACCTTGGCAGTCTCCTTCACCGGCAGCTTCGCCACCTCGGCAACGGGCTTCTCTTCGGGCTTGCGCACCCGGTACTTGACGATCTTCTTGTCGATCTTCATGGAGTTCATCTCAGTGGGTCTCTGACGAGGTGGTCTGGAACTTGCCGTAGTAGCCTTCCTTCAGCGCATCGAACAGATTCGCCGCGGAGTGCTTCTCGCCGTCGTACTCGATCTCCTCGTCGCCGGCCACTTCGACTTCCGACCCGTCTTCCAGCGTGAACACGTACTTGGTGTTCTTCAGGTCCTCTTCCTTCACGAGCACGCCCTGGAACGCT
>Ga0315912_10005976_pt1 | contig 11021 bp, 7 predicted proteins | sample VfabasoilMG_FD_204469 | JGI IMG/M metagenome (GOLD analysis project Ga0315912, IMG submission 204469) | Garden soil microbial communities collected in Santa Monica, California, United States - V. faba soil | ecosystem: Environmental > Terrestrial > Soil > Garden | place: USA: California...
CACGGAAAAATCCGTGCTATCCGTTCTATCCGTGTACAGGGTTTTGCGCTCATCGAATAGCCTTCGGGCTTATTGCCGATAATGGCTATTGCCAATCACCTGAGGCCACCATGACCTTACTCCCCCTCACCTACCCCGAATTCTTCAAAACGCATGGCGTGGATGCATTGATATTATTTGAAGACGATTTTGATGCCTCATCCGAATATGAGGTCATCGCAACCTTCGGCCCACTTGTCGTTATCCGCAATCCGCATGATGAATGGTTAGATACTTTCACAACGGCTGACAAAATCGGGATCATCGGAAATGTGGACCCCGGATCGCTTCACCGCGTCTATGTTTATCTTGCGCTCAAAGCATTGTGGGTTGATATTAAAACGTTTAACCAGTTGCCCGCTGAAATCGGGCAACTGGTTAAACTCACTTCACTCAATTTGTCTGGCAACCAATTGACCGCCCTCCCCACCGCAATCGGGCAACTGACCCAACTCACCTCGCTCGATTTGTCTCTCAACGAACTGACCGACCTCCCTGCCGAACTGTGGCAACTGACCCAACTCACCTCGCTCAATTTATCTTACAACCGACTGACGGCCCTCCCCGCCGCCATCGGGCAACTGACCCAACTTATTTCGCTCATTTTGTCTGGCAACCAACTGACGGCCCTCCCCGCCACCATTGGGCAACTGACCCAACTCAAATCGCTCAATTTGTCTAGCAACCAACTGCCCGAGCTCCCCGCTGAAATTGGGCAACTGACCCAACTCACTTCGCTCAATTTGTCTAGCAACCGACTGACGGCCCTCCCCGCCACCATTGGGCAACTGACCCAACTCACATTGCTCGATTTGTCTCTCAACGAACTGACCGCTATCCCCGCCAAAGTCGGACAACTGACCCAACTCAAATCGCTCGATTTGTCTTACAACTCACTGACGGCCCTCCCCACCGCCATCGGGCAACTGACCCAACTCGCTTCGCTCGATTTGTCTCGCAACCAATTGACCGCCCTCCCCGCTGAGATTGGGCAACTGACCCAACTCACTTCGCTCGATTTGTCTCGCAACCAACTGACGGCCCTCCCCGCTGAAATCGGGCAACTGGTTCGATTAGAAAGCCTCATCGTATCGAGTCGAGATTCACTCGGAAATGCCCGGACTCAGCAGAATACTATCACTAAACTGCCGCGTGAGATGCAAAACCTCCGAGCGTTGAAAAAACTGGATTTGCGCGATAACGGCTTGGACATCCCGCCGGAGATCTTAGACAAGGTGGAAGACCCGCCCGCCATCCTCGGTTATTTGGCGTGGCTCTGGGATGGAAAGCGACGCGCCCTCGGCGAGACCAAACTGCTGGTGGTCGGGCAGGGCAGTGTGGGCAAGACCTCGCTCATCAAGCGGATGATGAACGCGACCTTTGACCTCCAGGAGATCAAGACGGATGGCATCGCCATTGACCACTGGCGCGTCGCAAACCGCGCCGCGGCGGAAAACCCAGCGCCGGAGATCGCTGTGCATGTCTGGGATTTCGGCGGGCAGGAGATCATGCACGCCACCCACCAATTCTTCCTCACCAAACGCAGTCTCTACTTGTTGGTGCTAGACGCTCGCCTGACCCAGGAAGAAAATCGCGTGGAATACTGGCTCAAGATCATCCAATCCTTTGGCGGTGAGTCGCCGGTGCTGGTAGTAGGCAACAAAATTGACCAGCACCCGCTGGATATTGATCGGCGCGGCTTGAGCAAGAAATACCTCAACTTGGTCGGCTTCTTTGAGACCTCCGCCGCCACCGGCGCGGGCCTGGCGGAACTCACGGCCGCCCTCACCGAGCAGGTCAACGCCCTGCCACACGTCCGCGACGCCCTGCCCGAAACGTGGTTCAACGTCAAAGCCAAACTCGAAGCGCTGGGGCGTGAGCAAAACTTCATCACCCACGACCGCTACCTCGACCTATGCGCCGCTGAAGCCGTGCCGGACGAAACCAGCCAACGCACCCTCGTCGGCTTCTTGCATGATTTAGGCGTGGTCTTGCACTTCCAAGATGACCCGCGCCTAGAGGCGCTCGGCATCCTCAACCCGCAGTGGGTGACCAACGGCGTCTATAAAATCCTCAACGCGCCGCTCCTGTTCCAACACCAGGGCGTCCTCCAGCGCCCCATTCTGGATGAGATTTTGAACCTGCCCGACTATCCCGCCCACCGCCGCCTGTTCATCGTGGACATGATGCGCAAGTTTGAGCTGTGCTATGACATCGAACCCGACCAAATTTTCCTCGTCCCCGACCTCCTGCCCAAAGACGAACCCGACACTGGCGATTGGAGCGAGGCGCTGGCGTTTCAATATCACTACACCGTCCTCCCCTCCAGCATCCTCACCCGCTTCATCGTGCGGATGAGCGGCTTTATCCATGACACCAAGTGGCGCTCGGGCGTGGTGCTCAAAAACGGCGGCAACCTCGCCCTCGTCAAGGCCGACACCGAAGACCGCAAGGTCTACCTTTGGGTCAACGGCGACCCGCACAGCCGCCGCGATTTCCTCGCCAAGATTCGCGGCGAATTCGATGCCATTCACAAGACCATCGCCCGCATCGAGGTCACCGAAAAAGTGCCCCTCCCCGGTTCCCCCGAAGCCGAGCCGGTGGATTACGACCTGCTCTTGCAAATGGAACACGACGGCGACGAGTTTCATAACGTGTTGGCCGGGCGCAAAAAAATTCGGGTCAATGTGGGGAAACTGCTCAGTGGTGTGGTGCGTGAGGCTGACCGACACCGGAGCGAGGGCGGGGTTCACTTTTACACGAACGGCGACATCAAAATTGAAGGGGATGTGGTGGGGCGGGATAAAGCCAGCGGCTAACGAGGCGCAGGCAACGCCTCACCCAAACCGGTTCGGCGAAAACGCGCTCAGGTCTAGTTCGGGCGGGTTGCCCGTCACCCAGGCGGTGACGAATTGAGCCGTGATCGGCGCGAGCAGGATGCCATTGCGAAAATGCCCGGTCGCGGTGAAGAGCCCGGCGCACCGCTCCACCGGGCCGAGGATCGGCAGTTCGTCTTTCGCGCACGGGCGCAGGCCGGCCCAGGCCATGACAAACGTGGCCTCTTTCAACGCCGGCACGAGGCGCGTCGCGCCGGTCAACAAGTGTTGGATGGCCTCCGCGGTCACGCGCTTATCAAAGCCCAACTCCTCCACCGTCGCTCCCACTAACACCTGCCCATTTAACCGTGGCACGACATAGCCCGTCACGCTCTCTAAGACGTGACGGAGGGTGAGCGTCGAATCCAAAGCCAGCGCCTGACCTTTAACCGGCCGCACTGGGGAACGCGCGCCTTCAATTTGATCGGCCCAACTGCCCGCGGCCACGACCACATTGCCAGCGGCGTGCGTTTCGCCATTAGCGTGTATGCCCTCTACCCGGCCGGCGCTCTGCACAATGTGCGTCACGGTATAGCCGCTGTGGAACTTCACCCCGGCGCGGCGCGCCGCTTGGGTTAACGCCGCGCACAGCTTCACGTTATCCACTTGCAAAGCCGTCGGGAATAGCAACGCCCCGCTCAAATAGGGGCTGAGAGAAGGCTCCAGTTCTAGGGCTTCGGTGGGTGATAACCATTGCACTGGCACATTGGCTTGCGTTTGTTGCTGGCGGTCATGTTCTAAGTCGGGCAGTTCTTTATCGTTGAGCGCGCAATGCAACAGCCCTCCCGCTTGCAGTTCCACTTCGATGCTCGTGAGGGCGCGCAACTCATCGGCCACTTTGGGGAAGAGGGCGAGGCTGGCTTGCATCAGGCGGATCAAGACCTCTGGCCGCCCCGCCTGCGCGCGCGGCGCTAACAGCCCCAATGCCGCGGCCGAAGCTTCGAGCGCTGGGCGGCCTTTCTCATAGAGCGCCACCGTCAAGCCCGCTTGCGCCAACCGCCACGCCGTCATCAACCCGATCACGCCTCCGCCCACGACAATCACATCCGCTTCCATAGCATTCCTTTCCTCATATCTGGGAGACTGCTTCACTCGCAAAAGCGCTCGTTCGCAGTGACATCGCGTGAGATGAGTTGGTTACTCATCGTTCGCCATTTGTCATCCACCCTTTTCCATTCTACACTCCTCGCATGGCCCTCGCCTTTTTGTCCGGCTACCCGCCCACCCCCGACCGGTTGCTCGCGCGCTTTTTGCCGCCTGTCGCGGAGGGCGTCGCCGCCCAACTGATCGAACGTCTGACTCAGCCGGGCGATCTGATCCTCGATCCGTTTGGGCAGTCGCCGCAAATTGCCCTCGAGGCGTTGCATGTCGGACGCCGGATCGTCGTCGCCAACTTCAACCCGATCTCACGGCTGGCGTTGTCGTTGTTGGCGCGCGCGCCAAGCGAAAAGGAATTGCTCGCCGCGCTGACCGCGTTAGCCGATGCGCCACTCACGTCCGGCGAACGCTTGGAACATTATCTGCGCGGGATCTATCACACGACCTGTGTCGAGTGTGGCGCGGCCGTCGAGGCCGATGCGTTTGAATGCGATGCGGCGAGCCATCTGCCGCTGACGAAAACGTATCACTGCGCGCAGTGTGGTTGGCACGCGCAGGTCGCCACTGATGAGGCTGACCGCGCGCAGGCCAAACGCTTTCAAGCGCGCGGGTTGGATTATTATCGCTTATTAGATCGCGTGGCGGGGCGCGATGACCCCGACCGCGTCTACGCGGAAGAAGCCCTCGCGGTGTATTCACCGCGCACGCTGGCCGCGCTGGCCGAAGCGCTGACGAAATTTGAGACATTGGACCTCAACCGCGAAGTGCGGCGCTTGTTGGCGGGCTTGCTGGTGGTGGCGTTTGACGCGCTGTGTCTGTTGACGCAGGAGCGCCCCAAAGCGCTCGTCGCACCCACGAAACTCTATACTGAAAAAAATTTTTGGCGGGCCCTAGAACAAGGGGTCGCGCAATTGGTAGGCAACGGTAACATTGAACCCGCTTTGCCCCTAGCCGAACTGCTCACAGCGCGGGCGGGGATTCATGCCCACGCTGGGCCAACGCGCGAACTCGCCGCGCAACTGCCACCTCAGTCATGCGCGTTATTGCTCTCAACTGTGCCGCGTCCCAATCAGGCGTACTGGACGCTCTCAGCGTTGTGGGCGGCGTGGTTGTGGGGGCGCGAGTCGGCCAATGCCTTGCGCTCGGTGTTGCGTCGGCGGCGCTATGATTGGAACTGGCACACCGAAGCGGTGCAACGCGCTTGGGCCCAAGTGGCCGAGGCCTTGCGACCAGCCGGGCAATTGATCGCCCTTGTGCCAGAGGCTGGGCCGGGGTTCAACGCCTGTTTGTTCAACGCCGCCGACCGTGCGGGCTTCGCGCTCACGGGAGCCGCGTGGCGCAGTGACACCGCCGAAGCACAAATGGTTTGGGAAAAATCATCTGCGCCAACGCCGCCCGCAGATTTAGAAGCTGAAATCCAAACCACTGCGCTGGAAGCCGCAACGCAGATATTATGCGCGCGGGGTGAACCGACGCGCTGGGCGACGGTGCATTTTCACATTTGGCAAACATTGGCCGCTAAGCGCCTGCTCGCCGCCGTGTCGGAAGAGCCATTGGCGACGCTGAATCGTTGGATACAAACGGCCGTGGACACCGCGCTCGACTTGCGGCGCTATGGCGCGCAAGCGGGGGACGAGTTAACCGTGGGGCTGTGGTTCGTGGCTGAAGGACAACCCACCCTCGAGCCCCCCTTGGCGGATCGCGTAGAAGCAGTAGTGGCGCGGTTGTTGGCCGATGGCGAAGCGCATCTCGAACAAGACTTGCTGCAAAGGCTTTACCCACACTTCCCGGGTGCGCTCACACCCGAACGCGATTTGGTGTTGGCCTGTCTGCACTCACACGCGCAACGTTTGGCGGGCGAGCGGTGGCAAGCGCACTCAGCCGATTGGCCGGAACAGCGCGCGCAAGAGACCCACGCGCTCCAAGCCGAACTGCGCACTCTGGCGGCGCGCCTCGGCTATGAAGTGCGGGGCGACAACCCGCAATACTGGCATGAGGCTGGGGAAGGCGTGTATTGTTTCATGGTGAGTCCCCTCGCCAGTCTAGGGCTGGCGGTCCGCGCCCCGTTTTCCGCGCCTAGTTCGTTTTTGGTCGTGCCGGGTGGACGCGCCGAATTGATCGCGTATAAACTCCGGCGCGACCCGCGTTTGCGTGCGGCGCTTTTGCTACAGCGTTGGCAGATCATTAAGTTCAGCCAAATCCGCCGGATGCTCGCCGACGAACAACTCACCCGCGCCACGCTTGAACCCGCTTTCTATGCCGATCCATTAGAAGAGATGCAACAACTCACTTTGCTGGGATAATTCAGTCCTCATTCCTTTGGAGCCTTCATGCTATCCTCTCGTCCCCTCGATTATTGGTTGTTATGGCTGGTCGCGTTGGTGTCGTTGTTGTTCAATCTCGCATTTGTCATCATCTTGTTCAGCGTGCGCCGCCAAGTGGGGGCCGGCGCGCAACAGGCCGCGGCCGCCATCGGTGACTTACGCCAAGCGACCATTACTTATACGGTGCATATTGACCAAGAAATGCCGATTGCGATCTCCGTGCCGATCAACACGACTGTTAACGCGCCGCTCGATCTCAATGTGCCGATCAAGACCGAAGCGACGGTGCCGCTCAACACCCCCTTCGGTTCGTTTCCAGTCACCTTTCCGGTGGAAGTGACCGTGCCGGTGCATTTCACGCCCACGATCCCGATCAACTTGAATGTCCCCATCTCGACTAAAATCCCGGTCAACTTAGAGGTACCGATCCAAATCCCCTTAAGCGAAACCGTCCTCAGCACCGCGCTCGAACCCGTGCAAAAGTATTTAGACCAACTCGCGGCGAGCCTCGGAGCACCGTAGGCTCCGGCCGACCGCTATAATTCATCTCTCTGCCTTCATCATCTTCAAGGAGTTCTCATGTCTTCCCCTGTTCTCGCGATCATCGGCGGTTCTGGTCTCTACAATATGGCGGGTCTCACGGAGATCGAAGAACACGATCTCACCACGCCGTTTGGCAAACCCAGCGACCCGGTGGTGGTTGGCACCCTCAACGGACAACGCCTCGCGTTTTTGGCGCGGCACGGCAAGGGGCATCGCTTCACCCCCTCCGAAGTAAACTATCGCGCCAACATCTATGCCCTCAAGATGTTGGGCGTGGAGCGCGTCATCTCGGTCAGCGCCTGTGGCAGTCTGCGCGAAGATTACGCGCCCGGCCACATCGTCATCCCCGATCAAATTTTCGATAACACCAAAGGCCGCGAGCGCACTTTTTTTGGCGGTGGGTTGGTGGCGCATGTGGGCGTCGCCGATCCATTTTGTCCGACGCTCTCAGCGCATTTGTATGCCGCCGTTAAAGCCACTGGTGCGACAGTGCATCAGGGCGGCACGTTTATCACGATTGAGGGGCCACGCTTTTCCACTAAGGGCGAGAGCCAGACCTTCCGCCAATGGGGCATGAGCCTAGTGGGCATGACGGCCTCCCCCGAAGCCTTTCTCGCGCGTGAAGCGGAGATGTGCTATGCCTGCATGGCGCACGTCACTGATTATGATGTGTGGCATGTCTCTGAGTCACCGGTCACGGTGGAGATGGTGATTCGAGTCTTGAACCAGAACACCGCGTATGCCCAACAAGCTATCGGCGGCTTGATGACCGTCCCCGCGCAACGCGAGCAGTGTGGGTGTGGCGCGACCTTGGATAGCGCCCTGATGACGGCAGCGGATCGGGTGCCAGCCGAGACGAAGGAACGGGTGAAGTTGTTGACTAAGGGGAGGCTTGGATAGGGACAAATGTCCCTTTCTCGTGAAACCCTCCTCTTTCGCCTCGCCTTCGTCTTTATCGGTGCCACGGCATTAGCTCTCACGGTAGCGCCGTTGGCGCGGATCGGCGCGGCGGGGTGGGGGGCAAGTGCGTGGGCGCACTGGAGCGCGGCGGGTATTTGGGCATTGTGCGCCCTCAGCGCGTTGTGGGGATTGCGCCGCCTGCTCCCTGAACACGACCCCTATTTATTGCCGGTCGTCTATGTGCTGACCGGCTGGGGCCTGCTCACCATCTGGCGGCTCACACCCCGTTTTGGCACTCGGCAAATGCTGTGGTTGGTCGTTGCTACCGCCGCTTTGCTCCTCATTACTGGCCTGCCTGGCGACCTGCGTTGGTTACGGCGGTATCGTTACACTTGGTTGCTAGGTGGCTTGCTGTTGACGGGCTTCACTTTATTATTTGGCGTTAATCCCTCGGGCGTGGGGCAAGACCTGTGGTTAGGCTGTTGTGGCCTCTATTTGCAACCCGCCGAGATCTTAAAACTGCTCTTGGTCATCTTCCTCGCCGCCTATCTGGCTGACCGTCGCGAGCAGGTCTTCGCGCAGTCGGCTTCATTGGCGTATGCCTTGCCCTTGCTCCTCATGTGGGCCTTCTCACAATTGTTGTTGCTGATGCAACGTGACCTCGGCATGAGTGCCTTGTTGTTTGCGGTCTTCGTCGTCATGCTCTATCTCGCGTCGGGGCAGGTGCGCTATGTGGCGCTGGGGGCGGGCTTGCTCATGCTCGGCGGGGCGATAGGCTATCGCTTGTTTGATGTGGTGCGCTTGCGCGTGGAGGCGTGGTGGAACCCGTGGGCCGATCCCTCTGGGCGGTCGTATCAGATCGTGCAATCGCTGATCGCGCTCGCGGTGGGCGGCCTGCTGGGGCGTGGGTTGGGGCAAGGCGCGCCCACGCTTATCCCAGTCGTTCATTCCGATTTTATCTTGGCCGCGCTCGCCGAGGAATGGGGCTTGGCGGGCGTGGTGGCGGTGATCGCGCTCATCGCGCTCATCGTGTTACGCGGTTTGCACATCGCCGTTCACGCGCGCGGTCTCTTCCGCCAATTGTTGGCGGGCGGGCTGGCCGCGCTCATCGCCTTGCAAGCCTTTATGATCATCGGCGGTGTGATCAAACTGGTGCCACTCACCGGCCTCACCTTGCCCTTTCTCAGTTACGGCGGCTCATCGCTCGTGGCGCACTTCATTATGATCGGGCTACTGCTTAAACTCTCTAGCCAAGCCCGATGACCCTTCCCTTTCATCGTTTGGGGTTGATCATCGCGGCGGGCTTCCTCGCGCTGGCGCTGGCGAGCGGTTATTGGGCCTATTGGGAACAAGCATCCCTCACCGCGCGCGCTGATAATTTTCGCTGGCGCTTGGCGGAACAAGATGTGCGGCGGGGCGACATCTTAGACCGACACGGTGTGCGCCTCGCCACCACCACTGGTGAAGCAGGTGATCTTCAACGCCGGTATCCCTATCCGGCACTGGCCCCCGTGTTGGGTTATGTCTCATTGTTGTATGGAGTGGCGGGGATCGAAGCGAGCGCGGATGACGTTTTGCATGGCGTGCTCGCGGCAGAGGCGTGGTTCGCGCCGCCCACGCCCGGCGGCGAGGTGAGGCTCACCCTCGATCTCCGCTGGCAACAACTCGCTGATCAGCTGTTAGCTCAACACAACGGGGCGCTGATTGTGTTAGACGCTTCAACTGGGGAACTCCTCGCGCTGGCTTCACATCCCACCTTTGACCCAAATGAGATTGATGCTCAGTGGGAGCGGCTCGCCGCCGATGCGAGAGCGCCCTTGCTCAATCGCGCCACCCAAGCGTTGTATCAACCCGGTGGTGCGCTTCAACCGCTCGTGTTGGCCGCCGCCCTCCAGACAGAAGTAGTGGCGCTCGATGCGCCGCTCTCGCAGGAAGCGACCCCTTTGCACTTGGGGCCGACGACCTTGTCATGTTTATATTCCACTGAAGCAAATGTTTACACCTGGCGGGAGGCATTTCACTTTCATTGCCCACAACCCTTTGCGGTGCTCGGGGAACAACTCGGCGCACGGCGGTTGGATCAACTCTTTGCCAATGCGCGTTTTTACGACGCGCCCGAGGTTGCTCTGCCCGCCCTCGCCGCAGCGCATCCCTCGCCCACCACCACTGCCGCCCTAATGGCGATTGGGCAAAGCGATCTGACGCTCACGCCGTTGCATCTGGCGCTCGTCACGGCGGCCATCGCCCGCGAAGGCCGCATGCCTGTTCCGCAATTAATCTCTGCCACGCGGAGAGCGGGAGGTGAGTGGCAAGCCATGCCGCTCGCTATGCAACCCGTCACCGTCTTCGCCCCCGAAGCGGCGCGCACGGTTAAAGCATTGATGAATAATGGACACAGCGCCCTCGCGCTCGCGGACGCGGCGGGTCATCAGTTGGCGTGGTTCAGTGGCTTTACGCCCTTCACCGACGCGCGCTATGTGGTGGTCGTTTTGCTAGAAGATGGCGATTGGGCGGCGGCGCGCGCGATGGGGGAGAAGCTGTTGGCGCAGGCACCCAGGCCCTAAATCGTTTCTACCCTCGCCACACGCTCTCCTCATATTTCGGCAATTCACAGCGCAACTCGCCATTGGTGCGATACCCTAGCGCGTAACCCGCTTGCATCAATTGATGGATCTCGCTCGTGCCTTCGTAAATGATCGCGCCGCGCGAATTGCGGAGGTAACGCTCCACATCATATTCGTCGCTATAGCCATACGCGCCGTGAATCTGAATGGCTTCGTTGGCGGCTTCAAAGGAGGCATCGGTGGCGAACCACTTGAGTAGGGAGGTTTCTTGCGTGTTGCGTTGCCCGATGTTTTTCATCCAGCCCACCTTGAGCAACATCAAACGTCCATATTCATAGTCGCGCACCATGCGCGCAATTTTTTGTTGCACCAGTTGGTGTTTGCCGATCTCTTTGCCAAACGTCTTGCGCGCGTTGGCATACGTCACACTCGCGTCGAGCGCCGCGCGGATGAGCCCGACCGCGCCCGCGCCCACCGTATAGCGCCCGTTATCTAAACACGACATCGCGATGCGGAAGCCCTCGCCTTCTTCGCCCAGCCGGTTCGCGGCTGGCACGCGCACATCGTTGCAATTGACCCAACCCGTCGAACCCGCGCGCACGCCTAGTTTGCCGTGAATGTCGCCGCGCGTTATGCCGGGGCGATCCGTTTCAATGATGAAGGCCGAGAGTTGATCA
>Ga0315912_10005977_pt1 | contig 11020 bp, 9 predicted proteins | sample VfabasoilMG_FD_204469 | JGI IMG/M metagenome (GOLD analysis project Ga0315912, IMG submission 204469) | Garden soil microbial communities collected in Santa Monica, California, United States - V. faba soil | ecosystem: Environmental > Terrestrial > Soil > Garden | place: USA: California...
AGAAATTCCGTGAGATTTTGGATCATCGAAGCGCCGTGGAACAAAGTCATGCTTGATGAGATGGTTCTGACCATGCCAGCCCGACCGCGCCGGCGGGCACAAGCGGATGCGCCGGCCGAGGTGGTGGAGCGGCGGCGGCTGGAGCAGGATCTGCGCCAGTCGGTGCAGCAGGAAAACTTTGCTGTACTCTATCAACCACGTTTCTGCCTGCGCACCGGGGGCGTGACGGGGTGCGAGGCGCTGGTGCGCTGGCCGCATCGCCGACGCGGGCTTGTTTCGCCGGCGGCGTTCATCCCGTTGGCGGAGCAGAGCGGGCTGATCACGCGCATCGGTGGCTTCGTGCTGCGTGCCGCCTGCCTGGAAGCGGCGCGCTGGCCGCGCGGCGTCGTCTCCGTGAACGTTTCGGCCCGGCAGTTGGCGGACCAGGCCTTGCTGGGCCAGGTAGCCACGGCGCTGGAACAATCGGGCCTGGCGCCGGAACGGCTGGAACTGGAGCTGACCGAGTCCATGCTGTTGCACGTGGATACCGATGCGCTGCTGTGCCTGTCCGCCCTGCGGGACCAGGGGATCGGGTTGGCGCTGGATGATTTTGGCACCGGCTATGCCAGCCTTGGCATGCTGAAGCGGCTGCCGCTTTCCACCATGAAGCTGGACCGGTCCCTGGTGCGGACCCTGCCGGACGAGCCGGAGGACGTCGCGATCGTGCGCGCCGCAGTGCAGACGGGGCACGCGCTGGGGCTTACGGTGGTGGGCGAGGGGGTGGAAATGGAAACGCAGCGCGACTTCCTGGCCGCGATCGGCTGCGATGAGGCGCAGGGCTTCCTGCTGGCCCGGCCGATGGCGGCGGAAGAGGCGTGGGTAAGGTTGGACGCGGGCGGGGCGTTGTGCGGTTGAACCTGAACGGCGGATTGAAACGACGACAGGAATCGCGGAACGTCTTGCGGTGATACCCTCTTCCCTGCCAAGTGCGGGGAATGGACGCGACGCTTACCGAACGGATCGAAGCTGAGATACTGCGCCAGATCGGGGCCTGCGCCCCGGGCCGATCGGTATGCCCCACCGATATCGCCCGCGCGCTGCAGGAGGACTGGCACGCGGTGCTGGGCCAGGTAAGGCGCGGCGCGGTGACCATGGCGCAGGCGGGCCGGATCGAGATACTGCGCAAGGGCAAGCCGGTGGCACCCGAAGGCGTGAAGGGCGTGATCCGCCTGCGTGCCGTGGTGGGGCAGCACACTTGATCCGCTGGCTGGTGCACAGATGGATGCCGGCCGCCGCGGCAAAGGGCTCGCGCGGGTTGCCCACGCCGGACCCGGTGGACATAGCCGCCGTGGCCCGGGCGCGCGGCGGCAAGGCGGTTCTGGCGGCGCCCGCGGGGCATGAGCCGGCGCCGGCGCTGGTGACCGGGGAAACAAACCTGTCCGCTCCGGCGCTGTACGATGCGATGTTGCGTGCTGCCCTCTCCGGCCCACGATGCTTCCTGGCCGCGGCCTATCCCACAAGGTTGCAGGCCCATGTGGTGGTGCGGACCGAGCGGCTGGACATTCCGGAAATGGTGGTGCTGCAGGCAGTGGAGACCGGCGAGGCGACCAGCGCGGCGGTGATGCTGTCCGTTGGTGTCTACGCCTGTCCCGGCAGTGGTGCGCGGCGGCGCCTGCTGGCCATCTGGTTGGCGGCGCTGGAACAAGAAATCAAAACCGAAGAACGGCAATGAGGCACAGATGCGTGGTTTCCGAATCCTGTTGAGGGATGCCTGGCGGCTGGCGACCCCCTTTTTCCGTTCCGAGGAAAAGGGCGCGGCCTGGGCGCTGTTGATCACCGTATTGGCAATGAATCTGGCGCTGGTGGGCATGAGCGTGGTGCTCAGCTACTGGAACCGGGAGTTCTTCAACACGCTGCAGGCGAAGGATGCGCAGGCCTTCATGGATCTGCTGCTGACCTATCGGCGTACCGACTCCGGACTGATGCCCGGGTTCGTGTATGTCGCGGCGCTGTATATCGTAGTGGCGGTCACCGCGCGCTACATGGAGGACTGGCTTTCGATGCGCTGGCGGCGTTGGCTGACCGGGACCTACCTGAGCGCCTGGCTAGCTGATCGGGCCTATTACCGGCTGAGCCTGAACACAGATCACCACGCCTATGGCACGGACAACCCGGACCAGCGCATCGCCGACGACCTGAGGGAATTCGCAACGCGCACACTACGCCTCACCATCGGCTTCATGCGCGAATTGCTGACGCTGTTCAGCTTCATCACCATCCTGTGGGGCCTGTCAGGTGCGCTGACAGTCTTCGGCATCTCTGTGCCGGGCTACATGGTGTGGGTGGCGGTGGCCTATGCCGCTGTTGGTACCTGGCTGACGCATCTGATCGGCCGGCCGCTGATAGGGCTGCGGTTTCGTCAGGAAAGGGTGGAGGCGGACTTCCGCTACTCCCTGGTGCGGCTGCGCGAGAATGTGGAAGGCGTGGCGCTGTATGGCGGCGAGCGCGAGGAGCGCGGGCACCTGGACACGCGGTTCCGCAACATCGTGGAGAACTGGTGGGAGATCATTCGCCGCAACCGGATGTTGAACATGATGATCTTCGGCTACGACACGGCGGTATCGGTCTTCCCCTACATCGTGGCGTCGCCGCGCTATTTTGGCGGCGAGATCCCGCTGGGCGCGCTGTCCCAGACGGCGGGTGCGTTCGCACGGGTGCATGGGGCGCTGTCCTGGTTCGTGGATGGCTACGCGCAGCTGGCCCTGTGGCGCGCGGAAGTGGCGCGCCTTGCCACGTTCAGCGATGCCGTGGCGGCGGCGCGCGCGGCGGCGAACAAGGCGGTAGTGCGCGAGGAAACCGACGGCACGGCGCTGGAACTGCGTGGCCTGCACCTGGACCTTCCGGATGGCACGAAGCTGCTGGAGGGTACGGCGGTGAGCTTGCCGGCCGGACGGTCCGTGCTGGTCACCGGGCGGTCCGGTACTGGCAAGTCCACGCTGTTCCGGGCGCTGGCGGGAATCTGGCCGTTTGGGGCCGGGCAGGTGCGGTTGCCGGCCGGGCGGCTGCTGTTCCTGCCGCAGCGAACCTATATTCCGCTGGGTTCCCTGAAATATGTTGTTTGTTATCCTGACACGCCGGACCAGCACGACAAGGCCGATGTAGCGGCGGCACTGGAGTCGTCCGGGCTGGGGCACCTGGTGCCGCGGCTGGATGAGGATGAGAACTGGGCGCTGCGGCTTTCAGGCGGCGAACAGCAGCGTATTGCCCTGGCGCGTGCGCTGTTGGCGAAGCCGGACTGGCTGTTCCTGGACGAGGCGACCGCCAGCCTGGACACGGAGGCGGAGGAAAACTTCTACCGCACGCTGCAGGCGCAGTTGCCGGGATGTACCATCGTCTCCATCGCGCACCGACCCACGGTGGCGGCTTACCATCAGGACCGGATACGGTTGGTGCGCGAGCAGGGCCAGGCGGGGCGGCTTATGCTGGCCGAACCAATTGCAGCAGTGGCTGGATAGAGGCGGCGCGGTCCAGGTTCCATACCGCATCGGCGATGGCGGCGGCATCGAACGTGCCGCCGTTGTCCGCGATGCAGGAGCGGAGCTTGGATTCCAGGTCGGCGTCGGTCAGCGGCTTTTGCAGGCTGCCGCGGGCGTGCATGACGATCTCGGTATGCATTTCTCCGGAATGCAGGCGCATGGCGACTAGCGCAGCGCCGTCCGGCATGGCGGGATCGACCTTGGCGCGGACCAGGCGACGGAAGGCGGCGACCTTGGGGTCCAGCGCGGTTTGCGCAGCAAACTCCCTGGTGCCGGCGGCGCCGAGGAGCAGGCCGCAGGCGACCGCGTGGGCGATGGAGACGCGGGCGTCCCGTTCGTTTTGCACCTCCCGGTCGCCGCGGGCGAGGAGGAGGGCGGAGCCTTCCACCATGACCTCGGCGACGTCATCCGGCCCGTGCGGCAGTTTGTCGCGCAGGGCGAGGCAGGCATCGATCACTGAGTGGAAGACGATGCCGGCGGGGTAGGGCTTGTAGGTGTTCTGGGCGATCTGCCACGTATCCCCCAGGCTGCCGGTCAGTGCCTCCAAGTTTGGTTCGTCCCCCATCGCGCGCGCCCATCCCAGCTTGCCTTCTATGGCCAGCGGGGCGGCTTCATAGCCCTGCCGGGCCAGTAACGTCGCGAAAATGCCGTTGCGCGCGGCGTTACCAACGCTGACATTTTTCGCCGCGCTGGGCAGGTTTTCCACGATGCCGGCAGACTGGCTGGCGGCGACGCCGAGGGCGTTGGCGATGGCGGGGGCGTCCAGGCCCAGCAGCCGGGCCGTGGCGGCCGCTGCGCCGAAGATGCCGCAGGTGGAAGTGATGTGCCAACCGCGCGCGTAATGACCGGGAGAGACTGCGTTGCCGACGCGGCATTCGATTTCCACGCCCAGAATCAGGGCGGACAGTACGTCCTTGCCGGTCGCACCGCGCGCCTCCGCCAGAGCCAGGACCGGCGCGGCGACTGGGGCGGCGGGATGGATGACGGTGGCGAGGTGCGTGTCGTCGTAGTCCAGCAAATTGGCGCTGATGGCGTTGAGGAAGGCGGCGCCCATCATGTCCAGCCGCTCCGGCCGGCCGATGAGGGAGGATGTGGCGGGGCCGGAAAAGGGCGCGACGGCGCCATACCCCTGGTTCAGCGCGGGGTCGTGCGCCGAGCCGATGGCGGTGGCGAGGAAGTTGAGCAGGGATCGCTTAGCTTCATGCACCGACGGGACCAGGTCGTCCCACGCCACGCCCGCCACCAGGTCTCCGAATTGCCGTGTCGCGCCCATGGCTCAGGCGGCCTTCGTCACGCCGGCGTCGTCCTCGATCGGCAAGGGCGCGGTGTTGCGGGACACCACCCAGTCCGGCCGCGAGGAGGCGGTGAACTGCGGCGCGTTGGCGACAGCGTTGCAGGAGATGTAGATGTGCCAACGATCCTCCGCCGAGAGGTTGTGGCCGGAGGCGTGCAGGACATTGCAGTGGAACAGCACCGCGGTGCCGGCGCGGCCGGTGACGGGCACCGGGGGCGGGGAGGCGCGTAGGACCTCGACCATCTTCTGCTTGGGGATGGACCATAGTTTGTAGGCGGTGGAGGTATCCTGGATCGATTCCAGCAGGCCGAGCTTGTGCGTGCCGGGGAGGATGTAGAGGCCGCCGGAGAATTCCGACGTGTCATTCAGCATGACATTGAACGTGGCCATGTTCGGCGTCGGACAGCCATCCTTGCTCCAGGAATTGTAGTCCTGGTGCCATTGCCAGATCGTGCCCTCGATGGCCGGCTTGGCGTTGATCTTGGTGTGGTAGACGTAGGTTTCCTCCGTGCCGAGTACCTGGCGAACGGGGCGGAGGACGCGCGGGGTGCGGACCAGGGCGCGGAACGGGGCGGATCGCGTGGCGCCATCTTCCTCATGCACGCGGAACAGGCTTTTCACGCCGCCGGTATGTTCGCGGAACACTTCGTCCGCACGGATCTCGGCGAGGCGCGCGGTTTCCTGGCGCAGCACGGCGATTTCCGCCTGGCTGAACAGGTCCGGGAAGATCAGGAAGCCGTCACGGTTGTACTGGGCCAGTTGGGCCGGGGTCAGGTGCATGGCGGGTTCCTTGGTCAGTTGAGGCCCAGCAGGCGGGCGGCGGTGCCGCCGAGGATGGCGATGCGGTCGTCATCGCTCAGGCCCGGCGTGTTCATCACCAGGTCCACTTCCGTGCTGGTCCAGGGGAACGGATAGTCCGTGCCGATCATGATCTGGCCGACGCCGGTTTCCGCGATCAGGTGGCGCAGGGCTTCGGGCGTGAAGACGATCGTGTCGAAGAACAACTGGCCGTCGCGCAGATAGGCGGTGGGGTTTTTTTTCGGCAGGGGGCCGACCCGGTTCGGGAAAGTGCGGATCACCGCGTCCGAGCGGTTGGCGTAGCTGGGCAGGAAGCCACCGCCGTGGGCGGCGCAGATCTTCAGGCCGGGGAAGCGATCCAGCGTGCCCTCGAAGATCAGGTGCGACAGCGCGATGGTGGTTTCAAGCGGGTTCCCGATGGTGTTGGTGAGCAGGCCGGAGCCGGCGAGGCGGCCGGAGGGTTCCAGTTCCCGCGTGCCCAGCGGGTGCATGAACACCAGCACCCCGAGTTCCTCGCACTTGGCCCAGAACGGGTGGAATTTCGGGTCCGCCAACTCCTGGCCGGCGACGCTGCCGCCGACGCCAACGCCGCGCAGGCCGAGTTGCTTGACTGCGTATTCTACCTGTTGGGCGGCGAGGTCGGGGTGTTGCAGGGCGGCCGTGGCGAAGGCGGTGAAGCGTTCCGGGTTGGCGGCGCAGAATTCCACCAGGGTCTCATTCTGGATCCTGATGAGGACTTCCGCCTCGTCCCGTCCGGCGCGGTACCAGAACGGGTTGATGGACAGCGCCTCCATGTCGATGCCCTGGGCGTCCATCGCGGCGATACGGGTGGCGGTGTCGTCCATCAACAGGCCGGGTGCTTCCAACGGGTGGTTGATGACGGCCGCGGCCTTGGGGACGATGCAGTGGGCGTGGATGTCGACGGTGCGCACGCGTTTGCTGGCCACCACCACCTCCCGCCGCCTCGGGCCGGGCGTGCCACCAGTGTGGTCGCTGGGTGCGTGAGCCGCGCCGCCGAACAAACCGCAGCCGCAGAACGCGATGGTCATGTCCGTTTCTCCCCCTGGTGGCGCGACCATAGGGGTGGGCGGCGGGGTGGCGCAATCAGCGCGCGGCGGCGGGCTTGGACAACGGGCGGGCCTGGGTCCAGCCGACATAGAGGCCGGCGGACATGATGATGAGGGCGCCGACCCAGGTGTAGGCATCCGGGAAATTTCCGAACCAGAAATACCCGACGATGACGCTGCCGATGAGCTGGAAGTAGCCAAAGGGCGCGATGATGTTGGCCGGCGCATATGCCAGGGCGCGAACGACGAAGTAGTGGCCGATGCCGCCCAGCACACCCAGGCCCACGAAGAAGAACAGGTGCAGCAGCGTTTCCGGCGTTTTCCAGATGAAGGGCAGGATGGCAAGCATGCCGAAGGCGCCAATCAGCGAACTGTAGATGGTGGTGGTCTCCGGCGGGTCTGTGTTCGCCACCTTGCGGGTGAAGATCTGATAAAGGCCGTGCGCGAGGGAACTGATGAGCAGCAGCGTGGCGGACCAGTGGAACACATCCCCGCCCGGGCGAATAATAATGAGCGCGCCGAAAAAGCCGACACCGACGGCGATGGCGCGGCCGGTAGTGGTGCGCTCCCCCAGCAGCGGCCAGGCCATGATTGTGACGAACAGCGGGCCCAGCATGCCGATGGCCGCCGCATCCGCGATCGGCTGATAGAAGATCGCGATGGTGAACAGGATGTTGGACGTGAGCTGCAACGCCGAGCGCGTGAGCTGCAGCCCGGGGCGACGCGACACCAGCATGCGCCAGCCACGCGTGGGCATGAACATGATCAGCAGAAAGACCACGTGCCCGAAGAAGCGCGCCCAGGAAATCTGCAGCGGGTTGTAGGTGCTGCCGAGCGACTTCGCGAAGCTGTTCATCACCGGGAAGATCAGCCCAGAAAGACAGACGAAGGATATGCCGATGAGGACGCGCTGGCGGGCATCCGCCGGCGCGTCCGAGACGGTGGGAAGTCTCACTAACCCTGGGCACCGCGCTGGTAGGTGGAGGGCACGACGGTCTTGGCGGAGCCGATGCGCTTGGACAGCCAGGAGCCGTAGGCCGGCGGCACCATTTCGAAGCGCGGGTCGAAGCCCAGCTTCTGCGCCGCGTCCATGGCCCAGTTGGGATTGTACATCAGTTCACGGGCGAAGGCGACGAGGTCAGCCTGGCCTTTTTGCAGGATTTCCTCCGCGTGGTCCGCGTGGATGATGAGGCCGACGGCCATGGTCTTGATGCCGGATTCATGGCGAATGGCATTGGCGTAGGGCACTTGGTAGCCGTAGCCGGTGGAGGGGCTGGCGGAGGCGACGGGGCGCCCCATCATGCCGCCTGAGGAGCAGTCGATCACGTCCACGCCCTTGGCCTTCACCAGCTTGGCCAGTTCGATGCTCTGGCGCAGGTCCCAGCCGGCGTCGTCCTCCACCGAGAAGCGCATGAACAGCGGCTTCCCTTCCGGCCAGTTGGCGCGGACGCATTCGGCGACCTCGACGGCGAAACGCATGCGGTTGAGGTCCGAGCCGCCGTAGTCGTCGTTGCGCTTGTTGGAGAAGGGGGAGAGGAACTGGTGCAGCAGGTAGCCGTGCGCGGCGTGGATCTCCAGCACGTCGTAGCCGGCGGCGTCCGCGCGGGCGGCGGCCTTGCCCCAGTTCTCGATCACGCCGGGGATTTCATCGCGCGACAGGGCGCGCGGAGTGGGTTCGCCGGCCCCGCCGTCGGTTTCGGCGGAGGCGGAGACGAGTTCCCATTCATCGAAGCTGGGGATGCCCGGCCCGGGCTTCAGCGGGGCGCCGCCTTCCCAGGGGCGGAAGCGGCGGGCCTTGCGGCCGGAATGGCCGATCTGGATGGCGGGGACGGCGTTCTGGGCGCGGATGAAGTCCGCCAGGCGGCGGTGGTGCTGCACATGGTCGTCCTGCCACAGGCCGAGGTCGCCCACCGTGCCGCAGCCGCGGCGTTCCACCTTTGTGGATTCCACCATCACCAGGCCGCAGCCGCCGGCGGCGTAGCGGCCGACCGACATTAGGTGCCAGTCCGTGGGGTAGCCGTTGACGGCGGCATACTGGTGCATCGGCGCGACGACGATGCGGTTCTTTAGCGTGATGTCGCGGATTTGTAGAGGCGTGAACAGGAGCGGCGTGGCCATCGGGGCGGTTTCCTCGTTTCGTCGGGTTGCCGACAGAGGTAACCGATCCGGCTGCAACGGGCCAGTAGGAGTGAAGGATGCGGAGAGGTCAGTCGATGACGCGGTCGGCCTGGCGCAGCACTTCCGGGGGCACGTCAAGTTCGAGTGCCTGTGCGACGCGCTTGTTGACCACCAGGATACGCCGCGTCACCCGTTGGAATGCCATCTCCGCTGGGTTGGCGCCCTTCAGGATGCGGTCCACAATGCTCGCGACAGGGACCCAAGTGTCCACGACCGTCGTGCCATAGGCGATCAGGGCACCGGTGTCGTCGGGCGCGGCCCAGAAGGCGCTGGGGAGACGCTGTGCACTGGCCATCGCGGCGATCCGCATGCGTTCCCCAAACGCGACAGGAAGTTCCGGGACCAGCAAGGCCTCAGCCCGTATCTCGGTGATTGTCCGGAATGTGCCATCCCAATCGACGGACGGTCCGCGCACCCTCAGCACCTGCGCATCCATGCCCAGGTTGCGTGCGGCGGCGACCGCGACTCGCTCGATGGGGGCAAGGCCGCTGGCATCCGCACCGGGGATGCTCGCGTCCCCGATGATGGCGACGCGCGTCAGGCCAGGCCTGATCTGGCGCAGCAGTTCAAGTTGCCGCCGTGGCTGATCAGGGTCGTCGCTGGTGATGCCGGTGACGTTGCCGCCCGAGCGATCGAAGGAGGCGGCAATGCCGACTGCGACCGGATCGGCTACGATTGCCGCGACGATGGGGATTGTACGGCTCGCGGTGCGCGCGGCCTGCATTGCCGGCCCGCCATAAACCACAATGACGTCCACATTCTTCGCGGCGAGTTCGGTTGCAAAGCCGGGCAGTCGGTCCAGTCTGCCTTCGGCGTAGCGTGCATCCAGCACGTAGTCCGTGCCGTCCCGGTAATCTAAGGCCGCCAAGCCCTTCCGCAGTTCATTGATCGGGTGAACGGCGCTCGGGGTCGGCGGCAATCCGTTGATCAGTGCGCCGATCTGGGCCGGCTTGCGCGACGATTGCGCCACGGACGGCCCGGCGGCAGACAATGCCGAAATGGCGAAGAGGACCAGGATCGTTCGGATGCGGATACGCATCGTCCAGAACTCCGCGTAACGTTGGCAAAAACGAGCAGAAATACGGATCGAAGGTCAAGAACAATCAGTCCCCGGGTTGGTTGCGCTTCGCGCGGCGCGCATGGACGGCGTGCCGGGGGGCGGCTAGCCTGCGCGGAACTGACCGACGGAGGAAACGGCGAGATGAGCGAAGCGCAATTGGTGCGGTACGAGAGCCACGGTGATGTGGGCGTGATCGTGGTGGATAATCCGCCGGTGAATGCGCTGAGCCCGGGCGTGGCGGAAGGCATCATCGAGGGGCTTGAGAAGGCGACCCGGGACAAGGCGGTGAAGTCTATCGTACTGATCGGGGCCGGGCGCAGCTTCATCGCCGGCGCCGATATCCGCCAGTTCGGCAAGCCGCGGCCGCGGCCGCCTTTGGGTCAGCGCAGCTACGATCTGCTGGAGCGGAGCGAGAAGCCGGTGGTCGCCGCGATCCATGGCTTCGCCCTGGGCGGTGGGCTGGAGCATGCGATGGGGTGCCATTACCGCATCGCCGTGCCGGGGGCGAAGGTGGGGCTGCCCGAAGTGCTGATTGGCATTCTGCCGGGTGGCGGCGGGACACAGCGGCTGCCGCGCCTGGCGGGGCCGAAGCGGGCGCTGGAGATGATTGTCTCCGGCCGGCATGTGCCGGCGGCGGAGGCGAAGACCTATGGGATTATCGACGAGGTGCTGGCCGAAGGGGCGGATTTGAAGGCGGAGGCGATCGCCTATGCCCGCAAGATCGCCGACAAGCGGCCGTTGCGGCGGGTGAGCGAATACCTGGACCGGTTGCAGGAAGCGCGCGACGAGCCGGGCATGTTCGATGCCATGCGCAAATCCATCGCGCGGCGGGCGCGCAACCAGAAGGCACCGTATAACTGCATCCTGGCGGTGGAAGCCGCTTGCACGCTACCGTTTGCCGATGGCATCGCGCGCGAGCGGGATCTGTTCAATGAGTTGGAGAACGCGAACGAGGCGAAGGCGCTGCGCTATGCGTTTTTTGCCGAGCGTGAGTGCGCGAAGATTCCAGACCTGCCGGAAGGGGTGAAGCCGCGTGACATCAACACGGCGGCGGTGATCGGCGCGGGGACGATGGGCGGTGGCATTGCCATGTCCTTCGCCGACTATG
>Ga0315912_10005978_pt1 | contig 11019 bp, 8 predicted proteins | sample VfabasoilMG_FD_204469 | JGI IMG/M metagenome (GOLD analysis project Ga0315912, IMG submission 204469) | Garden soil microbial communities collected in Santa Monica, California, United States - V. faba soil | ecosystem: Environmental > Terrestrial > Soil > Garden | place: USA: California...
CAACAACACTAGACGATATGAGGTGGGACACAGGCGCGGACAAGTCTGGATCGCCTAACACGCTGTGGAGCCGACTTGCTCCGCAAGCGGCTGACGCCCACGTTGGGCAGCTACCTTCATAGCTGTTAGAGACTTGAAGCCCAAATGCAAACTGTGCTAAATAGAAATTGGAAGAAATTTGGCCAGCTGACAGGCGCGCTTACGCTAGTGATGGTCATAGGCATACTGTATAGGTATTGGGCTAACAACAAAAACTCCCATGAAGTGGAGGTGTTGGAAGAATTTGTCGTGCAGGCCATTGTTGACGAACAATTGAATTTGGCAGCCAACGGCTATCGCTCGCCAGAAGGCGCGATTGTGGCACATGTAGACGAAACAAGCGAGTACGCCAGTTTCAACTCGCCAATCCGAATCTGGCGCTATGAGCAAGGTCAGCTCGCAGATGTAACGCAGGCAGAGTTGCTTCGCGCCGTCAAGAGCGAGCAACGCGCAGACTGGCCCCCATTTGTCTATTTGTTTTCGTTCAAGGTGGATACATCCGAGCATGTCACTATAGATATACAGACGCTCTACAATCAGGGCCTAAGCCCTAACGGGCGAGGGGCAATGGGGCAATTTGGGAGTTGGAAAGATACGGTGAACAATGGCGAGTCACACATAAAGCAACCTATCTTTTTGGGATTAGGTCGTTTAGGCGGAACGTATGCAAAAACGGGCCTAACAACGCAGGCACGCGGACTGGCGCTCCGTGCCGCGCCTTGGCGCGGGCGTTGGGCAACTTTAATTCAGACACCTCAGACAAAAAATTAACCCCAAGATGAGGGCTAGACCATGAAAGGCATATTACTTTTTCTTTTGGGAGTACTTGGCTTTGCTTTCACTGGCTATAAACTTGTGACGATGGCGCAAATTCGGGGTTGGCTACCGGGCGCACGAACAGCCACGGTGACCGTGACGCAAATGTATGAAGAGACCACTCAAGAAAAAGCGGGCCGAAACACCTATCCAGTCACTGCGTATTGGGTGAGTTGGACCAATACCGATGTGCATCAACCGGGTAACCATCGGGTGGATGTGGCCCTGGAAGAATGGGGCCAACTCCGCGTGGGCGCCGCGTTGGAAGTTATTTACGCTGGCTTTGACCAGCGGCCCAACACCCGGAAAGGGGTGTATGCTTCTGACGGTAATTTTGTATTCGATCTGGTCTTGTTAACCTGTGAAGGCTTGCTCATGCTGGGTGGCGCTTGGGTCTTCATCCGAGGTGGCCCGCCCGTGCCCAGCCCTCGGCGATAGCTAGACCTGAGCCGACTCTTGGATAACACGCAGGGCTGGCAGGCAAAGAGGGCTATGCACTGGCGAGCGGAGGAGGCATTTTCCGTAACTTGCGCGCTAGTGAAGGCTTACATGGGTGGCTTATACCCATAAGGCAAGTAGTTTGTAAATTAATTTGCAATCTCCATAAAGCGATATGACAGCCAATAAAAACTCGTGGGTTGAGCAACTTTACCAATATGTCGAATATTATTACTGGGCTCCAAACGATCTCAACAAGCAGAGTATCCCCGGCAAAACTGGTTTTGCGGAGTTGGAAGAAGTGCGCCAGAAAATGCGGCGAAATGAAGTGCCGCTAAACGCAATTTTCAATATCAGTTTGAGGCTTTTACCTTCAAGAATTACCAATCGCCTTTTAGCTTGTTTCGTCGTTGATTCAAGCACAAATTTTGGTGACGGTTTTGAGCTGGTAAGTATCGAGGGTTGGGGGAAAGATTTAGCCAATTTTACTCAACCCGATGTTGTTCTTGAATCCGACACCACACGCGTATTTATCGAACTCAAAGTAAATGCACCTTTTAGCCAGGGTCAAGTCCATAAGTATGTATTTCTACACGCGCTTTGGAATATGACAGCGCAAAAACATAAAAAGCCTTATCTCTTTTTTCTCTCACCGCGAGAACTTTATCATCAGTGGGGCATGCCTGAACGGGAAGTGATCTTCCGGGAAGGCACAAGCGCAAACGATTTACTCAACTATATGAGGGCAATACCGTTGCCTATAAAACTTGGCAACAAAGAATCAACAACCTCTCTGCATGAAGAAGCCTCCCGTGTTTTTGAAACATTGGAGTTAGGGTCAGCCACTTGGCATTCTGTAGGGGCGTGTTTGCAAAGCGAACTGGAACGATTTAATAAAGAAAACAGGGGTGAAGACAAAGAAGTCATTGCCAAATTAATTGGTGATTTGCTTGACGAGCTTGATAGCCGCAAACTATGGGCAAGATAAGCAAAACAGAGTCTTTGAAGGCAAAAGCCGCCCAACAGCGCATGCACGCGGACTGGTGCTGTGCACTGGTCAATGCCGCATCACTGCGAGCAAATCTGTGGTTCAAGTAGCTGAGCTTCGTGGGGACGCCCACCGTTAGCCACCCTCCCCTTCTTTCCCTCATCCTCAACCAATCACACCACCCCGCCAGATCGAGTACGCTATAATTCCCGCACTCGAAAGGAGTTTTTTATGACCAATGATGTCACCTCAGGGCGCATTCACAACTTCTCAGCTGGCCCGGCTGTCCTCCCCGTGCCGGTGCTGGAGCAGGTGCGCGAGGAGTTGATCAATTGGCATGGCAGTGGCATGTCGGTGATGGAGATGAGCCACCGTGGCCCGCATTTCGAATCCATCATCCAAACCGCTGAAGCCGATCTACGGCGCTTGTTCAATATCTCCGACCAGTACAAAGTGTTGTTTTTGCAGGGTGGCGCAACGCTACAATTTGCGATGCTGGCGATGAACTTCATCCCCGCCGGTGGCTCGGCGGATTACATCCTGACCGGCGCGTGGGCAAAGGCCGCTATCAAAGAAGCCGAAAAATTGGCGCGCGTGCGCGTGGCGGGTTCCACCGAAAAGTCCAATTTTAGTTATCTGCCCGCCCAAGCCGACCTCGACCTCGACCCGCAAGCGGCCTTTCTGCACATGACCTCCAACGAGACCATTCACGGCATCGAGTGGCCGCAAGATGGTGAGCCGCAACCGACGGGTAACGTGCCGCTCATCTGCGATACGTCGTCGGACATCGCCAGCCGCCCCATGGACGTGAACAAGTACGCCATGATCTATGGGGGCGCGCAGAAGAACCTCGGCCCCTCGGGCGTCACACTGGCGATCATCCGCCAAGACTTGTTGGAACGGGTGCCGGCCAAACTGCCCATCATGCTCGATTACAAACAACAAGCCGAAAACAAATCGCTCTACAACACCCCGCCTACCTTTGCCATTTATATTTTGGGCTTAGTGTTGCGCTGGTTGCTCGACATGGGCGGTCTGCCCGAAATTGATCGGCGGAACGAGGCGAAGGCGGGCTTGTTGTATAAGACCATTGACGTCAGCGGCGGCTTTTACAAAGGCCACGCGCGCACCGATCATCGCTCGCGCATGAACGTCACCTTCCGCTTGCCCACGGAAGATTTAGAAAAGCAATTTGCCAAGGAAGCGACGAAGGCCGGGTTGGATGGTCTTAAGGGCCATCGTTCGGTGGGCGGTTTACGCGCCTCGCTCTACAACGCCTTGCCGTTGGCTTCGGTGGAAGCCTTGACGCAATTCATGGCCGAGTTTCAACGCACGAACGGATAAGCCCATGACCCATAAAATTTTAGTTTCGGATGGCCTCTCCGAAGACGGTCTGGCCCTGCTCAAGACAGGCGGCGAAGTCGTCGCCAATTCTAAGATCACCGCCGACGAATTGATCGCTACGCTCGGCGAGTATCACGCGCTGGTCGTGCGGTCGCGCACCAAAGTCAACGCGAAAGTGATCGCCGCTGGCACCAACCTGAAAGTGGTCGGGCGCGCGGGGGTGGGCGTGGATAACATTGAAGTCGCCGCCGCTGTCGCCAAAGGCATCACCGTCGTCAATAGCCCCATGGCCGCTTCGGTCTCGGTGGCGGAACACACATTAGCGCTGATGCTCGCGCTGGCGCGCACCGTCGCCGCCGCCGATGCGTCCATTAAGCAAGGCAAGTGGGAAAAGAGCGCCTTCATGGGCGCGGAGCTGTCGGGCAAGACGTTGGGCTTGTTGGGGCTGGGGCGCATCGGCGCGTTGGTCGCCAACCGCGCGGCGGCGTTTGGGATGACGGTTGTGGCGTATGACCCGTATCTCGACGAAACGCAGATCCGCGAGCGCCACGCCGACCCCGGCACGTTTGATGAAGTGATCGCCCAAGCGGATTATCTTTCGATGCACCTGCCGCTCACCAAAGAAACGAGCGGGTTGCTCGGCGCGGCGCAATTTGCCACGATGAAGAAGGGCGCGCGGCTGGTGTGTGCGGCGCGCGGCGGCGTGATAGATGAAGACGCCCTGCGCGCGGCGCTCGACTCGGGGCAGTTGGCGGGCGCGGCCTTAGATGTGTTCACCAACGAACCACCCCAACCCAACTCTATCGCCGCGCATCCCAAGGTGGTCGCTACGCCGCACATCGGCGCGCAAACGGCTGAGGCGCAAACGCGCGCGGGCAAAGCCATCGCCGAGGAAGTGCTGGCGGTGTTGGCGGGCAAAGAGCCCCGCTGGAAGGTGACGAGCAACGAGTAGTTGCCGCTCTTGAAGCCACCCAATAATTAAAGCCAACGGGCGCAAAGATGAGTCTTTGCGCCCGTTGTGATCTCAGGGTTGCTCTGCACTTCGCTGGTCGTCATTCGTGCCCGATTTCAAGTATGTGGGCCACCTGCTCACACCACTTGTTTAGAAAAACAACCATCCACCGCGCTTCACCTCAGGGATAGGCAGGTTCGGGGTGCCCAACGCCACCGTTTCGGCGCGCCCAGCCATTTGCCGGAGCGCGTTGATGAGATGGTAGCACGCCTCTGACCAAGCCAGTTTGGTCTCATAATTGAAATTGCGCCCCAACCCCTCCTCCAGCGCCCATAACAGGGCCACGCGGAAAACGGTGTAATGCCATTTTTCGATGCCAAGCCGCGCCAGCGTATAACTCAATTGTTGCACGCCCGTCTTAAACTCTTCGGGTTGTGCCAATTTCTTAAACACCTGCAACGCCAGCGTAAACTGCCGCCGCAATTCCGCTCGGTCGTTCTTCAGGCGTGGGTAGAGCGCGGGCTCTAAATCAAACAGGTGGTCGTAAAATTTATCCGCTACCCGGTCAAAGACCGACGGGAGCAGTTCAAACGAGTTGATGACAAGGGCAATTTGATCTGGGCGCATGGCAAATCCGTTTCTGAGCTGAGTGGATGGGTATGGTGTCACTATAGGGCAAAACAAATTGTCAATGTTGACATTTGTTGTCAAAAGTCAGAGACAAGTTAGAGTAAAATACGCAACAAGCCACCCGTGACCAAACCCCGCCCTGCCGCCCTGCTCCCCGACAGTTTCACCACCTTTGGCGACCTCCTAAAACACCTACGTCTGAGGGCTGGCCTCACCCAGCGTGACCTCGCCATTGCCGTCGGCTACCACTACGCCCACCTTAGCCGCATCGAAAACAACCAGCGGGCCCCCGAAGCGGCGGTGGTGGTGGCGCGGTTTATCCCGGCGCTCGGCCTCGACCGCCAGCCCGAATGGTCGGCGCGGCTGATCGAACTCGCCCAGACCACCGAAGTCAAGCCACCCCCGCCAACCGACTCGGCCAACAACCGTTTCCCCCGCCCGCTCACCGCCTTGCTCGGTCGCGACGCCGAAGTGGAAACGCTCTGCGCCCTGCTCCAACGCCCGGACACACGCCTGCTCACGCTCATCGGCCCGCCGGGCGTGGGCAAGACGCGGTTGGCCTTACAGGTCGGGGCAGAACTCGTCGGGACCTTGGCCCAGAGGGCGGTGTGGGTGGAATTGGCGACGATCCAAGACACCGCGCAAGTGGTAACAACCATCGCCGCCGCCCTCGATCTCAAAGAATCGCGGGGGCCATCGCTGGCGGCGCTCATTGGCGAAAAACTGCGCGGGCAACCCTGCTTGTTGGCATTGGATAATTTCGAGCAGGTGTTAGAAGCCGCCCCCGCCATTGGGCAAATTTTGGCGACCGCCCCGCAACTGAAAGTGCTAGTTACGAGCCGCGCGCCGTTGCGCTTGTTGGGTGAGCAAGAATTTCCGGTGGTGCCGCTCATCCTGCCCGATCTTCGACACCTGCCAAGTGCGGCAGAAGACCTACTGACCAGCCTCGCCCCACTGCCCGTGATGCAACTGTTCGTCCAACGCGCCCGCGCCGTTCAACCCAACTTTGAACTCAACGCCGCGAACGTCCGCCCCGTCGCTGAGATTTGCGCCCGTTTGGATGGTTTACCGCTGGCTATTGAATTGGCGGCGGCGCGCATCCGGTTGTTCTCGCCGGCGGCCTTGCTCAAACGGTTGGAGCATCGCCTGCAGTGGCTCACCGATGGCACGCGCGATAGCCCAGCGTGGCGGCGCAGTCTGCGCGGCGCGATTGACTGGAGCTACACCTTGCTGGCCGCCGCCGACCGAGAGTTCTTCGCGCAGTTGGGCGTGTTTTCGGGCAGTTTCACCGCCGCCGCGGCGAGCGCGGTAGGGGGCGAACCTGCCGCTGACCCCGAAAGCGTCTTAGAACGCCTGATGATCTTGGCCGATCAGAGTCTGATCAAAGGGTTATCGGAACTCTCGGCGCTTGAGCCGCGCTTTATCTTGCTCGAAACTTTGCGTGAGTTTGCCTTGGAGCAGTTGCAAGCACAACCCACCGTGTTGGAGGCGGCGTATCGCGCCCATGCCACGCACTATGCTCAGTTCAGTTCCACCGCCCAGCGTGAACTTAAAGGCACACATCAAGCCCAATGGCTTGACCAACTCGAAACGGAATATGAAAATTTGCGCGCGGCGTTGGAATGGCTGTTTAAGCGGGGTGACAACTTAGCCGTAACACTGACGGCGAATTTGAGCGAGTTCTGGATCAAGCGCGGGCATCTGAGCGAGGGGCGGCGTTGGCTGACCCTCGCCCTTGACCATACCGACACGCTGGCGAACTCCGAACGGCGCGTGACGATTTTGCAGGCTCTCGGCGAGACGTTGTGGCACTTGGGCGATTTCGGGGGGGCACGCGCGCGACTGGAAGAAGGGTTGGCGCTAGCGCGGGCGAGCCAGCCCCTCCACCAACCGGCCATTGCCAACGCGCTCAATGCGTTGGGGCGCTTGCTCAAAGATCAAGGGGACTACATCGCCGCGAAACATTATTTAGAAGAAAGCCGCGCCCTGGCGCAGGCGATGGGCGAGATTAATACCCTGATCCACATCCATCTCAATTTAGGAAATGTCAATGTGGATTTGGGCCACTTGAGCGAAGCCAAAACGTGTTATCAGTTGGCGCTAGGGTTTGCGCGACAAGATGGCGACCGCTACGGGTTGGCGGGCGCGCTGAACAACCTAGGCGTGGTGGAGATTTTGGACAAGAACTATGTCACCGCGCAGGCGCGCTTTAGCGAGTCACTGCAAATTTTTCGGGAGGACGGGCACAAATTTGGCATGGCCAACTCGTTGGTGAATTTGGGGCGGATCGCCAAGCAACTTAATCAGTTTGAAGACTCCCGCCGCATGTTAGAAGAGAGCCTCGCGTTTGCCGAAGAGATCGAGAAGCCCTGGACGGCGGCCTATGCCCTCAACAATTTGGGGTTGCTGGCGTGCGAACAACAGCAGTGGGCTGAGGCCGAGCAACGCTTTCGGGGCGCACTGCGGAAGGCCTTAGAGGCGGGGGCTGCACCGCGTGGATTGGATGGGCTGATCGGGTGGGCGGTGCTGTATCAGCGCCGCGAGCAACTGGAGCAAGCGGCCGAATTGGTCGGTTTGGTGTTGAGTCATCCCGCGACGGAACACGAGGCCATCGAACGCGCGCAAGAGGTGTTGGCCGACCTTAAAACGCGCTTGCCAGCCGATACCTTGCAGGCCGCCTTAGAGCGCAAACAACAACTGGATTGGGTGACGGTGGCCGAGGCATTAGCGAAAGCCTAAAGTTGATCGAAAGCGCGCCGGAAATTCTAAACCGGCATCGGTACCAAGCTGACGAGTGGGCGATGATCGTGAGGGTAGGTTTGCTGATAGAGTTGGCGGCGGTGCGCTCTAGGACCACATCCCACTGGGCCTGGCGTTCAACCAATGTCACCCCTGTAGGCGCGCTGAGTTTTGTGGCCGATCAAGGTGGATAATTCAGCTTGCTGGCGCGAACCCTACAAAACCACGTCGCGTGAACCACAGACTCGCCCGTGACGATGCGGCCTTGGCTCGGCGCGGAGCGCTAGTCGCGGTGCCATGCATAGTTGGGCTGTTTTATTTGTTGGCCGGGTCCTTTGTGTTCACTTGGCTCTCTCAGCGCACGAATGGCAGTTTGTTGATCGCGTGGCTATAGCATGTCGCCACCACCAGTTACCTTCTTCCCCCGTTGCCCACTTTGACCGATGATGCTTTAATTTGGTTGGTAGTCAGCACGTGTTGCAATTTCTGATCTTCACTGGTTTTTTGGCGCTTTTCGTAGGCGGCGGCATGTATGCCATGTCGGCCTTGCCGCCCGACCTGCCCGTGATCCAATCGCGCCTGGTGCTGGTGGGGATCGCGGCGCTGGTGGCGCTCGCATTTCAGGCGGTGCGTTCGTGGGTGGTGCGGCTCACACAAGGGGAGGATGACCCGCGTTACCATCCCGTGAAGGTGGCCAGCGATTTCAGCGCGCGGGCGGGCGGGAGCGCCAACGCCGCCGAACTGGCCGCCGCCACGAGTGCCATGCTCGCTGAACTGCTCCAAGTACGCCGCTCGGCTTGGTTGATGATTGACAGCCGCGAGACGCTCAATTTCGTCATCGTCCCCGGCGCGGGGCGCTTCCCTACCACCCCCGGCGAGTTCAGCCACACCAGCCCCTTTTTACAATTGCTCAACCAAACCCGCGCGCCGCTCCTGCACAGCAAACTACAAAACGAAACGCGCACGAAAGCGTTGCCGTCCGCCGAACAAAACTGGCTGGCGGCGTTGGAAGCGGCGGTCTATGTGCCCGTGTTTAATGCGGGCGCGTTGAGCTCGGTCTTAGTGGTGGGGGCACGCGACCGCCAGGCCACTTTCCATGTGCGCGAATTGCAAGTGCTGACCATCCTCGCCAGCCAAGCCGGGGCCTTGCTCAAGACCATCCACGTCATCGCCGACTTGCAACAGCTCAATGCTTCGATGGCGGTGTTGAACCAATCGCTCCAAGAAACCAACGCGACGATGACCAGCATGAACTCGGCGCGCAGTGATTTCCTCGCCATTGCTTCGCATGAACTTCGCACGCCGCTGGCGCAGATGTTGGGCTTCGCTGACCTGCTCAATTCGATGGCGCAGGACAATACCTTTGACCCGGCGTTGGTCAAGGACATCACCGGCAATATCGTGCGCGCATGTGATCGGTTAAACGCTGTTGTGGGGCAGATTTTGGATATGGCGCAAATTGACGTGGATGCGATGGACTTTAACTTCGCCGACACGACGTTGGAAGAGGTCGTACGCCTGACGGTTGAACCCTACACGACCGCTTTGCGCGAACGGCGGCTCAATTTATCTGTTAAGGGTCTGCGCGGCCTGCCCATCCTCCGCGCAGACAAGGCGCGGTTAGTGCAGGCCTTTAGCCAACTCCTCAGCAACGCGATTAAATTTACACCCAACAGCGGGGCGCTGGAGATCGCCGCACGCCTCGTGCCGCCCGACAAAGACTTGCCGCCCCAGGTGGAAGTCGTGTTCGCCGATGGTGGCATCGGCCTTGACCCGAAACACCATACGCTGATTTTTGAAAAATTTTATCGGGTGGGGAGCGCCGCCCAACATTCCACCAGCAACACCAATTTCATGGGCGCGGGGCCGGGGCTCGGCTTGCCGATAGCGAAGGGCGTCATCGAAGGACATGGTGGGCGCATCTGGGTCGAGAGCGCGCGCAGTGACGCTAAACAATTGCCGGGGAGCCGCTTCCATGTCTTGCTCCCGCTCACGCCGCCCGCGTTCGATCCGCGCGCGCTCACGGCTTCGGTGTCTGCTCCCGCCAAGAAAAAAGAAGTGACCATCGTGCCGAGTAAGAAGCCGTTTATTGGGATTGATTGACAAATTCGGGTTGAGCGTGCCCCAGCAGGGCGCTCTCATAATGGGCTGATTATGCTTATCTGCGTTAGCTCGAATGGGGGCCACGAATTTTCTTTTGGGAGAAACTGTATATGAAAAAGCACCGTATCGTCTTTCAGGTGATCCTCATTAGTGGGATCGTGCTGATGTTTGCGTTGTTTTTTCGCTTCTTGGGCGTGCGCGACCCCGGGGTAGCTGGCGGCACGCCGGGCAAGCCCCAACCCACGGTCACTGCTTTACAAGGGTATCCCGTAGCGCAATTGTTGCCAGCGAACTCTGGTTACCCGGGGCCACAGACACTTTCGCCTACTTCGAGCGGGGCGACCTCCGTGGGCCCGACGCCGGTTGTGGTTTTGAGAGGGGAAACCCCTTTTATCCCAACAGAGACTGCTTGGCCTACAGCTCCTTACCCACCAACTCCAACGCGGCGACCAGGGCCATCACCAACAGCTATTGCGCCCCCTACCCCCGCAAAAGACGCCTCAGGCTCTATTCAGTACGCATTGCGTGATAATCAAAACAACTTACTCGCTATTCAATCATTAGGTGTTGATGCTAAGGGGCAGCTCACCTCTCATCAATCTTCTCTAACGCCTGCGAAAACCTTGCCTGATGTTAATGCCTACCCTGCTCCAAATGGTAGACACGTCGTCATAGCTGATCAAATGTGGGGCGGGCTTTCTATTTTTCATGCCGATAATAGCAAAGTGGAACCCCTTTTTAGAGGAGAGTTAAGTGGTCTTACCGGGATTGTTCTCGGTTGGCATCCTGATAATACCCATGTATTAATTGCCGGGAAGACTAATTATTCAAGCCTTGGATTACTGCTGGTAGATGCGCTTAGTGGGGAGTATACGACCCTTATGGCTCAATTTCCATCTCCCAGTATTGAGAGTGGTGCGATTTCTTTCGACGGGCAAAGAGTCGCTTTTTCTTCTCAGAAAGACCTTTC
>Ga0315912_10005979_pt1 | contig 11019 bp, 11 predicted proteins | sample VfabasoilMG_FD_204469 | JGI IMG/M metagenome (GOLD analysis project Ga0315912, IMG submission 204469) | Garden soil microbial communities collected in Santa Monica, California, United States - V. faba soil | ecosystem: Environmental > Terrestrial > Soil > Garden | place: USA: California...
ATTGCGTGGGGCACGGAAATAAGTGATTGGCGAATCATACTCTCGCTCAGCGTCACTGTGACGCTCCCGTAACCGGCTGACCAGTCACGGGATTTACGTAGTGAAACGGCGGCAAGAATGCACTCGGGTACATCTCGAACGGATGCGTGGGCGGCGCGTCGGGAGGGTTCGACGCCGTGATCCCCGGAGGCGGCCGCGGCTGCGAGTCTCTCCATCCAACCGTGTAGGGCACGAAGTAAGTGTTGAAGACCTGATCGCTCTTGATCTTCCACACGCCGTTCTCTTTGACGTACGTGTTTTCGTACACGCCGCCCATCCACTGACTGTAGCGCTCCCACTGCCCCATGATGCTGAGCGCGCGCGAGCGCATGTGCGCGCTCTGGCCATCGGCCGCGAGCGTGACGATCGGTTGGAACTGCATGTGATTGTGTTGCAGACCGAACTGTGGATCGGTCGCCAAGCCGTACAGATTCAAATTGCGGCGCACGCTCGCCTGGCCCGCATAGACGCCGCGCATCGCGATCTCGATCGTGCCGTCCGCCGCGAAGATGCCGGCGAGGTCGTCCCACTGCAGATGCGCAAGATAGTAGCCGTAGATCGAGTTCATGCGCTCGAGCTGCGCGATGTCCTCGAGGCGCGTCACGCGTTCCTCGAGTCGCGCGAGATTCGCCAGGAGCTCGGCCGCTGTCGCCGCGCTCGTCTCGGCCGGAGCCGCAGTATCGGGCACGGCGGTCACGGGGTTCTCGTAGTGGAACGGCACGACGAACGCTGCCGGATACGCCTCGTATTCGACGCTTGGCGGTCGATCCGGCGGCAGCTCCGCCGAGGGGCCCGGTTTCGGAATCGCAGTCTTCGCCCAGCCTGCCTCGTAAGGGGTGTACATCGTCGTGAAGAAATGATGGCGGCTAATCTTCCAAACGCCATCGTCCTTCACGTACTCGTTCTCGAGCACGCCCAAGCCCCAGTTCGCGTACTCACCGTGCACGGCTTCTTGCGCGAACACGTGCCAGCGCGCCTGAGCCGTGCGCCCGTCCGCCGCGACGTGAACGATCGGCTGCAGCTGCATCTGGTCGAACAGGCGGCCCGGCTGCGGCGACTCGGGTCCCAACGAGCGCAGGAACGCGAGAACGCGAGCTTGGCCGACATAGACACCACTTCCGCCGATCTCGATCGTACCGTCATCGGCAAACAGCGCCGCCGCCTCGCTCCACACCTGCTTGTCGGCGTAGAAGCCGTAGCTACGCTGCAGCCGCTTGATCGCGTTGACGTCCTCGAGCGCCGTGATCTCGCGTTCGAGCGCTGCAGCGCGTGCGCCCAGCACCTCGCGCGACGGAGTCTCGATGGAGACGTTGCTCGCGGCGCCCAGCGTTGCTTGCGTTGGCGTTGGGGCCGGCGCTGGCGTCGGGGCGCTGCGCTCCCCCTCCGCTGCGTACTTCGCGACCGGATTTGCAAAACTGAATGGCGGCACGTACGTGTCGGGCCACGTCTTGTATTCGACCGACGGCGGGCGATCGGCTGGTAGCGTCGCCGCGACGTGCTTGCCGCCAGTCGGATCGGGTCGCGTTTGCCAACCGCCTTCGTAGGGCACGTTGAGCGCCTGGTACCAATGCACCGACTTGATCTTCCACACGCCGTTGTCTTTGACGTACTCGTTCTCGTACGGACCCTCGCCCCAGAAAGCCTCGCCGCCGAGCTGGCCCGTCAGCGCAATCGCGCGCCAACGTGCCTTCGCCGTGCGGCCGTCGGGTGAGACCGTGATCACGGGCATGACTTGTAGATACTCGTTGAGCTGCCCGTCGCGCAGTCCGGCCCGACCGCCGCCGAACGCGTACAGATATTCACGGACACGCGCCTTGCCGACGTAAACGCCGTCGAGCCCGATCTCGATCGTGCCGTCGTCGGCAAACAGATTTGCGACATCGTCCCAGAGCGCACGATCGAAGTAGTAGCCGTAAGCGTGCTGGAGTCGTTCGATCGCATTCACGTCTTCGACGCCGACCTTACGTTGCTCGAGCACCGAGATTCGCGCAACGAGCGCGATGTCCTCGGGACTTGGGCCGCTGCCGCACGCGGCGAGCATCGTGAGCACCAACACGCAACAGGATCTTGCGACTCGCGAGCTACACATGATTTCCCCCGGAAACACTCTGCGCGCGGCTCTTGGGCCGTGCGCTCGTCGCGCCGATTCTCCGCCGGCTATGCAGTGCTTGCAATCGTGGCGCCCATGAATGCGCGCGCGACACGCGCCATCTCGTCGAACACACTCTCGGTACTAGCGCGCGTGCGCTTCAGCACTCGGTAACCGTGATCGGCCGTCTCGAGCCAGTGCAACTTCGCGTTCGGTAACGAGCGCACGAGCGGCTCGAGCAACGCGCGCTCAGCCAGCTCGTCGCGCGTGCCGGATAGAAATAGCATTGGCTTCGTGATCGTAGGAAGGTGGGCGGCACGCGTGATCGCGGGCTTACCGGGCATGTGCAGCGGGAACGAGCAAAACACCAACCCCACCGCCGGAAGGTCGCGATCGACCACGGCATGCGACGCCATGCGGCCACCGAACGAGTGACCGCCGAGCCACAACGGCAAACTCGTTCGCTCGCTCGCAACCCTGAGCGCGCCCGCGATCGATTCGACTGCGATGTCCGGCGGATCGACGCGGCTGCGACCCGCGACGATGAATGGAAAATCGAAGCGCAGGGTCGCGATGCCCTGCCGGCCGAACGCGTCCGCGATCGCTTGCATGTGCCGGTGCCGCATGCCGGCGCCGGCACCGTGCGCAAGCACCAGCGCCGCGACGGCGTCGTCAGGGCACTGCCAGATCACTCAATCCGGCTTGCGGAAGATGAAGAAGGCCTGATCCGTCGTACCGCGCGTTCCGGGTGCGAACACCATCTTCGTGCGATCGTCGGATGGGTTTGCCAGCAGGTCGCTCTCGAGCGCGAGCTCGAAACCGGCGGCAAGCACTTCCTGCTCGATCGTTTCGACACCCATACGGTGAATCGTGCCCGCATCTCGCCAGCCCGAGCCGTCCTCGGCCTTGTGGTCGATTACGAGATAGATTCCGCCGGGTTTGAGCGCCGCGAGAATCTTGCGATTGAACGCGGCCGTGTCCACGCCCTGCGGCTGCAAGTCGTGGTAGTACAGCACGTTCCACACCGAGTCCAAGTTCTGCGGCAGCGTCGCATCGTTGTAGCTTTCCTGGTGATACACGGCGTTCGCGTGCTTTGCGTCGAACTCGCGCGAAGCGGGCCCGGCGAAGCGTTCCGTGTACGGCAAGTCATACATGTCGACGTGACCAGAAGGCCCGATCGCCGCCAACAGCATCGTCGTGAAGTACTGGCCGAACGCCGCAATCTCGACGATCCGATCGCCCTCCTCGATGCCGGACAGCGTCAGGATCTCGGCCGGCTTCCGGTGGTAATCGCGGGCGCGTTGCTCCGCGGTGCGCTCCGGTGACTCGATGGCGCGCCGAACGTGGCTCGCCGTTCCGGCCGGAATCACGTAACTAGGCGACGGCGCAGCAGCCGAGTCCTGTGCGTGTGCCGCGGGCACGGTCGTGAGCGCAAGCACACCAAAAAGCAAAGCAAAATGGCGCATGAGAACCCCCGGATGTTCGGTGCCTCATTCTGCGGTGTTTGAGCGCGCGAGTGAACAGCCCAAATGCTCGCGAGATATTGTCCCGAAAGCGGCGTGTTTTTCGTGAGTTATTCGCGCCTCGGCCGCCGAAAAACGCGCGTGGTTGCTCGATAGCACGGGCCAAGTTGAGCACCGGAGCACAATTCGCTTTTGCGTGTCGTGTTAGCGTAACCACCGTCGGCGACGGTACGTTCAAGGAGTTCGTCGTGAAGAGTTCGCGATCGAGCCCGCTCGGCCCCGCCGGCGGCAGCCCGACCGATCCAGCTACGCAACGCGAGATTGCGCGCCTCCGCTTTCAGCCAGAGGTCGAGAACGCGTTTCGCACACATTTCCTGCATCGCAACCTGCCACGCGCGCGCTGGGCCACCGCGATTTATCTCGCCCTAGTTGTGGTCGTGACCGCGATCAACATGCGCGGCGGCATGGCACCGCTCTCCGAATCCGTGCTGCAGCCGATCTATCTGCTACGCATCGGCGTCGCATGCCCGGCGCTCGTGCTATTGCTCGCGGCTACGTTGTACCCCGCCCTACAGCGCCACTACCAATGGATCGCCGGCGCGGCCGTGATCGCGACGGGCACTAGCGTGATGACGATCAGCGCCATGGCCGTCACCTCGGGTACCCCGCAGTTCCAGATGGGCGACGTGCTCGTGCTCGTCTACGCAACTCTGTTCGTCGGTTTGTTGTTCCGCGCAGTGCTGGTCGTGACCGGAATCTTGTTGTTGGCATTCGTCGGCATCGGCTGGTATCTCGGGGTACCGTCCGAGAACCTTTCGTACGCTGCCACCGTGATGTTCGCAACGACGCTGATGTGCGGATTGTCCGCGCTGCGCGTGGAACGGCTCGTGCGCGCGAGCTTCATCGAAACGCAATTGCTGAACGATATCGCCGAACGCGACGGGCTGAGCGGGCTCTACAACCGGCGCATGTTCGACACGCTCGCGAATCGATTGTGGCTGCACGCGCAGCGCAATCGCGAGGCGTTGCAGGTGATCCTCGTCGATATCGACCATTTCAAGCCCTTCAACGATCTCTACGGCCACCAGGCCGGCGACAGTTGCATTCGCCAGGTCGCCACGATCATCGCGCGAGCCGCACGCCGGCCGCTCGACTTTTGCGCTCGCTACGGGGGCGAGGAGTTCGTGCTCGTGCTCTACGCGCCTTCGGGCACCGACCCGGCTGCGGTACCGGAGCAGATCCGGCGTGAGACGATGGCGCTCGGCATTCCGCATGCGAGCTCGGCTGCAGCGGGGACGATCACGGTCAGCATCGGCTCCGCGACCGCACCGCCCGACAGCAAACGGAGTCTCGCGGGGTTGATTCAGGCTGCGGACGAAGCGCTGTACCGCGCCAAGCAACTCGGCCGCAATCGCGTGCTGCACGTCGATGCGACCGATTCCGAGACGCCGACCGGCGCCTTCAAGGTCTTCGCGTTCAAATAGCCGCCTCTCGCGTCGATGCATTATATTGCCCCACGCGCGGGTCCTCCCGGCGCAGCGTGCATTTCCTGACAGCGAGGCCTCCGCAATGAACAAAGTCGAATCGACGCTAGAGTCTTGGGTATTTCACAGCCGCTGGCTGTTGGCGCCGTTCTTCATCGGACTGCTGCTCGCGATCGTCGCGCTGCTCGTGAAGTTCGTGAAAGCATTGTGGACGCTGGCGTTCGAAGTGGTGAACCTCACCGGCGAGGCTTTGATCGTGGAGATACTCTCGCTCGTCGACGCAACGCTGATCGCATCGCTGCTGCTGATCATCGCCTTCAGCGGCTACGAAAACTTCGTTTCCAAGATCGGCACCGGGGATCACGAGGATCGTCCGGCCTGGATGGGTCGCGTCGGCTTTTCGGATCTCAAGATCAAGCTGATGGGTGCGATCGTTGCGATCTCGGCCGTCGAGCTGCTGAAGGCCTTCATCAACGTCGACGACCTGACCTGGCAGCAGCTCGCATGGAAAGTCGGAATTCACATCACGTTCGTGGTCTCCGGCGTGCTGTTTGCGATCACGGACCGCCTCACGGAGAACCGGGGCGGCAGCCACTAGGCCGTGTCCAGTGTGCGTAGGCGCCGCGTTATGACGCGTTCCGCCGATTAGTCGGCGGCCGCGAAGGAGGCAGCCCTCCGGCCTCCTACAGCCGAGCATGGAAATAGCTCACGGTTTCGTTGTACTTTATGGTGTAAAGTACTCCCCCAATGAGCGCCTCGCCGAATCGCCCCAAGCAGCATGAGCCGCCGACCCCGATAGATTCCGGGGCCCTCGAGAACCTGCGTTACATTCGCAGCACGATCGAGGCTGCACACACATTCACGACCGTTCCCGGCAAAGGCTGCATCGCGATGGGGCTCACGGCACTCGCGGCCGTTGGTCTCGAATCGATTCCTGCACTCGCACCTCACTGGCTCGCGATCTGGGTCGGCGCCGCGATCATCGCGTGCGGATCCGCGCTGTGGTTCATGGAGCAAAAGGCGCACGCGCAAGGCTTGAGCTTGCGGCGCGCCGTGGCGCGGCGGTTCTTCATGACGCTGGCGCCGGCGTTTCTGACGGGCGCGATCTTGACGGCGGCACTCGCGGGTCACGTGAACCGCGAGCTGATTACAGGCATGTGGTTATTGCTGTACGGAACGGGGCTCGCAGCATGCGGCTTGTTCGCAATTCCAGCCGTATTCACCGCCGGCCTCGCATTCTTGGGGCTCGGCGCGGCAACGCTTTGGTTACCGCCGGGCTCGGCACATATCGTGCTGGCACTCGGCTTCGGAGGAATCCATCTCGCACTTGGAACTGCGATCGTGAGGCACCATGGCGGCTAGAACACTGATGAAACAGCAAGAAGCCGGAGCGGTGGCGCAAGACGCGCAGCGACTCCGGGCCGTAGCGGGCTACTTTGCGGATCCCGAAGCCGGCGAGACGGACCGACTCATCTACGAACGAGTGCGGCTCGGCATCATGAGCGCGCTGAGCGTGAACCCGAGCATGAGCTTTGCGGAGCTCCGAGATCTGCTCAAGACCACGGATGGCAACTTGAGCATTCATGCACGCAAGCTCGAGGACGCCGGCTATGTGGCGTGCAAGAAAAAATTCCTGCATCGCGTGCCGAAAACCGAATTCAGTCTCACCGCCAAAGGCAAGCGCATGTTCGCGCGTCACCTCGAGCACATGGAAGCCCTGATCCACGCGGCGAAGGGCACCTGACACACATGCACACCGCAATCATCATGGACGGCAACGGCCGCTGGGCCGAGCGCCGCGGACTCGCGAGGCCTGCAGGGCATCGTGCGGGAGCGAAAGCAGTACGACGAATCGTCGAAGCTGCAACGCGGGGACCGATCGACATCCTGACGCTGTACGCGTTCTCATCCGACAACTGGACGCGCCCCCAACAGGAAGTCACGGCGCTGATGCGTCTGTTGAAGCGCTATTTGGTCAGCGAGACGGCGCGCTGCCTCGACAACGGGGTGCGGCTGAGTGTGATCGGTCGTCGAGATCGTTTGAGCCGCGACCTCGTCGGCACGATCGAGAATACGGAACGCATTACGGCGTCCGGGACGAAACTCCATCTTCGACTCGCGGTCGACTATTCGGCGCGCGGCGCGATCGCGCGCGCGGCGACGATCGTGCGACGCGAGCCCACCTTCGACGAGTTCGAGGCTGCGCTTGCCGTAGCCGTGAACTCCGACGTCGGAGAGCCCGTGGATCTGCTGATCCGCACCGGCGGGGAACGGCGCTTGAGCGATTTCTTGCTGTGGGAATGTGCGTACGCGGAGCTCGTATTCGTCGACACCTACTGGCCCGACTTCGACGAAGCCGGGCTCGATGCCGCCCTGCGCGAGTTCTCGCGCCGTAATCGCCGCTTCGGCGGCCTGGGGCAAGTGGAGAGCCCCGCGGGGTACTCGCAAGCCGAGTAGCCGTCATAACGTGATCGAGACCGGCCAGGCGCCTCGCTTCATGCCTGGCCCTGTCGCGTTATGTCCAAAAAAACGTTGTACCCCAGTAGGTTGCGCGATACTGATGCACGGCCGAACCAGGATAACAACAATGAAGGCCAGTCAGATTCGGATACTCAGAGCCCTCGACCCCGGCGAGTCCTACGTGGAACCGGCCTTCGTGCTGGTCGAAACCGCGCTTGGCGACGACGGGGAGACCATGACCACGATCGAACACTGCGAAAGCAAGCTCGTGAATGGCAAGGTTCGGTGGAGCGTCGTCACGCTCGGGCAATCGGTACCGCTCACGCATGCCGGCGCGCTTGAATGGGCGGTGTCGTTCGCAGCTAGCCGCGACATTCCCGTCGTGTACCAACGCGACGAATCGAAGAACCTTCCTTACGCCGCGGCGCCGAAGGCGCGTTCGACGGTAGAACACTCGAGCGCATCGAAATAATCGCGCGTCAGGAGCAGCTGCTCCGCAGCCGTCTCGGCGCGATTCACAATCGCGCGAAACGCTGCGTTCTCGGGCCGATCCTTTGCATACCACGCGAGATGCTTGCGCGCGATTCGCACGCCGGCCGTTTCGCCGTAGAGGTCGTGCAACGCTCGCACGTGTTCGATCAGCGTGTCGCGGACGACGCCGATCGCCGGCGCCGACAACCGCTCGCCCGTCGCGAGGAAGTGCGCGATCTCGCGAAAGATCCACGGCCTCCCCTGCGCCGCTCGCCCGATCATCAGCGCATCGGCGCCCGTCGACGCGAGCACGTCGCGCGCTTTCTCCGGCGACGTCACGTCGCCGTTGGCGATCACCGGAATGCGCACGCTCCGCTTGATCGCCGCGATCGTCTCGTACTCTGCCTCACCCGTGTACAACATGTCGCGCGTGCGGCCATGCACGGCAAGCGCCTGGACACCGGAATCCTCCGCGATCCGCGCGATGCGGACACCGTTCTTGTTGACGCTGTTCCAGCCGGTGCGGATCTTCAGCGTCACGGGCACTTCGACTGCCGCGACGACCGTGCTCACGATGCGCGCAACGAGCGCCTCGTCTTGCAGCAACGCCGAGCCGGCCCACGCGTTGCAGACCTTTTTCGCGGGGCAACCCATGTTGATATCGACGATCTCGGCGCCGTGCTCGACGGCATGACGCGCCGCGTCGGCCAACAAGCTCGGATCCGAGCCCGCGATCTGCACGCCGATCGGGGCCGGCTCGCCCACATGATCGAGCCGGGTCTGGCTCTTGCGCGTCCGCCACAGCCGCGCATCGGCGGTCGTCATCTCCGACACGGCATAGCCCGCCCCCAGCCGCTTGCACAGCTGCCGGAACGCCTTGTCCGTGACGCCCGCCATGGGTGCCAGGATCAACGGCGGGCTGATGACGTGTGGACCGATGCGCATCGCGCAAGGATACGCGACTTCCTCCGGGTGTAGCGTGACCCTGGTAGGTCTGCACGTCGATGGCCCGCGGATGTTGAATGGCGACCAAACCGTCAGCCTTCGTATTGGAGGACGTGTAATCCCGCGTTCCAGTCGGTCACGTAGATGAGCCCGTCCGTCGTCACGAGACAGTCGCACGACAGCGCATTGCGCGCTACACGCGGCCGCGGATCCAGCATGCGCTGCGGCATCGGCGGCACCCACGACGCGATCTCTTTCGGCGCATGCTGATCGCGGATGTCGAACACGCGTACGCCGGCGTTGTGGTACGTCGCGAAGATCGTGTCTTCGCTCACGAAGCTGCCGGGCCGGTTCTCGTGCAGGTTGTGCGGCCCGAAGTTTCCCATTGCGCAGAAGTCGAGCCCCGTCGGCGTCGGCAACGTCGAGATCGGCACGGGGTTTTGCTCCGCGCGTACGTCGACGAGCCACGTGTAGAAGATCCCCTTCGCGCAAAAGTCGGCGTTCGATTCGTCCGCGACCACGACGAGGTTCCGGTTCGGCAACGGCAGTGCGGTATGAGTCCCGCCCGGATACGGTGGCGACCAGTTGATCTGCGACAGGAGCTTCGGGTTGGCGGCGTCGGCAACGTCGTGGATCGAGAGCCCGCCGTCGCGCCACGCTGCGTAACCGCGATTCCCCGAGACGATCATGTGGTGCAGCGCGTAGCGCTTGCCCTGTGGCGCCGTCGGCGTCTCGCCGCCGGCGCGATGCATGCCCGGCAACCACCAGCGCGACACGATCTTAGGACTAGCGACGTCGGCGAGATCGACGATCGCGAGGATGTGATCGGTGAAACCGTCGAAGTGCGCCGACACGTACGCGTAGCGGCCGCCGGCCCACCACAGTCGATTGACGCCGATCCCGGGCATCGGCAAGAAGCTGATCTCACGCGGCTCGGCCGGGTTCGTGTCGATATCGAAGATCGAGAGCCCGGCGCGAAACGACTGCCGATTCGTCAGTGAATCGGCGAGCGTGTTCTCGAAATAGTCGCGCTCGTTGTCGTACGACTGCATGCGCACGATGTTCGCGCCGTTCGCGAGCAGCATCAGCCCTTCGGCGACCTGCAGGTGATGCGTGCGCGTGTTCGGCGCCGTCGTGAAGTAGTGCACGGGCTTCAGCGCGCGCGGATCGCGAGCGTCGAGCACGGTGACGCCGTCGCTGAACATGTGGCCCACGTACAGGTAGCCGCGATGCAGCATGGCCTGCACGCCGTCGGGTCGGCCGCCCTGATCGCTGTACGAAAGATGGCGAATTCCCCGGCCGATGCCCTCGGGCGGAATGTCGTCGCCCTCGGCCGCGCGAAGGCCCCGAGACAGCGCAACGCTCGTCGCGACACCGAGCAGGCCTTTCAGATGCGAGCGTCGCGTCGGCATCGTGAGGTTGTCAGCGCGCCTGGCTCAATTCGGCTTCCACGTGTCCCACGTTCGCAGAATCTGCCCCGCGACCTTGTCGGGATCCGCGCCTTCGATCGGCGCGAATTTCTGGAGGCGGCCCGCGAAACAGTCGGCCAAGTACAGATTCCCGAGCTGATCGGTCGTGATGCCGTGCGAGCAACCGAGCCGACCGGGCTGACCGCCGGGGGCGCCCCAGCTGTAGAGGAAATTGCCGTCGAGATCGAACTTCAAGAAGCGATTCGTGAACGCATCGCCGGCCCAGATGAAGCCCTTGTCGTCGATGAAATGATTCGTGACGAGCGTGCGCTGGCTCGCGGGCCAGTGCGGCGAACGCAGCGGCCATAGGTCCAAGAAGTTGCCGTCGGTGTCGAAGACCTGCATACGCTCGTGGCCACGATCGACGACGAACAAACGGCGGTCGGCGCTGATCGCGATGCTGTGCACGGTATTGAACTCGTTCGGCTGTGGGTTCGCAGGATCTTTCGGCGCCGCGCCCCAGTCTTTGATGAACTCATCGTTCGGACCGTACTTCGCGACGCGTGTGCCGCCGTAGCCATCCGTGATGAAGTACGTGCCGTCCGGCAGCCACGCGATGTCGGTCGGCCTGTCGAACGTGTTCGGCCCGCGGCCTCGCA
>Ga0315912_10005980_pt1 | contig 11018 bp, 9 predicted proteins | sample VfabasoilMG_FD_204469 | JGI IMG/M metagenome (GOLD analysis project Ga0315912, IMG submission 204469) | Garden soil microbial communities collected in Santa Monica, California, United States - V. faba soil | ecosystem: Environmental > Terrestrial > Soil > Garden | place: USA: California...
AACGGTGACGTCGTACGCTCGACCTCGACCCCGACTCGCGCCGGCAGCAGCGCGAACGACGTCCTCGATACGATCGCCAGCACCGTGCTCGCCCTGTCGTCCAAGCCGGACGCCGTGGGCGTGGCCATTCCGGGCGAAGTCAACTCGGACGGGCGCTGCTGGCGTCTGCCCAACGTGCCCGGCTTCGAGGGCGTACACATCGCCGAAGAGTTGGCGCGCCGGCTGCGCTGCCCGATCGCCGTGGAAAATGACGCCACCACCGCCGCGCTCGGCGAACGCTTGCACGGCCACGGCCGTTCTCACCCGAGCTTCTTGATGATGACCCTGGGCACCGGCATCGGTGGCGGCCTCGTGCTCGGCCACCAGCTCTACCCAGGCGCCACGGGCTTCGCGGCCGAGGTCGGGCACATGAAAGTGGACACCGCGGCGGACGCGCCGCTGTGCGCCTGCGGCCAGCGCGGCTGTGTGGAAACGTTCGCCGGCACCCGCGCGCTGCTGCGTGAATATGCGCGCCACGGCGGCCAAGCCAGCGAAGTATTGCCGATCGCGGTCAGCGCCAGGCGCGGTGAGGCGGCCGGGCTGAAAACGTTCGAGATGATGGGCACAGCGCTCGGTCGCTTGCTGGCCAACATCCAGAACTTGCTCGACCTGAACGCGGTCGTATTCTCCGGCGGAATTTCGGCATCCTTCGATTTGATCGAGCCGTTCGTGCGCGAAGCATTGCGTAAGCAAGCGTTCGCGCCGCCGCTCGCGGAGGTGCCGCTCTTGGTCAGCGAGCTGGGCGAGCGCGCGGGCGTGATTGGCGCCGCGCATCTCACCTCGCTGTGAAAGGCCCAGCTTGAAGGCGGTCCTCGTCTCGGAACCGGGCGGCCCCGAGAAACTCGAGTTGGTCGACGTGCCCGATCCCCGCCCAGGGCCGGGCGAAGTCGCGATCGAGATCCACGCCAGCGCGCTCAATCGCGCGGATTTGTTGCAGCGACGCGGGCTCTACCCGCCGCCTCCTTTCACCACTGAGATCTTGGGTCTGGAGTGCGCGGGCGTCATCAGCGAGCTGGGTCCGGACTGCAGCGGCAGCGCGCGCGTCGGCGAGCGCGTGATGGTGCTGCTCGGCGGCGGCGGCTACGCCGAGCGCGTGGTGGTCCCCGAAGCGTTGGCCATGAAGGTTCCGGACGCGCTGAGCTTCGAGCAAGCCGCGGCCATTCCAGAAGCGTTCCTGACCGCGCGTGAGGCGCTGTTCACCGAAGCTCGGCTCGGCAGCACCGAGAGCGTGTTGATTCACGCCGCAGCGGGCGGCGTGGGCAGCGCGGCCGTGCAATTGGCGCATGCCCACGGCGCGCGCGTATTCGCGACCGCTGGCGGCGCCAGCAAATGCGAGTGGGTGCGGGCGCTCGGCGCCGATTCGGTCATCGACTACAAGAGTGAGGATTTCGCGGCGATCATCAAGGCACAGACCGAAGGTCGCGGCGTGAACGTGATCTTGGACTTCGTGGGCGCCGCCTATGCTGAGCCGCACGCCGCGTGCCTCGCGACGCGCGGGCGGCAAGTCGTGCTCGGCGTGCTGGGCGGCGCGCAGGCATCGTTCAACTTCGCTCGCCTACTTCAAAGACGGCAGAGCTTGATCGGCATGGTCATGCGTTCCCGTTCGACCGAGGAAAAGATCGAACTGACCCGCGCCTTCGTGCGCACCACCTTGCCGCGCTTCGAAAGCGGAGTATTGAAGCCGCTCGTCGACAGTGTCTTTTCGCTCGCGCGAGTCGCGGAGGCGCATCAGCGCATGGAGTCGAACCAAAACCTGGGCAAGATCGTGCTCAAGGTGCGCTGAGAGCGCGCGCCACTTCAACCGAGCTTGGCGCGGATGCGGATCAACCCCGAGCCAGGCTTGACCCGCGCTTGGCAAGCCAGGCGCGTATCGCCTTCCCCGCCCAGAATGTCGAGCAGCTCTTCCTCTTGCTCCTCCGGGGGAAAAAGCAGATCTTCACCCTCGAGGATCTCGACGTGACAGGTGCCGCAACTGGCCGAGCGGCACGAGAACGGAATCGGCGCGAAGGACTGGTCGCAAATGTCCACCAGCTCACCGCCGTTCGCGACATCGACGGTCTTTTCGGGGCCGATGCTATTGCCCAGGAACTCGATCTTCGGCACGCTTGGCACATAGCCGCTCCTTTTCGCCCTTTCAACGGGAAGATTCCGGCCGGCCCCGAAGGCTGCGCCGGCCAACGGCAAAAGGAGCCAGTTTCCGTCGTCAATCGGCGCTTTCCGCGGCTGCCGAAGATGTGGTTTGCTGAACGCAATGACGGATAGCGGCGAAGATCCCTTCGACTGGGTCGGCGCCACCCTGGACGGCAAGTACCAGGTCGACGCAGTGGTCGGCCGCGGCGGCTTCGGCGTCGTGTACCGCGCTCACCATCTCGGCTTCAACGAGAAGGTGGCCATCAAATGCTTGCGCATTCCGCGCACGCTGAGCGGGGCCGCGCGTGACGAATTCGAACGCAACTTCTTGGCGGAGGGTCGGCTGCTCCACCAGCTCTCGCGCTCGACCGCCGGCATCGTACAAGCGCTGGATGTCGGCGCCCTGGTTTCGCCGAACAAGACCTGGACCCCGTTCATCGTCTTGGAATGGCTCGATGGGCAGTCGCTGGCCGACAACTTCGCGGAGCGGCTGCGCGCAGGCCTCGGCGGGCGCACGCCGAAGGCGGCGATCGAACTGTTGGACAGCGCGGCGCGCGCGTTGTCATTGGCGCACGAGCAAGGCATTGCGCACCGCGACATCAAACCGGCCAATCTGTTCTTGGCTGAGGTGGGCGGCAGAAAAACCTTGAAGGTGCTGGATTTCGGCATCGCCAAAGTGGTGACCGAATCGGAGAGCTTCACCAAAGCCTTCGAAGAAACGGGTGCGTCGCTGCAAGCGTTCACGGCGCGTTATGGTTCGCCTGAACAATTCAGCCGCCGCTACGGTGCGACCGGCCCCTGGAGCGATGTGTTCTCGCTAGCGCTAGTGGTCGTCGAAGCCATCGTCGGGCACAGCGCGCTGGAAGGAGTCGATGCGGCGCAGTTGTTCATTGCTGCCGCGGACACCTCGCGCCGTCCCACGCTGCGCGCGCACGGAGTCGATCTGGGCGATGCCATCGAAGCCGTGTTCGAAAAGGCGCTGGCGGTCGATCCCAAAGAGCGTTACCCGAACGCCGGCGAATTTTGGAGCGCGCTCTTGGCCGCCGTCGCGGCTGACGGCGAGCTCGCGCTCTCATTGCCGAGCGCCACCCTGAGCGGTCGCTATCCGGCGAGCCCGAACGAGCCCGTCACGCGCGTGGATGGCGCGCCGGCCAGCGGAGGTACGCCGCTCAGCACGGGTTCCGCGACCGAGCTGACGGCCAGCACGCCGCTCCCGAACGCCCCCTCCGCGGCAACGCGGCCCCGGCCGAGTTCGTCCAGCACTTGGCAGCGCTTCATAGCAGCCGGCGTGCTGCTGTCGCTCGTGTTGGCAGGGTTTGCCATCTGGCGCGCACGAACTCCGACGTTCACGGCGCAGGGCGTGAGCGCGAGTGCCAGCGCAGACCCGAACGCGAGCTCCAGCGCAGACAAGACCCTGGCGCAAGCGGCCAGCGCATTTGCGCGAAAGGCCGCCCCCGTGACGAGCGCCACGGGCACAGCGGAGAGCGCGCGTTCCTCTGTCGCGACGAGTCGCGGCTTCGCGGGTCTGCCGGCGCGCGACGTGCCTGCGGGCTTGGTCTCGCAAAGCGGCGCGTGGCTCGACAAGTTCAGTATCTTGCGGCGCGAGGACAACCAAGGGCTCTCGTTCAGCGAAGCCTTCGCGCGCTGCGTCGATACTGGGAAAACGCTATGCACCGACGGACAATGGCAGCGCGCCTGCGATTCCTTTCCAGAAGTGGGCGAAGTCTCTTCATGGACCGAGAGCCTAGAGGACGGACGCGCCGTGGTGCGTGGCGGCGGTTCGTGTAAACAGCGCAAGCTTTCGAGCCAGACGGAAAAGGACGGACAACGCATCGGCCTGTGCTGTGACCGCGCGATCGGCATGTCCTCGACCTCGATGCAAAAGCCGTTTCTATCGTCGACCGCGGCGATCGTGCGCAAGCTCGAGGACGCGCTGAATCAGCGCAGCATCGACCGCTTCCTCGAGCTATCCGAGGATCACGTGACCCTGAACGAGCATGTGCGCGACAAAGCCGCGCTCAAGCACTTGCTGACGCAATCCTTCGCCGGCGCGCGCGATCTGGTGATCGTCAACGATGAATGCGAGATCACCGTGTCGGCGAAGAAGGTCGTGATCAAGAAGCCGCGCCGCCCCAAGAAGACCAGCTACGAAACCACTGGCTGGACGGCAGTGTGTCGCCAAACTCGCCACCGCGACAAGAAAGGCGTGAGCGCCAAAAGCACCTACGAGTTTTCGGCGATCAGCAAGCTGCGCGCGATCACCGACAGCGAATCGCCCGCCAGCGGGGAATGATCACGAAAGACCCGGCCGACGTTCAACCACCGAGGCGCGATTCGTTTTGACACAGCTCACTCTGGTTGTCGGGGCAGGCGATGCGCACGTGAAAGTGATCATCGTGCACGCTGCGACCGGCGGGTTGCTTCAGCAGTAGCGCGACGTCATCCACGTAGCGCGCGAAGCGCGGGTCTTTGCGGCCGTATTCGATCAAGCGCCAACGCAGGCCGCTCGAAACGAAGATGTGCACCAAAGACGCGCGCTCGTCGCTGACCCAAGCGCGCAACAAGACCCAATTGCGGTAGTCGTCGAAGTAGACGCCGGGCTCCCAGCGCGAGTGCCCGTTCGGTTCGAAGGGCGTGAAGTGCTCGCGCACCACGGGCCGACCCGCCGAGTCGCGCAGGTAGAATCCGATATCTGCGTCACGCCCACTTTGATGGCTAGCGTGACCTGCGAGCGGTCCACCATCGCGCCGCGACAGATCGCCCACCATCATCAGTGACCCTTTTTCGAGGCGGGCCACCTCGCGCGCGCTGCGCTCCAGCATCAGGACCAAGGCAGGGTGCGCGAAGATATTGTCTTTGCTGCTGTCCTTCACCTTCAAAGAATCGGAATTTTTGAGCTTTTTGGCGCGCAGCTGAAAACCGTCGTTGGGGTAGCCAACGGTCAGCGACATCAACGAAAAGGGGGCGCCCAAAAAGCGCCGCGGCAGATCGTGACCGGTGCCGGCTTGGGCGACGGGAGCGAGCAAAGACAGCGCGCCGCCCAGCGCCAAAAGCGCGCCCGCCGTGCGAACCCATTTTGCTGGCCGAAAGCTCACGTTCTGGGCTGTATCACGGGCTTTCGCAGACCCGCAAAAATCAGGCTAAGCGCGGAGCGTGTGTTCAGCGTGGCAGTAGTGGGGACACGCTCAGAAGCTCGCTTCCGCGGAACAATGAAAACTGCGTCCAGGCACCGGATAGCCGATGAAATCGAAGTGACGAGCGTCGAATACGTCGTCGAGGGCGGCGCGCAACGAGAGTTCGGGTTCACGCCACAAGCGCACGGTCGCACCCAAATCCAGCGTCGTCGAGGCGGGCAACACCAGTAATCCCGCCGGATCGGCCAAGCGTGAGCTGCGGTGACTCAGCCGCGCATCCACGCCCGCACGCCGCAAGACGCGCGAGCGCGGTTCGGCAAAGCCCTCCACGAACAAGCTGCCCACCAAGCGCGACTGGTGCGGAATCAAGTCGTTCGTCAGGCTGCGACCTTCCGTAGTATTGCGCGGATCGAGCGCGGTCACGGAGAACGTGGCGCGCGCGTAGCGCGCGAACTGTGCGCCCGCCTCGAACTCGGCACCCAACACGCGTGCGCTGTCTACGTTGAACGGCTGGACCGTGCCCCGCGAAGCGCGACGGTACGCGATCAAATTCGTGACCTGCCGCGCAAAGCCGAACAAGTCGAGATAGGTCCACACTGGGCCGAGCGCGGCCTCCCAGCGCGCCCCCAAATCCAAAGCTTGCCCCTGCTCCGGGACGAGCGCCGAACTGCCCCGCGAAAGGGCGGAGATCCCGTACAGCTCGCCCAACGTGGGCACGCGTGCGTAGCGGCTGAGATTGCCGCGGAGCTCGAATGCACCCCAGCGCTTGCGCACGCCCAGCCGCGCTTCCGGGGTGAGATCGGCGCAGCCCGGGTTTTGCTGCGGGCCATCGGTTCGATCGCAGGTCACGACCACGAGCGACGAAAGCTCCGCATCCGAAGCAATGGTAGCGAACAATGCAACCCGCACGGACGTCGTGCTGCGCTGTGCTCGGAGCGTCGTAGTACCGTCCTGTTTGAGCTGCTCGAACGCAAGGTTTGCGCCCAATAGCCCGCGAAATATCCCGCCTCTGAGCCAAACGCGAGCGCTCTCGGAAAAGCGTACGCCCTCCGAATCCAAGCGCCCGAACCAGCCGAGCTCATTGTCGGGATCGGTCAAGCGATTGCGCGTACTGAGAGCTTGGCTCGTGAGCAGGAGCTCGCAAGCGGACCCTGAGCTGCACGGCACCTGCGCGTTGAGCCCCGCGAGCAAGCGGGTAGAGGCCGAGCGTGCAGCCTCCGCGGGCTTTCCGGCGGCCAAGCCGGTCACGCCTTGCTCACGCTGGAAGGCATTGAACACCGTCGTCAGCTGCGCCCCTCGCCGGCCGAGCGAGGTCCGCCCCACCGCCCACGCTTCGCGCTCGCTCGAATCGGCGTTGGGGCGCGCGCGCACGCGATCGTCTTCTGCGATCGTCGCGGTGCCCGCGTCGTCCAAGTACGAGTAATCGTTGCGTGCGCTGGCAGCGCGAAACGCGACCAACGCGGCGTTGCCCGGGCGCCCCACTTCTGCACCGAGCCACGCCGCGCGCTGTCCAAAGCTGCCCACTTGAGCGCCCGCGAGCAGGCGATTCTTACGTGGCACGCGCGGCTCGAAAAAAATGGCGCCGCCGATGCCGAGTCGATCGGCGTCCGCGGGCGCATTGCCGCGATAGACCTCGGCGCGGCCCAGCATCCACAGCGGGATCAGCGATAAATCCGCGGTACCGGTGAGATCATCGTTCAAGCGAATGCCCGCCAAATAGACCGGCGTCTGCGCGCTGGTCGCGCCGCGCACCGAGGCCGTCGACAGATCCGAAGCGCTACCCGTCTCCGAAATTTGTACCCCGGGCACGCGGCTCAAGACCGCTGCCGCGTTGGCACCCGGTCGCGAAAGTTCATTCGGGTCGATGCGCGTGGCCGCCAAGGTGGGTTCACGCGCAGGCCGAGTACTCCTGTGCCCAGCGACCAAGATTTCCGCTTCTGGCTCTGCGTGCAGGAGCGTCGTCCAGCACAGGCTCAGGCCGAGCGCGACTCGAAAGCTCGGCGCGACTATCAGAGCGCGAGGCGGCACGCTCAGAAGGCTCGTTTGCTGTCGACCAAGATCGTGACTGGCCCGTCATTCTCGAGACCAACCTGCATGTGCGTGCGAAAACGCCCGGTCTCCACTTGCACGCCCCGCGCTCGGCACTCGGCGCAAAAGTGCTCGAACAGCGCCTCCGCACGCACGGGTTCCATGGCTTCGGTAAAGCTCGGCCGCTTGCCTTTGCGCACGTCACCGAACAACGTAAATTGTGAGACGGCCAAGAGCGCGCCGCCCGTATCGAGCAGCGATAGGTTCATTTTCTGAGCATCGTCCTCGAAGATGCGCAAAGTCACGACCTTGTCGGCCAGGGCCGCAGCGTCCGCCGCTTCGTCCTCGCGGCCGACGCCGACCAGCACACAAATGCCGCGCGCGATGCGCCCGACCACGGCCCCCTCCACGGTGACCGAGGCTTGGTTGACGCGTTGCACGACAGCTCGCATGGTGCCCGAGGCTTGCCCTCGCCCGCACGGCGGTTCAAGCGTAGAGATCGAACATGGCGCCAAAACCGCGGTCTGAAGCCGAGCTCGCAGCCGAACGGGTGCCTGCTTGGGCCGAGCAGCTCGTGCGGCTCTTGGACGACGGCTTGACCATCCCCGGGACCCGCGTCGGCATCGGTTTGGACGCCGTGCTCGGGTTCTTGTTTCCCAGCGCGGGCGACGCGCTGACCGGCCTCGGCTCACTCTCGCTCTTGGTGCTCGCCTTTCGCGTGCGCCTGCCCAAGGTCGTCGTCCTACGCATGATGTTCAACATCGCGGTCGATGTCGTGCTCGGTTGCCTGCCCTTCTTGGGCGATGCGTTCGATCTGTTTTGGCGCTCGAATCGCCGCAATCTGGAGCTGCTGAAGCTTCATGCGCGAGACCCCGAGCGGCGCCCAGACGCGCTCGATTACGTGCTCGTCGGCCTCGGTTTCGCGCTCGTCGCTGCCGCAATCGCCCTGCCGCTCGTGGTCGGGGTCTGGCTCTTGCGCCTGATTTGGTCGCATATTTGAGGCAGACTGAGAGTTTCCCGCCTTCTTTCGCGATAGCTTTGCTAATCTCGGGGCTCGATGCATCCCGCGAGCGATCCCCCGCGCGATCTGTTCGTCGACCAAGTGCTCGACAGCGCATATCAGCCGGGCGTCTCCTATCGGCTCGAGCGCAAGCTGGGCGAGGGCGGCACCGCGCTCGCTTACCTCGCGCGGCGCGTCTCGCCCACCGGTGAGTCGCAAGCGGTAATCAAACTCATCTTGCCGCGGGTCGTGGCCGAATCGGACGAGCGCGCACTGACGATCATCACCAAGGAAGCAGTCGCCTTGGGCAGACTGAACGAACGCGTGCCGCCCACGCCGTTCGTGGTGCGGCTGCTCGATACGGGCAGCGTCCCCTTCCAATCTGGCGGTCGCCAGCTACAACTGCCGTTCATCGCGCTCGAGTACGTCCACGGCGGGTTGGAAGGCGCAACCCTGGAGCAACGCGTCGAGTACTCGCTGAAAGCCACCGGTTTCTCCTTCGATCCCGAGCGCGCGGCGCGTTTGATTCGCGGCCTCGCCAAAGGGTTGGACGAGATCCACACCGTGGGCGTGGTGCATCGCGATTTGAGCCCGGGCAACGTGCTGTGCTGCGGCTCGGGCGAGAGCGAGCTGTTCAAAATCTCGGACTTCGGCATCGCGCGCCCGGCTGGGCTTTCGGTGACCTTCGGCAACATGCTAGTCGGCACTCCGGGCTACTTGGCGCCCGAACAGATCGTGTCGCAGGGTGACGGCATCAGCGCCCGCACCGATATTTTCAGCTTCGCCGCCATCGTCTACTACGTGCTCACGGGCGATCCGCTGTTCAACGCGCGCACGCCCGTGGCCGCACTGATGCTCTCACGCGCCCCCGAACGCCGCAGCTTGCTCGACGCCGCCACCCTCCCCTATGAGCTGCGCGAACGAGACGCCGCGTGCCAGGCCATCGATTTGGCGATCGCTCGCGCCACCTCACTCGATCCCAAGCTGCGGCCACCGAGCGCCCAACGCTTCGCCGACAGTCTCTTACCGTGGATCGAATCGCACTCGTCGCGCCCCAGCCGGCGCTGGGTCTCCAGTATGGATCCGCTGCGTTCGCGCGAGCCGATGCTGGAACCCAACTGGATGGTGCGAAACCCTCCCGGTGACGAGCGCTTGGTCCTGAACGCGGCGTGGAACGCGTCCGGACACGCGCTGGCCGTCACCACCAAAGGGCTGGCCTACTGGGATGGCACGCGCTGGTGTGACCTCCCCGCGGACAACCTGCCCAAATCCGGCTCGCTGCGGGTGGTGGAGCGGCTCACGCCCGCCACGTGGGTCGTCGGCGGCAGCGACGCCACGCTCTTCGAATATTCACGCGACGGCGTGCGCGAACTGTTTCGCGGCCCCGATCGCGACGTCACCTTCAGCGCATTGACCACGGGCCTCGACGACATCGCCGTCGTGCTCGGCAACAAACCCGGCTCCCCGCCGCTGCTGTACGCCCTGGTCGGCAAACATTGGCTCCGCCCACTGCCCGTCACGGAAGCTTCGATGATCGCCGACCTCTCGCGCGTCGACGAAGAGCGTTGGCTGATTGTCGGCCGCGCACACGACGGCCGCCCCTACGCCGCCTACTATCGCCCCCTCGATTGGCAACTCGAACGCTTGCCCGTACCCGAAGGTCGCGCCCTGCTCGCCTGCGCCGGCACACCAGAACGACAAACCGCGATCGCCGTCGGCGTCGGCGGCGCGTGCCTCGAACTCGAGGGCGGCGTCGCCCAGCCACGAACACTCGTGAATCGGCCGGATTTGAGCTGCATCGCCATCGACACCCTGGGGCGCCATTGGGCCGCGGGCCCTGGCCGCGTCTGGTCTCGGCGCCCTTCGGGTGAATGGGCATGCGTCTGGCAGCACGAAGCCTGGCAGCCGCCCTTCGTGAGCATCATGGCCGAAATTGGCACCGTTAGCGCGATGACGGTCGACGGCGCGGTTCTGGAATGCCGCTCGCTCGCCCCCGACAAAACCAAGCCAGCCATCTAGTCCCTTCAAAGTATCTTCAATTCCAACGCCGTTACGCCTACTTCAAAGGTGCCAAGGGCTACGACGACAGCGCGCTGGAAGCCGCCCGCGAATGCCTCACTGAAGCGTGCACCGATCGGAACACCTGCCTCGCCCAAGCACTGCCAGACGTAACACCACCGCGCTGAGTAAGCCCGTATGACGCCGCAGCAAGCACTCGCCTTCGTCGAAGAACACGGAGTCGTGCTGCAAGCGGCACGGGGCCCAGTGCCCAGCTTTGCCGAGTACATCACCGGCGCGCCAATCAAGGGCAGCTGGTGGGCGCACGAAAAGGGTCACGAAATCTTCGCGCTAGCCACAGCCGTTTCGGATCACCCCGACGTACTCGTGTGCAAACTGGTCGAAGGCAAAGTCACCTACGTGCATCGCCGCCTCTGGCCAGCACTGGTCAAACTGGCCGCGCGCTTCGACCCAGCGCAGCTTTCGCAAATCGCAGAAGAACACACGCACACCGGAGCCCATCGCTCACTCGTCACCCCCTTCCCCGAGTGGGTACCAGCAGAAGTCGCGCGCGCCGCACAGCGACTCTCGCTCGCAGAAGCCGAGCAGCTGTTGGCTCCCGTGCTCAACGCGAGCACCCCGAAAAAGCCGAAGAAAAAGCGCGGCTCGTGAGCAGCAGGTCCGAGGGG
>Ga0315912_10005981_pt1 | contig 11016 bp, 10 predicted proteins | sample VfabasoilMG_FD_204469 | JGI IMG/M metagenome (GOLD analysis project Ga0315912, IMG submission 204469) | Garden soil microbial communities collected in Santa Monica, California, United States - V. faba soil | ecosystem: Environmental > Terrestrial > Soil > Garden | place: USA: California...
TGCGCGAGGCCCTGGTGATGACCACGTCGGTGTTCGGCACGTTCTCGTGGTGGCCGCGCCGGCCGGTGGCGACCTTGGCGATCTTGTCGATCACGTCCATGCCGGAGGTGACCTTCCCGAACACGGCATAGCCGTAGTTGGACGGGCCGGTGTGATCGAGGAATTCGTTGTCCACGAGGTTCACGAAGAACTGCGACGTGGCGCTGTCGACGACGTTGGTGCGCGCCATGGAAAGCGTGCCGCGCCCGTTCTTGAGGCCATTGGTGGCTTCGTTCTTGATCGGGGCTTTCGTCTTCTTCTGCTTCATGCCGGGCTCGAAGCCGCCGCCCTGGATCATGAAACCGGGCATGACGCGATGGAAGATCAGGCCGTCGAAGTAACCCTCGTCGACGTATTCCTGGAAATTCTTCGCCGAGATCGGCGCTTCCTTATCGAACAGCTCGACTTCGAAATTGCCGAGCGAAGTTTCAAACACTACAGACACGGGAATCCTTTACGGCCAGCAACCTTCGGTGACGCGCTCGTGGCCGGCGAGATCGCGGTGCGAGGTTACGTGAGTGAAGCCACGCGCCACAAGCGCGTCGCGCAGCGCTGGACCTTGCGTTGCGCCATGTTCCAGGAACAACCAGCCGCCGGGTTCCAGGTGCCGCGGCGCCCCATTAATAAGAGTGGCGAGGGCGCTCATGCCGTCGCCGCCCGGGGTCAGGGCCTCGCGCGGCTCGTGACGCAGGCCGTCGCCGCCGAGCACCGGGTCGTCCGCCGCGACATAGGGCGGGTTGCTGGCGATGGCGTCGAAGCGCCGTGACGCGAGCGGCTCATACCAGCTGCCGAGCAGCCATTCGACGCGGCCCGGCACCAGCCGCTCGCCATTGCGTCGCGCGACGGCCAGCGAGCCTTCCGAGCAGTCGCTGCCGAGCACCGACCACTGCGGCCGTTCATGCGCGAGGGCGACGGCAATCGCACCCGAGCCCGTGCCGAGATCGGCGATGCGCGCCCGCGGCGATCGCAAGTTCTCCAGCACGCGCTCGACCAGCAATTCCGTCTCGGGGCGAGGTACCAGCACGGCCGGGTTGACCTCGAATATCAGCGACCAGAACTCGCGGCTCCCCAGAAGATAGGCCACGGGTTCGCCCGCGATGCGCCGTGCGCAGGCCGCGGTGAAACGCGCCGCGACGTCGTCCGGGACCGGCTCATCGGCACGCGCCAACAGCGTGGCACGCGACCGCTGCCACGCCGCTGCGAGCAGGATTTCCGCGTCCCGGCGCGCGATGTGCTGCGCCGCCTGGGTCAATAGTTGCTCGCTGTCCGTCATGGCTTAGGACATGATGCACGATCATGAATTCCCTGCCAGCACCGGTCAGCCTGTTGCCGCTGCCACGGCCGCTCATGACCGGCGAGGTGCTCGATGCCGCGAACCGGCTGTTTCGGGCCGGGCTGCTGCGTTGTATCCCGTATTCAGCCCTGGCGGTGCTGGTGCTCGAATTGCCGGCGCTTCACGAGATATTCGCCGTTGGCCCTTATGCGCCGTACCGGCCGGTGCAGCACTACGTCATCTTCCCGGTGTCCTTGTTGTTGGGTGTTGCCCTGCTTGGCGCGGTGACGTTGCGGTTGAGCGCGGTTTCGCGCGGTGTGAAACCGCGCTTTCGCACCGAGTTCCGGACGGTGCTGCGTCGCTGGCCCGCGGCTGCCATCGCCACGCTGGGTGCACTGGGTTTTCCCGTGCTGCTGTTCACCGTTGCGTCGTTGTTCAATCCCTTCCTGCCGAACGTGGTGATCTTTGCCATCGGCCTGCCGCTCATATGGCCGACCGCGTTGCTCGCGGTGGCGCTGCCCGCATTCTGGTGCGACGCCCTGGGTCCATTTGCGGCCATCGCGCAGGCGGTACGTATCTCGCGGCGGCGCTCGTGGCGCATGGTGGGCGCCCTGCTGGCATCGGCCTGCCTGTTGACGGTGTTCTACGCGCTCGCGGCCATCATCGTCGGGTTGGCGGCGCAGCTGCTCGGCAGCGCCGACCTGTATCTCATCGCCACCATCCGCTCGATGATGTCACTGGTCGTCGGAGCCTTCGGCGTTCCGTTCGTCGTGGCCGTGCTCATCGTGGCCTACGAGGATCTCAAGTTGCGCGAGCTCGAGCGGCGCGGAGCGGCACCATGAAACGCGCGCTGACCACGACTGCGTTGTTGCTTGCGGGATTGATCTCCAACGCACACGCGGCGGACGACGCGGCACTGCGTGCGATCGAGGCCTGCCGCGCACGCCTCGATGCGCGCGTGGACATCGGCATCGAGCGCGTCCGGCGTCGCTGCCCCGATCTGTTGCCGGCGCTGGAGGCAGCATCCTGGCACGGACTGCTGCCCGCCACGCTCGGGCAGCGGCGTGAGGACATCACCGCCGAGAGCCTGCGCGCGCTGGCAGATCTGGTGCGGCACTCCACCGATCCCGGCGCCGGAAGTGTCGCGCCGGACCGCGAGGCGCTGGCCCCGGTGCTCGCGGCACTCGGCGAGAAAGGCCAGCAGGGTGCGACGCGCTGGGAACGATTCACACGCTGGCTCAAGGAGAAATACGCCGAGCGCGACAAGAACGACGAGGCCGGGTGGCTGGAGAAGCTCGCCCGGCAGTTCCGGACCAGCGAAGGGGTGATGCAGGCGATCACCTACCTCGGGTATGGCCTGGTGCTGGCGCTGGTGCTGTTCGTCATCTGGGCGGAACTGCGCGCCGCCGGCCTGCTCGGCGGAAAGCGCCGCGCGCAGCGACGCAGTGGTCCCCAGGCAGAGTGGCGTCGCCGGCTGATGCTCACCGACGTACTCGCGGCACCACTCGCGGAGCGCCCGGGCATGTTGCTCCGGTTGTTAGGCGAGGCGCTGTCGCGCGCGCAACGGCTGCCGCCCGCGGAGGGGCTGACCGCGGCCGCATTGGTGAAACAGGCGCGCCTCGACGCTGAGCAGCAGCGCACCGCCCTGGCACGCGTCGCCGGCACGGCGGAACAGGTGCGCTACGCGGCACAGGCGCCCGGCGATGAGGCCCTCTCAGAGGCGGTGAGCAGCGCGCAGAAGCTGCTGGCCGAGATTGCACCGCAGGGACGGCGCTGATGCGCGAACGCGGTATTACTTTCCTGCTCGCGCTGGCTGCGCTCGCCGCTTTCTATGCGTTGTGGCTGCGTCCGGTGGATTCGCTCGACCCGGACGCAAACGCGCCGCGGCCCACGACGGCCGAGCGACGCGGCAACGGCTACGCCGGCGTTTTCGAATGGCTGACGCGCTCCGGCGCCGATGTGCGTTCCTGGCGCGAGCGCTACACCGCGCTTGCGGATGCCGACATCCCGCAGCGCGGCAACCTGCTGGTCCTCACCTTGCCCGGGCTGGAAGTGTTCCGGAGCGAGGAGTTCAGCGCGCTCGACCGTTGGCTGCGCCGGGGCAACACGCTGCTGATCAATGCCGCGCTGCTCGACCAGCCGACCTTCGGAGTGGGGCGCGAACCCAGTGTCGTGACGGAGGTGGAGTCGCTGACTTCGATCGAATTCGAGGACAAGAAGGCCCGCGAGGCGCGCCTCGATGAGACGCCGCTGGCGCAGCGCGTGCGTGAAGCCGATGCGCGCGACGCGAAAAAGGCCGGGGAAGACGAAGAGGATGAGGACGACGCCGAGGATGAGGCGGAGAAGGAGCCTTCTTTCAACAAGGATCTCGAGGTGCCGGAGAAGATAGAACTCACGGCCGCCGGTCCGCACGTGCTGCTCGCGGGCGTGAAAAAGCTCGGCCTGGAAACCGATTTCGAAGCGCACGAGTGGTCGTTGCGCATGCCGTATGACAATTTCGTGCTGACGCTGGCGCGCGGTGCCAATGGAGAAGGAGCGTTGTTCGAGCAGCGCGTCGGCAAGGGGCGCATCCTGCTCGCGGCCGGTGGCACGCTGTTCACGAATCGCGCGCTGGGCAACGATGACAATGCGCGGCTCATGGCGAACATCATGAGCGTCAGCGTGGCGAAAGGCGGCGCCGTGTTGTTCGACGACCTGCGTCAGGGCCTCTCGGCGAGTTACGACCCGGAGCGTTTCTACCGCGATCCGCGGCTCCACAAGACCTTGCTGATCATGCTCGGGCTGTGGCTGCTGTGGGTGCTGGGTGGCACGCGGCTGCGTGCGCCGCCCATCGTGGCGCACGATCCATCCGAGGCGGAACTGGTGCGCCGCGCCGGCGGACTCATCGCGCGCACCGTGACGTCGTGGCACACCGCGCTGGCATTGTTCGATCATTTCTTCCTGGGAGTGGCGCGCGCGCTGCGCGGGGCGGATCGCGAAGCGCAGTGGCACTGGATCGAACGCCACGCCGCCATCCTGCCGCAGGAACTCGACCAGCTCAAAACGTGGTACGCGGATGCGCATGCCATGCGGGAGGTGCCGCTGGTGCCCCTGCGCAATCTTCTCGATCAACTGGAACGAAAACTGAAAACATGAACACCACGGTCGCATCGTTTGAGAAATCCGTGCAGGGCGCATTGGCACGCGTCATCGTCGGCGCGGAGGACGTGATCCGCGCCCTGTGCATCGCGCTGATCGCACGCGGTCACGTGCTGGTGCAGGGCCCGCCGGGACTCGGCAAGACGCTGCTCGCGAAAACCCTGGCCCGCGTGCTCGGGGGTGAATTCAAGCGCGTGCAGGGCACGGCGGACCTGATGCCCAGCGACATCGTGGGCACGCACATATTCGACTCGTCGAAGAACGAGTTCGTGTTCCGCCGCGGCCCTTTGTTCGCCGACGTGCTGCTGGTGGACGAGATCAATCGCACGGGTCCCAAGACGCAGTCGGCGCTGCTCGAGGCCATGGAGGAGCGCCAGGTGTCGTCGGAGCGCGACCACTATTCGCTGCCCGAGGACTTCCTGGTGCTGGCCACGCAGAATCCGCGTGACTTCGAAGGCACCTATCCACTGCCGGAGTCGCAGCTCGACCGCTTCATGCTGCGCATCGACATGGCCTACCCGGAGCGCGTCGCCGAAGCGGAGATCCTCAGGCGTTACGGCACCGAGCTGGAAGCGCGTGACGCCATCCCGGCCGACATCGGCGGTATCGATCGCGGGCTGTTGCACCAGGCGCGGGCCGCGGCGAGCGCACTGCACGTGTCGGAAGCGTTGTCGAACTATGTGCTCGATCTGGCGCGCGCCACGCGCGAACACCCGCGTGTGGCGCTCGGACTCTCGACGCGCGGCGCCCTGGCGTTGCTGCGGGCGGCGCGTGTGCACGCCGGGCTGCGCAGCGGCGAGTTCGTCGCGCCGGACGACGTGCAGGCGGTGGCGCGCTGGGTGATGGCGCATCGCATGGTGCTCAAGCCCGAGGCAGCTCTCGACGGCGACACCGATCTCGGCGTGGTCGGAGCAATCCTCGAAGCGACGCCGGTGCCGCGCTAGACACATGCACTTCGCGCGCCGTGGCTACCTGTTCATCGCCCTCACGGCATTGCTGGGCGTGGCCGGGACCTGGTCGGACGACCCGGCACTCGCGGGCGCGTGGTTGTTTCCGGCCTTCCTGATGCTCGCGGGCCTGGCCACCGAGGCCTGGTACCAGCGCGGCACGCGGCTCGACCTGCGCATGCGCCTCGACGCGCGCCTCAAGCTGGGCCGCGCCACGAATGCCGCCTACGTATTCGATCACAATCGCCGCCGCACGCTCACGCTGCAATACGCACGCGTGCTGCCGCCGGCGTTGCGCCAGTCGCGCGACGTTCGCGAGGTGGATTTGCCGCCGGATGGTGAGCTGCACGATCCCGTGGCGCTTTTGCCGCTGCGCCTCGGTGCGGGTCGCTTCGATGCGGTGCCCGCGAGGTTGTTAGGGCGGTTCTCGCTGGCGTGGTGGTCGCGCACCTTGCCGCAGGCGGAGGTATTCGCCGTGGCTCCCGACACGCTGCCGAGCGGCGCACGCGCCATCGCCGGAGAATCCGCCGGGGAAACGCCACGCCGGCTGCCGGGCGTGGGCGTGGAGCTGCTGCAGTTGCGCGACTACGAGAGCGGCGATGCGCTGTCGCGCATCGACTGGAAGGCGACCGCGCGGCGCGGCACGCTGATCTCGCGCGAATACAGCGAGGCGCAGCACCTCGAGATCCTCATCGTCATCGACGCCAGCCGCGCGAGCCGCGTGCGCGCCGGCGATCTCGATCGCCTGGGCCTGTACGCCAACGTCGCCGCGCGGCTCGCCGAACACGCGGTATCGGTGGAGGATCGCGTCGGCCTGCTGGTGTACGCGGAGCGCACGCTGAGCGCCTGCATGCCGGATCGCGGCACGCGTGCCGTCACGCGGCTGCGGCACTCGCTCGAGACGCTCGAAACCAGGCGCGGTGAACCCAACCCGGTCGCCGCGGCCATCCAGGTCCGGCGCATGCTGCGGCATCGCGGACTGGTGGTGTGGCTCACCGATCTCGCGGAGCCCACCCGCAACGACGTGCTGATGCAGGCGTTGAAGGCGCTGGTGCCACGTCACCTGCCCATCGTGGCGTCACCCCACGCGGCGGCCATCGACCAGCTCGCGGATGCGCCCGCCGCCGAGTGGCGCGATCCCGCCATCGGCATCGCCGCGCGCGGCCATCGGCATCGCGCGTTGGGACAGGTGGCGGGCATGCGGCACCAGGGCGTGGTGGTGCTGGACGAGCCGGACGACGAGCTCGACCAGGCGGTGTTCGACGCCTATCTACGGCTTCGCAGCCGCCGGCGCGTCTGAACGCATTGGCAGTTCACTTGACGCTGTAGCCGCGGCCCTCGAGGCACGCACCCTCCGCGCGCCGATAGTCCGCGCGCCGCGCGTCGTTGTCCGATTCCGCGACGCCGCCACCCGGCCGCGTCGGGTCGAAGCCGCTCTGCTGTACGGCCCAGGCGTGGCACTCGTAACGGTCGGTCGACTGCTGCGATTCGTTCTGGCCATTCTTCGGGTAGACGAAAATGTCCTCGGTGCCGGTCGAGGGCGCGGCGGGGTCGGGCTGGGGCTGCTCGGGCGGACGCGTGACCACGTACTCGCGGCGCTGCGGATACCACTGGTAGTAAGTCTGGTCGGCATAGTAGTAAGGCGCGCCGCCGAACCACACCGTGGTGTAGTAGGGCGGCAGGAAGCCGACGCCGATGCCGATGGGCGGCGCGGCCACGACGAAGCGTGGGCCATAGGGCCGGTACCAGGCGCCGCCATAGTAGTAGTAAGGCGAGCCGCGATAGTGGTAGCTCGCGTAGCCGCGCGGCAGCGAGTTGTAAACGTAACCGCGCGACGGATAGCTGTGGTTGTGGTTGTAGCGGCCGTCATAGCGCATCTCGGCGCCGCCGCGTCCGTGGTGGTTGTCGGCCAGCGCCATGGGCGCCGCGCCGCCGAATACGAGCGCCGCCAACAGGATTTTCCGCAGAGATATCGTGGTCTTCATGTCACTTCACCGTGTAGCCGCGTCCTTCGAGGCACGCCGAGATGGCGCGGCGGTAGTCAGACGCCTGGGTTTCGAGCCGCGCGCGTTCCGCCTGGTCCGCGGCCGCGCTGTGTGTGTTGATCGCTTCGGCTTCTTTCTTGCGCGCCGAGTCGGACATCGCGCCCATGATGCCGCCCGCGACGGCGCCGATCATCGCGCCCTCGGAGCTGTCGTGAGGTCCGGCAATGATGGCGCCGGTCACCGCGCCCGAGATCACGCCCGCGACCGTGTCTCGCCCCGCCGGTGGCGCCGCCACGACCTGGATCTGCTGATGCGGCGCGAGGTGCGGATCGCTGGGGTTGTAACGCGACTGCCGGACGGCCCAGTTGTGGCATTCGTAGCGATCGCGGTCGAGCTGTTTGTCGGACTGGCCGCGCGCGGCGTAGATGAATACTTCCGCGGAAGCGGGGAGTGCGCTCGTGGCCTGCGTGGATTCCGGTGCCGGCGCCACGGCAGGATCGGCGAGCGCGACGCTGCTGAGTAACGCCAACGCGAGCGAACGGAACATTCAGGGCCTCCTGATTCCATAACGCAGCGCAAGACGAAAGGTTGAACGCCGCCGCCACATCCTGCGCCCGGCCGATGAACGGCAGCTGAACGGCGGCTGAACGATGAGCGTCGCCGCGGATTTTCCTAGGTCGCGATCGGCTCTCCGCCGCGGCTGCGGCCGAACACGTGCCCGCGCAGCAGCGAGACCATGAAAAACCAGTAGCCCACTCCGATGGTGACGCGCGCCCAGCGCGGCACCTCCGGGTCCGGCGACACGAAACCCTCGATGAATCCGCAGATCAGCAGCAGCAGCGTCACGACGATCATCACCAGCATGGCCTGCCCGCAGGCGCGGCGGAACGCTTCGCTGCGTGTGAGTTCGCCGGGACGTATCAGCGCCTCGCCGATGTACGCGCCCGCGGCTCCGGCGAGGCAGATGCAGGACAGCTCCACGCAGCCGTGCGCGACGATGAAATCGAACAGCCGGCCGTGCAGACCGTGTTGCTGCGTGAGCGCAAAGATCGCGCCGAGCTGGATACCGTTGAGGCCGATCGAATAGAAGGTGCCGAGGCCGAAGATCACGCCGGAACAGAAGGCGAACAGCGACACCACGATGTTGTTGGTCAGGATGTTGACGGACAGCACCGCGGAGGGCACCACGTTGAGAAGACCTTCCGTCCACAGTTCGCCCCGTTCGACGGTGGCAATGAGGCCCGGGTTGGCGAACATCCCGATCAGGTCTGGATAGGAATACACCAGCCACCAGCCGGTGACCGCGGAGATCACGAACAGCAGCGTGACTCCCAGCAGGTGCACGCGCATGGCGTACAGGGTCGCAGGCACGCGATCGCGCAGCAGCGACCAGATCTCGAGCCGGGCGCGATGTGCGGGCCGATGAATGGTGTCGTGCAGGTCGGCGTAGGTGGCTTCCAGGTGCTCTGTTGCGCGATTGCCAAGGGCGTTGGCGGCTTGCCGGTAGTCATCGACTGTGGCCAGTGCGTCGGCGACGTCACTGCCGTGGCGGCGTCCGAGGACGGCGGCGCGCCGGCGTGCCTCCTGCCACGTGGCGTCCCGAGTCCCGAGCTTTTCCAGGAATGGCGCACGTTCCACGGCGAGCACGGTGCCCGCCGCGAGGTCACCGATGCGCAGGTGGCGGCGTCCGAATATCACGAACAGCAGGCCGACCATGTAGAACACGGGCATCGAATCGATCAGGCGGAACACATTGCGGGTCAGCAACGCGCCGACGCTAGGCACCACGCCTTCGGGCGTGAGGATGCGCAGCCCGATCATGCGCTTGCCCGGCGTGCGTCCACCCATGAGCGGTTCGAGAACCATGTGGTAGAGAAAGTAGATAGCCATCGCCGGGACGAGGCCGGCGAGATACCAGAGCGTTTCGCTTTCGGACGGCACTTCGAAATCGAGGTTGCCGAGGATGGCCCACGCCGCGATCAGCAGGTAGGCCATGGTGAGCGCGCCGCGGATCAGCCAGTCGAGCACGAAGGCGATCGAACGTGCACCGGGACCGGCCAGCACCAGGCGCGCGTCGATGCCGGTGGTGCTCGGCACGCCGACGACCGGCGCGGTGGCCAGCGCGTCGGCCGGGGTGTTCACGCAGCTCCCCGCTGTTCTTCTTCCGCGAGCTGTTCGGCCTGGTGCTCGTGCTGCAGTGTCTCCAGCAACTCGTCGATCCTGCCCTGCATGATGTCGGCGAGTTTGTAGAGCGTGAGATTGATGCGATGGTCGGTGACGCGGCCCTGCGGAAAGTTGTAGGTGCGGATGCGCTCGGAGCGATCGCCCGTGCCGACCTGCAGCTTGCGGTTGCGCGCCACTTCGCTGTCGCGTTTTTCCTGCTCGGCCGCCATGAGTTTGGCTTTCATGAGCGCCATGGCGCGCGAGCGATTCTTGTGCTGCGATCGTTCGTCCTGGCATTCGACGACGATGCCGCTCGGGAGGTGCGTGATGCGGATCGCCGAGTCGGTCTTGTTGACGTGCTGACCGCCAGCGCCCGAGGCGCGGAAGGTGTCGATACGCAGCTCCGCGGGATTCAGGTCCACGGCTTCCACTTCATCGGGTTCGGGCAGGATGGCCACGGTCACGGCCGACGTGTGGATGCGGCCCTGCGCCTCGGTGGCCGGCACACGCTGCACGCGGTGCACACCGGATTCGAATTTGAAACGCGAGAACGCGCCGTTGCCGGCGATGCGGCTGATGACCTCGCGATACCCGCCGTGTTCGCCCGGATTCTCCGACAACACCTCGACAGTGAAACCGTGAGTCTCGGCATAACGCGCGTACATGCGGAACAGGTCGCCGGCGAAGATCGCCGCCTCGTCGCCGCCGGTGCCGGCGCGCACTTCGAGATAGATGTTCTTGTCGTCGCGCGGGTCGCGCGGTATGAGCAGCATCTTCAGCGCGCCCTCGGCCGCTTCGAGCGCCGGGCCGAGACGCGTGACTTCCTCGCTGCCCATTTCCCGCATCGCCGGATCGCTGTCGGATTGCATTTCGCGCGCCGCGGCAAGCTCGGCTTCCAGGGCGCGGAAGGCACCGAATTTTTCGGTCAGCGGCGTGAGACGGGCATATTCCACTGACAGATCACGGAATTCGCGTTGTCGGCCGATGACCGCAGGATCTGCCAGCGAGCGGCCGATCTCTTCGTAGCGGTCGACCATTTTTTCGAGACGTAATCGGATCGAGTCTTTCACGCGAACCATTGTAAGGGGCGGAGGTCCAGTTATAGTGCCCGCCATGCCACGAAAACCCGTCTCGCTGCTGATTTCTTGCGCCCTGGCCGTGTCGTTGATTCCCGCGGTGTCCGGCGCCCTGTCCACGACCAACTCCGACAAGGCCGACCTGATACTGGCGGACATGGCGCTGTCGCGCGGCGATTGCCGTGGCGGCACGGATCGATACCTCAAGGCGGCACAGGCCAGCGCCGACGCGACGATCTCGGAGCGCGCCAACAAAGTGGCCTCCGATTGCCAGCAGATCACCGCCAGCGCCAAGGCAGCGCGCCGCTGGCAGAAGCTCGAGCCGGATTCGGCCGGCGCCGCCGCGGCGGTGGCACTGGCGGCGGTGCGGCTGTACGAGACCGAGGAAGCGAGCG
>Ga0315912_10005982_pt1 | contig 11016 bp, 11 predicted proteins | sample VfabasoilMG_FD_204469 | JGI IMG/M metagenome (GOLD analysis project Ga0315912, IMG submission 204469) | Garden soil microbial communities collected in Santa Monica, California, United States - V. faba soil | ecosystem: Environmental > Terrestrial > Soil > Garden | place: USA: California...
CGGTTTGGCCGGCGCGCCGTCGGACGCCGTGGCTGAAGTTGTGGCGCGGGCGCACTGGGTCTCGGCGTATGCTGGCGGCCGCGGCGCCGTGCGCGAGTTCATCGAACTGATCCTGCGTGCGCGCGGACAGTGGGACGCCATGCTGGCGCAGTATCAGGACTGACGACTGTGCAGGACTACACCGTACTTCTCGGTATTCTGCTGGCGCTCCTCCTGGGGCTGGCCGGCGGCAAGGCCTGGGAACGGTACAAACTTCAGGAAGGCCGCTGGGTCGATCGCCGCAAGATTCGGCAGTCGCCGCACTTCATCCTTGGCCTGAACCATCTCGTGTCCGGTCAGGTGGATTTGGCGATCGAGGACCTGGAGAAAGCCGCGCGGCTGGATCCCGGGGCCCTCGAACTGCGCCTCGTCCTCGGCAATCTCTATCGGGAGAAGGGCCAGGTCGGACGCGCGATCCATGAGCATCAATCGCTCTTGCAGCGGCCGCGCTTGAGCAAGCTCGAACACGCCAACATTCAACTCTGCCTCGGCCTCGACTATCGTCGGGGCGGATTTGTCGATCGCGCCGCCGCCGCGTTCGCGGAAGTGCTGAAGCTCGATCCCAACAGCGAAGCCGCGCTCGCCAATCTGGAGAAGCTCCAGGAAGACCAGCACCAATGGCAGGAGGCGTATGTCACGCGCCAGCGGCTGGCGCAGTTGGCGGGCCCACCTGATCAGCCGAAGTCTCAATCCATTCTCGCGTTCCTCGAAAACGAAATCGGTCTGCAGGCGCTCAAGGAGGGCCGGCTCGACGATGCCGCCCGTCGATTCGAAGCGGCGATCGAGGCGGATGGCACGATCGTCACGGCGTTCATTCATCTGGGCGAAGTGCGGATGCGCCAAGGTGACGTCCTGGCCGCCGTCTCGACGTGGGAACGGGCGATTGACGTGGCGCCCGACCGCGCGTACCTGGCGTTGGACCGGCTCGAACGCGCGTACAAGGAAATGCAGGCGCCGGGCCGGTTCGCCGAACTCTGCCGCAAGTTGATTGCCGCGTCACCGCGCGAATGGCGCGCGCGCCTCGCGCTCGCCCGCCATTTGGGCGAACAGGGCCGGCCGCACGACGCGCTCGAATTGCTGCTCGAGGGACTCGAGCACAACCCGCACGCCCTCGCCATTCATCAGGCGATCTGGAACACGCTCTCCGTCATGGATCTGCCCAGACCGCTCGTGGCCCGCTACATCGAGGTCACGCGCCAGTCCGTCTTCTATCTGGATCCGCATGTGTGCATCCGCTGCCGCTACCGCAGCACGGAGCTGCTCTGGCAGTGCCCGCACTGCCATGAATGGAACACGTTCGTGGAAGAGCGGATCTCGCCGGCGACGGACCAGGAGGCGGAGATCCCCGCCGCGGTGACCTGAGTTCAGGCCCGTGGCGCCGACTGGTCCCCTTCGCGTCGCACTCACCGGCGGCATCGCCACCGGCAAATCGTATTGTCTCGATCGATTCGCCGCGGCCGGCGCCGCGACGATCGATGCCGATGTCCTGGCGCGGCAAGCCGTGGCGCCCGGCACGGTCGGCTTCGCCGCCGTGCGCTCGCGGTTCGGCGCCGCCATCGTCACGCCCGAAGGCCAGCTCGATCGCGAGGCGCTCGGTCGCATCGTGTTCAGCGATCCCGACGCGCGTCGCGCGCTCGAGGCCATCATCCATCCGGCCGTCTACGCGGCGATCGGCCGATGGCTCGAGGGCCTGAACGGCACCACGCGGGTCGCCATCGCCGGCATTCCACTCCTCTATGAAACCGGACGCGAGCGCGACTTCGATGTCGTGGTCGTAACGATCTGCCAGCCTCAACAACAGATCGCCCGGCTCATCGCGCGCACGGGACTTTCGCCAGAGGATGCGGCGCGGCGAGTCGAGGCGCAGCTGCCCGCTGCGGAAAAGGCGCGGCTCGCAGACCATGTGATCGACACGTCCGGATCGTTCGACGAGACCAACGCCCAGGTCGCCGCCGTGTGGAAGGACCTCGCGAGTCGTTTCTGAGCCCCATCCGATGAATCTGTCGCTTTCCCGAGTGACATGGACACTTCACTTGGGAAACTCGCACTCCCCACCGCCACCGTTCCAGTCTTTCGGAACGAATTCGATTTCGCGGCCGACATCAGCCCGATCAAAGGCTGGCTCACGCGCGCCGAAGCCACATTTCTGTTTGAGGCCGCGAAGCGTATCGGTCCTCGATCCACGATCGTCGAAATCGGCAGTTTCAAGGGCCGGTCAACGATCTGCCTGGCCAAAGGAAGCCTCGCGGGCAACCGGCCGCGGGTGGTCGCCATCGATCCGCATCACGGCAATCCCGAACATCAGCGCCAGTTCGGTCGAGTCGATACGTTCGACGAATTTCGGCAGAACCTGTTGAATGCGCGCGTCACGCATGCCGTCCTCGCGCTCAAAGACACGTCCGTCCGCGTCGCCGCGAGATTTGACCGGCGGGTGTCGTTGCTGTTCATCGACGGCGACCATTCCTTCGCGGCGGTGCGACAGGATTTCCGATCGTGGTTGCCGCTGGTCGACGCGGGCGGCGTCGTCGCGGTCCACGATTCCTGGCAGATTTGGGGCCCGCACGTCGTGACCGCGTGGGCGCTCTGCACATCCAGACAACTTCGGAACGCCCGGCTCGTCGACACCATGACGGTGTTCGAAAAATCGACACAGAACTCCCTGCTCGACCGGGTGCGCAATCGGGCCTTCGTCGCCTTTCGACTGTTCTGGGGACTGAAGGGGTTCGTGAGCCTGAAGTTGCTGGGCAGCAAGGTCCGCTGAAGGACCGACCGCAATCGGCGAGCTGGAGCCCGCCGACGCCGAAAGGGTCATTACGATTGCCGGGACACCGCGGCGATCAACGTGTTCTTGAGCAGCATCGCAATCGTGAGCGGACCGACGCCGCCGGGCACGGGACTCAGCGCGCCGGCGACCTCGGACACATGCGGATGCACGTCGCCCACCATCGCACTGCCTTTCGTGTCGAACGTGGCGACGCGCGCGCTGTCGGCGCCGAAGATGTTCACCACCTGCTCACGGGTCTTGAGCGGATTGATACCGACGTCGATCACGGCAGCGCCCGGCTTGATGAACTCGCGCGTGACGAACGCCGGGCGGCCAATCGCCGCGACGAGAATGTCGGCTTCGGCCGCGCGCGCGGCCAAATCCTGGGTCTTGGAGTGGCAGATCATGACGGTGGCGTCGCGCTGCAGCAGCAGCAACGCCATCGGCTTCCCGACGATTTCGCTGCGGCCGATCACGACGGCACGCCGGCCCGCCATGGGCACCTGCTCGCGCACGAGCAATTCGATGACGCCGGACGGCGTGCACGGCGCGAGCCTGGCGCGCCCCTGTACCAGCCGGCCGACATTTTCCGGATGGAAGCAGTCCACGTCTTTGGCCGGATCGATCGCGTCGAACACTTTCTGCTCGGCCGCCTTGCCCAGCGCCGCCGGCAGAGGCGACTGCACCAGGATGCCGTCGCAGTGATCATCGGCGTTGAGCGCCCGGACGAGGCCCAGGACCTCGGCTTCGGACGACGTCGCCGGCAGCCGGTGCACGACGACCGTCAGGCCGGTGTCCTTGCCAGCCTTTTCCTTGTTGCGCACATAGACCTGCGAGCCGGGGTCATCGCCGACCAGCAGAATGTGCAGCGCCGGCGCCCGTCCGACGCGGGTCTTGAAACTTTCGATTTGCGGGATGAGTTCGTTCCGGATGGCAGCGGCGTTCAACACGCCGTCAAGTCGTCTCGCGGTCACGACAGTAGTGTAAGTGAAAGAGGGGTCAGACCCATGTGTCTGACCCCTGTGTCTGACCCCTAGCTCTTGTTCAGCTTGCTGTGCTTGGCGCTGTAGCCGAAGTAGATGAACATCCCGACCACGAGCCACACGATCAGCCGGAGCCAGGTTTCCTTGCCCAGGCCGTAGATCATCGCGCCGCAGACCACGATGCCGAGCATGGCCACAACTGGCAACAGCGGCACGGTGAATCCACGTTCGAGATCGGGCCGGCGCACGCGCATGATCCACACGCCCGCGCAGACGAGCATGAACGCGAACAGCGTGCCGATGCTGGTCATCTCGCCGACGATGTCGTCGGGCAGAAATGCCGCAAAGAGCGCGGTGAACACGAAGAACAGCCAGTTGGACTTGTACGGCGTCTGGAACTTCGGGTGCACCTCGGAGAAGATCTTCGGCACCAGACCGTCGCGGCTCATCGAGTAGAAGACGCGCGACTGACCGAGCAGCATCACGAGGATGACCGACGAGAATCCGGCCAGAATCGCCACGGTCACGAAGTTCGACAGCCAGCCATAGCCGGGCATGAAGTGCGTGATCGCCGCCGCCACCGAGGCTTCGCCGCCCAGCGTCGGATCCTGGAAGAAGGAGACCGGACCGAGGCCGCTCAACACCCACGAGAAGAGGACGTAGAGGATGGTGCAGATCACGAGCGAGCCCAGAATGCCGATCGGCATGTCGCGCTTCGGGTTCTTGGCTTCCTGCGCCGCCGTCGAGACGGCGTCGAACCCGATGAAGGCAAAGAAGACGACGCCCGCGGCGCCAAGGATCCCCATCAGACCGCCGTACGCGTGCTCAATTCCGTCCTTGTTGATGTGCGTCGTCGCTTCCGGAATCAGCGGCGTGTGGTTGGCCGGGTCAATGAACCCCCAACCCAGCGTGATGACCATCATGACGATCGACACCTTGAGGATGACGATCAGGCTGTTGACCAGCGCCGACTGCTGCGTGCCGCGAATGAGCAGCAACGTCAGCAGGAAGAGGATGCCGACGGCCGGGACGTTCATGACGCCGTGGACCGCCGCAACACCGGTCTCACCACCGGTGCCCGGCATGACTTGCATGGGCGAGTGGTACCACCACCATGGGATGTCCCACCCGAAGAAGCCTAGAACTCTATTGAAGTACTGACTCCACGCGATGGCGACCGTCGCCGCGCCCACCGCGTATTCCAGCACGAGGTCCCAGCCAATGATCCACGCGACAAACTCACCCATCGTCGCGTAGGAATAGGTGTAGGCGCTGCCGGCGATGGGAATCATCGAGGCGAACTCGGCGTAGCAGAGGCCCGCGAATGCGCAGCCGATGCCGGCCACCAGAAAGGCGATCGTCACGGATGGGCCCGCCCGGTCCGCAATCGCGGCCGCGGTTCGCACGAACAAGCCGGCACCGATAATCGCGCCGATTCCGAGGGCCACGAGGGAGACCGGGCCGAGCGTCCGCTTCAGGGCGCCCTCACCAACCGCCACGCCGTCGGCCATCAAACGGTCAATCGATTTCGTTCGAAACAATGAACTCGCCACTAATCCCCCCACTATCTGCTGGAACGATCGAGTCTCCAGATCGAACAGGTCGTCGGCAAAGACCGCGCGATTATACCGATTGGGTCTCGATTTCGCTATTTCTGGCGAAAACTCAGGCTAGAGCCTGGACGAATTTCCGAGCGCGGCCTCCCACGTCACCTCCACGCAAGAGATCGGCAATGACGGCGACCGAGTCCGCCCCTGCGTCCACCACCTGGGGCGCCGTCGCCAATGTGATGCCGCCGATCGCGACCAGGAGCCGGCCTGAACCTCTCACCAGTGGCGCGACCCGCCGCACGCCCTCCAAACCGACAACCGGGCTCGCGCCTGTCTTCGTCCCAGTGGGAAACACCGGCCCGGTCGCGAGATAGGTCGCGGCCCCGGTCAGACCATTCGTCACTTGCTCGTCTGTGTGAGTTGAGAGACCGATCCAGGGCGCGTCCGGCAGCAGGCGCCGCGCATCTTCGGGCGACAGATCATCCTGACCCACGTGAACGCCGGCCGCGCCCGAGAGGCGCGCCACATCAACACGGTCATTGACGATGAAAATCGCTTCGGCTTCCCGGCACGCCTGCGCCATCGCATCGGCCAGTTCGAGACCCGGCCCGAGCCCCAGCGACTTCGCGCGCAGCTGGACGAGCCGCACACCCGCATCGAGCCAGATCCGCACAACGTCGTGAGGATCGAGACCGAGCGACCCGACGTGATCGATATCGAGGATGGCGTAAAGGCGCGGGAGCCTAGGCGGATTCGGCAAGCTTGCCGCCGGTCTTCTTCGCTTCCGGCATGTGGCGGTCCATGAAGCTCGTGCTGAGACGGCCGGCGATGAAATCCGGATCGTTGATGATCTTCAACTGCAGCGGAATCGACGTCTTGATCCCGTCCACGACCGTCATTTCCAGCGTCCGCCGCATCCGGGCGATCGCCTCGGTGCGGTCGCGGCCGTAGGTGATGATCTTCGCGATGAGCGAATCGTAGTACGGCGAGACCGTGCATTCCGAATGGACGAACGTGTCCACGCGCACGCCAGGTCCGCCCGGCACGCTGAACGCGTGAATCACGCCGGGGCTCGGCGTAAACGTCACAGGGTCTTCCGCATTCACGCGGCACTCAATCGAATGCCCGCGAATCTCGATGTCACTCTGACGGAACGACAGCCGTTGTCCCGCCGCGACGCGAATCTGCTCCTTGACGATATCGACGCCGGTCACGAACTCGGTGACGGGATGCTCGACCTGAAGCCGGGTGTTCACTTCGAGGAAATAGAAATGCCCCGTCGCATCCATCAGGAACTCGAACGTCCCCGCGTTGGTGTACTGCACCGCGCGTGCGGCCTCGACCACCGTGGCGCCCAGACGCCGGCGCTGTTTGTCGGTCAGCGCGATCGACGGCGCCTCTTCGATGAGTTTCTGATGGCGCCGCTGGATGGAACACTCGCGCTCGCCCAGATGCACGACATGGCCGTGGTGGTCGCCGAGAACCTGAATCTCAATGTGCCGCGGAGACTCGACGTATTTCTCGAGATAGACATCGCCCACGCCGAACGCCGCCTCGGCTTCGCGCTGCGCCGTCTTCAATGACTTCGATAGTTCGTCGGCGGCGCGCACGATGCGCATGCCCCGGCCACCGCCGCCGGCGACAGCCTTGATGATGAGCGGATACCCGAGTTCCTTGGCGACCTTGAGAGCCTGATCTTCGCCCTGCACCGGGCCATCGCTTCCCGGCAGCACGGGGACGCCGGCCTTCTTCATCGCCCGGCGCGCGCGCGCCTTGTCGCCCAGCAACCGGATGACGTTCGGATACGGCCCGATGAACTTGATGTGGCACGCCTCGCACACTTCAGCGAGATACGCGCTCTCAGACAGAAAACCGTAGCCGGGATGGATCGCGTCGGCGCCCGTAATTTCCGCGGCGCTGATAATCGCCGGCACGCTCAGGTAGCTGTCCATGCTCCGCGCCGGACCGATACACACGTCTTCGTCGGCGAATCGCACGTGCAGCGAATGCTCGTCGGCTTCGGAATAGACGGCGACGGTCTTGATGCCGAGCTCGCGGCAGGCGCAGATGATGCGCAGCGCGATTTCGCCGCGATTCGCGATCAGAATTTTGTTGAACATCAGCGGCCCGCCACCTTCACGGCAAAGAGCCGGTCGCCAAACTGCACGGGACGGCCGTTTTCGACGTAGGCCGCCGTCAGTTCACCGTCGGTGTCGCACTCGATTTCGTTCATCAGCTTCATCGCTTCGATGATGCAGAGAACCTGCCCCTTGCGCACCTGATCGCCGACCTCGACGAAATTCGGGGCACCGGGCTCGGGGGCGCGATAGAACGTGCCGACAATCGGCGATTTGATCATCGCCAGATCGACCGCCGCGGCTGGTTCGGGACCCGCTGCGGGCGGGGCTCCGGCCGGCTGACCTGCCGGCGCGACCGGCGCCGCTGCGGGAGCCGGGGCGGTGAAGGCGGGCGCGGTCGGCGCGACGAGAGTGACCTCGCCGCCCGCCTTGCGAATTCTGACCTTCAGTCCGTCGCGCTCGAGCTCGAATTCCGCGAGCTCATGTTCGCGAACCAGGTCCAGAATCTGCCGAATGTCTTCAAGGTCCATAGTAGGGCGTTCAGACGATCAGAAGGTCGCGCGGCGCATCCGTCAGCACCTCGCATCCCTCAGCCGTCACCACGACATCGTCCTCCATCCGTGCACCACCAAGGCCGTCGACGTAGGCCCCTGGTTCAATCGTGCATACCGTCCCGGCTTCGAGCTTGATGAGTCGACCCGCGTCAGCGCGACCGATGCGGGGCGACTCGTGCAAGTCGAGGCCAAGCCCGTGCCCCGTGGCGTGGAGAAACGCCTCGCCAAGTCCATGTCTTGAAAGGACATCGCGGGCCGCCTGGTCCACGTCTGAGGCGAGTACGCCGGCCCGCACCGTTGCGAGCGCTGCGTCCTGAGCCAGCCGAACCGCGTCTACCAAAGCTCGGGCATTTGCCTGCACTTGGCCCACGGCGGCCATGCGGGTCAAATCGCCGCAGTATCCGTCTAAGACCCCACCAAAGTCCAGCACGACCAGGTCACCGTCGTGCAGTTTTCGGTCACTCGGACGCGCGTGCGGATGCGCGCTATTCGGGCCCGATGCCACAATTGTCGAGAACGCCGTCGCCGAGAATCCGGCGCGAAGAATCGCCGCGTCGATCGATCCGGCGACCTGGCGTTCGGTCAAGCCTCCCGCCACGAATTCTCGCAAGTGCCTGGCCACGTCCGCGAGCTGGGCGCACGCCCGCCGGATGATCGCGAGTTCGTGCGCGTCTTTGACGACGCGAAGGTCCTCCACAAGCTCAGACGTTGGCACCCAGCTTCGCGTTGGGCTGCCGGTCTGCCATTTCGTGAGCACGGCCACGGTCACGAACTCTGACTCGAACGCGACATCGCCGGCGGGCAACTCCCCCAGGAGCGCAGCAAGGGCCTGGTCGAATCGGCCGTCGACTCGGCGAATGGCTACGGGCCCCAACCGGCCTGCCTCCTGCTCACTCCTGGCCGCGAAGTCGTAGCGGCCGTCGATCAGCAGGTGGTGTTCACGACTCGTCAGGACCAACAGGCCCACCGATCCGTGGAAACCGCACAAATATTTGAGGTTGGTTGGCGTGGATATGACCACGGCCGCCAATGAAGGCGCGGCGGCGCGTTGCCAGGTTCGGTTCAGGCGTCCGGACCAGTCCGGACGAATTGCATCGCCCATCGTCAGGCGACAGATTCTGCCATCAATTGCGTCCGCCGGGCCTGCACCTTCGCGAGGAAGCGCTCGAGCGCGAGGACGGCAACAGGTACGACAGGTACGACAGGTACGACAGGTACGACGGGTACGACAGGTACGTGCGGCACAAGGCGCACGACCGATGCCGCGGCGACGGGGGCGATCTCGGCGAACTCCGGCTCCTCTGCGACTTCCACGACCTCCGGGACTTCGACGACCTCAGGAAGATCAAACCGGAGATCGGGCTGCACATCAGAATCCGGCCGCACTGCCGCGAACTCAGGCTCTGCATCCAGCTCGACGATGGGATCGAAGGGCTCAGGCGCAACCAGCGCGAAGACTTCTCCGTTAGCCTCTGCAGACTCAACGGGTTCAACAAATTCCGCGGCGACGGCCTCGAACGGTTCAGGGGCGGCGACGGCCTCGAACGGTTCGACCGCGAACGACTCGACGTGTTCGGCCTGTGCCGGCTGTGCAGGCGTCGCAGGCGCGGCCGCGACGAATTCTTCAGGCGCCATCGCTTCGAACGGTTCGACGGTGGCGGTTTCAGACGGCACAAACACGGCGGGCGACGCGGCGGTCTCGAACGCCACGTTCGCCGGCGGCTCTTCGATCGGGTGCATCAGGGCCGCGAAGTCCACCGCACCGAGGTCCACGTCCGCATCGAGCCGCGCGTCTGGCGACAGATTCTGCGTCTCTGCGGCGGCTTCGAGGGACTCGGCTTCTGCGATCAGTGCGGCAATGTCTGCTTCCGACACGCTGAAGCCTGTCGCGGCCTCCGGTTCCACAACGACCGTCGGTTCCGCAGCCGCCTGTTCCTCGATCGCGGCGACGACGCTGGCGGCTGCGATGTGCGCGGGATCCGCGTCGGGTGCGGGCGACCACATGGCGACATCCGGCTCGGACGGCGTCATCACCGCTTCCGTCGGCGTGTAGCCGGCGACGTGGCCGTGGCCCGAGACGAGCAGCACCGGTTCCTCTTCTGCAGTCGCGTCAACGGACAACGTCTCGGCGACCTCGGCCAACGTCGTGTTGGCGGCCTGATCCACGGCGTCATCGGACGGCGGCCATTGCCCCGGCCCATCCATGGGGAGATTCATCGTGTGTTCCGCGCGATCGTGCAGTTCTGCGAGCGCGCGAATGGCGGCGAGGTTGTCCGGCCGGCGCCGAAGCACCTGCTCCAGTTCCTCGCGCGCGTCGTCGTATTTACCGAGTTCGAGAAGCGCCCAGCCCAGCGTCACGCGGGCCGAAATGTGATCGGGATACTTCCGCAACCCGTCCCGGCACAGACTGACGGCACGGTCCAGATCTCCCGCGCGGCGGAACCGCTCGGCGATCGGGCCAAAGGCCGAGCTGTCCTCGGCGGCAGCCGGCTTCTGAGATCCCTTCTTGCGCGTTGAAACAGTCGCCATGCACCGACGCTTTCTTCAGGAATGCCTACGTGCGGTTGTCGGGGGACTAGGGCTTGACCAGCTTGATGGTGACCCTTCGCGGCGTGTTGTTCGCCGCGGACGTGTTGCCGGACGGCAGAAAGTCGACCCAGATGTCCGTCGGAATATTTCCGGCGTCTGCCGGTGGCGCCGTAAAGAGGACCGCCGCGCGCCCCTGATTGTCGGTGGTGACGGAGTTGGCTGACAGGATACCGAGCCCGCTTCTGGTGCTCACGTAGAACATCTGCCCTGGCACCAAGCTGCCGTTGCTGTCGCGCACCACCACTGAAACGGTCGACTGGGCCGTCCCGTTCTGGAGGAGCGTGTCCGGCGAGGCGGTCAGCGCCACGGACAGACCCAGTTCCGACGGGCCTGTCAACGACGGCGCCGGCGTCTCGTTGACGGTACAGCCCGTGAGGGCCACAGTAAGAGACAGAGCCAACAGTGCTCGCTTCATAACGTCATCACTCCAAAAAATTCAACAGCCTGGTTGACCGACGC
>Ga0315912_10005983_pt1 | contig 11014 bp, 14 predicted proteins | sample VfabasoilMG_FD_204469 | JGI IMG/M metagenome (GOLD analysis project Ga0315912, IMG submission 204469) | Garden soil microbial communities collected in Santa Monica, California, United States - V. faba soil | ecosystem: Environmental > Terrestrial > Soil > Garden | place: USA: California...
CTGATCCAGGAATACGACGTTCGAGTGAGTCCTCAGCACGCCGTCGGGAATGCCATCGAACGGCGATTGGTCGACAATGTTTCCGTCGGCGACCGGAGCGAGCCGCACAACAGTGCTTTCAACTGGAATTGGTTCTCCGAGTGCCTGCCCGTGCTGCGCGAGGGCAGGGACGCGGGCGCCGATGGCAAACCCAACCAATATGCAGAACACGGTCAATCGGTTCATGGTCGCCCCCGTCCGCCACGATCGCCACGCAGTCATGCCGCGCGGCTATTCGCCGTGAGCCTGCGCCGACATGTGGCCTTGTGGCAACTCTCAAAAGTCCTACAAACACGGGGATCTGTAGGACTCGGAACTGGGAGATGCCGTGTCGCCCACAAAGGTATCCTTCGACAATGATGCGAGCAGGCTTGCGTCGTATCGGTTTGTACCCGGCCACCGGGCTCGCGTTGGCCTTGCTCTGGATGTCGGCAGGCGACGCGGCACGGGCCGAAGACACCAAGCCGAGTTTGTCCAAATCCCTGGCTGCAACGAGCCCGGACGCCCAGCCCTTGAATCTGCTGCTTACCCAGTCGGAATTGGCCGCGGTTGTACGCAACTTCGAAATCAAGACAGGGGAGGTGCTGACCGCCCCGTTCGATGACGAAGAAATCCTCGTCGTCGCACCCGGCTATGTTGCGCCCATGCGCGACGTCAGCCAGGAAGCCTGGGGAGGCATCGCCGCGCCGTTCTGGGCACTCAGGCATCCCAAGGACGCCTGGCGCATCTTCGTTCCAATCCCTCCGAAAGGTCGGTCGCCGGAGTCGGAACGTGCGGCACCGGACCCGCGATAGATCAACTGGCATCCGACGTGGGAAATTGTCTGACAGCGACTTCCTAGGCTCGCTGACTTCGGCGTTTTCTGGAACGTGGCAAAAATCACGCCACGGCCATGTTCACCAAAACGTTCAATGATGTTGTCCGCCTCGCACTCGCAAGCACCCCCGGTGAACTTGGAGACGCTCTCGCACCACTTCCCCACGGCGTAAGGTATGGCGTCGCGTGCGACCTCGAAGGCGAAGGCACGGCGCACCGCTACGACAGTCCACGCGAGCGCGCCTTCTACCTGAGCCGTCACGAGAGTGGCGTCCTGGTCTGGCGCTGGAACTACGTCGCGACATACGAGGAAGCGGGCAAGTTGCTCGCGATGGCTATCGCACTTGGGGGCGCCCTGAACGGGCAGGCCGCGAGCCGAATTTTCTCGAAGGCGACCCGCCGACCCATTGAACTGCCCGTTCCCACCTTGGAACCCTACTCGAACCCAATGATGTGATACTCGCGGGGCCGGCCTTCAATGCCGGCGTTCGGGTGTTAGTCGGAGGGGGAGATGGCCACGGGTCATTGTCACTGCGGGGCGATCCGATTCGAAGTCCAGGGCGCGCCGAACTGGAGCGCGCTGTGCCATTGCGGCGACTGCCGACGGCACGCCGGCGCACCGGTCGTCGGCTGGAGCGCGTTCCCTGAGGACGCGCTCAAGGTCTTGCAGGGCAAGCCGAAGGTCTACAAGTCGTCGGAACACGGGCGCCGTCACTTCTGCGCTGAGTGCGGCACCGGGCTCTTCTATTACAACGCCGTCAACTTGCCGGGCATTGCCGACGTGCAGATCGCGACGCTCGACGATCCGGATGCGGTTGCGCCGATGATCCAGGTGCAGGCGGCGGAACGGATCGGCTGGATGGAACGCGCGCACGAGTTGCCCGCGTTCGAGCGCTATCCGTCGAAGGGTTGACCCCGATTCAGAGCGGGTAAACGCCGAGCGGCTCGACCAGCTGCCAGCCCTGGCCCTGCTCGACGTATTCGGCGCGCGCCTCGAACTTCTGCGGTTCGCCGGCCTTGGTCGGGCCCTGCCAGCTCCACGACACGTCGCCCGAGAAGGTGACGACGCCTTCGAATTCGACAACGGCTGACTTCATCTTGTCGCCGAGCGGCTGCGTTGAGACGGACTTTTGCCGGAACTCGACCAGCGTCGCCTTGCCCTCGATCGCCGGGTTGGCATTGATCTTGGCGAGGATGAACGGACCCATGTCGCTCGTGTCTGGCGCATCGATCGCGCCCGCACGGGAAACGGGTGCCGTAGCAGCGTTGCCACCCGCAGCGCCGGTGACAGGCTCCGGCGGAGACTGTTCACGGCCACAACCGCCCGCCAGCAACGCCGCAATTCCAAGGATGGCTGCCGCGATTGCGCGCGTCGGCGCGGACACGGGAGTATTCATGGCGGGAGTATAGGTCGGGCGCCCTGTGACCTTGTCGGGGGCCGCGCGGCGCCCACTCTGGTATAGTCCGCGCGACCTGAGAGGCCGGTGAACATTAGCCTTGCAAGCGCCTAATTTTTCTGGAATTTCCGTCCGAGGCATCGAGGTCTGGCGCGGCGAGCGGCGGGTGCTCGCGGGCGTCGCACTCGAGGCCGCGGCCGGGGAGTGCGTCCATGTGCTGGGACCTAATGGTTCCGGCAAGACGACGCTCCTGCGGGTGATCGCGGGGCTGCTCCGGCCCGAAGAAGGGCGAGTGGACTGCAACGGACGGGACACCGACGCCGACCGTGACGCGTGGCACACGTCGTTCAGTTATCTCGCCCACAGCGACGGCCTGAAGCCCGAACTCACCGCGCACGAGAATCTCGCATTCGAGACGGGATTGCGTCGGCCGCTGCGCCCTGGCGAAATCGAAAAGGCAATCGCGGATCTCGGCATCGCGCATGCCCGCGACCAGCTCGCCGCGACGCTGTCGGCCGGGCAGCGACGTCGCCTCGCGTTCGCGCGGGTGATGCTCGCCGGCGCACCGCTGTGGATCCTCGATGAGCCGTACACCAGCCTCGACCGCGACGGCACCGTGCTCGTATCCGCCATCATCGGCCGCCACCTGGATGGCGGCGGCGCCGCGCTCATCGCCGCGCACCAGCCACCTGCAATACCGGGTCACCGCCCCCGCGGCGTGGAGCTGGCCGCGTGAACCGCACGACCATCCTTTCCGCCGCATTCCTGGTGTTTCGCCGGGACTTGCTGCTGGCACAGCGGCACTGGGGACAGGTCGCGCAGCCACTCGTCTTCTTCGTGATGGTGGCAACCCTGTTTCCGCTCGCGCTCAGCCCGGAACTTTCCGAGCTGCGCCAGATCAGCAGCGGCGTCCTCTGGGTTGCGGCGCTACTCGCGTCGCTGCTGGGGCTCGAGCTGCTGTTTCGTTCCGACCATGCCGATGGCACTCTGGAACAGATGCTGCTGACGGGACAACCGCTGTCGATCCTTGCGCTCGCCAAAGGCTTCGCGCACTGGACGACCTGCGGGCTCCCGCTGGTCCTGTTGTCGCCTTTCGTCGCCACCACGATCGGCGTGCCGTTCGACGCCCTCGGCACCGTCATGCTCTCGCTCGCGCTCGGCACCGCCATCCTGAGTGCGCTCGGCGCGATCGGCTCTGCCCTCACGCTGGGCCTGCGGCGGGGGAGCCTGCTGCTCGGTCTGCTCGTGTTGCCGCTCGCGATGCCGGCGCTGATCTTCGGCGCGCGCGCGATCGACCTGTCAATCCACGGCGACAGCGCGCGCGGGCCATTGCTGCTCCTCGCGGCCATGCTGGCGCTGGCGGTTACGCTGGCCCCGCCCGCAATCGCGGCGGCGCTGCGGATCAGTGCGGAGTGATTACATGACGTGGGGCTGGTTCCACAAGCTCGCTTCGCCGCCGCATGCGTATCGCATTGCAGGCCGCCTGGTGCCGTGGTTCGGCTGGCCGGCCGGAATCCTGCTGGGCATCGGGCTGTTCGGCGGACTCGTACTGGCCCCGCCGGATTACCTGCAGGGCGATTCGTTCCGCATCGTCTACGTGCATGCCCCGGGCGCCTGGCTCTCGATGTCTGTCTACGCGACGATGGCCGCCGGTGCCGCAGTCGGGCTCATCTGGCGCATCAAGCTCGCCCACGCGGTCGCGGCGGCGGCGGCTCCCATCGGCGCATCCTTCACCGTGCTTGCGCTCGCGACGGGCGCGATATGGGGCAAGCCGACCTGGGGCACCTGGTGGGTGTGGGATGCCCGGCTGACGTCGGAACTCATCCTGCTGTTCCTGTATGCCGGCGTCATGGCACTGCGCGCGTCGATCGACGACCGTGATCGCGCTGACCGAGCTGCCGCCTTGCTCGCGATCGTGGGCGTCGTGAACCTGCCGATCATCCATTACTCGGTGTACTGGTGGAACACGCTGCACCAGCCCTCCACGCTGACGAAGGTCGCGAAACCGTCGATGGCGGGCGAAATGCTCTGGCCCTTGCTGGTGATGCTGCTCGCGTTCACCCTGTTCTTCGTGGCCGTGCTCCTCGTGCGCCTGCGGGCGGAGATCCTCCGGCGCGAGCGCAACGCGAGCTGGCTCAGGGCGGAACTGGCACGATGAGCGAATTCCTGCACATGGGCGGTTATGCCGCGTACGTCTGGCCTTGTTTCGGCCTCGCCGCGGCCGTGCTCGCCTGGAACATTCTATCGGCGCGGCGCCTGCACGCGGCTGCGCGCGAACGCGCGGTCCGCCGCAGCGCGGCCGTGCAGGGGACACCGTGACGCCGCGGCGCAAGCGGCTGCTCGCGGTGCTCGGCATCCTCGTCGGCGTCGGCGCGGCGGCTGCGCTTGCCACGCTCGCCTTCGAGGACAACCTGCTCTATTTCTACAATCCATCACAGGTCCTCGCCGGCGACGCGCCGGAGGGCCGCACGTTCCGGATCGGCGGCATGGTCACCCAGGGGAGCCTGAAGCGTACCGACGGCACGCTCGAGGTACGGTTCGTCGTGACCGACTACCAGCATTCCATCCCGGTGCGCTACGAAGGCCTGCTGCCCGACCTCTTCCGCGAGGGGCAGGGGATGATCGCGCACGGCCGGATGGGAGAGGGCGGGGAATTCGTCGCTGACGAGGTGCTCGCGAAGCACGACGAGAACTACATGCCGCCCGAAGTCGCGGAGTCGCTGCACGACCCCCAACCGGCGCGGGTGTCCGAATGATCCCGGAGCTGGGCCACTTCGCGCTGATCCTGGCGCTCCTCTTGTCGACGTCGCAGTCGGCCTTCAGCTTTGGCGGCGCAGCGCGTGGCAATGCGGCATGGATGGCCGCCGGCCGCTCCGCCGTCGTCGGGCAGTTCGTCTTCGTCGCCGTCGCCTTCGGCGCGCTGGCGTGGTCGTTCGTCCAGCAGGATTTCTCCGTGCTCTACGTGGCGTCCAACTCGCATTCGGAGTTGCCCGTCTTCTTCCGAGTCGCCGCCGTCTGGGGCGCGCACGAAGGATCGCTGCTCCTGTGGTCGTTGTGCCTGGCGGGCTGGACCCTTGCCGTGACGGCAGCGAGCGGTTCCCTCGATGCGCCGTTCAGGAGCCGCGTGCTCGGCTTCCTCGGGCTCATCAGCATCGGGTTCCAGCTCTTCATGCTGGCGACCTCGAATCCATTCACGCGCCTCATGCCCGCGGCGGCGGAAGGCCGCGACCTCAATCCGCTCCTGCAGGACTTCGCGCTCGTCGTGCATCCGCCCATCCTCTATCTCGGCTACGTGGGCTTCTCGGTCGCCTTCGCCTTTGCTTGCGCGACGCTGCTCGAGGGGCGGCTGGATGCCGCCTGGGCCCGGTGGACGCGGCCGTGGACGCTGGCGGCCTGGCTGTTTCTCACGATCGGGATCGCGCTCGGCAGCTGGTGGGCGTATTACGAACTGGGTTGGGGCGGCTGGTGGTTCTGGGACGCGGTCGAGAATGCGTCGTTCATGCCCTGGCTTGCCGGTACTGCGCTGATCCACTCGCTCGCGGTCACGGAGAAGCGCGGCCTGTTCAAGAGCTGGACGCTCCTGCTGGCTGTCTCCGCCTTCTCGCTGTCGCTCCTCGGCACTTTCCTGGTTCGATCCGGCGTCCTGATCTCCGTGCACGCATTCGCCACCGATCCCGAACGCGGCATCTACATCCTCGGTTTCCTGACCGTCGTGATCGGTGGAGCGCTGCTCATGTACGCGTGGCGGGCGCCCCGGCTCAAGTCCGAGGCCGGGTTCGAGGCCACGTCGCGCGAGAGCTTCATGCTCTTCAACAATGCGCTCCTCGTCACCGCGCTCAGCCTCATCCTGCTGGGTACGCTCTATCCGCTCTTCATGGACGCGCTCGAACTCGGCAAGGTTTCGGTGGGACCGCCGTACTTCAACCTGGTATTCCTCGTGCCGATGCTGCCGCTCCTGGTGCTGCTCGGCATCGGGATGCATGCCGCCTGGAAGCGCGGGCTCCTCGGCACGATGCGCACTCGCCTGTTTGCAGTCGCCGGCGCCAGCATCGGCGCATCGGTCATCATTGGCGCGGCGGCCTACGGCGAGGTTCGGCCGATGACGACGATCGGCTTCGCCCTCGCGGTCTGGGTCATGCTGTCCTCGCTGCTGGTCCCGTTCGCGCGCCTGCGCGGCCGCCAGCCGCTGCCGGCCGCCGTGCTTGGCATGGTCGTCGCCCATTTCGGCATCGGGCTCACGACCCTCGGCATCACCGGCGTCCAGTCGTTCAAGGTCGAGAAGGATTTCGCGCTCGGCATCGGCGATGGCGCGACGATTGCCGGATACGAGTTCAAGTTCGCGGCCCTGCGCGACGTGCGCGGCCCCAATTACGTGGGCGTCGAAGCCGACGTCGTCGTGTCGCGAGGCGGCGAGGCGGTTACGGTCCTCAAACCGCAGAAGCGGCTCTACAACTCCGGCGGCAATGCGCTGTCGGAGGCGGGCATCGAAGTCGGCGCGGCGCGCGACCTGTTTGCGGCACTCGGCGATGACCTCGGCCAGGGCCGCTGGAGCTTCCGGCTCCAGTACAAGCCGCTCATCCGCTTCATCTGGCTCGGCGCGATCCTGGTCGCGTTCGGCGGCCTGCTCGCGGCACTGGATCGTCGCTATCGCCAGCGCGTCACGGCCAGGTTGGATGAGCGGGCGGCATCGGTCGCGTAATGAAGATTGCCTGGCGATTCCTGCTGCCCGCCGTTGCATTCACGATCCTGATCGGCTTCTTCGTGGTCGGCCTGCAACGCGACCCGGGCGCCATTCCGTCCCCGTTCATCGGCAAGCCGGCGCCCGAATTTTTCCTGGAGTCGCTCGGCGACCCCGCGTGGAAAGTTGGCACGGAGGATTTCGCCGGGCGGCCCTGGGTGCTGAACGTCTGGGCGACCTGGTGTGTCGGATGCCGCGAGGAACACGCGGCGCTACTTTCCATCGCCCGCGAGAATCGCGTCCCCATCATGGGACTCAACTGGCGCGACGACCGGGCGCTGGCACTCGGTTGGCTCGAGCAGCTCGGCAATCCCTACGTATCTGTCGCCTATGATCCCGAGGGCGGTACGGCCATCGACTGGGGCGTGTACGGGGCGCCCGAGACTTTTCTCATCGACGCTGAAGGTCGCGTGATCAAGAAGCATATCGGCCCGCTCACCGTGGAAACCTGGCAGCGCGAATTCCTTCCGCTCCTGCCATCGACCGGGAAGCGACAGTGATGCGCCGGTTCGCGTTCATCGCCTGGCTCTTCTTGTCCCTGTCGGCGGGAGCCGTGGACACGGGCCAGCGCTTCGATGATCCCGCCCAGCAGGCGCGCTACGAGCGCCTCATTCGCGACCTGCGCTGCCTGGTCTGCCGCAGTGAGAGCATCGCCGACTCCAATGCGCCGCTCGCCGCGGACCTCCGGCGCGAAGTCGACTCGCTGATCCGCGACGGCAAGAGCGACGCCGAGATCCATGCGTTCATGACCGAACGCTATGGCGATTTCGTGCTCCTGCGCCCGCCGGTTACGCCACGCACCTGGCTGTTGTGGGCGGCACCGGCCTTGTTCCTGGTGGGAGGCCTCACGGTCGTGCTGGTGGTTGTGCGCCGCCGCGCGAGCGCCGCTCGCTTGAATCCCGGCTCGCTTGACGACGGGCCGGATCTCCCGTGACTGCGTTCATCGCGATCTGCGCGGTCTTTATCGCAGCTGCCATCGGCCTCATCGCCTGGCCGCTGCTGCACCGCGGCGTCTCCGGGGATGACGCGCCGCGCGCCGGAATTTCCGCCGCGATCGTGGCGGCTGCCTTGCCGGTCGCCGCATTCCTGGTCTATTTCTCGCTCAGCAACTGGGACTGGCGCGCGCCCGCCGAGTCGCCGCCGGCCACGGCGCCGGACCTGCAGCGTGTCGTGACCGAGCTGCAAAACAGGTTGGCGAGCCAGCCGGGTGACGTGGAGGGCTGGAAACTGCTCGGTCGATCCGCCACGGTGCTCGGCGACTTTCCGCTCGCGCGCCGCGCTTTCGGTGAGGCCTACACCCGCACCCAGGGCGCCGATGCCGACGCGGTCGTCGGTTATGCCGAATCGATGATCCTCATGGACGAGCGCGAGATCGATGGCGAGGCGGCCAGGCTCTTCGAGCGCGCCCTGGAGATGGCGCCGGACAATGCACGTGCCCTGTGGTACGGCGGCATCGTTGCATACCGCCGCGGCGACATGGCGCTCGCGCAGCAGCGCTGGATCGAATTGCAGGATCACGACCTGCCGGCCGACCTGCGTCAGGTGCTCGCCGAACGCCTGGCCGAGATCGAGCAGGCGGAGGGCAAGCCGGCGGTGAGGGCGGATGCCGCCGCGGCAACAAGCGCGATTGACCTCACCGTTGCCATCGACCCCGAACTGGCGGCGCGCGTCCCCGCCAACGCGACATTGTTCGTGATCGCTCGGCGCGGCAGCGGCGGACCGCCGCTTGCCGTGCAACGCCGACCGGTCGGAGCCTGGCCGGTCTCGCTGCGACTCAGCGACGCCGACGCCATGCTGCCCGGGATCTCGCTTGCGGGCGCCGGGCCGCTCACGCTCATTGCACGGATTTCCTTGAGCGGGCAGCCCATCGCGGCGAGCGGCGACCTCTTCGGCGAGGTCGGTTATGATTTCGCCTCGGCCCGTCCGGCAAGCCTCACCATTGACCGGACCGTTCCTTAAGCCAGCGGCCGGGGGAGTGCCATGGGGCCGGCCGTCGTCCAGTACCGCTTCGAGCGCCTGCCATCGGCGTTCCGCTATTTCCCGCGAGCCGTGTTTGGGCGCAGGGGCGCACTCGTGCCGGACGGGCAGGTCGTGCCTCGGCTGGAAGCCCGCGTCGATTCGGTCCGCGCGAATCGCGGCCACCTGGATCGTTATCGCGAAGTCTGCGGATTTGCGCACGACGGCTGCCTGCCGCTCACGTATCCGCATGTGCTCGCGATGCCGCTGCAGTTCGCGATCCTGACCCATCCGCGTTTCCCCGTGCGCCTGATGGGCCTTGTGCACATCGCCAACGACATCCATCAGGTTCGGCCGCTCCCGGAATCCGGGCGGTTCGCTCTGCACAGCTGGATCGAAGGACACCGCGATGTCGACCGCGGCCACGAGTTCGATCTCTTCACATCGGTCGAGGACGGACAGGGGACCGCCTGGCTCGAGAAATCGAGCCTGCTCGCGCGGCGCTCGGCGGGCGGCAAGCGGGCTTCGCGCGGGGCGCGCCAGGCGCTGCGCTACGAAATGCCACCCGAGGGGTTACAACCCGGGACGGCCGACATCACCGTGCCTCGCGCCATGGGCCGCCGTTACGGCTGGCTTTCCGGCGACCTCAACCCGATCCATCTCGGCGATCGTGGCGCGCGGCTGTTCGGATTCGAGCGCGCGGTCGCCCATGGCATGTGGTCGATGGCGCGTTCGCTTGCGGCACTCGGGTCCGCCGCGCTTGCGCCACCCGTGCAGGCGCTCGTTGAGTTCAAGTTCCCGCTCTTCATGCCGGGGCAGACACGCCTCGAGCACTGGGCCAGCGGCGACCGGCGTGTGTTCGTGTTGAAGGATTCCGCGAGCGGGCGGCCGCACGTCGCGGGATCCACGCGGCCCGGCTGAGGACATGGCCGGCGACGCGATCCGCAAGCTGATGCACATACGGCCGGGCGAAGGGCGCGCGGTCGCCTTCGCATTCGCGTACTTCTTCATGCTGATGAGCGGCTATTACCTGCTCCGTCCCCTGCGCGATGCGATGGCGAGTGGCGTGGTCGAGGACCTGTTCTCGTTCTACGCCGGTACGCTGGCCGTGATGCTGCTGCTGACGCCGCTGTTTGCGGCGCTCGTGTCGCGCGTCCGCAAGCCGCTGCTGCTGCCGATCGCCTACGCGTTCTTCGCCTCGAACCTGCTCGTGTTCTACCTGCTGTTCAAGTCGATGCCGGATTCGCGCGCACTGGCGGCTTCGTTCTTCGTCTGGGTGTCCGTCTACAACATGTTCGTGGTTTCCGTGTTCTGGAGCTTCATGGCGGACGTGTTCCGCGACGAGGAGGCGAAGCGACTGTTCGGGCCGATCGCTGCCGGCGGCGGCACGGGAGCGATCGTCGGGCCGCTCGTGCTGCAGTACCTGGCGCCGCGCATCGGCGTGGACGCCGTGGTGTTCCTCGCCATGTTGCTCCTGCTCGGCACGCTGCCCTGCATCCGCGCACTGTCGCACTGGGCCGAAGCGAGGCACGGTCGTTTCGTGCTGCCGCCTGGCGACCCAGCGGGGCGCATCGGCGGCGGGATCCTGTCTGGCTTCATGATCGTCGCGCGTTCGCGGTACCTGCTCGGGATCGTCACGATCATCGCGCTGGGATCGATAGCGGCCGCGTTCATGTACAGCGAATTGCTGCGCGTCGTCGGTTCCACCTATCCGGACCTTGCAAGCCGCGCACAGTTCTTCGGAAGGCTCGATTTCGTCGTCAACATCGCAGCCTGGATTTTCCAGGCTTTCGCGGTGAGCTGGCTGATCCGGAGCTTCGGGATTGCGGGCGCGCTGGTGACGATGCCCATCGTCGCGCTGATCTCGTTCCTGGCGCTCGCGGCCTCGCCATTGCTCCTCGTCCTCGCCGCAGGGCAGGTGTTGCGCCGGGGAGGGGAGTACGGCATTGCCAAGCCGAGCCGGGAAGTCCTGTTCACGGTGGTCGACGCGGAAACCAAGTACAAGGCCAAGAACTTCATCGACACCGTGTTGCAACGGACCAGCGACCTGGTGGGCATCGGGCTGGTG
>Ga0315912_10005984_pt1 | contig 11014 bp, 4 predicted proteins | sample VfabasoilMG_FD_204469 | JGI IMG/M metagenome (GOLD analysis project Ga0315912, IMG submission 204469) | Garden soil microbial communities collected in Santa Monica, California, United States - V. faba soil | ecosystem: Environmental > Terrestrial > Soil > Garden | place: USA: California...
CGGGAAGCGCCGACGCGCGGATGTCCTCGAAGGCGACGCTCTCGCGGCCCTGCGCCGTCGCGCGGAACTTGCCGGCGAGCAGCAGCGCCTGCGCTCCGCGGGGCGAGGCCCCGACGCGCACGTGCTCCTTCGCCGCGCGCGTCGCGTGCTCGGACTCCGGATGCGTCGCCAGCACGAGGCGCAGCGCGAAGTCGACGATGGGCGGCGCCGCGGGCACGGCCCGGAGCGCCTCGCGCAGCTCGAGGATCTGCGCCGCATCGATCACGCGCTCGACGCGCTGCTCCCGCGCGGTCGTCGTGCGATCCATGATCTCCGTCAGCTCGGACAAGCCCGGGAACGGCACGTGCACCTTCAGCAGGAAGCGATCGAGCTGCGCCTCGGGCAGCGGGAACGTGCCCTCCATCTCGAGCGGGTTCTGCGTCGCGAGCACGCAGAACGGCTGCGGCAGCGCGCGCGACTGGCCCCCGACCGTCACTTGCGCCTCCTGCATCGCCTCGAGAAGCGCGGACTGGGTCTTCGGCGTCGCGCGGTTGATCTCGTCGGCCAGCACGAGGCTCGCGAAGATGGGCCCCTGCTGGAAGCGGAACGCGCGCCGCCCGCTCTCGCCCTCGTCGATCACCGTCGTGCCGACGACGTCGGCCGGCATGAGATCCGGCGTGAACTGGATCCGCGAGAAGGGGAGGCCGAGGCAGTCGGCGAGAGTCCTCACGAGGAGCGTCTTGCCCAGCCCGGGCACGCCTTCGAGGAGCACGTGGCCGCCGAGAAAGAGGCCCGTGAGCAGGCCATCGACCACGGGCTCCTGTCCCACGATGACGCGCGCCACCTGCGCCCGCACGAGGGAGAGCGTCTTCTGCACTCGATCGAGATCGGCCATGGAGCCCTCTACGGTTTCGTCGGCGGCGCGTCGGGAAGCGCCTTGCTGTCGATGGAGGTGAAGTACTCGCGCACGGCGTCGCGATAGGAAGGGGGAATCTCCTCGCGCGCGAGCGCTTCCTCGCGCGCCTTGCGATAGGACGGCGGGATCGAGACCTGCGGGGCCGCCGCGGTCTCCGGACCCGATGCGATCGTGCGCGTCTCGACGACGTCGAAGCTGCCGGCGGTCGCCTGGCCGTGCACCTGCGACACGCGGCCGCGCGCGCTGTCGAGGCGCGTGCTGTCGTGGAGCTGCGAGTAGGCCTCGCGCCAGTCGCTCGTCTCGCTCGACTGGCGATCCTGCTGATGACCTTCACCCGTGGCCGCGCCTGCGCTCTCCTCGTCGGTCGTGCCGACGCCCCAGTCGCGCTTCACGTCGCCCTTGCCGCCCTTGCCGCCGCCCTTGCCCTCGCCGTCCTCGCCCTCGCCATCCTCGCCCGGCGACTGGCCGCTGGCCTTCGCGATCATCTCGGCGATCTGAGCGTCGGTCTTCGCGGAGCCGAGGCTCGCCATCGCCTGCTGCACGAGCTGGCGCGCCTCCGTCAGCGCCTCGTTCTCGCTCGCGTCGGCGACGGCCTGCCGCAGCTCGGCGGAGGCGGCGAGCGTCTCGGCGAGCTCGGCCGCCTTCTCGAGATCGCCCTTCTCGATGGCCTCGGCGAGCTGCTCGAGCTGAGTTGCCAGTGAATCGTGGCCCGCCTCGCGCAGCGCCTCGGCGGCCTCCTCCAGGCGCCGCGCCATGCGCGTGAGATCGCGCTGCTCGAACTTCACGCCCTGATCGAAGGCCTTCGCGAGCTCGCGCAGCTGCTCGTCGAGCTTCATCGCGCGGGAATCGTCGGCGCTGCGCGCCGCGTCGCGCTGGAGCGTCGCGAGCTCGATCGACGAGAGGGCGCGCTCGAGCGACGAGCGCTCCGCTGCTTGCAGCTTCTCCTGCTCCCGTCGCGCGACCTGATCGAGGCGCTGCAGCTCGGTCATGGCCTCCTCGCTCGTCATGGGCTCGAGCTGCGCGCGCTCGAGCGTGCGGCGCATCTCGGCGAGGACGTCGCGCGACGCCTCCGAGGCGCCGGCCTCCTCGAGGCGCTCCTCCTGCTCGCGCAGCTTCTCCTCTACGGCCTTCGCCGCGGCGACGATGCGCGTGTCCGGCGCTGCGGGAGCAGGCGCTTCCTTCAGCGGCCATGCCGGCGTGAACGTCGCGAGGAGGAGCAGCGGCATCGTCGAGACGACGCGCCAGGACGTCGGCCGCCACGGCACGAGGTCGGCGGCGCTGCGCTTGCCGATGACGTCGAGCGCTCGCTGGACATGCGCCGCGCCGCCAGGCTCGCGCGCGAGCCACAGCGCCGTGACGAGTCGCTCCTTCGAGTCGAGCGCGCGATCGGCGAGCAGCGCGCCGTCCGTCTCGGTGAGGCGCGCGCGGAGCGCGGCGGCGAGTGCCGCTCCGAGCACGGGGAGAATCACGAGCGACGCGGCGATCAGCGCGACCGGACGTGGCTCGGGCGGACCGGGGAGGTGGAGCCTCAGGAGTCGCAGCAGCGCGAGGACGAGCGCGCTCGCGAGGACGCTCCACGGCAGCATGCGCGTCGCCGCCTCGAACGCGCGCCGCACGCGCACGCGGCGCGCCGTCGCACGCGCGAGTCGGCGCAGGCGCGAGGCGCCCTCCTCAGCCCCGTCGCTTCCTCCTGCCCTCGAGTTCAAGCTGGCCTCTGGTGACGGGGCGACACCGCCTCGCGAAGGCTAGCGCCCCGGGGCCAGGGCAGCAAGCGGCTCATGCGCGGCCCTTACACGCAGGCCGCGCTCTCCCAGCAGCACGAAAACCAGCGTGCCGTCAGACGCGACGGACAGGGCTTCGGCGTCTCTCGGGGCCGGATGCTCGACGACACCCTCGGGGCTCACCTGCACGACGCTCCAGGACTTCTCTCGATCCTCCGGGAAGGGACTCGTCGATCCCGACGTGCGCACGAGCATGGCGAGCCCACCCTGCGCCGGCGCGAGCGAGAGGATCTCGCGCTCGCCGCGAGAAAGCGGCTGCCAGAGCGTCGTGTCGCCCGCCGTCACGGCCTTCGCGTCGGCCTCGCCCGTCACGCTCGCGAGGCCGATTCCCGCGAGGAAGGTCGTGAGGCCCTTCGTGCTGCCTTCGAGTTTCAACCGCGCGTCATCTTCGGCACGCAGTCGCTTCAGGCCGTCGTCGTCGTCGGGGCCGGCGCTCGAGACGAGCAGCGGCGCCGCCGCGAAGCGATGCCACGTCGTCGTCTCGTCGCGTCCGCGGACGCCGAGCAGGAGCGCGCCGCCGTCGGGCAGGAGGGTGCGCGCCCGCGCAGGTCCGTGATCGTGCGTCGCGACGACGCGCGCCGCGCCGTCGACGATGTCGAAGACGACGACGCGACTCCTCAGGTCCTGCGCCTCGAGCAGTGCGACGCGTGGGATCGCCTCGTCGAGCACGGCGATGTCGACGGCCGCTTCCGGCTTCACGGCGGGCACGTCCGCCGCGCCATCAGGCCCGAGAAGGATCACGCGCCTCGGACCCGGCGCCAGCAGGAGCGCGCGACCGCGGGGCAACGCGCGAATGACGACCTGCGCGGGCGTCAGCGCTCGCGCGAGATCGGCGTGCTCGTCGAGCAGCTCGACGTAACCGGTGTCGTCCGACGCGGCCTCCCGTGCGGGCAGGCCGAGCGCGACGCTCACGTCGGCGCGATCGGGCCGCCGCGCATGCGCACGCTCGAGCGCGCGGCGCGCGTCGACCTCCCGACCGAGTTGCCGCAGCGCGAGCCCGAGCCTGAAGGGGACGGCCGCGCCGTCGTCCGTCTCGCGGTCGAGCTGCTCGAGCAACGGCAGGGCTGCCGCGGCGCCGCCGCCCTCGCGCAGCAAGTCCGCGACGGCGAGGAGTTGCTGCGCGCGCTGGCCGGGATCCGGGATCTCCGCCAGCACGACGTCGAGAGCCGTTCGCGCGCTCGCGGGATCCTCGCCGGCGAGCACGCCCGCCGAAAAGCGCAGGCCGGCCGCAGGCGCATCGAGCAGCCCGCTTGCCGCCAACTCGTCGAGCATGTCGCGCGCGCGGGGAGCGTCCCCGCGCACGAGGCAGGCCGTCGCCTCGGCGCGGTGGTATCGGTCGAGCTCCGCGGGCCGCACCAGCGGCAGCACCTCGTCGGGATCCAGCTCGACCGACGTCACCTCCTCGCCGACATCGAAGCTGGCCTCCGTGCGCGCGGTGGCGGCCCGCATGACTTCGTCGCGCGTGGCGCCCGACGCGAGCTTCAGTCGCACGGGCACGAGCAGCTCGAACGCCGGCTCCTCCTGAACAATGACAACGGATACCTTTCGAGGCGACGCGGCCGACCACGTCACGTCGAGGACGGGCAACGCGCTCTGCTCGAGCCAGGATCCGAAGACGAGCGGCAGCGGCCGGCCCGCGACATCCTCGGCGACGCGGCGCAGCTCCGGGGTGCTGGCTTCCTTCCCGCGGAAGCGCTCGAACCAGGCTCGCAGCAGCTTCCAGAATGCGTCGTCGCCCAGGGCGCCGTGCAACGAGTGGATGAAGAGCGAGCCACGGCTGTAGACGATGCCACCGCTGTCGGGAGCAACGGCGAGCGGCAGCGTCGCGGCACCGAGCTGCTTGACGACGTCCGCGCGCGACTCCTCGAGCCGCGCGCGCCAGCGCTCCTCGCCGAAGCGCTCGCGCACGACGAGATCCCGCATCGCGTCGGCCATCCCTTCGGACACCCAGTTGGACGTCGAGTCGGGTTGCACGGCGTTGCCCCACCACTGATGCGCGACCTCGTGCGAGAGGATCTCGAGGCGTTTCTCGCGCACGGCGAGCAGCTCCGACGGCATGAAGATGAGGGATGGCCTGGAAGTCGCGAGGCCCTGGATCGTCGGCAGCTCGGCGAGCCGGAACACGCCCTGCGGCAGCGGCGCGACGCGCGTCGCATGGAAGCCGACGAGATCGCGCAGCTCCGCGAGCATGTCGCTCGCGGCCCCGCCCACCTCGCGGAAGCGCCAGAGCTCGAGCCGCCCCGCGGGATCCTCGAGAACGTCCACGTGGTAGCGCGCCACGGCAATCGGCGCGAGATCGACGGGGAGCCGCGCGACGAAGTGCTCGCGTCGTCGGCCCTCGGGCGCGCGCAGGAGCTCTTCCTCGCCGACGCTCACCACGCGAAAGGCGTCCGGCACGTCGAGCGTCGCCTCGAAGGCGAAGGGCCCCTCCTGCGCGAACGGCGTCCACGCCCACTGCGTGTCGAGGTAGAGGCGCTTGTCCTTCGCGAGGAGTCCCTCGGGCGGCTCGAGCTGCAACTCGAGCTCGAGCCGCAAGCGATCACTGTCGCGAGGCGCGTGACGCACCAGCAGCGCGCCATCGCGGGCGCCGAAGGCGCGCAGGCTCACGCCTGGCTGAGGGCTGCGCAGGCGACATCCCGGCGGCATCGACAGCAGGAACGCGTTGCCGAATCCGTCGCGAGGACGGAGATCGAGCGTCACCTTGCCGTTGACCGCGCGGGTCTCGGGCTCGAGCACGAGATCGGCGGCGAGCTTCTCGACCGCTGCGGCAGGTCCCTGGTCGAGCACGAGGCGAGGCCCGCCGGGCGACGGGACGGCGCGCATGAAGAGCGAGACGGCGGCGCGCTGGTCATCGGGAAGCACCCAGCCGTCGCCGGTACCGACCTTCATCGGATCGGTGGGCGAGGGCGTCGTCGCGAACGTGAGAAGGGTCACGCCCTCCCGTCCGTTCCAGGCCATGACCTCGGCCCGGGGCTCGGTGACGGGGTTCGACGTGCCGGCCGTGATCAGTCCGGCGATCACCCCGGCGCGGGCCCGACCCTCGGGCGCGACGACGTCGAGGAAGGCCACGCGATCCCCGGCGGCACAGGCCTTGACGAGGCGCTCGATGGCCTCCATGAGCGCGTCATCGGGGGCTGGAGCCGCAGACCACAGCACGTGCTCGGCGGCGAGAGCGGGCCGCGCGAGGAGGGCGACGAGTCCGAGGATCAGCAGTCGCAGCGGCGCGGCCATGGCATGAGCATGCCGCGACTGGCGTCACGACGCTGGGAATGACGGTGGGGAGCGGCCTATCTTCATGCGCGGCGCGGGGGGCGCCTCTGGTGCCTTCATGTCGAAGTCGTCCATCTTCCTCGGCGCGGCGTTCCTCGCTTGCGCCGCATCGGTGCTCGCCCAGCCGGCGCAGGAGGCGCTCGAGCCCGCGCTCGTCGTCGTGCAGCCGTCCGATCCGGCGATGCTGCGGCGCGTGGCCGACGAGCTCGAGGCGCAGGGCGCGCGGCTCCCGCATCGCTTCGCGGACGGCACGCTGCTCGGACTCGTCCCACCGCAGATGGTGGCGCGGATCCCCGAGATCGACGGCGCGCAGATCGATATCGAGCCCGCCGGCATGCGCACCCTGCGCGGCACGCTGCCCCCGAGTGCGCGCGCTGCGCGGCGCGTGCTCGCGGGGATGCCGCAGGTCGAGCGCCTGACGCCCTATCGTCCGCTCGAGGGCGATCAGGTCGAGCCGCTCGCGGGCGAGGAACCCGTCTTCGAGAAGTCACTGCCCTCCGGCTGTGATCGACCCACGGCGTCGTCCGCCTTCATGGCGGGCAGCATCGCGATCGGCATCCTCGTGCCCGAGAGCACCGGCGCCGAGAACACCGAGGACTGGACGAACGAGGATCCTGCGCATCCCGGCGCGGATCGCATCGACCTGATCGTCGCGGAGATCACGCAGGGTTGCGACGATCTCGTCGCGACGCTCCCGGAGGCGAACCTCTCGTTCTGGTACGACGTGCGCCGCGCGGTGCCCATCGACTACGAGCCCATCCTGCACTCGGTGCCCGATCGCGCGGGCTGGATCGACGCCACGCTCGACGGCATCGGCCACGGCGTCGGATCGTCCTCGGCGGGCAGCTACGGCTTCATCACCGAGATGCGCGACCGGTTCGACACGGACTGGGGCGCGGTCGCCTACGTTGCAGACGACTGGAACGACGTGGACAACGGATTCAATCCATCGGGTTTCCCGTTCGCGTACGCGCTGCTCGGCGGGCCCTATCTCGTCATGACCTACGGCAACGACGGCTGGGGCATCGACAACATGGACGTCGTGTTCCGCCACGAGCTGGGCCACGTCTTCCATGCGCTCGACGAGTACACGTCCGCCGGCAATGACTGCGCGATGACGTCCGGCTACCTCGCCGTCAAGAACGGCAACAACGCGTCGTCCGGCCCCGATGCCGCCTGTGAGTCGAGCGATCCGTGCGTCATGCGCGCCAACTCCACGCCCGCCTGCCCGTTCAGCCGCGGCCAGATGGGGATCCGCGACAGCGACGCCGACGGCATCCTCGACGTGCGCGACGTCCCGCCTGACTCGGGCTTCGACATGGCGGGACCGCTGCTCATCGAGACCGACGCGATCACGCTCGATGCGCGCAGCAGCGGGCTCGGACTCTCCTCTGAGAACCCCGACGCTCCCGCGAGCTTCAGCATCAATCGCGTGGTATCGGCCGAGGCGGGCATCGACGGCGCGCCGTACGCGCCGCTCACCGCGCTGGACGGGAGCTTCGGCGGCCGCTGCGAGGACTTGCAGATCAGCCTCTCGTCGTTGAGCGAGGGCTGGCACGACGTCCTCCTGCGCGCGACGAACGACGTGGGCATCCTCGAGCCGAGCCCGGCGTCGCTGCGCATCTACGTGAACACCGACTGCGCCGACGATGCGGGCGAGCCGGCGGACGACGCGAGGGACGGGGCGGTCGCGCGCCCGGTCGGCACGTACGCGCTGCGGCACTGCGCGTACGACTCGGACTGGTCGCGCTTCTACCTCACGTCGGGCGCGGCCCTGAGTGTCACGGTCACGCAGTCGATCACGACCGGCAGTCTCGAAGTGCGGCTGATCGATGAAGCCTCGCGCGAGATCGCGCGGGCCTCGGCCGTCGGCGGCGTCGCGACGTTCACGACGGCGGCGCCGCGGAGCGGGACGTACTTCCTCGTCGTCGAGGACGATGCGGAGTTCGAGACGGACTACCAGCTCGACATCCTCGCCGACTGCATCGACGATCCCGAGGAGCCGGACGCCCCCGCTCCGCTCGGCCTCGAGATCCGCAACGGAACCCTGTCGCAACGCGTGTTGTGCGCCGCCGACGAGGATCGCTACTACCTGTCGGTGCAGGCGGGGGAGACGATCGACGCCTCGCTGGCCTTCGACGGCGCGCTGGGCGATCTCGATCTCGAGCTGCTCGATCCGTCGGGCGCCGTGATCGCGTCGTCCACCACGACCACGAGCGCCGAGGCCGTCAGCTTCACGCCGACCGTCGAGGGCCCGCACGTCGTGCGCGTCTTCGGCAAGACGTCCACCGACAGGAACCTCTACGACCTGACCACGCTCGCGACGGGCTGCCTCGACGATCCGGGCGAGAACGACGACGACGTGGCGACGGCGCGCGCCCTCGTCGCGGGCCTGCCCATCCGGGGGACGACCTGCGGGGCGGACAGCGACTGGTTCACGTTCACGACGGCGGGGCAGCGCCTCGTGCGCGTGCACCTCGCCTACGACGCCGCGGCGGGCAACGACGATCTGGAGCTGCGCGACGCGAGCGGCGTTCTCGTGCTGAGGCGCTCGACGTCGCCGGGCTCGCTCGAGAGCATCACCGCGGAGCGGCTGCTCGCGGGGACCTACGCGGTGCGCGTCGTGGGCACGAGCGCCGCGTCGGTGCGCTACACGCTGACGCTCGAGGACGAGGATCCGATCCTGCTGTTCGTCCGGAAGGACGGCTCGGACGCCGTGCTGACGTGGAACCTCGCGAGCCAGGAGTGCTTCACGCTGCGGCGCCACTCGCATCCCACGCGGCGCGCGCTCGTCGCGAGCGACTTCGACACGCCTCGCGTGACGGAAATCAACGAGGGCGATCCCAGCGTTCCCGACACGGACTGGTCACTCGAGGATCTGGAGACCCGCGATCGCGACGTGATCGACGACGGGATGTTCCTCTACACCTACCTCGTGGATCCGCATGACTGCGGCGCGTCCCTGGTGGCCTCGACGAAGGTCGCGACGCCGTCGCCGGTCCTCGTTGCGGCGCCCGGGGGAATCTCGACGATCGACTACGTCGTCACGATCGCGAACACGGGCGTGGACGACGCGTTCGGCGTGCGGCTGCTCGACGATCTGCCGCGGGAGACGGCGAGCTACACGATCCTCGCGCTGCCTGTCGGGGCGACGGACAACTCGCAGCCGGCGCCCGCCGGCGCGAACCTCACGGGGCTCATCGACGTGAGCGGCATGTCGGTGCCGGCGGGCACGTCCGTCGAGGTGCGCTTCCAGATCGTCGTGGCGCCGCGCAACCTCATCGAGGATCCGATGGTGGACAACCAGGCACGCCTGGAGGCGAACGCCTCGCCGGTGGATCCGCCGCTACGGTTCTCGACGGATGATCCCGCGACGACGTCGTTCCCTGACGACACGCGGGTCTTCGCCGCGTTCTACATGCAGCAGATGCTCATCAGCGCCTTCTGGCACTCATGGGTGGACGTGGACATCCAGGTGCAGGATCCCTGCGGCAACCTGCTCGGGCCTGCGGACATGGCGAGCGCGATGTGCGGAGGGGGAACCTCCTTCGTCCGCGCGCGCGACTCCTGCGCCATGCGCTCCTTCCCCGGCCGCTACGAGCAGGTCGGCATCGGTGGCTTCCCGCCTCCGCCGGGGGAGTACGTCATCCGGCTGAGCTATCGAGGCTACAGCCCTGACGATCCCGACTGCACCGGCCGTGGCCCCGAGGAGGTGACGATCGTCGTGCAGCACACGACCTTCACCGTCCAGTGGCGCACCATCACCCTCCAACCCGGCGACGTCAACGTGGAAGCTTTCCGCTTCACGTTGTAAGCCGGAGGTCCGTCGAGAGTTCGGAGGGAGCCTCGGATCGGGTTCGCGGAGCTGGCCGGTCGGCGTGGCTGCGGCGGCGGGGGATGCCCGTCTGCGCGTCCTCGTCGGGCCTCGCAGCTCACGGACAGGAAGTCCGCTCGAGCTGACTCGGCCCGACTGCGGACGCACATCCGGGCATCCCGCGCTCGCCTCGCGCCTTCCGAGGCCGCGACGACCTCGCGCCTGCGGCGCAAGCAAGATCCGGGCGGCGCCACGCTCGGGATCGGGCACCGGCGCATGCGCCGCGCTCGGGGTCTGGCCCTGTTCATGCGCGCCGACTCATGGCGAGGCGCGCACGCCGTCGAAACAGGGCCTGACCCCATCCCGAGGCGCCTCAGTTCTTGGACGCGCCGGCGTCCGCTGCCGCCGCCGCCGGCGCGGCCTGCTCGTGGAGCTCGATCTCGAGCGTGATGGTGACGTCCTCGCCGACTGCGAGACCGCCGGTCTCGAGGACCTTGTTCCATCCGAGGCCGAAGTCCTTGCGGTTGACGACGGTCGTCGCGGTGGCGCCGCGGATGGCGCCGCGCTCGGTCTTGAGCGCCTCGCTCGGACCGGTCACGTCGAGCGTCACTTCCTTCGTGACGCCGTGCATCGTGAGGTCACCCACGAGCTTCAGCTTGCCGTCGCCGGCGGGCGCGGCGCTCTTCGACTTGAAGGTCAGCGTCGGGAACTTCTCGACGTCGAAGAAGTCGGCCGAGCGCAGGTGGGTGTCGCGCTTGGCGTTCTGCGTGTCGATGCTGGCCGCCTGGATCGTCACGTCCACCGCGGAGGCGGCGACGTTCGCGGGATCGTAGGTGACGGTCCCGGCGAAGTCCTTGAACACGCCGCGCGTCGTCGAGACCATCATGTGCTTCACGCCGAAGCCGACGCTCGAGTGCGCCTGGTCGATGTCGTAGGTCGCGGCGGCAGCGCTGCCTGCCAGGACGAGGGCGAACGCTGCGAGCACGGCGGGGAACTGTCGCTTCATCGGGAGATCCTCTGGGGATGCGAGTCGTGAAAAGTGGGCATGAGCATGGCATGAGCGCCGGGCCCGTTCCAGGAGACGAGGACGTGGGGGCGGGGATTCAACAGCGGTCTGGCAGGAGTCGGGGCGAGCGCGCGCGGGCTGCGCCGTCGGCCTGGCGCTGCCGCAATACCGGTGGTCTCACGCCCTCAGCGTGGCGATGGCGCGTGAAGGGCGGTCTCGCTGCGTTCGGACGACGTGGGTCGCAAGAA
>Ga0315912_10005985_pt1 | contig 11014 bp, 8 predicted proteins | sample VfabasoilMG_FD_204469 | JGI IMG/M metagenome (GOLD analysis project Ga0315912, IMG submission 204469) | Garden soil microbial communities collected in Santa Monica, California, United States - V. faba soil | ecosystem: Environmental > Terrestrial > Soil > Garden | place: USA: California...
CTCCCGAGGTCGTTCCAGTGCGCTGGATTCTCTACATCGTGCTCGCGCTCGTGGGCCTGGTGGCGGTCGTCGCCATCATCGGGTGGTCTCTGCCCAAGGGGCACAAGGCAGCGCGGACCGCAACCTACGCGGCCGCGCCGGAGATGGTGTTCGACCTGCTCGCCAAGGTGGAGGACTATCCCAACTGGCGTGAAGACGTGACCAGGGTCGAGGTGTTGCCGGACGACGGGAAGGGGAGGCTGTTTCGGGAAGTTGGGGAGAACGGTCCGATCACGTTCCGGATCGAAGAGTCGGACAGGCCGACGCGCATGCTCACGCGGATCGCGGATACGTCGCTGGCGTTCGGCGGCACGTGGACGTATGAGCTGACGCGAACAGCCACCGGCGGGACGTCGCTCACGATCACCGAAGACGGCGAAGTCTACAACCCGATTTTCCGGTTCATGTCGAAGGTCTTTTTCTCGCCGACGGAAACGATCGAAAAAGTGCAGAAGGCGATCGCGAAAAAGCTCGGCGAGTCGTAACAGAGCCGTCTAGTCAGGCGACAACCGCAGCGGCGGTGTCTAATCTCCGGCGAGGCCCCAATATGAAGACCGCGCTTGTCGTCGGCATGCTCGTGAGCCTGGTGGGCATGGTTCGGTATCAGGACACCAAGCCATCCGAAAACCTGCTGAAGGGCTACCTGCCCACGTCGGAGTTTCTGCACCAGCGTTTCTACAGCAGCAAGACGCATCTGATTCAGCTGGCCGAGCGGATGCCGGAAACGGACTACGGCTTCAGGCCGACTCCGGAAATGGAGCCGTTCGGCGAACGCATTGCACACATTGCGATCCACAACTACGAGCAGTGCGCCTACGCGGTGGACACGCCGAATCCGCAGAAGGTCGTTAGTTCCGACTCCAGGGTGCCTGGCAAGACAGCACTACTGAAGCTGCTCAAGGATTCGTTCGACTACTGCGAGCCCTACATGTCCCGCCTGATGAGCAAGGAAGTGCTGTCAGAGACGATCAATCAGGAAGCACCACCCGGCATGAAGCTGCGCACGATCGCGGTGGAGAAGGGCGGCGTGGCGGTCAACGTCATCGCGCACAACAATGAGATGTACGGCTACCTGGCGGTGTACCTGCGGTTGAAGGGAATCACACCGCCGACGAGCGGGCGCGCGAAATAAGTTAGGCCACGCGCTGGAACGCCCAGAAGATTCCCATCGCCGCGATCGCGACCGACGCGGGGACCGTGATCCACTGACGCCGACGGTCGCTTGGGATCGGGATCAGGCGGACCACAACGGCGGCCAGGACGACCACCGCGATCTGACCGAGCTCCACGCCGACGTTGAACCCGACGAGTGTGAGCGGAAGATCGCTGGCGCCGACGCCCAGCTCGCGGAACGCGCCGGCGAAGCCGAGGCCGTGGAGCAGGCCGAACGCGAAGACCACGGCGAGCCGCCAGCGCGAAAGTGACGTCGTCACCAGGTTCTCGATCGCGACATAAGCGATCGACAACGCGATCAGCGGCTCGACGATCGCGCCCGGGACTGGAACGAAGCCCATCGCCGCAAGCGCGAGTGTGACTGAGTGCGCCACGGTGAACGCCGTGATCTGCAGCAGCAGTGCGCGCGTACCGCCCGCGAGCAGGAAAAGTCCGACGACGAAGAGAACGTGATCGAGACCGCCGGGAAGAATGTGCGTGAACCCGAGGGCGACGGTGCGGCCGAACCTGACCAGGCTGGAACCGCGAGCGTCCAGTTCAGAGAGCGAGTAGTCGCGACTCTGTTGCGAGCCGTTCAGCCACTCGTAGGCATCGACGTCCGTCGAGTCTGACGGATGGCCGGCGCGAATCAGCACTGGGTATGAGTCCAGAAACAGCGACGACCTCCAGCGCACCGTGCGCGCGGTGTTGGGTAGCGACGCGACCAGCGTCACGCGAACGCGTTCGTCGCCTGGATTCGCAGCTTCTTGCCCGGCAATAACGCCGGGGGTGAGCGCAACGGCCACGGAGTCTGCAAGCAACCCGACGTGTCGTGTGAGCACCTCCGTCAGTTGAGCCAGGCGGGCGCGGTGATCAGATGGCGTTCGTACCGCCTGCGCGTGACCTTCACCGCCGAGCGCTTCCAACTTCGCGACGAGTGACCGCGCGTCGGTCGTGATGTCGATCGTCGCCGTTCGGGTGGGAGAGATGGTGACGACGACGAAAGACGAAGCCGTTGGGTGCGCCAGGAGGGGCGCGGCACCCAGCGCAATGAGCGCGACGGCGAACAGCAGGCGCTTCATCGGCGTGCGAGACCGGCAAACTGCTTCACGTGATCGCGCGTGAGCGTTTCGCGGCCCCAGGTGGCCTCAGCGAGACGCTCATACCGGGTGGCATCCTGCTCCCGTCCCGCCTCTCGCAGAAACTGCGCGAGGAACATCACGGTTGACGGCGACGCCGAATCGCGGGCCAGAGGTTCGAGGCGCGTGATGGCGGCATCGAATCGGCCGTGGGCGGCGTCCACCCGGGCCAGTCCTTCGATCGCCATCGGGTGTGCCGGGAAGATGAAAAGCGCGTGCTGGTATTCACGCGCGGCGTCGGTCGTCCTGCCTGCCGCGAGCTGCAGGCCGCCGATCTGCACGTGATGCCAGGCGATCGACTCGGGATCGTTGGGACTGGTCGCCTCGAGCGCCATCTTCATTAAGCGAAGCGCTTCCACCGGGTCGCCTTGAATCTCTTGCGCATACGATGCGCGCGCGTAACTTGCGGCGTCCGGGCGCATGGTCACCATCTGCTGGAAAGCCGCGAACGCTTGATCGTATTCGCCCAGCTCCAGATGCGCGTCACCAATGACACCCAGCGGCCACGCATCGCGAGGTTGTATCTGCCGGCATCGTTCGGCTTCGCGAATCGCGTCGCGGAAACGGTGCTGCGACAGCAGGGCAGTCGCCAGCATTCGACGGGCGTCGTAGCGATCGGGCTCACGGTTGAGGATCGGAAGCAGCGCGCGTTCTGCCGCGACGGCGAGTCCCGAGTTGTTGGTCGCCCTTGCGAGCCGCAGCAGCGCATCGGACAGTCGCACCGCTGCCGCGGCATCATCCGGCGCCGTTTTCAATCGCGCCTCCATTTCCATCCGCGTCCGCTCCAGCGATTCGCGAGAGGTCGATGGCGCGGACGGCGAGCCGAGCGGCTTCACCAGCGCCTCGGCCAAAGGCCGGCGGGCGACGGTGGACTGCGAACAGCCCACCGTCGCCAGCATCGTCAGCACTGCGATCGCGCCGGCCTTCCGCATGGCTACTGCTTATTGCCCGCGTGAGGCGTGCCCACGTACGGGAAGACCAGCAGGAACGGCCGATCGTTTGCTGCGACTCCGTCGCCGAGTTGGGCGTTGATCCCGCCGTTGAACTGCGGTGTGAGTGGCGTGGCTCCCGCCATCGCACGCAGCGCGATATCCACCACGTCGTCCGTCAACCGCCGGCCGTTCGGGAAACCAGCGATGTCGTTGCCCAGGACGCCGAACGGGTTGGGCTGCGACGCAGGGGCGATCGCGGTGTTCAGGCGCAGCATTTCCGACGGCCGCACGCCCGGTGGCTGATTGAGCCCCGGGATGCCCGTCAGGAAGATCGTGACGAGATCGTTTCGCGGAGCCGCTGGTGACTGAATGCCGAACAGGGCGGAGAGCAGCTTCGGTACTTCGGGATCGAGGACGTACGGCAGCGCCGCCGCGTCATCGACCGGATCGAGTCCGTTGAAGATGTCCTTCGCCGCGCGAGGAATCACGACTTCGTTCACAAGCGGGTTGCCGAGTCGCGACACCTGAATCGTGGTGCCCTGGCTCTTCGCACCCTGATCCTTTCGCACGGTCGTCGAGGGGCGGCTCACCGTTGACCAGATGCCAATCACGGCGTGCGGGTCACTGGCGGACGATGGCGCCGCGCCGTTGGACGTGACCATCGCGATCGGCACTTCGATGGCGATCGTGTGCACGTTGTAGCCGGCGAGCGAGTCGGTATTGTTGACGTCGGCTGGTGGCACGGCGAGCAGGTCGAACACGTTCAGATCGACGAAGAAGGGATCGTCGCGCTGACCCGCGAACACCTTGACGTCGCCAGGCAGCTGTTGCACGGCTGCGGCCGCGAGTGCCTCATAGTTCGGCGTTGAACGAATGCCGATGTTGACCGGCGGAGTGGGCAGATTCGAACCGAGCACGGTGTTGCGGTTGCCGGTGTTGCCCAGCGCTCTCATCAGCGTGTAGGTCTGCCGCACATTGAAATCCGGGTCGTCCAGCGACGTGATGGGACCGGTGTTGTACAGGAACGTGTTCGGATTCATCGTTGTGGAATTGAACTTGAACCGGAAGGTCACGTCCTCGCGCGCATCCCCGTTGTTGTCGATCTTGATCTCGTAGAGCGCGTTGTCGTCGAACTTGTAGAAGTTCGGGCCGCCGTACGGCGCTTCGAGCGGGATGAAGTTGGCGATGATGGTGACTTTGTCCTGGCTGGTCGGGCTGATGAACGCGTAGAGATCCGTGTTGTCCGCGAGCGGATCCGCACTGATCAGCGGCGCTTCGCGGTGACTGGACGCTGTGATGGGCACAAGCGCGGCGCCGGCCGCGACAACGGCGCCTCCGAGCATGACGATCAGAAAATACTTTTTCATTAGCCGCACCTCTGGGAGCGAAACGCCCCCTGCGAGAACTACGGCTCAAGTGGCTGGTCGGATTTGAGCCCGGAACCCGGAACCTGGAACCCGGAACCAGGAACCCGGAACCTACTTGCTGGCTCCCACGAGCACGATGGGCATCGTGGGCGTGGCGGATCCGCCGGTGGGTTCGATCGTGACGCCGAACGCGTCTGGCACTGCGACGCCGGCGGTGACAGGTGCCGTCACGGATGCGGCGCCCTGGGCGTCTGGCGTGAAGGTGCCGGCGCCGGTGGCGACGGTGCCGGTGATCGTCCACAACTGATAGACGCGACCGGCGGGCAAGGGCGGCAGGCGATCGGCCGTGAACATGAGACCTGCCGTGCGGCTCCAGAAGGCGCGGCCGGCGGCGCCGGGCATGTTGGCCTGGCCCTTGAGATCCACCTTCAGCATGTCCGGTGCTTTGAGGACGTCCATGACGCGCGTCACTTCAACCCAGTTGCGTCGAAGCGTCGTCAGCTCGCCGCGCAGGCGCGTCGCTTCCGCTTGCGTTGTCGCCACGCTGTCGCGGAGCGATGCGACTTCGGATCGCAACGCGAACGCATAGATGGATGCGCCCACGGCAAGCGTGACTGCCGCGGCCAGCGCAAGGCGGTTGACGGACGGCGCTGGCCGATCGTGCTTTGGCGCGAAGGGCAGCGTGTGCGCCTTCGACTGTTGTGGCTCCGTCGCAATGCGATTGAGGACGCGCGATCGGAGATGGGCCGGCGGTGTCACCGGCGGCGCATCGAGTCCAATGCCGGCCACGGCGCGTTCCAATTCGGCGAGTTCGGCGCGGCACTCGGCACACGTCTCCAAATGCGACGCGACCGCCTGCCGCTCGCCGGCATCGAGCGCGCCCAGCGCGAAGGCCGGCAGCGACTCACGCAGTTCGTCGTGTGTCATGCGAGTACGCTCCGCAGTGTGCCCATGGCGCTGCGCAACCGGGTTTTCACTGTGCCGACGGGAATGCCGGTGCGCGCGGCAATCTCCGAGTGTGACAGGCCCTCATAGTACGCAAGCTCGACGAGCGATCGAAATTGATCCGGCAGCCTCGCGAGCGCGCCGCGGACCATCCGCGTGTCTTCGGCGATGAGCGTGCTGGTTTCAGGCGTGGACTCAGAAGAGGGCAGCGGGACCGCCTCGATGGCATCGACCGCGCGCGCCAGATCGGGTCGCGCTTTTCTCGCCCGCAGCCGATCGATCGAGCGTGTTCGCGTGAGCATCACGATCCAGCCAGCGACCGTGGAACGGCCGGCGTCATAGCGTCCGGCCTCACGCCACACCTGCGCGAAGACGTCCTGAACCACTTCTTCTGCCAGATCGGGCTGGCCCAATACCCGCAAGGCGAGGCCGTACACCGTGCCGCCGTACCGGTCGTACAGCTCGGCCACCGCGTCACCGGAACCGCCGGCCACCGCGCGGATCGCCGCGCGATCGCGCAAGGCGTCTTCGCTCGACGAACCGCGGGGCGTTCCTTCAGACACCAGGCCCACGAGGTTACTACGGCGCTGGGGCGGCGATCGGATTTTCCAAGGGAAGGAACCGTAATGGGGACGCGAGTCGTTGTCCCGGCAAGCCGCGGAAAAACGACTCCCGACCCACTACAGTTCTGCGGTGCTCTTTTTCAGCGCATCCTGCGCCTTGCCGGCCATGTAGCCGTTCGCGCCGTGGAACGGGCCCATCAGCGCGTAAATCACTCCAGCCCACATCGGTTGCGCCGGCAGGATGAAGAGCAGGAGCAAGGACATCGTGGCCAGCGCCACGCTGATGCTGTGGCTGCGCAGGCGAAACTTCAGCTGCATGCGTTCGATCGCGTTCAACGCGAGCTCGTCCCGCTTGCCCCACGCGCGCCAGTGCAGAGCGATGAACGCGGAAAAAATCAGGAAGACACCCAGGCTGTAGAAGAGCATCAACGACCACCACTGCGATCCCAGAATCTGCAGCGTTTCGCCCTGTGTCTCCGGGCCCACGAGCACCCCAGCCAGAAACTTCAGCGGATACACGTAGAACAGGACAACGAACAGCAGGACGCAGTTGATGAAGACCGTCAGCGCGTCCTGCAACCCGTACCGCCTGAAGAAAATGTTGTGTTCGTACCAAATCCAGCAGACCATCGCGAACGTCAACGCGAAGGGGACGAACTGCCGCGCCAGGACCTGCAGGTCGTCGAACGTCTTCGGCGTCTCGAGCGCCACGACCAGCAGGGTGAGCGCGAAGCCGAAAACGGCATCGCTGAATCCTTCGAGCCGGCTGGCCTCCCGGTGGCGGATGGTCATGGCGTGCGATTCTACCGGGTTACCCTGTCATTCCTACGCACGCCCGGTTGGCTGAATTGCGCAGTTCTGCTCAGAATCCAGCCATTACCACTCATTCTCCTGGTACTCCAATTGCACTTTTGTAGGAAGATCGTTGCCCGGGCCGGCTATGACTACACCCAGACTTCACGGCGTGCCGTCCCCAGAGAGCGAGCAGGGGCAGTCCGCCCGGCTGTCGCCAGCCGGGTTCCGGGATCAACTCGGCGACCGGACGCTCTCTTTCAATCCCGTCAGCGAAACCACCGTTGAAACGTTGCACCTCCGGCGCGAGTTTGCCGAGTCGCTGGCATTCGATGGCGCGTTGCGCGCACGAGTGGAGAAAGTCGGACGCCTGTCCAACGCGGGCCTGGCCAACGTCCAGTCGGTGGAGCGTACCGACAAGGGTCTGCTCCTGATTTCCAAATACGCATCAGGCCGTCGTCTCTCAGAGCTTGGATCGATCGACGAAGGCGCGCGATTCGCGTTCGACGTGATCCGCCGCGTGACGCCGGCGCTCGCCGCGCTCCATCAGGCCACGCCAGGCATCGGTCACGGCGCCCTGTCGCTCAATCGCATCGTGATGACGCGCGACAAACGGCTGATCGTCGTCGAGCACGTGCTCGCGTCTGGTCTGGAAGCATTGCGCTGGTCACGTTCGCGGTTCAACGATCTCGGACTCGTGGTGCCGGACGCCGTGCCCGTGCGGCTCGACGAACGAAACGATCTCAGACAATTGGGCTGGATCGTGCTGTCGCTGTTGCTGGGACGCGATCTGCCGGCCGACGACTATCCGACGCGCGCTGAGAGTGTGCTCGACGAGGCGCATCGCTCGCTCGATGTGCTCAAGTTCACCAAGCTCGGTGACTGGCTCGGGCGTGTGTTGCAAGTGGCGCCCGACTCGTTCCCGAACGCGCAGGAAGCCGTCACCGCGTTCCACGAATTCAGCGACGATCCGATGATCGCCGCCGCGGAAGAAGACGGTGCGCTGTCCGCGTTTCCGTCCGAAGAGTCCCCGGAACCTGCAGTGCAGGCGACGACGCATGAGGAGGCCGCGCCCGAACCCGTGGCGGCGGCTGCGCCAATCCCTGTCCTTCGGCCAGTGGAACGCGCGCCGAAACCAGTCGCGCCGCCGCCGTCGAGTCCTGCCGTGCCGGCGCCGGTCGCGGCGGCTGCGTCCACACTCGAAGCACCAGCGGCCCGGCCGGCTCGCGCGGCGGCGCCCGTTGCCCCGAAGCCGCAGGTGATCGCGCGCCGCCAGTTGATTACGCGCGAAGGCGCGATCATCATCGCCGGCGGTCTGCTCGCCATCGGCATCATCCAGTCCATGACGATCGCGACGCTGATGAATCGGCCGCCGCAGGCCGTGGTGGGCGGACCGCCGCCGCAGTTGCTGCCGGAGCCGCCTGCAAGCGGCATCGATGCGGCGTCTGCGGCCGCGGCCACGTCAACGGCAACGCCCACGCCAGCGCCGCCCGCGGGCACCAATGCGGAGCAGCCTCCCACGGGAGCGGCCGCCGCAACCGCGCGTCCGGGCCGCGTCAACGTTCAGGCGTCGATCGAACTCGAGATCCTGCGCGACAACGCGGTGGTGGGCTCGTCGCTGAGCCCGTTGTTCCTGCCGGGCGGGCAATACACCCTGGTGTTTGCCAATCGCGCGGTGGGTTTCCGCGCCACACAAGTGGTCAACGTGACGAACGGCCAGTCGACGTCTGTCCGCATCCCGATTCCCAGAATGCTTGTGAGCGTGAACGCCGTGCCGTGGGCCGAAGTCACGATCGACGGCGCGGGCTATGGTCAGACACCGCTCGCCAACGTATCGCTCTCAGTGGGATCGCACGAGTTCGTCTTCCGCCATCCCGAGTTCGGTGAGCGCCGTCAGACCGTGGTCATCCGTGCCGACGTTCCGAATCGAGTGACCGAAAGCTTCCGCTGAACTCGTCGACCGCGACGCCGTCCCGCAGTCTCACCACGCGGCCGCTGATCGCAGGAATTTTTTCACCCGTAACGATGATGCCGACCAGGTTCAACGGATCGGCCGAGCTGATCGCCACCACCTGACCGGTGGCCGGCGCGTGCCGGAACGCGCGAAGCGATTCGACGGCCGCCGGCAGCGCGAATTGCTCGCCGATGAACGACGACACGAAACGGCCGCCGCGAATCTCGCCGCGGTCTTCGAGCCGCCGGAACGTGACCAGAAGCTCCCGCCACGTCGGCAGAATGGACTCGCGGACCAGCAATTCGCGGAAGACCACGCCGTAGCGGCGAAGCAACATCCAGCACGTCGCTTCCAGTTGCGTCTGTCGATCCACGGCGTCAATGGCATGCAACAGCGACCATCGGCCCACACTGTGGCGAGGCCGCGCGGTCTTGCCCGAGCCGTGACCGCTGCGCCTGCGCGGATCGATCAGGGCGCGCAAGTTGTCGAAGCCGTCGGCCGTGACGAGGCCGGCGGCCACAAGTTCCCAGAGCGCGGTTTCGACCTCGGCCTTCAGCAGCCGGGTGGCGCGCACCACGTCCGGAAAGAACGACGCGCCGAATTTCTGAAGATGCTGCAGAACCGCGCGCGCCTGTCGGCTGAGTCCGGTCGCCAGTTCGGCGTTCTGCGAGGTGAGCTTCTCGCTCATCCAGTCGGCGTCTTCGCGCACGAAAAACGTGACGGGCGCGACGCTGGTTGGAATCACGCGGCGGCGCGATCGGTTGCCGCCTTCGGCGTCCACCACGGCAAGCGTGGCCGGATGCGGGGACAATCGGCCCCAGCCGACCACGCCGGTGAGCGAGAGGCGATCGAGCGCGGCCGGATCGTAGTCCCTGATTCGGCGCGCGAGCAGCCACGGCTCCCAGGAGTTCGCGGGCGCTTCAAAGCCCTGAAGCTGCCGCAACACTTCGAGCGTGCCGTGTTCGCCGGTGGCTGCCGATCCCGGCGCCACGTGCTGCCATTCGAGCAGCCACCGCATGAGCACCGCCGGCGTCACGGGTTCGATCTCGCGCCGCAGCTTGCCGATGGTCATCGAATGAATTCGCGCAAGCAATCGGCGATCGCACCATTCGACCGATGCTGATGCGCCGCTTGCGCCTTCGGGGCGTCGGCGGAATCGGCCGCGCAGGATCGATCCGCCGGCCTCAAGACGCAACAGCGCCTCGTCGACATCGGCCGCCTTGAAGCCGAGCCGGCCCGCAAGTTCGCTCGCGGTTGTCGGGCCGATGTGTTGCATCCAGCCTTGCACCATCATCACGAGGGCGTCGATGCGGGAAGGGGCATCCTGCGCGACGTCCGGCAGGGCGTTGGCCGCGCGGGCATCGGGGACAATTGCGGCGAACGTCCGGGCGCGTTCGGCCGCCACCCACCAGTCACCAAAGCGAGTGGCGCGTCGCTGCCGCTCGAGGTCATCGAGCGTCTCCGCCCACATGGCGGCCTCCCGATCCGGCAGGGCGACGAGGGTCATCAGCGCGTCGTGCAACTCATCCGCATCGCGAACGTCGGGCCACGCGTCTGCGACAACCTCATCAATCGCGGCCTGATCGAGCGCGCCCACTTCTTCGAGCACGGCCTGGGGCAGCACGCGCCGAAGCGCCACCGCGCGCGCACGACGCTCCTCAAGCGGCGCGTCGTCCAGGAATGCATAGGGGTTCGCGTTCAGGATTTCGTGAGAGAACGGCGAAGGCACCGGCGTGTCCACCGCGAGACACTCGATGCGGCCGTCCGCGATGCCCGACAGGACTTCCTTCAGCCCGTCCAGATCCATCGCCTCCGTCAGAACATCCTTCATCACCTCATTGATCAGCGGGTGATCGGGCAACTGGATGTCGCCCTCGATGTTTTCCTGACACGCAGCCGCGTCGGGGAACACCGCCGCAAGCAGGTCGTCGGCTTGAATGCGCTGGATCGGAAGAGGTACGCGCTTGCCGCCGCGGAACCGCAGCAGCGCGAGCGATCGGGTGGCGTCCCAACGGAATCGCGTGCCGAACAGCGGCGAGGGCAGCACCGCTTGCTCCAACACTTCCTGAACCGTTCCCGTTGCGAGGAAGCGGAACACATCAGCCAACGGAAAGCTGTGCTGCTCGGCCAG
>Ga0315912_10005986_pt1 | contig 11013 bp, 8 predicted proteins | sample VfabasoilMG_FD_204469 | JGI IMG/M metagenome (GOLD analysis project Ga0315912, IMG submission 204469) | Garden soil microbial communities collected in Santa Monica, California, United States - V. faba soil | ecosystem: Environmental > Terrestrial > Soil > Garden | place: USA: California...
TTGATAAAGATCGTTCAGGTGCGCGACCAGCACCCGATGTATCTCGCGCACTTCCGGCGGCGGCAGATGCGCGCCGGTTTCGAGATAGTGGCTGATCTCGCGGAACAGCCACGGCCGCCCCTGTGCAGCGCGGCCTATCATCACTGCGTCGGCCTTCGTGTATTCGAGTACACGCCTTACCTGCTCCGGCGTATGAATGTCGCCGTTGGCGATCACAGGAATGCCGATCTGCGATTTCACTTCGGCGATGGTGTCGTATTCGGCGTCGCCCGAAAAACCGCACGCGCGCGTACGGCCGTGAATCGCGAGTGCCTGTATGCCGCTGCGCTCGGCGATTTTTGCGACGGTCACCGCGTTTTTATTGTCGCGATCCCAGCCGGTGCGTATCTTCAGCGTCACAGGCACATTAACCGCACGCGTCACCGATTCGAGTATGCGCGACACCAGCGGCTCGTCTTTTAACAACGCCGAACCGGCCATCACATTGCAGATTTTTTTTGCCGGGCAGCCCATGTTGATGTCGATGATCTGCGCGCCGTGATCGACATTGAACTGCGCAGCGTCTGCCAGCATTTGCGGATCGGCGCCGGCGATTTGCACCGAGATCGGATCGACTTCGCCATCGTGATTAGCGCGACGGCGCGTTTTTTCTGAACCCCATAACAGCGAATTGCTCGCCACCATTTCCGATACCGCCATGCCGGCGCCCATTTGCTTGCATAGTTGACGAAACGGCCGGTCGGTCACGCCTGCCATGGGCGCGACGACGAGATTGTTTTTCAGTTGATAGGGGCCGATACGCATGCGCTTGGATTGGCGCTTATGATTATGTGGAAAGGGCGCAATTGTAATCGTCCGTGCGCGGAACGAGAAGAAAAAAATGCACAAAATTTAATCAGTGTGCTGATAGCGCAACAGCACACAAAACCTTGCGGTAGAACCGGCACTTAGCGGAATTTTTTCATGCGAAGCCTGCGCACAACGCGCTATGTGTTTGCGCACGGCGCTGAAATTCACTTTGTGTTCAGCCGCGCAAGCCGAAAATCATGCGCCGCGCAAAATAATCGCGCAGTGGCGGTACGCTGCCAACTAGCGTCATGCCGAAGCCGCGCGCGGCGCGCAGCGGAAAAAAATCGTTTGAAAACAATTGCACGAGTCCGTGCGTGACTGCAATGCTGGCATAGCGGTCGAAACGCCGCCGTGCACGCTGCGCGTTAGACGCCGCGACGCCGCCGAGTTCTTGCACTGGTGCGGTGCATATCGACCGCGCGAGTTCCCATGCGTCGCGCAATCCGAGGTTAAATCCTTGCCCCGCCACCGGATGCAGCGACTGGGCGGCATTGCCAATAACGACTACGCTAGGATACGCAATGTGCGCGGCATAACGCAGCACCAGTGGATAACGCGCACGCTGCGAAATACCAGTAAATGTGCCGGCACGCGAACCGAATTCTTTTTGTAGCATGACGAGAAATTCATGCGGCACACATTTGTACAAGTGTTCAGCACGCCCGGTGCGGGTAGTCCATACCAGTGCGTAACCGCCGTTATACGGCAGCAACGCGAGCGGACCCTCGCTGGTGAAACGTTCGTACGCGGTATGACAATGCGGTGTATCGGTTTGCACGAACCCCGTTAGCGCTGTCTGGTGATATTCAATGCTTTTTTGCGGCGCAAGTCCGTCGACTACCCCGCCGTCGGCGACGACGACCAGCCGCGCGCCGAGTTTGTGTCCGTTGCACTCGACCGCTGGCTGTTGCTCATGTACTGCGGTAACGCGTGCACCGTACTCGACCGAAATTCCGCGCACTGTCATTACCTGCGAAAGGGCGGCGGACAGACACGCGTAATCAACAACATAGCCGAGCGCCGGTACTTCTTCATTCTCAGCGGTCATTTCGACTCTGCCGAAACCACCGCGCTGCGAAACGTGAACACGCGTAATCGTCGTTACCGGCGCGAGCAAATCCCACACTCCGATCCGCTCGAATATCAATCGGCTGCCGTGGGTAAGCGCGAGCGGACGCGCGTCCGCGACAACCGTTTCGCGTTCGCGTGACTCAAGCACGGCAACAGCGATACCGCTTGCTTGCAGCGCCAGTGCGAACGCGGCGCCCACGGGGCCGCCGCCAACCACTACGATATCCGCGTGATGGGTCATCGTAGTCGCATCAGTTCTTCGACATCGCGCACGCTTTTGGGCACCGCGGAAGTGAGTATTTCGCAGCCCTGTTCGGTAACCACCACGTCGTCTTCAATGCGCACTCCGATTGAGGCCAGCGCATCAGGCACACCCTCGCCGGGACGAATGTACAAACCCGGCTCGACGGTAAGTACCATACCGGGCTCGAGCGCGCGCCACTGGCCGTCTCGTTTGTAATCGCCGACGTCGTGGACATCGAGGCCCAGCCAGTGACCGGTACGATGCATGTAAAACCTGCGATAAGACTCGGTTTCGAGCGCCTGTTCGACGCTGCCGGACAATAACCTGAGATCGATCATGCCTTGCGTCAGTGTTTTCACCGCTGCGTCATGCGGCGCGTTCCACGGGTTGCCTGGTTTCACTTCGGCAATGGCAGCCGCTTGTGCCGCAAGCACCAGTTCGTAAACATCTTTTTGCGCCGCGCTGTAGCGGCCATTCACTGGAAACGTACGCGTGATGTCGGAGGCGTAGCCATCCAGTTCGCAGCCGGCATCGATCAGCAGTAGATCGCCATCCCTGAGCGGCGCGTCGTTCGCTACATAATGCAGCACGCAGGCATTCGCGCCCGAAGCAACAATCGAGGTGTACGCGGGCGACTGTGCGCCGCTGCCGCGAAATTCGTGCAGCAGTTCGGCTTCTATCATGTATTCGGAAATCCCTGCCCGTACTGCGCGCATCGCGCGCCGATGCGCGGTAGTCGAAATTGCCGCTGCGCGCCGCATCACAGTCAATTCATCTGCATCCTTGTACAACCGCATTTCGTCGATCAGCACATGCACGTCGGCGATGTCGCGCGGCGCATTGACGCCTGTACGCGCGCGTTCGCGAACGGCGTTGACCCAACCGAGTACGCGCGCATCCCATGCGCTGTCACCACCCATGTGGCAATGCAGAGCAGGTTGATCGGCAAGCAACTCAGGCATCATTTCGTCGAGCTTGCCGATCGGATAAGTCTCGTCGAACCCAAACGCTTCGCACGCCGCCTCGGGGCCGTAGCGAAAACCATCCCAAATTTCGCGCTCTATGTTTTTTTCTCTGCAAAACAACAGATTGCGTGTTTTCTCGCCCGCGACGATGACGCACACGGCTTCGGGCTCGGCAAAACCGGTAAGGTAGTAGAAATAACTGTCGAAGCGATACGGAAAATGAGTATCGCGATTACGCGCGCGTTCAGGCGCGGTGGGCACGATAGCGATGCCTTTGCGGATCAGTTGCGCAAGTTGCTCGCGGCGGCGCCGGGTGGCAGTGATATTCATTCGTGTATGGCGTTTTAGATTCGGAGGATTATAGCCCCGGGTGCACGCGCAGCCGTGCGTCGAGTTCGGCAAGGCGCTGCGGCGTGCCGATGTCGTTCCACTGCCCGCGGAAATGTTCGCCGGTAATATGCCCGCGCGCCATGGGTTGTTCCAGTACCGCCGTAAGTCGGCGTTTTTCTCCGCGAATAACCGCTTCGAACAGTGCCGGGTGATAGGCGCCGTAGCCGCTGAACGTCAGGCGATTGGCGTTGCCGGCAGACAGACGGCCGTCAATCAACGAAAAGTCACCTTCGGCATGATGCGCAGGGTTGTTGACCATCACCAGATGCGCGGGTTGGCTGGCGGAGAGAACGTGCGCGCGTTTTACCAAATCACCAAAATCGTAGTCGCTGTAAACATCGCTGTTGACGACCAGAAACGGCTTGTTGTCGAGCAGCGGCAGTGCCCACGCAATGCCACCCGCCGTCTCCATCGCCTCGCGTTCGCGTGAATACACGATACGTACACCGAGCGTGTCGCCTCCGCCCAACGTGGATTCGATCTGATCGCCCAAATGGGAAACATTCACCACGAGATCGACGATGCCGGTGCGTGCGAGCCGCTCGATCAGCCACACTACCAACGGTTTGCCACCAACCTTGAGCAGCGGTTTGGGTGCCGTGTCGGTCAGTGGCCGCATACGCTCGCCACGGCCCGCCGCGAGTATCATGGCTTTCATCAGGAGGTGTAGCCGGCGCGAGTTTCGAGATTCTCTAGTTCGTCGAACAGGCGGAGCAAGGGCGCCAGTTCGCGGTAACGCTCGGCAACCGCGCGCACGTAGCCGACGAAACGCGGCGTATCTTTCAGATAATGCGGCTTGCCGTCGCGGTAGTTGATACGCGCGAATATGCCCAGTACTTTCAGATGGCGTTGCAACCCCATCCATTCAAAATCGCGCCAGAAATCGCCAAAATCGGTGCGCACGGGCAAGTGCGCCGCACGCGCTTTTTCCCAATAACGCACGCTCCAGTCGAGTATGCGTTCCTCCGGCCAACTCAGGAATGCGTCGCGAAACAGCGACACCACATCATAGGTGATCGGGCCATAAACCGCGTCCTGAAAATCGAGCACGCCCGGATTCGGCGTGCTCAGCATGAGGTTGCGCGGCATATAGTCGCGATGCACGTACACCTTGCTTTGGGCCAGCGCTGCCGAAGTCAGTAAATCCATCGCGCCGGACAGCGCTTGTTGCTGAGCAGGGGTCAACTCGAGTTTCAAATGTCGCGCTATGTACCATTCGGGAAACAAGTTCATTTCGCGCCGCAGCAGGACATCATTGTACGGCGGCAGCACATCGGGGTGGCTGGCAAGCTGCCATTTGATGAGCGCATCGATGGCATCGCGAAATAGTTCGTCCGCATTCGACGCATTGATCACATCGAGGTAAGTCTTTGTTCCCAAATCGGAAAGCAACAGGTAGCCGCGCTCAATATCCTGCGCGATGACTTGCGGCACATGCACGCCGGCGGCATACAGCAGTGCTGCGATTCGCACAAAGGGGCGGCAGTCCTCTTGCGGCGGCGGCGCATCCATCACGATCTGGGTTTCACCGTCGTGGCTTATGCGAAAATAACGCCGGAAACTCGCGTCGGCCGATGCGGGCGCCAGCGTATAAGTGTCTCCGCCGAATTGCCCCGCGAGCCACTCATGCAACATCTCAAGCCGGGTATCGGTGCTGGACAAAACGCTGATTGCCTAAAGTCTTGATTTGTGCGATTTTAGCACCCCGTTCGTTGCCTTCCCTCTCGTGAAAAGCCCATTGCCACCATCCCGTGTTGCGCTGGCTGTAGTGCTGGCATTGCCCGCCGCAGCATGGGCACAGCAGGGGTTGCAGCTGCGCCCGCAGGGAACGCTGCTCGACCTGGAGCCGGGCAAAGCCGATAACACGCCGGTGTATATCGAGGCGGATCGTTTACAAGGCCACAGCGAAAAAGACGTGGAAGCACAGGGCAATGTCAGATTGCGCAAGCGCGGACAAGCGGTTTTCGCCGACTGGATGCGTCACGAACAGCGCGAGAACGAAATTACCGCCATCGGCAATGTTCGCATTGAACAAGGGCCGGATGTGCTGCAGGGCGCGCGTCTGCGCTACAACCTCGATACCGACCGCGGCGTAATGGAAAAAGCCAATTACAGCATCGGGTCGAAAACCAGCGGAAATATTCCGGGGCTGGGCGCGCCGCGTTACACCGCGTTTGACCCACGCGGCAACGCGGAGCGGCTGCTTTTCGAGGGCCCGGGTGTGTATCGAGCGCAGGATGCGAGCTTTACGACTTGCACGCCCGGCAACGACGACTGGCTGGTGCGCGCCCGCGATCTGCGCATTTACAAGGACAAGAACGAGGGCGAGGCGCGTGATGCTTCCGTTGAAATCCTGGGCCAGACTCTGTTCTACACACCCTACCTGAGTTTTCCGTTGCACCAGGAACGCAAATCTGGAATCCTCACGCCGCACTATGGCAGTTCCAGTACCAGTGGATTTGAAGTCTCGCTGCCCTACTACTGGAACATCGCGCCCAATCTTGACGCAACGTTTACGCCGCGCGTGATGTCCAAGCGCGGGCTGCAATTGCGCACGGATTTTCGTTATCTCGAATCCGGATACAAAGGTGGGATTCGCTACGAAATCCTTCCGGATGACCGGCAGACCCAAAGTACACGGGAGGCGATCGCGCTCAGGCATACGCATGCGTTCGCCAATGGCTGGAACGGATCGCTCGATATCAATTACGTATCCGACCCGACTTACTTCACCGATTTGTCGACGCACATCGTGTTGACATCGCAAACCTATTTGCCGCGGCAAGGCGTGCTTTCGCGCAGTGGTGACTGGGGCGGCGACGGTACTTATAATTTTTCGGCGATGGTACATAGCTGGCAAACTTTGCAAAGCGATCCGGCGGCTCCGTTAACGCCGCCTTACGCGCGGCAACCGCAACTCACCCTGGTCGCGCAAAAGCAAAATGTGTTGCGCGGCGATTTCGATTTCTATGGCAGCTATGTTGATTTTGACCACCCGACGCTGGTGCGAGGTCGCCGCATACTGGCGTATCCTTCGCTGGCGCTGCCACTGCAAACATCCTACGCGTACCTCACGCCCAAAATCGGACTGCACGCAACGCGTTATTTTCTCAATCAGAACACAACGGTGTTTCCCGATCAAACGCGTGTGATGCCGACATTTACCGTCGACAGTGGTCTCACCTTCGAGCGTGTTGCCAGCATATTCGGAACCGCATTCACGCAAACGCTGGAACCAAAAATTTACTATGTATACATCCCGTACCGCGATCAGAGCAAATTGCCTAATTTTGAAAGCGGCGTGCAAGACATTAATTTCGCGACCATATTTTCCGAAAATCAGTTCAGCGGCTATGACCGCATCAACGATGCGAACCAGATCACGATCGGCGCCACCACGCGCCTGCTGAACCCATCGACCGGCGTGGAGATCGTGCGCGCCGGTTTTGCGCAGCGCTATTATTTTAAGGGGCAGCAGGTAACCATCCCCGGTGTGCCGGCACGCACAGACCAATCGTCGAAGTCGGATTTGCTCGCAGTGGTAAGCGGCAAGATCGCGCAGCACGTCACTGCCGACGTCGGCTGGCAATACAACACGGATTTGAGCCAGACCCAGCGGCTTAACGCGGCGGTCCGATACAACCCGCAGGCCGGAAAAGTCCTCAATCTCGCATACCGTCATACTATCAATTCGGTCAAGCAATTCGATATCGCCGGCCAGTGGCCGATTGCTTCGAAATGGTCCGCCGTGGGCCGCTGGAATTATTCGACGCCGGATCGCCGGGCGCTCGAATCGCTGGCCGGATTTCAATACGACGGCGGCTGCTGGGCGTTTCGCGCGTCTGCGCATCGCATCGCCACCACCACCACCACCGCCAGCACCTCAGTCATGTTGGAACTTGAGCTGAACGGTTTGTCCAAGGTAGGCTCCAACTCATTCGATTTGCTGCGCAGAAGCGTCGGGGGTTACACCCGATTTGATCCACGCGCGCCACGCCATGATGAATATCAAATTCCAGGGCAATGACACTTATTACTGTATCTATATGATTTTATTTGATTTTTTATGCTCTCGCTATGCCTGGCGCTCGCTCACTCTAGTGCTGGCTCTGGCGATTTCGAGCGCATGGGGGCAACAGAAACCGCGCACCGTCATCGTACTCGACCGCATCGTTGCGGTGGTCAACGATGAGGTCATTACGCGCAACGATCTCACCGACCGCGTGAACTTCGCGACGCAGCAGCTCACCCGCCAAGGCACGCCGCCGCCTGCGCGTCCGGTGCTCGAACGGCAGATTCTTGAACGTTTGATCGCCGATCGCGCGCAATTGCAGTACGCCAAGGAAACCGGCCTGCGCGTGGACAACGTCGAACTTGACCGCGCGATTGACCGCATTGCGCTGGAGAACAAGTTGTCGACGCCACAGCTACGTGCGGCTCTCGAGAGAGAGGGCATGAACTTTGCGAAATATCGCGAGGAAATCCGCGACCAGATCGTTTTCAGCCGCCTGCGCGAACGCGAAGTGGACGACAAGATTGTCGTCACCGAATCCGAGATCGACAATCTGCTGGCGCAGGAATCGCAGGCCGGCGGATCCGATGAATTCGATGTTTCGCACATTCTAGTCACGGTTGCAGAAAAATCCAGTCCGGAGCAAATTCAAGTGCGCTTGGCGCGTGCCGAGCAGGCATTGAAGCAGCTGCAGTCCGGTTCGGATTTTCGCCAAATTGCCGCAACGTTTTCCGAGTCCGCCGATGCACTGCAGGGCGGCGGCCTGGGTTGGCGCGAAGCCGAGCGGTTGCCGACGCTGTATTACGAAGCGCTGCGCAATATGAAACCGGGGGAGTTAAGTCCGATACTGCGCAGTCCGAACGGATTTCATATCCTAAAACTCAACCAACGGCGCAGCGGTAAAGCACCGGCGGCATCCGTGCAGCAGATACGCGCACGCCATATCCTGATAAAAAGCAGTGAAATCGTTGCCGAAAACGAGGCACGCAACCGTCTGCGCAACATCAAGGAACGCATCGACAACAAGGAGGATTTTGCGGTGCTGGCGCGCGCGCATTCCGAGGATAGCAGCGCTGGCAAAGGCGGTGAACTCGGCTGGCTTTCGCCCGGCGAAACCGTGCCGGAGTTCGAGCGCGCGATGGCCGCGCTGGCGCCCGGGCAAATCAGCGAACCGGTGCGCTCGCCGTTCGGCTGGCATCTGATCCAGGTGCTGGAGCGGCGCACGCAGGATATGACCAAAGACCGGCGGCGCGTGATGGCGCAGCAGGCGTTGCGCGAGCGCAAGTCCGAGGAGTCATACCTGGAATGGGTGCGGCAGTTGCGTGATCGCGCCTACGTGGAAATTCGTCTCGAAGAGCGATAGTTCTGTAGCGGATCACACCATTCCGAACGATCTGCCCATTATCGCAGTCACCGCCGGCGAACCCGCCGGCGTAGGGCCCGAATTGTGCGCGGCGTTAGCGCGCGCCGCATTGCCGGCGCGCATCGTTGTTATCGCCGATCGCGAATTGTTACGTGAACGTTCGGGCCGCGCGGTCTTCGAGAAACCGGGCGCGCTGGAAGTGCTGCATGTGCCGCTGGTTGTGCCGTCGAAAGCAGGCACGCTCCATCGTGAAAATAGCCGTTATGTCTTGCGCACACTGGAAGTCGCTTGCGACGGCTGCATGCACGGCGAGTTCGATGCGATGGCGACTGCGCCAGTACACAAAGGCATTATCAACGATGCCGGCATCGCGTTCACCGGCCACACCGAATTTCTCGCCGAGCGCACGCACACACCGCATGTGGTGATGATGCTCGCGGGCGGCGGCATGCGCGTAGCACTCGCCACCACGCATCTGGCGTTAAAGAATGTCGCTGCGCACATCACACGCGAAAGTCTCACGCAAACACTGCGCGTGCTGCACCACGATCTGCAACAACACTTCGGCGTTGCGCATCCGCGCATCGTGGTCGCGGGACTGAATCCGCACGCCGGCGAATCGGGCCATCTGGGTCGCGAGGAAATCGAGGTCATCGCGCCGGTAATCGCAGCGTTGCGGGCCGATGGCCTAACGTTAGACGGGCCGTTACCCGCCGACACCTTGTTCAATCCAGAACACCTTAAGCACCATGACGCGGTGCTCGCGATGTATCACGATCAGGGTTTGCCGGTGCTCAAGTACGCAAGTTTCGGTGCAGGCGTGAATGTCACGCTAGGCCTGCCGATCATACGCACGTCGGTCGATCACGGTACCGCGCTCGATATTGCAGGTACGGGCAAGGCCGATCCCGGCAGCCTGATCGAAGCGGTCAAACTCGCGATTGAACTGGCACACGCGCGCAAGCGCGCCTGAGGTTTCAGTGCGTCACCAGCCGCGCAAACGCTTTGGACAAAATTTTCTTAATAATCAATATGTTATAGACAGCATCATCAGTGTAATCGCACCGCGCCGCGATGATGTGATGGTGGAAATCGGCCCCGGTATGGGCGCGCTGACGCAGCCGCTTGCGCGGGCGCTTGAGCGTCTGCATGTGGTCGAACTCGACCGCGACATCGTTGCGCGGCTGCGCGACACTTACGCTGGTGGCAATGTCATCATTCACGAAGGTGATGCGCTCAAATTCGATTTCACTTCGCTCGGAACGCGGCTACGAGTCGTGGGCAATCTGCCCTACAACATATCAACACCCTTGTTGTTTCATCTCGCCGCGCAAATCGAATGCGTGCGTGATATTCACGTCATGCTGCAAAAAGAAGTGGTGGAGCGCATGGTCGCCGCGCCGGGAACGTCCGAGTACGGCCGTTTGTCGGTGATGCTGCAATACGCGTTTGATATGGAGAAAGTACTCGACGTTGGGCCGGATGCATTTTATCCACAACCCAAAGTGCATTCGGCGGTTGTACGCATGCTGCCACGCGCGAAACGCGATCCAGCCGCGCACGACGAAGCACTGTTCGCGAAGGTCGTGATGGCAGCGTTTTCACAACGCCGCAAAACCTTGCGTAATACGATGAGAAATTTACTTAATGCCGCAGACTTTCAAAAACTCAATATCGATCCTGGCGCGCGCGCGGAAACGCTGGCAGTCGGCGATTTTGTGCGGATTGCCAATCACCTTGGTGAACAACAACCCCTAAAAACTTAGCCGTTTCTTCTCTGTACAAACTCGATCTTGTAGCCGTCGGGATCTTCAACAAACGCAATCACTGTCGTGCCGTGCTTCATCGGCCCGGGCTCGCGCGTGACTTTACCGCCGCGCTTTTTGACTTCTTCGCAGGTTTTGTACGCATCATCGACCTCGATCGCGACATGGCCGTAGCCATTGCCGAGATCGTAGGATTTGGTGTCCCAGTTGTAGGTGAGTTCGATCACCGCGGTTTTTGATTCGTCGTCGTAGCCGACGAAGGTATTGGTGAAGCGGCCGGATGGATACTCGGATTGGCGCAGCATTTTCATGCCCAGCACCTGCGTGTAAAAGTCCAGCGAGCGCTGTAAATC
>Ga0315912_10005987_pt1 | contig 11011 bp, 6 predicted proteins | sample VfabasoilMG_FD_204469 | JGI IMG/M metagenome (GOLD analysis project Ga0315912, IMG submission 204469) | Garden soil microbial communities collected in Santa Monica, California, United States - V. faba soil | ecosystem: Environmental > Terrestrial > Soil > Garden | place: USA: California...
CGCGCACACCCTCGTTCACCGGGAGGCGCTGCACGAGGTCGCTCGCGTAGGGCTCGAACACGACCGGACCGAGCCGTTCGTGGTAGAGCGCGGGGATCGAACCCGAGAACGCGGCGTGCTGCGATTGGGTCTGGCTCATGAAGTTCCTCCCGTGGCGGGGAATCGGGCCGGCTGGGCGCGGGCTCGCGCGGGCGGCTGCATGGTAGCGCCGGAGGCGCGCCGAGGGGATGGAATTGCGACGGCCGCTGGCGCGGGTGCGATGCATGGCATCCCTTGGTCCCATTGCCACTGCGGGGCCGAGTCTATAGATTGACCCGCCGTGCGCATCGCCATCCCTCGTGAGACCGCCCCGCGCGAGCAACGTGTCGCGCTGATCCCCGAGACCGTCGCCAAGCTCGTGAAGGCCGGCTTCCAGGTCGGCATCGAGTCCGGCGCGGGCCTCGCCGCCAGTCACACCGACGAGGCCTACCGCACCGCGGGCGCTACACTCGCCCCCGACCTGGCGGCCTGTGTCACGGGCGCCGACGCGATCCTCAAGGTGCGCGAGCCTTCTCCGGCCGAGATCGCCGCCTACCCCGAGGGCGCGCTGTTGCTGGGCCTGCTCGGGCGCGGCGAGGATGCCGCGCAACTCGATCGCTACCGGGGCCGCCGGCTGGGTGTGTTCTCGTTGAACGCGCTGCCGCGCATCACGCGCGCGCAGAAGATGGACGCGCTCTCCTCGATGGCCGCGTGCGCGGGTTACAAAGCGGTGCTGCTCGCGGCGGGGCTCTCCGGCAAGTTCTTCCCGCTGTTGATGACCGCCGCCGGCACGGTGGCCCCCGCGCGCGTGTTCATCCTCGGCGCCGGCGTGGCCGGGCTGCAGGCCATCGCCACCGCGCGCCGGCTGGGTGCGGTGGTGGAGGCGTTCGACGTGCGCCCCGCGGTGAAGGAGGAAGTGCAGAGCCTGGGCGCGTCGTTCGTCGAGATGTCACTCGGCGAGGCCGGGGTCGGCGCGGGTGGATATGCCAAGGAGATGGACGAGCAGCGCAACGAGCAGATCCGCCAGACCATCGCCGCGCGGCTTCCCAACACCGACGTCATCATCAGCACCGCCTCGATCCCCGGACGTCGCGCCCCGCTGCTCGTCACCGCCGAGGCGGTGGCGAAGATGAAGCCGGGCTCGGTCATCGTGGATCTCGCCGCCGAATCGGGTGGCAACTGCGCGCTCACGCGGCCCGGCGAGACGGTGCACGAGCACGGCGTGACGATCGTGGGCCCGCTCGACATCGCGGCCACGCTGCCGACGCACGCGAGCCAGATGTACGCGCGCAACCTGTACGAGCTGCTGCTGCACCTCGCCAAGGACGCGAAGCTGAACCTGGACTTCGCGGACGAGATCACGCGCGGCTGCTGCCTCACCTACGACGGCCGGCCCGCCGGCGAACTCCTCGCGACCGGGAAGGGCGCATGAATGCGGCGCTGATGGCCGAGGTTTGGGTTTTCGCGCTGGCCGTGTTCGTCGGGTTCGAGGTGATCTCCAAGGTGCCGGTGGTGCTGCACACGCCGCTCATGTCGGGCACCAACGCCATCCACGGCATCGTCATGCTGGGCGGCGTGCTGGTGCTGGCCAGCGCGCACGAGCCGGTGCTCGTCGTCCTCGGGTTCCTCGCCGTGGTGCTGGGCGCGATGAACCTGTTCGGCGGGTTCGTGGTCACCGACCGCATGCTCGAGATGTTCAAGGCGCGCAAGAAGGACGGGAAGCCGTGAGCTTCCTGTTCGAGTTCTTCTACCTCCTTTCGGCCGTGTTGTTCATCGTCGGGCTCAAGTTCCTCTCCAGCCCGCCGCGCGCCCGCCAGGGCAACACGCTCGCCGCGATCGGCATGGTCGTGGCCACGCTCACGCTGCTCGCAAGTCTCAAATCCTCCCCCGGCGGCATGCACAACCTGCCGCTGATCGCCGCGGCACTCGCCATCGGCGCCGTCGCGGGCGCGGTGGGTGCGCGGCGCGTGGCCATGACCGACATGCCGCAGATGGTCGCCCTCCTGAACGGCTGCGGCGGCGGGGCCGCCGCGCTCATCTCGGTGGCCGAGTTCCTGCACCTGGGCACGTCGCGGGCCGGCGTGGACACCATGTTCGGCTGCATCATCGGCTCGATCTCGCTGTCGGGCTCGGTGGTGGCGTTCGCCAAGCTGCAGGGCCTGGTCTCCGAGAAGGCCATCAACTCGCCGCTGCAGAAGGGTGTGAACGGCCTGCTGTTCCTGTCGCTGCTGGGCCTCGTGGGTTACCTCGGGTTCGTGGGCGGTGGCGCGCCGGCGTTCTACGCGCTGCTGGGTGTGTCGCTGGCGTTCGGCGTGCTCATGGTGATGCCGATCGGCGGCGCCGACATGCCGGTGGTGATCTCGCTCCTGAACTCGTTCACCGGGCTCGCCGTGGCCGCCACCGGGTTCGTGCTGCACAACAACGCGCTCATCATCAGCGGCACGCTGGTGGGTGCTTCGGGCACGCTCCTCACCATGCTCATGTGCAAGGCCATGAATCGGTCGCTCGCCAACGTGCTGTTCGCCGGCTTCGGCTCGACCACCACCGCCGGCGCGGCCGGTGCGGCGGGTGGCGGGGCCAAGAACTACCGCGAGGTCAGCGTGGACGACGCGGCGGTGCTGCTGGCGAACGTGCAGAGCCTGATCATCGTGCCCGGCTACGGCATGGCCGTCGCCCAGGCGCAGCACACGGTGCGCGAACTCGCCGACCTGCTCGCCAAGAAGGGCGTGGACGTGAAGTACGCCATCCACCCCGTCGCCGGTCGCATGCCGGGTCACATGAACGTGCTGCTCGCCGAGGCCAACGTGCCCTACGACCAGCTCTTCGACCTGGACCAGATCAACCCCGACTTCGAGCGCACCGACGTCGCGCTGGTGATCGGCGCCAATGACGTGGTGAACCCTGCCGCGCGCACGGACACGGCGAGCCCCATCTACGGCATGCCCATCCTGGACGCCGACAAGTCGCGCCACGTGATCTGCATCAAGCGCAGCATGAACCCGGGCTTCGCCGGCATCGACAACCAGCTCTACTACGAGCCGCGCTGCTCGATGCTGTTCGGCGACGCCAAGGGCGCGGTCTCCAAGCTGGTGGAGGCGGTGAAGGCGCTGTAGTCGCGCCGCGGCCGCGGGACACCCGCGGCCTTGACCCGCCGCGCCCGCGTTCCTAGCGTGCGCGCTGCATGAGCCGCTTCCCGTTCGCTGCCGCGCTGTTGTTGTGCGCGCTGTTCCTCGCCGAGGCGGCGCTCCGCCCGCGGGCCGACTCGCCCGACGCGTTCCAGTACCTGGACGTGGCCGCGAACCTGGCCGAAGGGCGCGGACTGGTGCAGTCGGTGCCGGGCTACAACTCGCCGCGCCTCCCGCTCGAGCCGCACTGGCCGCAGCCGTTCACGTCTCAGCCGCCGCTCTACCCCTGGCTCGCCTCGCGCGCGATTCACCTGGGGCTCCCTCCCATGTCCGCACTCGCGGTGCTGGCCGCGATCGGCGCGGCACTCACCTGGCTCGCGGGTGCGTGGCTCGCGGGCGCGCTCTGGGGCTCGACGGCGGGCGTGCTGGCGCTGGGCGGGCTGTTTGTCGGCGTGGCGAGCCCGACGTTCACGGCTCGCATCTGGAGCGATCCGCTGGCCATCGGGCTGGCCATGCTCAGCCTCGCGGCACTGCTGCGTGCCTCGCGCTCCGACTCGGCAGCCTGGCAATGGGCCGCGCTCGCGGGAGTCTGTGCCGGCAGCGCCTGCCTCACTCGGTATGTATTCGGCCTGCTGATCCCGTTCGGTGCGGCGTGGCTGCTGGCCGCGCGCTCCGGTCCCGGCAGGTTCAGTGCGGCGATCACGCATGCCGGCATCGGGACGGCGCTGGTCCTGCCGGTGCTACTGCGCAACCAACGGCTTGCGGGCGGTTGGTTCGGCGAACCGCGCAATGCGTCCACGCAGGATCTCGCGGGGATCCTCGCGCACGCGATGGAGATGACGTGGGGGCGCGTGCCGGGTGGACTCCGGCTGGTGCTGGCCGCGGCCATGGTCATCGTGTTGGTGACCTCGCTCGCCACCGCCGAGCGCCGTGCGCGAGTGCGCGAGACGCTGTTCGCCGGCGCGGGGCTCGTCCCGCTGTGGGCGCTGACGTATGCGGTAGTGATCCTCGTGGTGCGGCTGCAAGTCCACTTCGACGATGTCGGCGTACGATTGCTTTCACCGGCACTCGTGGCGGGCATGGTCCTGACGTTCGGACTTGCTGCGCGCTTGTCATCGCCACCGCGCGCCGTCGTGAACGCCGCCGTCGCACTGGTGCTGCTCGCCGGAAGTGTCATGGTGGCACTGCGCGTCCGAGCGACTCCCGCACCTGCCGGCGCGTCAGCCCCGCGAAGCGAGTTCATGAACTGGCTCGCCCGTGAGTCCTCGCCCACGGCGGTGATACTTGCCGAGGATGGAGTGGACCTGCTGTGGGCGGTCCGTCGTGAGCCAGGTGCCAGAAGGCTGTTCGTATCGTTCTCGCCTGCACCGTACATGCAGCCGCTCACGCAGGTTGACCTCGAGCACTTCGAACGCTTCGTGGTGCGCCGGTCAGCGCCCTGGGACCCGCCGTTGCGCGTCGTGGTACGCGGCGATGAGGCAGACGACGCGGGTTGGCGTCGGCGTTACGGCGACCCGATCGCGGATGCGCTCGCGGGCCGGCTGCCACGTGGCGACGGTCTCGTGCTCGAGCGAGTCATCGACGGCAAGCACGTGTTGCGCTGGCGCAAGGCTTCCGAGCCGCAGGGGATCGTCGCGCCCGGGCAGTGAGCTGCCAGCTCGACACGGGTTCCGCGCAGTCCGCGCGTCTTGTGGACGACTCCGCACGCCGTGGCCCATGCTGGCGGCCACCCCGGAGGCCTGCCGATGCGTCGTCGCATGGAACTCGTCGCGCTCGCGAGCGTGATCGCACTCGCTGCACTCACGTCGCGCGCCGGCAGCGGAGCGACCTCATCGCCGACCGTGCCCGGCCCTGCAGGCGGTGGCCGCGTGCGGCTCCCCAACGGTTGGTTCCTCTCGCCGGCCGGCCGTCAGGTGGGTGTTGGGGACTTCCCGTTGGGACTCGCCGTGAGCCCGGACGGCCGCTTCGCCGCGGTCACACACAGCGGGTCGCATGCCAAGGGGCTCGACCTGGTGGACCTGGACGCCGCCACGATCGTCCAGAACGTTCCGCTCGCCGAGACGTGGCTGGGCGTGACGTTCCTGGACGGCGGCCGCACGCTGGCGGTGAGCGCGGGGAACACGAACCGCATCCTGTTGTTCCCCATGCGAGACGGTCGCGCGGGCAAACCCGACACGCTTCCGGTCGGCCCGGCGTGGTCCGCGGGGGGCCAGTATCCGCAGGGCAAGACGATCGACTACGGCCCGGGCTCGATCTGGACCACCGGGCTCTCGGCGGACGAAGCGCGGCAGCGCCTCTATGTGGTGGGCCGGCTCGACTCGGCGCTGTACGTGGTGGACCTGCGCGAGCGCCGTGTGTTGCGCCGGGTGCAGCTGGGCGCCGTGCCCTACACCTGTCTTGCCTCCCGCGACGGCAAGCACGTGTACGTCTCGCTGTGGAGTAGCTCGGCGGTGGCCGTGGTGGACGCCGAGTCGTTCGCGATCACGAGCGTGATCGCCACCGGCTCGCATCCTACCGACCTCGCGGAGGATTCCACGGGCACGCGCGTGTTCGTGGCCGAAGCCAACGAGAACAGCGTGTCCGTGCTGGACCTGCGCGCGAACCGGGCGAGCGAGAAGCTGCGCACGGCTCGCGATCCCAAGGACCCGCCCGGCGACACGCCCAACTCGCTCACGCTCGATCCCACGGGACACCGGCTGTACGTGGCGAACGCGGGAGCCAATCACGTGGCCGTGTTCGATGTGTCGCGGCCAGGCCGCTCGCGCGCGCTCGGGTTCCTGCCGGTGGGCTGGTACCCCACGGCCGTGCGCATGCGGCCCGGGCACCGCGAGTTCCTGGTGTCGAACGGCAAGGGCGCCGGCTCCAAGCCGAGCGCCACCACCCAGCCCGACACGGGTGCGTGGTGCCGCTACATCTCGTACAGCCCTGCTGCGCGCGGCACGCTGTCGCTGGTGCGCGAGCCCGACGAGGAGACACTCGAGCGCTTCACGCGCGAGGTGAAGGCGAACACGCCCGAGACGCGCAAGTCCAAGAAGAAGCCGCCCATCACGCACGTGTTCTACATCATCAAGGAGAACCGTTCTTACGATCAGGTGCTGGGCGACATGCCGCAGGGGAACGGCGATTCCTCGCTGTGCCTGTTCGGCGAGAAGGTCACGCCCAACCATCACGCGCTGGCGCGGGAGTTCGTGCTGCTCGACAACACCTACTGCGATGCCGACGGCAGCGCCGACGGCCACAACTGGGGCATGGGTGCCTTCTCCACCGACTACGTCAACAAGAGCGTCTCGAGCTCGCCGATCTACGACTACGAGGGCGGCAACCCGCTCGCCTACCCTCGCGACGGCTACATCTGGGACCTGTGCAAGCGCGAGGGCATCAGCTACCGGAGCTACGGGGAGTTCGTGTTCAACGGCGCCTCTCCCACCGACACGGTCCGCGCCGGGATCGCGGGGCTCGAGGGGCACGTGGCGCCGCACTACCGCGGGTACGACACCGAGTACTCGGACCTCGACAGGTATGCCGCGTGGCTCGAGGAGTTCGACCGTTACGACCGCGACGGCGGCCTGCCCCAGCTCTCCATCATCCGGCTGCCGAACGACCACACCATGGGCACGTGCGAAGGCAAGCCGACACCCCGCGCGTTCGTGGCGCAGAACGACCTGGCGCTCGGGAAGATGGTGGAGCGCATCAGCCACAGCCGCTACTGGAAGGGCGCGCTCATCCTCGTGATCGAGGACGACGCCGCGAACGGGCAGGACCACGTGGACGAGCACCGCACCGTGGCGCTCGCGGCCGGGCCGTACGTGAAGCGGCGCGCCGTGGACAGCTCGCTCTACACCGGCTGCAGCATCCTGCGCTGCATCGAGGACGTGTTCGAGATGCCGCCCATGTCGCAATTCGACGCTCGCGCCAACGGCCTGGACGGGATCTTCCGATCGAGCCCCGACCTCACGCCCTACCGCCACCGGCCGGCGGGCATCGACCTCGGCGAGACGAACCTGGCCGGTGCTTACGGCCAAGCCGAGAGCGAAGCGATGGACTTCTCGATCGCCGATGTGGTGCCCTACGACATCCTGAACCGCGTGCTGTGGCACTCCGTCCGAGGCAGCGCCGCCCCTGCGCCGCCGCCCGTCCGCAGCGGTTTCGCGCTGGGACTGCGGCGCGATGGCGACGGCGACGACGACGATTGACGAGTTGTTCGTCACTCACCCGTCGCGCGGAGCGAGGGGGCCTTCAGACAAGAGCATCGCTTGGTCCGGCCCTCCTGGCCGGACCGGCGCTGTCGTTCGCGACGGTCCTCACCATCCCTGGCTCGGACCTGCTCTCGACTGCTCTCGTCTGAAGGCCCCCTCGCTCCACGCTCGGCGCCAATGCACGCGGCGTCCCGCCGTTCGACGCGTCAGTGCTTCGTCGTGCTCAGGTACAGCGCGTTGAACAGGAATGGGAACGTGCCGTTGGTCTGCGCGCGGTTCTGCGGGCGGAAGCCCAGCAGGACGATCCAGCCCTCGCCCTGCTTCACGGCCACTGCCGCCGCCTTGTTCGTGAGCTTGTCCTCGCCCTTGATCCAGCCCGAGAGCAGCACCTGGTCGGGGTGCTCGGGATAGGTCGCCAGCACCCAGCGCTGGGTCTCGCGTCCCGGCGGCGCGGTCTGGAACGCGATCGGCTTGTCCACGAACAACGCCACCTCTTCCGGCAAGCCGGCGGTGAGCGCCATGCCCTGCCGCACGTTCGCGCGCAGTAGTGAGCCCGGGCAGCCGAACTCGTCGGCCTTGGCTCGCGCCAGCGTGTTCACGACCGGCATGTTGAACTGCTCGATCACGTAGTCGCACGCCGAGGAGAACGCCACCAGCGTGCCGCCCGCGCCGACGAAGTCCTTGAGCGCCTTCGCCCCCTCCTTGTCGAGCCCGCCGGTGTAGCCCGGCGGAAGGTCCACGAAGTAGGTCATGGCCCCGTCCTCGCGTTTCGGCTTGCCGGTGGCGATCAGTTCCTTGCTCACGTCCGGCAGCACGATCGCGTCGAACTTCGAGCGCAGGCCGCCCTTCTGGATGGTGGCGTTGTCGAGCGTGGTGAGCTGGAACCCATACTGTTCGAGCAGGAACCGGGTCCAGCCCTCGTCCATGGACGCGGCCCACGGCTTGTAGATCGCCACGCGCGGCGCGCTGAGCGGCTGGCCGTTCTTGGGCAGCGACTCGCGATACTTCAACTCGACGCCGGGAGGCAGCGCTTTCTCCGCCGCCTCGGTCGCGGTCCAGTCCAGGACCGCGGTGCCGGAGGCGTTCTCCGTGGGCGTCTCCGAGAACACGCGCGTCACCTTGCCGCCGCTCCTGAGTGCTGCGTTGAGCGCCTTGGCCGACTCCGGCCCCGGCGGCAGCAACGAGCCCTCGAGTTGCGCAGCAGCGCCCTTCGATGACTTCGCCGACTTGCTGGGCAGCGGTGTCACCGCCTTGCGCTTGGCTCCTGCCCTGGCGGGCTGGGGAGCCACGATCGTCACCAGCGCGGGTGCGGTGAAGCGCTTGGCGCCCGCGGGCATGGTGGCGTTCTCGACCGTCACGCCCATCATCAGCGGCAGCGACCACGCCGCGACGTCGTACGGCCGCACGATGTCCGGGCCGCCCACCAGCTTCACCTCGGGATAGCGCTGGGTGGTGAGCATCTCGCGCACGAAATCCCCGTAGGGCTGTGCCAGCGGCACCCACACGTCGCCCGAGGCGTCGGTGAAGAGTTCCACGTTGTGCTCGCCGAGCAGCGAGGCGAGCCGGAGCGCCGTGGGCCAATCGCGCTGCATGCGCGGGATGCGGAACGCCTCGCCCGGCTTCGCGCGTGCGGCGGTGGCGCGTGCGCGCACGGCGATGTCGCGCAGCAGGTCCTCGCGATGGTCCGCACACGACTCGTGGATCGCGTCCGAGGCGACGCGCTCGTAGTCCATGATGTCGCGCAGCCGCCACCACCCGCCGGGCCACGGGTTGGGGAAGTTGGTCTGCGCGCCGTACTCCACGAGGCCCTTGCGGCCGCCCGAGAGTTCGGTGGGATCGATGTAGAGCGGCGTGGCGATGCCCACCGAGGCCACCTCGGTGAGCAACCCCGAGATGTTCTTGAACCAGGCGGTGTTCTTGGTGCCGCCCGGCCAGTAGGCGTCGAACGAGTAGCCGTAGATGATGCCGCTCATGCCCGCCTGCTCCATGCGCATCGCCATGTGGCTGCCCATCACGTTCACCTCACGCCAGATGAGCGGATGGATGTCGGCGTCCACCGGCTCGGCGTAGGGCGGCACGAAGATGCGCGGGCCGGTGTTGCCCATCTGGTGCTCGTCCAGCCACACCTGCGGGAACCACTCGTGGTAGACGGCGTGCGACATGGCCTGCGATTCCTTCTGCGTGAGCATGAACCAGTCGCGGTTGTCGTCGTGGCCCACGTAGTGGTGGTAGAGCCAGGGCATGCGGCCGCCCTCGAACTTGCTGCCGAGCCACTTGCGGTACCACTCGGTCTCCATGATCTGGCCGTCGGGATTGAGCGACGGCACCAGCAGCAGCACGACCTCATCCAGCCGGCGCTGGGTCTCGGGGTCGGTGGCGGTGGCGAGCGCGTGCGCCCATTCCATGGCCATCTGCGACGCGCCGATCTCGGTGGAGTGGATGTTGCAGGTGATGAGCAGGAACGCGCGCCCCTCGCGCACGAGCCCGGCCTCCTCCTCGGCCGAGAGCCCGCGCGGGTCCGCCAGCTTCTTGGCGATCTCCTTCAAGCGCGGCAGTTTCGCGATGTTCGCCTCGGATGAGATCACCGCCATCACCAGGCGCTCACCAAGTGTGGTGGGGCCGAGGTCCTGCATCTGCACGCGCGGCGACTGCTTGTCGAGTTCCGCGAAGTACGCACGGATCTGCCGGTAGTCCGCGAGCACGCGGTCGGCGCCGATGTCGAGTTTGAGGAACGCGCTCGGCGTGGGGACTTCGGCGTGGGCCGCCGTGGTCAACCCGAGCACGAGGCACGACGAGAGAAGGCGGAGCACGGCTCTCAAGACGACCTCCGGGTGGGGGGTGGAGCGCGCAGCCTGCCACGCTCCCGCCGAGAGCCCAAGTGCGAACGCACTCGCGATTCTCGGCACGCCGCGCCGGCGGGGCCGTCGGGCCTCGAGCACGGCGGCCTCGGGGCGCGAGCGCTCACTGCGGGCTCGTGCGGCCCCCGGCTCGCTCCAACAGCAGGATCTGCCACAGGTCCCGGCGGCTGGTCCGGCGAAGCGGCAGGATCGCCAGGAGCCCGGTCGGGCCCACCGTGCGCTCGAGGAACTTGAGCTCCTCGAGGTTCGAGCGCAGCTCGTCGTCCACGGGGATCTCCACGCCGTGCGCGCGCGCGATCAGCATGCCCTTCGCCCGCAACGACAGCTCGAGGTGGATGGTGAGCAGGCAGAACAGGTCGGCCACGATCATGGGTGAGAACCGGCTGCGCAGCGCTTCGAGGTATTCGCCGACAGGCGTGCGGGCCACCTCGCCGTCGAGCATCTTCTCCAGCATCTCCATCTCACCGTCGAAGCCGGTCGAGAGCCAGTCGCGCGTGACGCGCTCGCTGTAGTCGAAGGCCGCCACCAACAGCACCGGCATCACCCCCAGCAGCACCGCGCTCACGATCACGGGTGACAACGTGAGCTGGTTGTAGACCGTATGGATCGCGATCCCCAGCAGCAGGCCGGGGGCGAACGCAAACACACCGGACCGCGGGTAGCGGTCGGAGAGCGCCTTGCCGACGATGGCGAACAGCGCCGTCGTCGAGCCGTGCATGATGGCGGTGCCGAGGCCTCGCACGAGCCACAGCACGAACGAGGAATCATGAAGTACGACGGCGTAGTAGAGGTTCTCGGTGAGCGCGAATCCCGC
>Ga0315912_10005988_pt1 | contig 11011 bp, 8 predicted proteins | sample VfabasoilMG_FD_204469 | JGI IMG/M metagenome (GOLD analysis project Ga0315912, IMG submission 204469) | Garden soil microbial communities collected in Santa Monica, California, United States - V. faba soil | ecosystem: Environmental > Terrestrial > Soil > Garden | place: USA: California...
AGGGGGCACGATAGGGGCCCCGTGCCATCCCTCCCCCCGGCGGACCGACCTCCTCGCATGGCGCGTCACCCCGGCGAGCCCCCGACGCCCCCCGTGGCCACCAGCGGCGACGCGCTCGTCGCGGCGAGCGTCGCGGGCGACCGGCAGGCGCTGGTGCAGCTGCTCGAGTTCGTGGGGCCCGGCGTGCGCGCCGGCTTGCGCATCGACGAGGCCTTCCGCTCGCAGCTCGACGCCGACGACGTGATGCAGACCAGCTACCTGGAGGTCTTCCTGCGCATCGAGCAGCTCGAGCTGCGGCACGTGGCGGGCTTCAGGCGCTGGCTGGCGACGGTGGCCGAGAACAACCTGCGCGATGCGCTGAAGGCGCTGCAGCGCGACAAGCGCCCCGACCCGCGCCAGCGCCTGGCTGGCAGCAGCAGCGACTCGACCGCCGCGCTGCTCGACCAGCTCGGCGCCATCAGCCACACGCCGAGCCGGGACGCCATCGCGCGCGAGGCCGGCGAGCTGCTGCGCGAGGCGCTGCTGCGGCTGCCGGCCAGCTATCGCACGGCGGTGCAGCGGCTCGACCTCGACGGCGCGCCGGCCGCGGCCGTCGCCACCGAGATGCAACGATCGCAAGGCGCCGTCTGGATGCTGCGCGCGCGCGCGCACGACAGGCTGCGCGAGATCCTCGGCCCCGGGAGCCGCATGCTCGGTTCCCACGGCTGAGGCCCACCGACACGCGGCGGACGCGCGGCGCCGGCGAGCGCCGCGAGCCGCCGCAGGAGAAGGTCCCATGGACGACGAGAGCAAGCTCATCGCGGCGGCGCTGGCCGAGGTCGATTCGATCCGCGAGCCGGTGCGCGCTCCCGTCGACGCCATCCCCGGCTACACCATCCGCAGCGAGATCCACCGCGGCGCCCAGGGCGTGGTCTACCACGCCGTGCAGGCGTCCACCGGCCAGGAGGTGGCGATCAAGGTGCTGCGCCAGGGGCCACACGCGGGCGAGGTGGACCGCGCACGCTTCGAGCGCGAGGTGGCGATCCTGGCGCAGCTGCGGCATCGCAACATCGTGTCCATCCTGGACACGGGCAGCAGCGCCGGCTGCTTCTACTTCGTCATGGACCACATCCGCGGCCAGGCGCTCGACGCCTGGGCCGAGGAGTCGCGCGGCGACCTGCGCGCGATGCTGCGCCTCTTCCAGCGCGTCTGCTCCGCGGTGCAGGCGGCGCACGTGCGCGGCGTCATCCACCGCGACCTGAAGCCCGGCAACATCCTGGTGGACGAGGAGGGCGAGCCGCACATCCTCGATTTCGGCCTGGCCAAGCTCGAGGCCGACGACGCCCCGCTCATGACCCAGACCGGGCAGTTCGTGGGCTCGATCCCCTGGTCGTCGCCCGAGCAGGCCGACTCGCCCAGCCACGTGGACGTGCGCAGCGACGTCTACGCGCTCGGCGTCATCCTCTACCAGATGCTCACCGGGCGCTTCCCGTACGAGGTGAGCGGCAACCTGCGCGAGGTGCTCGAGCGCATCTGCACGGCCGACCCGGCGCCCCTGCGCGGCAGCCGCCGCGCGGCGAGCGGCAGCAGCCGCGGCAGCTCGTCCGGCAGCGGCAGCCAGGCCGGCCGCGGCGCGCGCGCGACGGGCGGCAGCATCGACGGTGAGCTCGAGACGCTCGTGCTCACCTGCCTCGCCAAGGACCCCGACCGCCGCTACCAGACAGCCGGCGAACTCGGGCGCGACATCGAGGCCTGGCTCACGGGCGCACCCCTCGCGGCGCGCCGCGACTCGACCTGGTACCTGCTCAAGAAGCAGTTCCAGCGCCATCGCGTCGCCGCCGCGGTGGCCGCGGCCTTCCTGCTCGTGCTCACGGCCGGCTTCGTCACGAGCCTGGCCTTCTGGCGCGAGGCCGAGCGGCAGCGTGCGCTGGCCGAGGAGGCGCTCGGTCTGGCGGAGGCGAACTTCCGCGGCTCGGAACGCCTCAACGGCTTCTGGCAGGAGGTCTTCGAGACCGCGACGCCCGTGCCGCAGGACGTCGCGCTGGCCCAGCTCGATCCGCAGGAGCTGGACATCGAGCCCGCGTCGCCCTTCACGGTGGAGCAGCTGCTCGACCGCGCGCGCCAGCTCGTGGACGTGAAGCTGGAGGACCCCACCCTGGCGGCCGACGCGCGCAGCACCATCGGCCGGGCGCTGGTGCGCGTCGGGCGCTTCGACACGGGTGGCGAGGAGCTGGAGCGTGCGCTCGCACTGCGGCGCGTGCAGCTCGGCGAGGAGCACGCCGACACGCTGGACACGGCCGTCGAGCTGGGGCTGAGTTACGTCTACAGCGGCGACCCCGGCCGCGCGCAGGCGATCCTGCAGCCGCTGGCTGGCGCCGACCACGCGCGCCTGCCCGACGGCCGCCGCAAGCACTTCGAGGTGCAGCTCCAGAGCGCGCTCGGCAGCGTGGCCCTGGCGCAGGGACGCACCGAGGAGGGCCGTCGCATCCTGCTGGGCGTCAAGGGCAGCCTCGAGAAGGAGATCGGCGAGCCGGGCGCGCACAGCGACGAGTTCGTGTCGCTGGCGATCGAACCGGCACTGTGGCTGTCGGCCGTCGGCGAGACGGAGGCGGCCGAGGACCTGATGCTGCTCTGCCGCTCGCACTCGGCGCGCGAACTCGGGCCGCAGCACTTCGTGACCGTGGACTCGGACCGGGTGTTCACGCGCGTACGCGCCCTGCGCCAGCATGCCGGCACGATGCAGTTCGGATGGTCGGTGGACGCCCCGGCCGGCGAGGCGCCGGGCGCGGCGATGAGCACCGTGGTCATCGGCGACGACGGCGCGGGCCTGGCGGGCTTCCTCGAGGTGGACGACGTGGTCGAGCTGGCCGACGCGCTGCCCATGCTCGACCTCGGCTCCGACGCACAGGCCGCGCTGGCGCTGCAGATGATGGCCGGCATGGAGGCCAGCCTGGGGCCCGACCACCCGCGCACGCTCAGCACCAAGGGCCGCCTGGCGTGGGAGCTGCGGCGGCAGCCGGCGCGGCTCGGCGAGGCCGAGCGCCTGGCGCGCGAGGCGCTGGAGGCGACGCGGGCGCTGCACGGCGAGGACGACCTCGACACGCTCATCAACGAGCAGACGCTCGGCGTGCTGCTGCACCTGCAGGGTCGCACCGACGAGGGCGCCGCCCTCCTCGAGGGCCTCGCCGACCACGCACGCCGCGCCGTCCCCACCGACGGCGGGCGCCGCTGGCTGTTCTTCTGGACGCACGCCGTGGCGCTGCGCGAGGCCGACCAGCCCGAGCGTGCGCAGCAGGTGCTGCGCGAGGGCTGCGAGGGCCTGCTGGCCAGCCTCGGCCGGCAGCACGGCACGACGCGCCGGGCGCTGGGCGACCTCGCGGCGCTCTCGCACGACCTGGGCCTCGGCGAGCAGGAGAGCTGGGCGCGCGAGCAGCTCGCCGGCGGGCCGCAGGAGACGCGCGGCGGCTGAGCCGGCCCGCCGCCCGAGGGGCGCGCAGGCGACGGCCGCCTCCTCAGGCGCGCGCCGGTGACGGCGCCCGGTCGCCGCGCACCACCAGGCGCAGGGCGGTGTACAGGCTGAGCACCACGATCGCGCAGGCCAGCAGGTGCAGCCCGAGGGCGATCTCCTCGCACGAGGGCACGAGCCCGACGCGCGACAGCAGCCAGTTCCAGTCGTGCAGCTCGCCGCCCACGCGCGGCAGCCGCATGAGATAGGCATCGCCCACGTAGGCCGCGGTGTACATCAGGCTCTCGGCCACCCACAGCCCGGTGAGGGCCGCATCGAAGCGGCGGCCGGACCAGGCGAAGCTGGCCGCGAAGACGACCGGCACGCCGAGCTGCAGCAGCGTGCCGCCGAGCATGTGGGCCGTCTGCCCGAAGGGCGTGAAGAGCAAGTGGCCGGCCTCGTGGATGGCCAGGTTCACGTCGTCGAGCAGGTGGTACTCGTAGCTCGTGACGAGCCAGGCCCCGTAGGGCAGCAACGCGAGGAGGAGCAGGAGGCGCAGGAGCACGCCGACCCTATCGGCCGGCGCGGCCCCCGGCGTGAAGGCCCGGGTCCGCGCGCGCGGTTGCCTGCAGGGGGCGCGGCGTCGGGCCGAGGCCCGGGCCCGGCACGGCGGATCAGCCGCGCAGCTCGGCGATCGTCGCCGTGAGGCGCGCCCTGGCCTCCTCGTCGGTGGTCAGCCCCAGCGCGCTCTCGTAGGCGGCCAGCGCCTCGGCCGGCTTGCCGCTCTTGCGGTAGGCCTCGCCCAGCTGGTCGTGCGCCTTCCACGACTTGGGGAACTTGCGCACCGCCAGCTCGAAGACCGGCACGGCCTCCTCGTACTGCCGGTTGCTCATGAGCCGGCCGCCGAAGGTGGACAGGTCGTCCTCGGTGGCGACCAGCCAGGCCTCCTTCTTGAGCGGCGCCGCCTCGGCGTCCCGCCCGAGCGCCTCGAGGGCCTGCGCCTGCACGCCGAGCGTGGTGAAGGTCTTGTCCAGCTCGACGGCGTGCGTCGCCCAGCCCAGCGCCTGCTCGAGATCGGTGCCGCGCGCGAGCGCCCAGCGCGCGGCGGCCAGCAGCAGCTGCGGGTTGTCCTTCTGCGGGCCGGCGAGCAGCTGCTGCACGGCCGCGGCGCGCGAGACGTCGAGGTCGACCTGGAGGCGCAGCGGCACGCGCAGCTCCTCCCAGTACATGTTCAGCTCGGCGTTGTGGTCGTCCACCGGCGTGACGTCGTAGCGCAGCCACTCCTCGAAGGGCGCCGGCACGGGCGTCACCTCCACGCGCAGCACGTCGTTCGCCTTCTCGTAGCCGAAGGTGCCGGCCAGGTTCGTCGCGCTGTTGAAGACCGCCGTCCAGCTGCGCTCGCGGAAGGGGATGAGGAAGAAGCTGTAGGTGCCGGCCGCCAGCGGCTGCCCCTCGACGGCTACGTCGGTGGCGAAGCTCACGGTGGTGTTCATGTTGGCGCCGGCGCGCCACATCTCGCCGTAGGGCACGAGCGCGCCCCAGATCGGGCGACCGCGGACACCGGGCCGGCTGTAGTCCACCGTCACCTCGGTCAGGCCGACCATGCCGCTGCTCACGGCGTGCGGGCTGGCGCGCGGGGCGGGAAGGCCGTCGCCGGCCTGGGCCTGCAGCAGCGGGGCGGCGGGCAGCAGCAGCCAGGCCCCGGCGAGAACCAGGGCGTGGAGGGGCGGGCGTGGGATCACGGGAGGTCTCCTGGACAGCGACGACGAAAGCGGTCGCACAGCCTATCAACCCGTCGAAGAAGTCATCCGGGCAGGGAAGCCTGCTCAGCGGCGGTTCTCAGGGCGAGCCCCTGCGGGTCGAGGTCGACCCCGTGCCCCGCCGCAGGGCGGCGAGCTCGGCGGCCACGTCCTCCACGCAGGCATCGAGGCGCTCGGCGTGCGTGCGGAAGCTCAGGACGCAGACGCGCGCCAGGTGCCAGCCGTCCACCGTGCAGCCCGTGATCATCACGCGCTGGCGGCGGCAGACGCCCTCGAGCAGCGCGGCGGTGAGGCGGTTGCCCTCGACCTGGCTCGCAGCCTCGACCCGGAAGGCGAAGAGCGAGAGCTGCGGCGGCGCCACCATGACCAGCCCCGGCAGCGCCGCGATGCGTCGCGCCGCATCGAGGGCCAGCGCGCGCTTCTCGGACAAGGCCTCCCGGAAGGCCGCCGCCCCGTGCAGCGCGAGCGGCAGCCAGACCGGCAGGCCGCGACACGGGCGCGAGAGCTCGGGCCCGTACTGGCTCGGGTCGTAGAAGGCCTCCGGCGGCGCCGGCAGGTAGGCGGCCGTGGCGGCATGCGCGGCGCGCAGGTCCTCGCCCTCGCGCACGAGCAGCGCACCGGTGCCGTACGGCAGGAACAGGCCCTTGTGCGGGTCGAGCGCGATCGAGTCGGCACGGCTCAGTCCGGAGAGCAACGGCCGCAGCTCGGGGCACATGTGGAAGAACGCGCCGTAGGCGCCGTCGACGTGGTGCCACAGGCCTTCGGCCGCGCACAGGTCGGCCACCTCGTCCAGCGGATCCACCGCGCCCGTGTTGGTGGTGCCGGCCGTGGCCGCCACGCAGAAGGGCCGCAGGCCGGCGGCACGATCGCGCGCCACGGCATCGGCCAGCGCGTCGACGCGCAGGCGGAAGCGTTCGTCCACCGGCAGGAGGCGCACGCGGTCCGGCAGGATGCCCGCCAGCCGTGCCGACTTGGCGATGCACAGGTGCGCCTGGCTCGAGGTGTAGAGCACGCCGGCGCGCAGCTCGCTGCCCAGCAGCTTCTCACGCGCGCACACCACGGCCGACAGGTTGGCCAGCGAGCTGCCGCTCGTCAGCAGTCCGCGCGCCGTGGGCGGCAGGCCCATCCAGCCCGCGAACCACTGCAGCACGTCGGCCTCCAGCTGGAGCAGCACCGGCGCCGCCTGCCACACGCCGGTGAAGCGGTTCGTCGCCGCCGCGATGAACTCGGCCAGCGCCGAGGCCCACAGCCCGCCACCCGGGATGTACGCCAGGTAGCCCGGCCCCGGCGTGGTGAAGGAGCGCGGGATCCACTCGTCCAGCAGCGGCGCCAGCAGCGCGCCGAGCTCGGTGCCGTGCTCGGGCGCCGTGGATTGCGACAGCGCCCGACACAGGTCCTCCGCCGCCACGTCCCCGCGCGCCGGCTGCTGCGGCAGGCTCGCCAGGTGCGCCACGACGCGGCGCAGCGCGAGCAGGCCCTGGGCCTCCATCACGCCCGGCGAGGGCTCGAGCGGGTGGTCGCCCGCGCCGCTCACCCGAGGGCGAGCATCCGTTCGACCGGCTTCAGCGCGCGACGGCGCACGTCCTCGTCGAGTTCGATGCGCGGCTTCATGTCTCGCAGCGCCACGTAGAGCTTCTCGAGCGTGTTGAGCCGCATGTACGGGCAGGTCGCGCACTGGCAACCCGAGTCGGGCGGCGCGCCGATGAGCGTGGCGTCCGGACGCAGGCGCTGCATCGAGTGCAGCACGCCCATCTCGGTGGCCACGATGAAGCTCTTCTTGCTGCTCTTGGCCACGTGCTGGATGAGGCCCGTGGTCGAGCCGATGAAGTCGGCCAGCGCCAGCACCGAGTCCTCGCACTCGGGGTGCGCGATGACCTCGGCCTCCGGGTGGCTGGCCTTCATGGCCACCAGCCGGCGCGCCGTGAACTGCTCGTGCACCACGCAGAAGCCCGGCCACTTGACCAGCGTGCGGCCCGTGTTGCGCTCGACCCAGCGCGCCAGGTGGCGGTCGGGCGCGAAGACGATCGGCTGGTCGGCCGGGATCGACTCGACCACGCGCACCGCGTTGCTCGACGTGCAGATGATGTCCGAGAGCGCCTTGATGGCCGCGGTCGTGTTGATGTAGCTGACGACGGTGTGGCCCGGGTACTGCTTGAGCCACTCGCTGAACAGGTCCGGCGGGCAGCGGTCGGCCAGGCTGCAGCCGGCGTCCTGGTCGGGCAGCAGCACGACCTTGTCGGGGTTCAGGATCTTGGCCGTCTCGGCCATGAAGTGCACGCCGCAGAAGGCGATGACGTCGGCGTCGGTCTTGGCCGCGTGCTGGCTGAGGCCCAGGCTGTCGCCCACGTAGTCCGCCAGGTCCTGGATCTCGCTGTCCTGGTAGTAGTGGGCCAGGATGACCGCGTTGCGCTCGTGCTTGAGGCGCTCGATCTCCGCCTCGAGGTCGAGCGTGGGGTCCACGCGGGGCCGGTCCTCCAGGACCGAGAGATCGACGCTGCGAGCGAGGGCCATGGGCGGTCGGGCCGGGAGGGGCGGGGAGTGGGCGGGCACTGGCGGAGGGCACATCGGCACGCGCCGCGAGGTCACTATACATCGCGTGCCCGAGACTTCCGGCCGGACCGGGCCACCTGACACGGCCACCCGAATTCCGTCCGCGGGGGCTGGGCTTCCGCCGACAGAGAACCGATCCTTCCCGGGTTCCGCATGCTCTCGCTCCCTCCCTCCGGTGTCTCCGCCTTGCCCACGGCCGAGAAGCTCCTGCACCCGCCCGCGAACGAGCCGCCGCGCTTGATGGTGCTCATCGACGTGGAGGAGGAGTTCGACTGGCAGGCGCCCTTCGACCGCAAGCACACGGCGACCACCGCGGTGGCGGAGCTGGGCCGCGCCGTCGACCTGCTGGCGGAGCGCGGCGTGCAGCCGATCGGCGTCGTGAGCTACCCGGTGGCCGTCGAGCCGCGCGCGGCGCAGCGCCTGCGCGACTTCGTGCGCGCCGGCACGCTGAGCGTCGGCACGCACCTGCACCCCTGGGTGTGCCCGCCCTTCGAGGAGGACGTGAACCCGCGCAACTCGTTCCCGGGCAACCTCGAGCCCGGCCTCGAGGGGCGCAAGCTGGCCACGCTCTCGGATGCGATCGAGGCCGCGGTCGGCGTCCGGCCGCGCGTCTATCAGGCCGGTCGCTACGGCGTCGGGCCGGCCACCTACGCCTTGCTCGTCGAGCAGGGGTACCTGGTGGACATGAGCACCAGCCCGGCCTTCGACTACCGCGGCTTCGGCGGCCCCGACTTCACGCGCGCCGGCAACACGCCGCGCTGGCTGCTCGGCTCGCTGCTCGGGCTGCCGGTGACGGGCGGCTTCATCGGGCGGCTGGCGGCCGCCGGCCCCTGGCTGCACCCGGCGGCCCAGGCCCTGGCGCGCCTGCGCGCTCCGGCCCTGCTGGCGCGCTCGGGCCTGCTCGAGCGCCAGCGGCTCTCGCCCGAGGGGCACAACCTCTCCGACATGCAGCGCCTCACGCGCGGGCTGCTGGCGCGCGGCGTGCGTGCCTTCACGCTCAGCTTCCACTCGCCCTCGCTCGCGCCGGGCCACACGAGCTATGCCCGCAGCCCGGCCGAGCGCGACGAGCTGCTGCAGCACCTCGACGACTACGTGCGCTGGTTCCTCGACGAGCTGCACGGCGAGCCGACCACGCCGCTCGCGATGCACGCGGACGCCCTGCGCCGCTCCCCGCCAGGCCACCGCCCATGATCGCCCTCGGTCTCTCGCCGCTCGACAAGGACGCCACCGTCTCGCTCGTGCAGGACGGCAAGGTGCTGTTCGCGGCCGGCGAGGAGCGCTTCAGCCGCACCAAGCAGCACGCCGGCTTCCCGGACAAGGCGCTCGACGAGGCCTTGCGCACCACCGGCCTGGGCGCCGACGCGATCGACGTCGTGGCCTACCCCTTCCTGGGCTGGGAGGACGAGGCGCGGCTGATGGACGCCGCGCTCGCGGACGCCGCCGCCTGGCAGGCGCAGCACGGCACGCCCGACGGCCACCGCGAGCTGCGCGCGGCCGAGCGCCGCGTGCCGCGCCGTCACGCGCCGATCCACGGGCTCGCGCGCCCGGACCAGCGCATGGAGAAGGCGGCCTGGAAGCGGCTCGCCTACCGGCTGCTCGGCGCGACGCCCACGTTCTCGCGGCGGGCCGCCGCGCGCGCCCACCGCGCCTGGCGCCAGCAGGCCGTGGCCGACCACCGCCACTGGCAGCTCGAGCTGGAGACCGGCCTGGCGCGGCACGGCATCCGCGCCCGTCTGCAGCGCAGCGAGCACCACCTCTCGCACGCGGCCGGCGCCTATCTCACGAGCGGCTTCGACCGCGCGCTGGTGGTCACGCTCGACGGCTACGGCAGCGGCCTCGCCGGCTCGGTCAGCCTGGGCGAGGGCGGCAAGCTCACGCGCCTGCACGGCCTGCGCTTCCCGCACTCGCTGGGCACCTTCTACGAGATGGTCACCAGCGCGCTCGGCTTCAAGCCCGACCGGCACGCCGGCAAGATCGTCGGCCTGGCGGCCTTCGGCGACCCGCACGTGCTGAGCGAGGTGCTGCTGCAGCGCTTCGAGCTGCGCGACGGCGACCTGCGCATGGACGAGCCGATGAACGTGTACTGGGCGCGGCACCTGGCGGCGCACTTCCCCATGGTGGACGTGGCGGCCGCCTGGCAGCACGTGCTCGAGCTGGCCGCGCGCAGCATCGTGGCCACCTGGCTCGAGCGCACCGGCTGTCGCGCCGTGGTGCTCTCGGGCGGCGTCGCCGCCAACGTCAAGATGAACCAGCGCATCCGCGAGATCGAGGGCGTGGAGCGCCTCTTCGTCTACCCGAACATGGGCGACGGGGGCTGCGGCACCGGCCTCGCGCTGCAGCTCACCTGGGGCGACGGCCCGCCGCGCGCCTTCGAGAGCGCCTACCTCGGGCCCGACTTCACGCCGGCGCAGATGCGCGCCGCGCTCGACGCCAAGGGCCTCGAGTACAGCGAGCCGCGCCACATGCCCGCGGAGCTGGCGCGCCGCGTGCACGCCGGCGAGGTCATCGCGCGCTGCGACGGCCGCATGGAGTACGGCCCGCGCGCGCTCGGCAACCGCTCCATCCTCTATCACTGCCAGCAGGCCGCGGTGAACCAGTGGCTCAACAAGCGCCTCGGCCGCACCGAGTTCATGCCCTTCGCGCCGGTCACGCTGTGGGAAAAGCGCGAGCAGTGCTACCGCGGCCTGGCCGGCGCCGAGCACGCCGCCGAGTTCATGACCGTCACCTTCGACTGCACCGACTGGATGCGCAAGCACTGCCCCGCCGCCGTGCACGTGGACGGCACCGCGCGCCCGCAACTCATCCGCCGCGAGACCAACCCCGGCTACTACGACATCCTGGCCGAGTACGAGAAGCTCTCGGGCAACCCCTGCCTGATCAACACGAGCTTCAACATGCACGAAGAGCCGATCGTCTGCTCGCCCGACGACGCGATCCGCGCCTTCCTGCTCGGCCACATCGACGCGCTGGCGCTGGGGCCATACCTGGTGGAGCACCCGGAGAAGCGGGTGGAGAAGTAGGCCAGCGCGCCGGTGGCAGGGCCGGGACGCTGCGTGCGCGCGGCGCGTGACCCGCGGCCAATCGCACACCGCCGCAGCGAGCCGCGGCAGCCTCTCGCCCGAGCGCCCGCCCGAAGTAGCACGGTGTGGTTGTCATGCGGACGGGCCGGGCCCTCTGGCGGCATGGCGAGGGGTCTCGTCTGGCTCCGCGGCGGCCCGCCCGATGCGCCCGGGGTACCCAGGGACGCGCACTGTGCGGGCCCCAAAGTCGCTGCGAC
>Ga0315912_10005989_pt1 | contig 11011 bp, 12 predicted proteins | sample VfabasoilMG_FD_204469 | JGI IMG/M metagenome (GOLD analysis project Ga0315912, IMG submission 204469) | Garden soil microbial communities collected in Santa Monica, California, United States - V. faba soil | ecosystem: Environmental > Terrestrial > Soil > Garden | place: USA: California...
GCGAGGAGCTGCGTGCGTTCCAGCTGGGTGAGGTGGCGGTGAACTGCCACCACAACTACTGCACGCACGAGACGCACTTCGGCGAGGACCTGATCGTGACGCGCAAGGGCGCGGTGAGTGCGCGTCAGGGTGAGCTCGGCATCATCCCGGGATCGATGGGTGCGCGTTCGTACATCGTGCGCGGACTCGGAAACCTCGAGAGCTTCGCGAGCTGCTCCCACGGCGCGGGTCGCGTGATGTCGCGTACCGCGGCGCAGAAGCGCTTCACGGTCGAGGACCACATCGCCGCGACCGAGGGCGTGGAGTGCCGCAAGGACAAGGACGTCATCGACGAGACGCCGGCCGCGTACAAGGACATCGACGCGGTGATGGCGGCACAGCGCGATCTCGTCGAGATCGCGTACACCCTGAAGCAGGTCGTCTGCGTGAAGGGGTGAGGGGAAAAGGGGACATTCAGAATTTCGTTGTAACAATCGGCTACGAACACTGGCCGCATGCTGCGCGGTCGATTGTTACAGCGAAATTCTGAATGTCCCCTTTTCTTTTTCATGCCGTGACGTCGCTGGAGGTGTCCCGCGCGCGCGGCCGATACATCCGGTTGTGCATGACCATGCGATACACCGCCCGGCAATCGCGGATGAAACCCTGCGGGTCGTAACCCACGTGTTTCAGCACCCGCCGGTGATCGAAGTAGACGATCAGCGCGCTCACGGTCAGCAACACGCGATGCGCCTTCTCCACCAGCCGCCGCAACAGCGGCCCGCGTTCGCCGCGTAACGTCATCAGCAGCTGGGTTTCGTATCGAAGGTGTACCGACTCGTCGGCGCACATGCCGCGGCAGATGGCCTTGAGGCAGCGCGACTCGGTGGCCCGTGCCAACGCACGGTAGTAGACGAAGCCGATCATCTCGGCCGTGACCAGCACGGTGACCGCGGCTTCGAAACCCGCGAGTTTGCGCAGCACGCGGAAGATCGAATCCGTCCAGGATTTCTTCTTGAGCGGGATGCCATTGGCCAGCATGAATTCCTTGAGCTGCGCGGCGTGGTGCTGTTCTTCCTTGATGAAAAGCGCGGTCACCGCCGGCAGCGCGGGGATGTGGCGGCGCGCGGCGAAGTTCTCGGCAAAGCGCAGCAGCGTGCGGCCTTCGGATTGCTCGCCGAGCTGGAACGTGGCGATGGAGCCCGCGATGCGCGCGCATTCCTCGTCGGCGAGCCAGTCATCGCGCGTCGGATGGCGGATGGTCAGTTGCGCGGCGCGGGTGGTGAAGATTTCGAGCCAGTAGTTCCAGTCGAACATGCGCGCCTCCCGGGAACGATCGTCCCGCGCGGCAGTGTGCGCAGCGCCCTTCGTGCGATGGTGATTTCTTCGGACGGGAATCGGGCGAATTGTGGCGGCGATCAGAACGCCAGCCACTCACCCGCGAGCCGGTATTCGCGTCCCTTCATGGCGCGTTTGTAGGCACCGTACTTGTCGCTGGTGGTGTAGCCACCGAGGTCGAGCGCCGAGCAGCCGCGCGCCTTCATGTGTTCGATGACCTGCCAGAGCAGGAAATGATGCGCGTGAGTCTGGCGTCCCACCTCGCCGGTCCAGCTGAGGAAGGTCTCCGCATGTGTGCCGTGGCGTGACACCAGGATGGCCGAACAGGGCTGTGCATCGCGCATCGCCTGGAACAGCGTGAAATCCGCGGCGCCCGATGCCGTCATGCCGCGCACGAAGGGCAGCGGCGGGCCGGCGAAATTCTTCCGCGCCATGTTGTGCGCGTGTTGCGCGAGTATCCACTCGATGGCGTCGGCGCCCTGGGTTAGCCGCAATTCCAGGTTCTGCCGCAGGGAGTTCTTGAGATGATTGCGCCACTTGGATGACACGCCGGCGCGGATGGCGTCGAGCGGGGGTGTGAGGTCGATCAGCGCCGAGCCCCATCCCAGGGAATTTCTCTGCACGAATCCCGCGGCGCGCAGCGCGGCTTCGGCCTCCGGGCCGGCCTCGAGCGATGGCGCGAACAGCAGCAGCCCGCGACGCGCGAACTGCCAGTGCCGTCGCAGCGCGCGCAACACCACCAGCCGGCTTTCCGGCGCAGGATCGAGAAATAACGGTCCGCGATTGATGCGCGACACCAGCGGCAGCCCGAGGATTTTCCGGACCAGGACCTGGCAAATCGCCAGCGGTCCGCCCTTGTCTTCGATCAGCAGCCTTTGCACCGTCCAGCCGACGGCGTTTTTTCCGTCGCCATAACACCAGGCCTGGGTGAAATGCGGCCGCGCCACCGTGCGGAACAGTGCATCCCATTGCGCGTACTGCTCGATGGGAATGCAGCGCGCCACTGCCGGCGCACCGCCGATGTCGGCGACCGACGCGTTCACGCCGTCGCGCCCGCCGCCGCGAGCGGCCTTGGCCCGGTGCGCCACTGCTGGACCACCCACTGGTACTTGCCGCTCGGCAAGGGCGGGATCTCCCTGACCAGTTCGATGCGTGCGCGCACCCGTCGCGAAACCTCCTGGGCAAGCTTCTGCAACACGCCTTGTCCGTCGCTCTCGGTATATCGCGGTCCCGGCACGATGCGAATCACCCAGGAGTCGTGCGCCGTCTGCACCACCTGTGCCTTGTCGATGTTGCGCATGCCGTCGAAGGCGAATCCGATGATGGTGCAGTTCACGGGGCGGCCATCGAGATCGAACAGCTGGTCGGCCAGCCGTCCGCTGAGATTCTCGATCACCGGGTAGGTGCGGCCGCAAGGGCAGGGCGCCGGACTCCAGCGCGCGGTGTCGAGCGTGCGATAACGGATCAGCGGCATCAGGTGGTTGTGCAACGAGGTTCCGACGATGGTGCCGACGTCCTGGGTCGGCCGGTCGTGTTCGTCGAGGATTTCGACCACCCCATATTCCGGATTCACGTGCATGCGGCCGTGCTGGCACTCGCTGGCGTAGGCGACCCTTTCGGCGAGGCCGTAGAAGTCGAATACCCGTGTCCTGAAAACCGACTCGATGCGCTGCCGTTGAAAGTCGTACAACATCTCCGAGCCGGTGATCACGCTGCCCAGGCGCAGCGTCAGCCCCGCCCTGGCGATGCTGGTCGCCAGCTCGTAAGCCGCCGACGGATAGGCGCGCAGCTGCGTGACCCCGAAACGTTGCATCTGTTCGGCGAACGACACGGCCCGCTGTTCGTCGAGATCGCGCGTCGAGAGCACCAATTGGGCGCCGGCGGAATCCCAGAACCAGAACGGCGGCCGGTCACGAGCGATCGGGCCCACCCTGTCACCGCGCAACACCGCCTGGTGATGTCCGTGTTGCCAGCCTGCCCAACCCCAATGCTGCAGGTGGAATGCCTCCTCCCGGAGCATCGAACCGAGACTGCGGAACACGTCCAGCGGCGTTCCGGTCGTTCCGGACGTGGCGGCCACCGTGAATCGCTGCCAGGGGACGCCGCCGCCTGCGAGATACGCTTCGCCTTCGCGCAGCAGCGAACTCTTGTCGATGACCGGAAAGGCGTCCCTCAGGAACTCCAGCTGGTGGTGGCTCGGCGCCCGCTTTGCCGCGTGCTCGTATGCCGGGGTGCGTGCCGCCGATTCGAACAGTCGCGCCAGCAGGGTTTCCTGCCGCGCACGGTGCTGCTCGGGCATGGCGCGTTCGCGCTCGACCAATTCCTTGCGCCAGCGCAGCACCTGCGGGTTGCGCTTGAACGCATGCCGGCCCGCATACTTCAGACTCAACGAGAATTCCACCTGGTCTCCCGGACTGGGTTGCCGAAGAATTCTGGGCGGGAGGTGGCGTCGCGCGAGTCAGACAACGGCGACGCGCGGAGTAAGCCGCTGCCGTATGAGGCGAAATCTGCCCGCTTAAGGGCAGGTCGCCGCGCCCTGGGAGGCCGCAGGAATTACCCGGTGCGAGAACGACGCACGGTCTCGACTTCAAGAAATTTCCCACTGCGCACCAAGCGGGTGCGGGACGCCGAACCGCGCTCCAAACTACTCCCGGCGCGCCCGCGTGCGGCCGGACTGTCAGGAATCCCGACACACGGGCAGGCGAAACAAAAATGTGAGACCGTAGAAGGACTATCTACAAGTGCGGCGCCCCGCGGTAAGCGGGCAGCCGCCTGTCTTCCGCGATCCTTCGACCATGTATTTCCGGGATTCCAATCGATGAGTTCGTCCGCGCTCACCGCCGCCGATACCGCCGATGCCGCGGCCACGCCGCGTTTCGCATATATCGACGGCCTGCGCGGCGTGGCCGCGTTCCTGGTGGCCGTGAGTCACCTCGCGATCGCGGCCGAATTCGAACATCCGGGGATCCTGGGTTCGTCGGTCCAGCAGGTGCTGCTCTACGGCCGCTACGGCATTCACATCTTCTTCATGCTCAGCGGCTTCGTGATCGCGCACAGCGTATTCACCGGCGCGTACTCTTTCGGATTTCTGGGCCGCTTCGTCGGGCGACGCTTCGTGCGGCTGGATCTGCCGTACTGGTCCGTGATCGCACTCGAAGTGACATTGCTCGCGCTGAGTGGCTGGGTAATGGCGGAATACGAACGCGAACTGCCCACGTTGCCGCAGATCCTGGCGAACATGTTCTACCTGCAGCAGTATCTCGGTTACGAGCACATTTCCCCGGTCTTCTGGACCCTGTGCTACGAGATCCAGTTCTACCTGGTGTTCGTGCTGGCGCTGGTGTTGCTGACGAAGCTGCGTGACGCCGGCGGGTCCGCCCAGACTGTACGCGCCGTCGCCATCGGCGCGCTGGGCTCGAGCTTCCTGTGGTCGCTCGCGATATACCTCGGGCTGGTACCAAACCCGCATTCGGCCTTGTTCGTCGACCGGTGGTTTCAATTCGCGCTCGGCGTGATCACCTACCTTTACTACCGCGGCAGCTGCGACTGGAGGGCGGTGGCCGCAGCCTATGGCGTATGCATCGTCGGCGCCCTGGGTTTCGCCAGCACTGCCTACGGGCTCGAGACCACGCTGCTCACCGTGGCTACGGGCCTCGCCATCCTGGCCAGCTCGAAATTTTCGAAGTGGAATTCGACGCTGACCGGGCCCTTCATGCAGTTCCTGGGCCGGATTTCTTACAGCCTTTACCTGCTGCACCTGCCGGTTGGCTGGCGCACGGTCGTCATTGCACGCGAGGTCATCGGAGATTCGTATGACACGGCATGGGCCTGGCTGGTATTCGGGCTCGGACTCGGCTCCAGCGTGCTGGCGTCATGGCTCATGTACGTGCTGATCGAAGGACATGCCATCCGGCTCGCACGCAAGATCAAGCTGCCGCAGCGGCGGGCCAGGGCGGGGGTGCTGGATTCGCCGGCGGGACTGGAAGACGCGCTCGGAAGCGAAGTGCTCAGCCAGAAATAGTCTCTGTCCTGCCGAATACGGCCCGGGAATCGAAAACCGGGCCATCCACGCACACGCGTTTCATCGCCGGGCCCTCGGGAGTCATGACTTTCACCGTGCACCCGGCGCAGCCGCCCACGGCGCAGGCCATGAACTCTTCCAGCGACACCTGGCAGGGAACTGCGTGTTTCGCGGCCACCCTGGACATGGCTTCGAGCATGGGTGTCGGACCGCAGCTGAACACCTCGACCTCGGATTTCGCGGCAGCGTCCAGGCTGCCTAACCACTCGTCCGCGAGCTGGGTGACGAAGCCGTCGTAGCAGCCGGGGAACCCCGCCTTCGATGCGAGCCGGCTCGGCACACTCCAGCCGTCGAGCAGCGGCATGGCGGCAATCGCACCGGCCGGAATGCCGGGCACCAGAATGGTCGACGGCCGCGCCTTGAAGGGAAATGGAATTTCCGAGCCCATCAGCACCAGCGGTTTGAAGGCGCCCGGTTGTGCGCACATCCACTCGGCCAGGAACACCATGGGCGGAATGCCGACGCCGCCGCCGACCAGCAGCGCGCGGGGACGCCTGGCGTCGGGGCGGAACGGCTGGCCGATGGGGCCCAGCACGCTGATCGAGTCTCCCGTGCGGCGCCGGCTCAGTGCGCGCAGGCCGGGGCCGACGATCTTGTAGAGGATCTCGATCCAGCCTTCACTGACGTTGGCGCGCTGGATGGACAGCGGCCGGCGCATGGGAACGTCGGGATCGCAGGTGAGGTGTACAAAGCTGCCGGGCAATGCTTTTGCCGCGCATCGAGGTGCCGCGATGCGCAGTACGAACTGCTCGCCGGGCCAGGACTCCTGCGAAACGATCCGACCCTCTTCGAGACAGATGCTGCCGCGATGCGCGGGGTGGACGCCTGGGTGCCGGCCCGCTTCCTGGCTGGGCAGCGCGCTCACTTGCGACCCTCGATCACGGCCTCGAGCACCGCCATGCGCACGGCGACACCGTTGCGTACCTGGTCGCGGATCACCGACTGCGGACCATCGGCCACGTCCGACGCGATCTCGATGCCGCGGTTCATGGGTTGCGGATGCATGACGATGGCATCGGGCTTCGCCTTCGCCAGGCGTTCCGCGGACAGTCAGAATTTCGCGAAGTAGCGGTCGGCGTCGGGTATCTGCGCGGTCGCCATGCGCTCCTTCTGGATGCGCAGCATCATGACCACGTCGACGCCGGCGATGCCGCCGTCGAGTGTGGTGAAGCGTTCGCAACCGCCGAATTCACCCGACTCGGGCATCAGCGCCTTGGGCGCCACGATGCGGATCTCGGCGACCCCGAGCGTGCTCAGCACCTGCCAGGCGGAGCGCGCTACACGCGAATGTCTGACGTCGCCGACGATCGCGATCTTCAGGCCATCGAATTTCTTCTTCGCCTGCAGGATGGTCAGTGCGTCCAGCAAACCCTGCGTCGGGTGCGACACGCTGCCTTCACCCGCGGACAGGACGCTGATGTGCGGCTTGACGTTTTCGGCCACGAGGCCGGGCACGCCCGCTTCGGCGTCGCGGATCACGAACACGTCCACGTGGCAGGCCTCGAGCGTGTACACCGTGTCGAGCATGCTTTCGCCCTTCACGCGCGAGGAGAGCTGCACCTCGAGGTTCACCACGTCGGCGCCGAGGCGTTTGGCCGCGAGCTCGAACGACACGCGCGTGCGTGTCGACGGCTCGGTGAACATGTTGGCCACGGTGATGCCTGCCAGGCTCCTCTTCTGTACCGGCGGTTCCCCCACCGGCTTGACGAATTTCTGTGAGCGAGCGAGCAGGGCTTCGACCTGTGCACGGTTCAGGCCTTCGAGAGTGAGCAGGTGGCGCAACGTGCCGTTCGGTCGGAATTGTTCTGTCATGTTGTTAATCGTGTCTCGAACCAGCGCTCCAGGATCACGGCGGCAGCCGACGCATCGACATCCGCCTTGCTCACCCGCCGGGTCCGCGTGCCGCCGGCCCGCGCCGCCCGCAACCGCTCCTCCGCATCCTGCGAGGACCAGCGTTCATCGACCAGATCGACGGGCAGGGAACTGCGTTGCCGGAGTTCGGCGGCAAAGCGGCGCGCGGTCTCGGTGAGCGGACTCACGCTGCCGTCGGCATTATAGGGCTCGCCGACCGCCAGTCGCGCGGGACTCAATTCGCCGATGAGCTTCTGCAGCGCGCTCCAGTCGGGACCGGCCGGCCCATTGTTGATGGTGCCGCGCGGGCGGGCGCTGCGGGTCAGCGTGTCTCCGGAGGCGATTCCAATCCGCTTGAGACCGAAATCGAGCGCGAGAACTATGGTTGGATGGGGAGCTGGTCCCCGCTCAGGCATGACCGGAAAATGACGTGAGCTGCCCGGCCTCGACGCCCAGCAGGCGCAACGATGCGAGCCAGCGTTCCTCGTACGGCAGGTCGAAGATCACGCCCTCATCGGCGGGAACAGACAACCAGGAATTGTCGAGCAGCTCGCGCTCCAGCTGGCCGGCTTCCCAGCCCGCGTAGCCGAGTGCGATGAATGCCTTTTCCGGTCCCGTGCCAACGGCCATGGCAGCGAGCACGTCGCGCGACGTGGTCACCTGGATCGATTCGGAAATGCGATGCGTGGAATCCCAGTCGCCGCCCGGCCGGTGCAGCACGAAGCCGCGATCCTGGTGCACGGGTCCACCGCGCAGCACCGGCAGATCGGCGGCGCGGCGGTCGGTGGGCTCGATCTTCATCTGTTCGAAGACCTCGCTGAGCGTCATCGACAGGGGCCGGTTGAGGACGATGCCGAGAGCGCCTTTCTCACCGTGTTCGCAGATCAGGGAAACCGTCTGCGAAAAGTTCGGATCAGTGAGCTGGGGCATCGCGATCAGCAGGTGATTCGACAGACTGGTGAGGCCGGCCATATGAGACCGGATACTACTGTGAATCCGCTGGCACGGTAACCGTTCCCTGCCGGGCGCCTCCGCCGGCGAATTCCCAGCCGTATGTGAAACGCAACAGCCGGTAACGCTCCGCCAGTTCCTTGGGGAAAGGATCGAACGGGCTAGCCAGTTTCAGGATGTCCACGGCCGCCTGGTCGAGCTTCGACGAACCGCTCGAGTTCACCACGCGTGCCGATTCCAGCGTGCCATCGGCGAGGATGATCACCTCGACGTCCGGGTTGCGCGTTCCCGGTGCGCGCCAGGCAGCCTGGGGGAAATTCATCGTCCCGAGACGTTCTATTTTCGTGCGCCAGGAGACCAGGTAAGGCGCCACCAGCGATTCGCGCGTGTCGGGAGTCACCCACAGCTCGTCGCGCGGCGGGCCGCGGAGTTTCTGCTCCTCGGCTTCGTCCACGCCCGACTTGTCGCGCTCGTTGTTGCCCTCGGCCAGCACCGGCACCTCGGTCATCTCCGTGAGGCTTGCGGGCGGCGCGAAATACAGGATCTCGGGCAGCGGATCGCTGGTAGTTAGCACGCGGTTGTCGGCCGAGGCCAGCAGCGCGCCGGTGTCGTCCAGCGGCCGGGTGCCGTCCCCGCGCCCGTTGTTCGCGGCGTTTTCGGCCGCGGCCCGCGGGCTGCGTGCCTCGGAAGGGTCGGCGGTGCTCGCGGAGCCCAGCTGCGTGCGCTGCGCGAGGTAGGTGGCTTCGGCGTTGTGGCGCGCCTCGGGGGCGTCGTCCGAAACGATGATGACTTCGAGACCCGGCGGCGTGCCGGTCTTGTCGCGATTGCCGGCGCCGAATGTGACCCCGACGATGATGACCCCGTGGACCAGCGCCGCCATGAAGACGGTGGTCGTGAGCCGATCGCGCGTGGGCGCGATCCCTTCACGCATCTGCAGCGCGCGGGAAGCCACCGGCTACCTGGCCTTGCCCGTTTTCCCGGCGCCGATGCGGCGTTCGAATGCTTCAATCACCATGGCCCCGATATTGAGCCCAAATTGCTGGTCGAGTTCACGTATTCCTGTCGGACTCGTGACGTTGATCTCGGTCACGAAGCCGCCGATGACGTCGATTCCCACGAACACCATGCCGCGCTCGGCGAGCCGGGGTCCGATCTCGGCGGCCAGCCAGCGATCGCGCTCGTTCAGCTCGCGTCCTACTCCCTTGGCGCCCGCGGCGAGATTGCCACGGTTGTCGGAAGGCAGCGGAATCCGCGCCAGCGCGTAGGGCACCGGCGAACCGTCGATCAACAACACCCGGGAATCGCCGGTGGCGGCGATTTCGGGCAGGTAGCGTTGCGCGATCGCGAATTTCTGGCCGAAGTCGGTCAGCGTCTCGATGATCACCGGCAGGTTCTTGTCGCCCTGCTCGGTGACGAAGATGGACTTGCCGCCCATGCCGTCGAGCGGCTTGACGACGATCCGGCCGTGCTCGGCGGCGAATGCCCGGATGTCGGCGGCCGACCGCGTGATCAGCGTGGGCGCGCAGCACTGCGGGAACCAGGCGGTGTACACCTTCTCGTTCATGTCGCGCAGTCCCTGCGGCTTGTTCGCGACGAATGCGCCCTGCAGTTCGGCGCGTTCGAGAATGTAGGTCGAGTAGATGTACTCGGCGTCGAACGGCGGATCCTTGCGCATGAAGACGCAGTCGAATTCGCCGAGCTTGTAGACCTGCGATTCGCCGAGCGAGAACCATTTCTGGGAATCGTCGTGCACCTGCAGCGGCTTGCCGTGCCCGAGCGCGACGCCGTCGCGCAGGAACAGGTCCGACTGCTCGAAATACGTGAGTTTCCAGCCACGGGCTGCCGCCGCAAGCAACATGGCAAGTGTGGAGTCCTTCGCAAATTTGATCTTCGCGATCGGATCCATCACCACCGCAAGACTTAAGGCTTTCGACATCACCAACTCCGCTGCCAAAAACGTGACGTGACCGGCATAGCCGGGGGTATTCCTATATGTTAAAACGCCCCTCAGCTTGCCGCTCCGGACCGCATTTTAATAGCGGCCGGAACGAGCTTTTTTGTTTGTCCAGGAGAGGTTTGCGTGTGAACGACACCAGCTCCCACCTCAAGGGTTTGAAGGTTCTCGTCATCGACGACAGCAAGACCATCCGCAAGACCGCGGAGACCTTGCTGGCCAAGGAAGGCTGCGAAGTCTACACAGCGGTCGACGGCTTCGACGCGCTCGCGAAGGTCGCCGACTACACGCCCGACATCGTGTTCGTCGACATCATGATGCCGCGGCTCGACGGGTATCAGACCTGCTCGCTGATCAAGCACAACAAGGTGTTCAAATCAATTCCGGTGATCATGCTGTCTTCGAAGGACGGCCTGTTCGATCGTGCGCGCGGGCGCATCGTGGGATCGGAGTACTACCTCACGAAGCCTTTCACGAAAGACGAACTGCTGTCCGCCATCGAAACGCACGTCGGTGCGAGGTGAGTATGGCTCTCATTTTGATCGTGGATGATTCCCCGACCGAAGTGCACGTCATGAAGAAGGCGCTGGAGAAATCCGGCTACCAGACAGCGACCGCGGCCGACGGCGCGGAAGGCGTGCGCATGGCGCGGGAGATGACTCCGGATCTGATCTTCATGGACGTGGTGATGCCGGGGGTCAACGGCTACCAGGCGACCCGCACGCTGTCGAACGATCCGAAGACCCGCACCATCCCGATCATCATGGTCACGTCAAAGGGCCAGGAGACCGACAAGATCTGGGGTCTGCGCCAGGGCGCCGTCGATTACATGGTCAAACCCGTGTCGCCGGATCAGC